>Ga0224723_1001531_pt1 | contig 13788 bp, 11 predicted proteins | sample Balambano_FR2_Me_FD_161647 | JGI IMG/M metagenome (GOLD analysis project Ga0224723, IMG submission 161647) | Freshwater sediment microbial communities from Lake Towuti, South Sulawesi, Indonesia - Balambano_FR2_MetaG | ecosystem: Environmental > Aquatic > Freshwater > Lake > Sediment | place...
GTAGTATATACCTACAAGCAGTATACTACAGCACGCCCGTTCTGTCAACGACTGAAGCGGCTGAAGCGAGCAAAGGGCTTCTATCCCAGGGCTACAGCTCCTGGGGTTTACGCCCTCGTTTTCTAAAGATAGAGGCAGCCCGGTTTTATTGTACCGTATCGGGTGCCGCTGGAGAAAGTGTTAAAACGTATTTGACAGAAACAAGTCTGGCTACGTACAATAACGCGAACAATAACACGACGCGCCCCGGCTACATCGCTCCCACCTGTGTCCCTGCCTGTCACGACGCTCACGCGCACCAGACCATGGAATACTATATGGCTGCCGTACGGATCGACCCCCCAACCGACGAGTGCATTCGTGGCTAGAAACGCAGCAAGTCGCTCGCGCCTGCCACACTCGATTGCCTGGACGATGCAGTTCGTCCAGCTCGTAACGAACCTGAAGCAGAGCACAGGTGCGGCTGCGTGCTGTATCGTAGCCACCGAGAACGAGCGGCTGCTGCCGCTCTGTGCTGTCGGCGAAGCGGCCGAGCACGACATGTGGGCTGGCCTTATCGCGCAACTACCCGCCCGCGCGGGTCTGTACGAGCCTGGCGCAGTGATTCCTTATCAAAACAGACAGCTTGTGGCGTTGCCGCTCTCACCCGGCGATGTCGCGGAAAGCTGGGTGCTGCTGGCATTTGGCGGCGATGTCCCGCCGCTCGCGCGGCTCGCTGGCGTTGTTGCGCTGCTTGATCAGGCACTACAGGCCGCGCATCAGGCCCTGCTGCTGCACCGGCGCACCGTCCAGTTAGAGCGGCAGCAGGCCGTGCGGCTACGCGAGATCAAAAATAGCCGCAACTATCTGCGTGGCATCATCGACAATATCGCCGTCGGACTCGTGCTGATCGACTCAGATGGCACTATTCGCGCAATCAACAGCTCGCTCGCGCAGCGTTTTAAGCATGAGCCGGCCGACCTGGTCGGTAAACGGTATGAAGACTGTCTTGGCAGTTGGGAGGAATCGGCAGCGGCACAAACCCTTAGCGCAGGATGCACGATCTCGCGGCGGATCGAGATTAGCCAGGACGAGCAACTGCGCGCGTTGATCGAAGTCTCGAGCTTTCCGCTGATCGATACCCACGGCCGCATCCAACGCGCTGTGGAAGTCTGGGACGATATAACACAGCAGGTGGCGTTGCAAAATCAGCTCATCCGCGTCGAAAAACTGGCCGCGATCGGGCAGTTGGCAGCCAGCGTGGCCCACGAAGTTGGCAACCCACTCCAGGCAGTTCAGGGCTTTATCGCGCTGTTTCTCGAATCGTGCCCGCCCGACAATGCGAACCGCTACTACCTTCAGGTTGCGGAACAGGAGATCGACCGCGTGGCACGTGTTGTCGCGCGCCTGCGTGACTTCTACCGCCCAAGTGCCGATGTGCCGAGCTTGTTGCAGCTTAACACCATTCTCGACGACGTGTTGCTGCTGACAAGCAAGCAACTCCAGCGCAGCCGTGTAGCACTTGTGCGACAGCTCGCGCCCGATCTGCCCGAGATCACCGGCGTAGCCGATCAGCTCAAGCAGGTACTGCTAAACCTGGTCTTGAATGCGATCGAGGCCATGCCTGATGGTGGCAGACTGACGATCAGCACGCGGGCACTGCAGGATCAGCAGGCTGACAGTCGCTCCATTTCTAGGCCACCTAGCCGTGCGAACGCAGTGCAGGCGGTGGAAGTGATCGTGGCCGATAGTGGGCTTGGCATACCGCCCGAGCGTATTGCGCAGCTTTTTGACGGCCTGCAGACGACAAAGGCACGCGGTATGGGCCTGGGCCTCTACACGAGCAAGGCGATCGTCGACCGGCATATGGGTCGGATTGCCGTCGAGAGTAGCCCAAACGAAGGCACGACGTTTCGGATCGTGCTGCCGGTAGGTGGTAAGGAGGCGCGCTCGTGAGTCAGGCAGGGGCTATCCTGGTGGTCGACGACGAGCGAACGGTGCGCCTGATGCTAGAGACGGCGCTGCGTTCGCAGGGGTATCGGGTGGCAACTGCTGCAAGCGGCGCCGAGGCCTTGACTTGTGTGGTTGCCGAAACTTTCGACCTGGTGCTGCTGGATCTGCAACTCGGCGACATGGACGGTGTCGACGTGCTGATCGACATTCGTAAGCACTCGCCCGACGTGGTGGTCGTCTTGCTGACGGCCCACGGCTCGCTCGGCAGCGCGATCGCCGCCCTGCGTCACGGTGCCTTCGACTACTTGTTGAAGCCCGCCCAGATCTCGCAGATCCGCGAGTGTGTCGAGCGGGGCCTCAACCATCGTCGTGCTGCCCTGCATCAGAGCGAGCTGATTCGCCGGATTAGTGAGAGCGCACAGGCCCTGGGTGCAGCCTTTAAAGTCGGAGGGGCCAGCGAACTCGCGCCCCTTCAGCACGAGCGCATAAGTGTCGGGCGGCTTTCCCTCGACCTGCGCCGGCACGTCGCGATGATCGATGGCCAGTTGCTTCAGCTTACGCGGAGCGAGTTTGTGCTGCTGGCCAGCCTGGCGCGCCAGCCTGATACGGTGCTGTCGTACGGCGATCTGGCCGAAGAAGTCTACGGCCGGCGCCAATCCGACGACGAGGCTCGCACCCTGCTACGGCCCCATATCGCGCGGCTGCGACAGAAGATCGAGCAGACTGGTCTTGTCGACACCGAGCTTATCAGCGTGCGCAGTGTCGGTTATATGCTGCGGGTCAGCCAGCAGTAAGGTGAGGCCCAGCGGCCTGGGTACCTCGCCTCGAGCATACGCAAGCCTGCCAACAAAAAGCGGGTGAGCTACAGGCTCACCCGCCACACCAGGTTGACCGCGCGGCGGCTACTGGACCGTCAGCGTGCCCTTCATCTGGACCGAGTGGCCGGGGAAGGTGCAGACATAGGTGTAGCTGCCGGCCTCCACGTTGCAGGAGATGGTCTCCTCACCGCCGCCGTTGAGCATCTGGGTGTTGCAGACGACGTTCGGGTCGCCCTGTGGCAGGTAGTTGGGCGGACCCGCCGCCACACCGGCCGCCGCCACGGCATCAGCCGCCGCCGCGTCACCCCGCACGAGCGCCAGATTGTGCTGCTGTGAAGCCGAAGTGTTCCTAAAAGCAATGCTGATCGAGCCTGCCGAAGCGCTCGCCGTGCTCGGCGCATAGGCCAGGTTCTCGCCGTCGGAGGTAATCGTCAAAGAATTGCCTCCGCCGCCGCCGGTATTCCCGCCGCCCCCACCGCCGCCACAAGCTGTCAGCGCGACTGCGGCCACTACAACTACGCCCATCGTCCGGAACCACGCGCTTAGGTTCATCGGGTGTCTTCCTTTCTTGAGGCCTCGTCCTCGCTTCCTCGTGCATTGCCCCCCTGGGGCTGGTGTATTATCTCACAATCAAAACCGTGCGTCAAGCTGCTGCACAGACCTTGCACGCAGCGTTTCTGGGCCTTGTGCTGCCCTCACGTATGAAAATCACCAGAGCTACTACGCAAGCAAGAAGCGTGCCATACCGGTAGGCATGGTCCGTGTTGCGCTGTGCTTGACAGCCCGGATTCGCCCACGGTACAATACGCGCGGTAATCGCACCTTCGTCCGCGATGGGCGAGGGCCTTTTTGTTGTAACACCGGGCCTGAAGCGATGTGGCTGCGGGTCGCGCTATGCTTAGAAAGGACGACTTGGTGCAACGCGCAGCGACAGCCTTGCTACGCCTTATTCGCCTCGGCCTGATTGGCCTGACGGTCTGTTATGCCGTGTTGCTCGCACTCGTCGTGCTCGGCTGGCAGATCGACGCCGGCGACGGCTGGCTGCTGGCGGTCTCGAATATTTTTGCGATCTATCTGTTTCTGCCGCTGCTGCCGCTGCTGCTGCTAGCGCCGCTGCTGCGCTCGCGCGTCTTCTGGCTGGCGACGACGATGCCCCTCTTGCTATTTGTGCTGCTATTTTACCGCCTGCTGTTGCCGCCGAATGTCGAAGCGGCCCCGCCACGCCTACGCGTAATGACACTGAACGCGCTGTATGTGAACCGCGCCTACGCCAATATGCTGGCCTTCGTGCGCGCTCGCGATGCTGGTGTGCTGGCGGTGCAGGAGCTCGATCCGCGCATGGCCGAGGCCCTCACGCAGGGGCTTGCCGATCTGTACCCATATCATACGACCTACGCCGCGTCGAACTGGGAGGGGCTGGGCGTCTGGAGCCGCTACCCGATTGTGTCGGCCAGGGCCTACGAGGGGCAGCGCTATATCGAGCTGACGCTGGACGTGGATGGCCAGTTCGTCCACCTGATCAACGCGCACCCGCACGCTCCGTATATGCAGGTGCGCAACTACCGCCGCCTGCCCCTGCCTCAGCCGCAGACCTTCTCGACCGACGAGCGCGACCGGCTGATCGCCGGGCTTGCCGCCCAGATTGATCGCGCCCCGCGCCCACTGATTGTGCTGGGCGACTTGAACCTGACCGAGCGCGAGCAGCCCTACCGCGATCTCGCAGCCCGCCTTGACGATGCCTTCGACGTGGCCGGCTGGGGGCTAGGCGCAACCTTTCCCGTCCGCCACAACGCTGGCGATAGCCGCTGGCTGAGTGCGCGCCTCCCGCTCGTACGGATCGACTACGTCTGGAGCAGCCCCGAACTGCCCGCCCAACGCGCCGAGGTACGCTGCGATCTGCCCGGCAGCGATCACTGCGCGCTGCTGGTAGACTTGGGGCTGCGCCCGGCGCAGGAGCAAGTGTCCACGGACTCAAAGAGCTAAACCCTGACACCGAAAGAGCACGACGATGAGCAATATTTTGGAGATGCCCAAAGTTTATGATCCAAGCCAGGTCGAGCGGCGCCTCTACGACTGGTGGGAGCGCTGTGGCTTTTTTACGCCGCAGATCGATTCTAGTCCTAAGCCCTTTGTGATCGCGCTGCCGCCGCCAAACGTGACCGGCGAGCTGCACCTGGGCCACGCCATGTATGTGGTCGAAGACGTGATGATCCGCTGGCACCGCATGCTCGGCGAGCCGACGCTCTGGCTGCCTGGCAGCGACCACGCGGGGATCGCGACACAGCTCCAGGTCGAGAAGCTGCTGGCGAGCGAGGGCACGAGCCGTAACGCGATCGGGCGCGAAGAATTTTTGCGCCGCACCTGGGCCTGGAAAGAAAAATACGGCGGCGAGATCCAGCGCCAACTCCGCCGCATGGGCTTTAGCCTCGACTGGAGCCGCGAGCGTTTTACCCTCAACCCCGACCTGAGCCGAGCAGTGCGTGCGGCCTTCAAGCGCCTCTACGACGACGGGCTGATCTACAAAGGCACCTACCTCGTCAACTGGTCGCCTAAGCTCGGCACCGCCGTGAGCGACCTGGAAGTCGAGTACGAGGAGCGCCAGGGCAGCCTCTGGTTCGTGCGCTACCCGCTGCTGCCGCCGGGCACAAGCAGCGCTCCCGCCGCGAGTGCCTGGGGCTCGGGCCAGTGGTGCGCCTGGGCTAGCGACTATATTACCGTGGCGACCACGCGCCCCGAGACGATCCTGGGCGATACGGCTGTGGCCGTGAACCCCGACGACGAGCGCTACGGCCATTTGCACGGGCGCCAGGCGCTGCTGCCGGCGGTCGGGCGCGCCATCCCGATCATCGCCGACGACTACGTCGACAAAGACTTCGGCAGCGGTGCGGTCAAGATCACGCCGGCCCACGACCCAAACGACTACGCGCTTGGCCAGCGTCACGGTCTGCCAATGGTTAACATCATGAATAAAGACGCCTCGTTGAACGCAGAAGCTGGCCCCTACGCCGGCCAGGATCGCTTCGAGGCGCGCAAAAACCTGCTGGCCGACCTCGAACGCGAGGGCCTGATCGTCGAGGTTCGCCCGCATACACTAAGCGTGGGCATTAGCCAGCGTGGCGGCGAGATTATCGAGCCGCTGCTTTCCGAGCAATGGTTTGTGAAAACACAGCCGCTCGCCGAACAGGCCCTGGCGGCCGTGCGCTCGGGCGAAACCAGAATCGTGCCGCAGCACTTCGAGAAGGTCTACTTCCACTGGCTGGAAAACATTCAGGACTGGTGTATCAGCCGGCAGCTCTGGTGGGGCCACCGCATCCCCGTCTGGTACGCCCCCGACGGGCGGATGCTCGTGCCCGGCCCCGACGACCCCGACCCGCAGGGCGAAGGAGTCTACCAGGATCCCGACGTGCTCGATACCTGGTTTTCGTCGGGACTCTGGCCCTTCTCGACGCTGGGCTGGCCCGACGATACGCCCGATCTGCGCTACTTCTACCCCACCAGCGTGCTGGAAACCGGCTACGACATTCTGTTCTTCTGGGTCGCCCGCATGATGATGATGGGCTGCTACCTGACGGGCCAGGCGCCCTTCCATACGATCTACCTGCACGGCTTGGTGCGCGATCAACACGGCCGCAAAATGTCGAAAACAGCCGGCAACGTGGTCAACCCGGTCGAGCTCATGGAGCAGTACGGCACCGATGCCCTGCGCTATACGCTCGTCACCAGCGGCACGCCCGGTCAGGATCTGAACCTGAACCCGCAGCGCATCGAGGCCGCACGTAACTTTGCCAACAAGCTCTGGAATATTACGCGCTTCGTGATCGGCAAGCTTGGCGACCTGCCGCGTGAGCAGGGCAGCGTGGTGAGTACGACCTGCCTGGCGGGGTTCGACTATACCCTCGCCGACCGCTGGATCGTCAGCCACTACAACCGCCTGTGTCTCGAGGTCGCCCGGCTGATGCAGTCGCACAACTACGGCGAGGCTGGCCGCCAGATCTACGAGTTCTTGTGGAGTGAATTTGCTGACTGGTATATCGAGACGGCCAAGGTGCAGCTCGACGAGGGCGGTCAGCGTGCCCATTTAACCCGTGAGGTGCTGTATACCGTTGTGGAAGGCTCACTGCGCCTGCTGCATCCGTTTATGCCCTTTGTGACCGAGGAGCTGTGGCAATTCTTGATGCACGGCAGTTCGGTCGGCGCCCAGAGCGATGCCTCGCGCCCGGCAGTGATGCTGGCGCCCTACCCACAGGGCGACGAGGCCAGCCTCGACGCGCAGGCCGAGGCCGACTATGAGTTGTTGCGTGAGCTTATTCGGGGCGTGCGCAACATTCGCTCGGAGTATGGCGTGGAGCCAGCGCGCTGGGTTGCGGCCTCGATTGCCGGGGGCAGCCGCACAAGCATGCTTCAGGAGCAGCGTGCGGTGCTGAGCCGCCTGGCTCGGATTGCCGACGGCGAGTTGCTGATCACGGAGCGGCTGGAAAAAACGTCGGCCCAGGCTGCTACCCTGGTTGTCGGCGAAGTCGAGGTGGTGCTGCCGCTGGCGGGGCTGGTGGATCTGGCGGCGGAGCGTGAGCGCCTGAGCAAAGAGTTGGCCGAGGTCGAGCAGGACGTCGCGCGGCGCGAGGCGAAACTCGGCAATATCGGCTTTGTAGAGAAGGCGCCGCCCACGATTGTGCAGCGTGAGCGCGAAGGGCTAGTGGCCGCACAGACAGCCGCCGAGCGTTTGCGCGAGCGCATCGCGGCACTCGGCTAGTGCTTAGCAATCACACATACATCACAAGATGCACCCGCGTGCCGAGGTCGGCGCGCGGCTTCTCAAGCTTAAACTCGTCGACCAGGGCCTGCATCAGCAGCAAACCCATCTGACGGCAGCGCGCCTTGCCCTCGACCTTGTCGACAATCGTCGGGCAGCTCGCCGCCTGCCAGGACGCGTCGCCGCGGTCGCGGATCACCACTTCAACCCGCCCGGCCGCGACCTCGAAAGTCAGGTCAACCGGGGTATCGGGGTTGAGCTGGTTGCCGTGCTCAATCGCGTTCAAAGTTGCCTCGCACACGGCGGTGCGAAAATCCTCACATTTGCCGGCGGACAAGCCTATGCCCTGAGCGACCGTCCATGCCATCTCACGCGCCACCTTCTCAAAGCCCAGCTCGCTCGGGATCTGCAGGTGGCAGCGGCGCGTCGGCATGGTGCTGGTTCCAGTCAGCGCAGTCATCAGGTGTTCCTCCGTTCGCGTTTTCGATGGCACCATGATGCCTCGCAAGCGCCGTTCCTTCATCGTCGCTTGGAAGAGATGGCTGGTCGGTATTTTGGACTATGAGAAGCGCATCACAATGTGGAGGGACGCCCGCGCTCGCGCTCGCGCAGCACAAACTTCTGGATTTTGCCCGTACTAGTTTTGGGCAGTTCGCCGAACTCGACGCGCCTGGGGAGCTTGAAGCGTGCCAGGCGTTCGCGGCAGAAGGCGATCAACTCGGCCTCGCTCAGGCTCTGGCCTGCTTTCAAACTCACGAAGGCTTTAGGAACTTCGCCCCACAGCTCGTCGGGCACGGCGATCACGGCGCATTCGAGCACGGCTGGATGCTGGTAGATAGCCCGCTCGACCTCGATCGTCGAGATATTTTCGCCGCCCGAGATGATAATATCTTTCTTGCGATCACGCAGCTCGATATAGCCATCGGGATGCACCACAGCCAGATCGCCCGAGTGGAACCAGCCGCCTGCGAAAGCCTCGGCCGTCGCTTCGGGCTGAAGGTAGTAGCCCTGCATCACGGTATTGCCGCGCAGCACCACCTCGCCCATGGTCTCGCTGTCGGCGGGAACATCGTGCATTTGCGCGTCGACCACACGCAGGCCGCCGCAGGTAATGTAGGGTGCCCCCTGCCGGGCTTTCTTGCGGGCGCGCTCGTCGGCGGGCAGCGCGTCCCACTCCGGCTGCCACTCGCAGATCGTCGCGGGGCCATAGGTTTCGGTCAGCCCGTAGAGGTGGATCAGTTCGGCGCCCAGCGCCTCGACGGCCGCCACAGTGGTAGGCGCGGGCGGGGCACCGCCAGTGCCGACACGTAAAGGGCGCCTGAGGCGCTGGCCGGCCGTCGCGGGGTGGTTCGTCAGCATAATCAGCACGGTAGGCGCGGCGCAGAAATGGCTGACGCCCAGCGTGTCGATCAGATGCAGCGCCTCGGGCACGTCGAAGCGGCGCATGCAAACGTGTGTTCCGCCCACAGCCGTGACGGCCCAGGGGTAGCACCAACCGTTGCAGTGGAACATCGGCAGCACCCACAGATACACGCTCGCGCTGGTCAGCCCGAGCTCGAGTGCCTGGCCGAGTGCGTTGAGGTAGGCGCCGCGGTGGGTATACATCACGCCCTTAGGGCGGCCCGTCGTGCCGCTGGTATAGTTGATACTGATCGTGTCGGTCTCGGCGGCGGCGCAAACGAGCGGCTCGGCGCGGCCCGCGGCCAGGAAACGCTCGTAGTCGAGCGCGTCAGGGGAGAGTGCGTCAGAGCCTGCGGCAGGGTCGAGCACCGTGACGATCTGCCGCAGTGTCGGCAAATCGCGCGCGCCCGCGATCAGCGGGGCAAGCTCGCCGTCGACAACCACAATCTTGGCAGCCGAGTGTTCAAGAATATAGCGCACCTCGTCGGCGCTCAGGCGCGTATTGATGGCGACGAGCGCGGCGCCAGTTAGCGGGACGGCGAAGTGTGCCTCGAGCAAGGGCGGCGTGTTGGGGCATAGAAAGGCCACGCGGTCGCCCGGTTCCACCCCTGCCGCACGCAGCGCGTTGGCAAGCCGGTAGACGCGCTCGGCAAAGCTGTGGTAGCTGATGCGCTGCTCGCCGTAGACGATTGCGTTGCGTTGGGGAAACACGCGCGCGCTGCGCTCGAGAAAGCTCAGCGGCGTGAGAGGGGCCATCCAGACCTGCTCGAACGCATCCTTGGGCATGCCACGCTCCTTCACACTGCGCGGCGAGCCACAGCGCTAGAGCATGTTCCGTTTTGCATGCACCACTGCGAACACGGAGGCCACGCAGGTTTCGCCTATTCTGCTCCGTGTTCTTTGTGCGCTCCGTGGTGCAACCGTTTCGGGCATTGCTCTAGGGCCCGCCGACTGGCTTGACCATCAGCATCGCCTCGCCCGCGCGCGAACTGCCGGGGCGCAGCAAGCAGGGGCCGAGCGTCATACGCAGCCGGGCCGCGCGCATCTGTGCGGCTGCGCCGAGGCCCTCCCAAAGGCTGCCCTCGTGCTCTGCCCGCAAAGTATTGTGGCCGCGGCTCTGTGCTGCTCGAACGGTAGAGGTGCTGCCTTCAGCCCGCATCTCAAAGCTCCTTTCAGTTTGCACGCTTACCCTGGGTATTCGTACTGTACGTGAAAGGGGCCAGCGCCAGCATTGTTGCAAATACCTAACCTGATACCTAACGTGAACATAGCCGATAGGCCGCTAGCACCACTGTTTTCATTGCTTTGTGTTCGCGCAACGCGTGGAATGGCTCATGGAAAAGTTCTGCCAATGCGGCCGTTCAGTAAGCCTATTGTAGCGCTGATTACGCATTGTGTACAGCGCGTCTGGGAATTACGAAAGCGCTTGATTGACAAAGATTTTGCACGCGTGTTATACTGCAAATGTTCGAGATCGCAACAAAAGTAGCCTTGGTCGAGGGACAGGTTCGGAAGCTCATGGCCGGCGAACATCGAGCGCAGGGCTCGACACGCAACGAAATCCTCCAACTGCTGCGGCGCAACGGCCAGATGACGGCCGGAGAGCTAAGCGGCGAGCTTGGTGTTGGCGCTGTCGGCGTCCGGCAGCACCTCGCGACGCTGTGTGAAGACGGCCTGGTCGCGGCAGTTGGCGTCCGACGCGGGCTAGGCAGGCCGAGCCATCTGTATGCCCTGACAGACAAGGCCGGCCAACGCTTTCCACGCGCTTACGAGAGTATCGCGCTCGACGCGCTCGGCTACGTCGCCGCGACCGGCGAAGCGCAGATCGAGCTGTTGTTCGAGCAGCGCGCTCGTCGCCTCGCGGCACAATACCAGAGCTGCCTCAGCGGCGCAAGCGTCGAGGAGCGTGTGGCGCTGCTGGCGGGGCTGCTGAACGACCAGGGTTACATGTGCGAGTGGGAACGCGCGGACGACGGGTCGATTATGTTAACCGAGCACAACTGCCCGATCGACTGTGTGGCGCGTGCGTTCCCGCAAGCCTGCGAGTGCGAGTTGCGCCTGTATGAAGAACTGATCGGCGCTCCGCTCGCACAAATCTCGACGATCGCCGGTGGGTCCGCGCGTTGTTGCTACCGCATTTCCGAGGTCGAGTAACTGGCCCACGTCCGCTCCTCGCTTTGCTTCGCGCCTTAACGCCGTGATACGCGTCTCCGAGCGCCCAGCCTTCACACGGGCGTGGTCGCTGTGTGTGCAGTGCAAGGGGGCGAAGCTTGTGGAGCGGATGCGCTTTCTGGCAACTGTGTCGCTCGTTCGTTGATTGCTAATCGCCTGTTTTGGAACGTGGAGGGCTGTTATGGCTTATGAGCTTCCGCCGCTACCGTACCCCAAGGACGCACTGGAGCCGCACATCGACGCGCTGACGATGGAGATTCACCACGGACGCCACCACAATACCTACGTCACCAATTTGAACAAGGCCCTGGAAGGGCACGCCGATCTGGCCGCCAAGAGCATCGAGGATCTGATCTCCGACATGGACAGCATCCCCGAGAGCATCCGCACCGCGGTGCGCAACAACGGCGGTGGCCACGCCAACCATACGCTGTTCTGGAACATCATGGCGCCCAACGCGGGCGGCGAGCCGGGCGGCGAGCTTGGAGCGGCGATCGCCTCGGCCTTCGGCGACTTCGCGAGCTTCAAAGAAAAGTTCGCGGCGGCCGCTACGGGCCGCTTCGGCAGCGGCTGGGCCTGGCTCGTCGTACACAACGGCAAGCTCGACGTGATGAGCATGCCTAACCAGGATAGCCCGCTCATGGAGGGCAAGACGCCGATCCTGGGCCTCGACGTCTGGGAGCACGCCTACTACCTCAAGTATCAGAACAAGCGCCCCGACTACATCACGGCCTGGTGGAACACCGTCAACTGGGCCAAGGTCGACGAGCTTTACAAGGCGGCGAAGTAGCCAGCACGCAGGGGTCGTGGGCGCGCTCACGGCCCCTGTGCCGCTTCTAGACGCAGCAGGCTCGCGTACTCGTGCGGCAAGACCAGGCTCGCGCGCTCGCCCGGCAGATCGGCCGCGCTGCCCAACACATACACGGGCCGCCCTGCATAACGCCGGGCGCGCTCGGCCCACGCTTCATCCCCCGGCTCTACCAGATCGACCCATACGTCGGCGCGCTGCCCTTCCACAAGCTGGAGGTAGAGCAGGATCGTGCCTTGCTCCCAGCGCGTTATCAGCACCGCTTCGGGCGCCAGCGCCGCAAGCATCTGCTCGCCAAAGCTACGAAAAACCCACAGGTGCGCTTTGTCGGCGAAGGGGCGGCGGGTCGTGCCCCAGGCCAGGGTGCAGGCCAGGCAAATAGCCAGCACCAGTGTGGTGGCACGCTGGGGCGCGCGGGGAACAATGCGGCGCGACCAGCGCGCCAGCCCAAGCCCGCCGAAGCCGATCCAGAGTGCCCAGGCCGGAACGATCGGCAGCGTGAACACGGGCGCGTCTTGCACGGCCGGGCCGAGCAGCGCCAGAAAAAGGCAGGTGCCGAGCACGAGCCAGGCCGAAGCGGCCCAGGCACCCCGATTGTGGCGCCAGAGCACGAGGCCGCCGAGCAGGCCGAGCAGGAGGCCGAGCGGCCCGAACTCGAACCACATCCGCTCGCCAAGCATCTGGGCTAGCGCCCACAAGCTCGCCAGCGTGGGCGGCTGGGCCACGTCTTCGCGTAATCTGCCGCCGCTCAGGTGCGCCAGCGCCTCGGCCCAGCTTGTGGGCGCGCCCCAGAAGTAGAAGTGCGGCAAGCCGTGGCTTTCGCCGCTGAACGGGCCAAAGCGCGCGTACTGTACAAGTGGGAACAGCCAGGGAGCCAGACCGAGCAGTCCGCCGCCAGCCAGGGCCACGGCTGTCGTGAAGGGGGTCGCGCTGCGCCGGATGGCGATCAGCCCGTAGGCCGCCAGCCAGGGCGCGGCGCTGAACAAAAAGCTGCTGTGGTGACTGATGCCCAGGCCGCCAAGCAGCGCGCAGAGCGCGGGAAGCAGTACAGCGCGCCCCGACGCTGATTCCGACACCGGTCGCCTGTCGCCTATGGCTTGCTGCCTAGGGCTTGCAAGCTGGGGCTTGCAACCTGGGGCTTGCTGCCAGGCATGCGCTAGCGCCAGCCCGAGGGCGACCACCAGCAGGGCGTTCAGCGCATAAACCTCGGCGAGCGTGGCGGCATTCCACAGCCCGGGGCCGAGGCCGCAGGCCAGCGCGGCCAGCAGCGCGGCCGCCGGCGAGCCGCTCAGGCGGGCCGTCAGCAGAAACAGCACGACCACACAGGCTGCCCCGCAAAGGGCCGAAACCTGCGTCACGCGGCGCGCAGCATCGCCGGGAATTTGTGTCGCCAGATGGCCCAGCAAGATGTAGAGCGGGTAACCGGTCGGGTGAGGAACGGCGAGCAGCAGCGCGGCAAACTGAAACTCGGCCGAGTCGCCAGAAAGAACGCTCGGCGCGGCGGTGCGAATATACAGCCACAGAAAGCCGGCGCCGAGCAAGGCCGCGATCACCGGGAGCAATATGGGTGCTCGGAGGCGCAAGGCAGAAGCAAGGTTTTGGGCGAGTTGCGCCATTCGAGCAAGGCCTGCTGACGGCTCAGGTATCCTTCCCACCCATCGCCTTGCGCAGCGCGGCCGCAAGCGGACTCTCGTCTTCCTGGTCGTCGCCACCCGACGAGTAGAGTGGCCTCTCAGGCTCGGGTTCGGCTGGCGGCTCGTCGTCGGCCTCGTCTTCTTCCCAGTTGAGGTGCAGGTTCTCGGCCCCTGCCAGCGCGACGATGTCGTCGACGCCGAAGCGCATAACGTTAATCAGTTCAGGATCGGCCGAGCGCTCGTCGAGGCTGGCGATCAGGCGCAGCTCGGGCA
>Ga0224723_1001532_pt1 | contig 13779 bp, 12 predicted proteins | sample Balambano_FR2_Me_FD_161647 | JGI IMG/M metagenome (GOLD analysis project Ga0224723, IMG submission 161647) | Freshwater sediment microbial communities from Lake Towuti, South Sulawesi, Indonesia - Balambano_FR2_MetaG | ecosystem: Environmental > Aquatic > Freshwater > Lake > Sediment | place...
GGGATAGGCGATGTCGAGGATCTCGACCGCGGGGTCGGCGATCAGCGCCTCGGGCGTGTCGTGCACCCTGGGAATGCCCCAGCGCCCGGCCACGGCTTCGGCGCGCGACCGCGTCCGGCTGGCGATAGCGGCGACGGGAAACCCCGCCTCCCGGTAGGCGGCCAGATGGCATTCCGCCATGATCATGCCCGCCCCGATCGCGCCGATGCGCAAGCCGTTGCTGCGGACCGGCGGGTCGGGGACAAAGCCTTGTGGGTCGCTCATTTTCTCTCCTCTCTTACCCGGCCAGCCGTCCGCCGTCGGGTGCAAAGGCATGCACGCGCGCGGGATCGGCGCTGATCGCAACCGCCTCGCCGGGGGCAAAGGCGGGCTGGCCGCGCAGCATGGCGCGCAGCGACTGGTCGCCCGACGCGATCGTCAGGACAGTATAGCCGCCCAGTGGCTCCACCTCCGTGACGGTTGCCCCGCTGCCGGCCGTGACGCGCAGATCCTCGGGGCGGATGCCGATCAGGGCGCCTCGCGCCGGCGTGCCCGCGATCAGTCCCGGCGGCACCAGATTGATCGCCGGGCTGCCCAGCAGGCGGGCGACAAAGGGCGTGGCGGGACGGTCGTAGAGTTCGGTCGGCGTGCCGATCTGGACGATCCGGCCCTGGTCGAGGATCGCCAGCCGGTCGGCCACCGACATCGCCTCTTCCTGATCGTGGGTGACATAGATCAGGGTCCGCCCCGCCTCGCGCTGCATCCGTTTCAGCTCTACCCGCGCCTCCTCGCGCAGCCGGGCGTCCAGCGCGGAAATCGGGTCGTCCATCAGAAAGGCGACCGCGTCGCGGACCAGCGCGCGGGCGATGGCCACGCGCTGCCGCTCGCCGCCCGACAGCTGGGCGGGATGCTTGTGCAGGACATGGCCGATCTGGAGCTTGGCCGCCGCTTCGGCCACGCGGGCCCGGATCGTGGCCTCGGGCAGGCGGCGTTCGGCAAGGGGAAAGCGGATGTTGCCCTCGGCCGTCATGTGCGGGAACAGCGCGAGGTTCTGGAACACCATCGCGATGTTGCGCGCTGCCGGACCGACGCGGTTCACCGCGCGGCCGCCGATCAGGATCTCGCCCGCATCCGGCTGGTCGAGGCCAAGGATCAGCCGCAGGATCGTGGACTTGCCCGACAGCGGCGGGCCGAAGAGGCAGAAGAACTCGTTGTCGGCCACGGTGAAGCTCGCGTCATCCACCGCGGTTACCGCGCCGAACCGCCTGGTCACGTTGCGGAAGGCGATCTCGGCCATCTATGCCCCCGCAATCGCGGCGCCGGTCGCGGCGTCGAACAGCCGGACAGAGGCCGGGTCGGGGACAAGGCCGATCTCGCCCGCAGGCAAGTCGGGATTGCCCTGGAACACGGCGCGCAGGGTCGTCTCGCCGCGTCCCAGGTGCAGGATCGTCCGTGCCCCGATCCGTTCCGCCAGGATCAGCGGCAGCCGCAGCCCGCCCGGGCCAAGGTGCACCTCCTCGGGGCGGAAGCCATAGGTCACGTCGCGCGGACCCCGCCGCCCGGCGGCCGCGAGCGCGGGGGCAAGCGGCGGCGACAGGCCGAGCGTGCCGAGGTCCACGGCAAGGCCGCGGTCGGTGTCCGTCAGGCGTCCGGCGCAGAGGTTCATCCCCGGGCTGCCGATGAACCGCGCGACGAAGGTGTTGGCCGGCGCGTTGTAGACGTCGAGCGGCGTGCCGACCTGCTGCAGCACGCCGTGGTCCATCACGGCGATACGGTCGGCCATCGTCATCGCCTCGAGCTGGTCGTGCGTGACATAGACCGTCGTCTGCCGGAACTGCCGCTGCAGCGCCTTGAGTTCCGTCCGCATCACCGCCCGGAAGGCCGCATCCACATTCGACAGCGGCTCGTCCAGGAGGAAGATCACGGGTTCCATCACCGCGCTGCGACCAATGGCGAGCCGCTGCAGGATATTGACCGACAGCCCCTCCGCCGGCCGGTCGAGCAGCGCGGTCAGGCCCAGCAGCTCGGCCATCGCCTCGGTCCGGCGGCCGACCTCGGCGGCCGGGCGGCCGGTCATTCGCAGGCCGTAGTCGAGGTTCCGCCGCACCGTCATGTGGGTGAAGATCGCGTAGTTCTGGAACACGAACCCGACGCCGCGCCGGCCCATCGGCACGCCCCTCATGTCGCGGTCGCCGAACAGGATGCGCCCCTCGCTGGGGTCCTCCATCCCGGCGATCATGTTCATCGTGGTGGACTTGCCGCAGCCCGAAGGGCCGAGCAGCGCCATGAACTCGCCATCTGCGATCGCAAGATCCATCGCCTCCAGCGCGGTGAAGGCGCCGAACCGCTTCACCAGGCGCTCGAGGCGGATCGCGCTCATCGGACCATCCGCCGCATCGCCCAGACCGCGCCGAGCGAGAGCACGACCAGGATCGCCAGCGCGATGGCCGCGACATAGCCCCAGATCAGGTCCTGCGTGGTGATGTCGTAGATATAGACCGACAGGGTCTGCGTCGCATCGCCCGGCCCCCCGCCGGTCATGATGAACAGCGTGTCGAAGATCTTGAGGCATTCGATCACCCGCAGGGCGATGGCGATGATCATGATCGCCTTCATGCGCGGGATGACGATGGTGACGAACCGCTGCGCGGGCGAGGCCCCGAGCAGGGCAGCGGCGCGCAGCTGGTCCTGCGGCACGCCGACAAGCCCGGCCAGAAGGATCAGGAACATGAGCGGCGTCCACTGCCAGATGTCGGCAATGATCACCGCGACCAGCGCGGTCGTCGGCTGCGACAGCCAGGCCAGCGCGACGGGCTCCGGGGTGAACCAGGACAGAAGGTCGTTCACCGGCCCGCCCGACTGGAACAGCATGAAGAACATGTATCCGGCGACCGCGGGCACGACCATCATCGGCGCGATCAGGATCGAATAGGCCACCTTCTTGCCCGGAAAGTCGTCCACGAACAGCATGGCGAGCCCGAGGCCCAGCAGGAACTCGATCGGAACCGCAATCGCCACGACCAGCAGCGTACGCCAGATCGACCGCCAGAGCTTGGCGTCGTTGAAGAGGTCGACATAGTTGGCAAAGCCGTTCCAGTATTCCCAGGCCCGCGGCCAGGCCGTGCCGGTCAGCGGCGACCAGTCGGTCAGGCTGATGTAAAGCTGCATGAGGAGCGGAAAGACCGCGATGAACAGCACCAGTATCTGCGCCGGCAGCGTCAGCCGGAAGCCCAGCCGCGCGCCGTCCTCGGCGGCGGGTCTGGCGGCAGGGGCGGGGCGGCGGGCATCGGCCATGGTCATTGCTTCAGCGCCCCGAAGGTCAGTCCGCGGACCAGGTGCTTCTGGATGACCAGGCCCAGGATCACCGGCGGCACCGCGGCGATCAGGCCCAATGCGGCTTTGGCGCCGTAAAGCTGCCCGGTCATCGAGGACGACAGCGAGGCCATGTAGACCGGGATCGTGACCCATTCCCGAGTCGTCAAGAGAAGCGCGATCAGGTAGTCCGACCAGTTCAGGATGAAGACGAAGAGCGAGGCCGCGGCGAGCGGGGCCGCCATCATCGGCAGCGTCACCCTGGTGAAGACGCGCCAGCGCGAACAACCCTCGACCAGCGCGGCCTCCTCGATCTCTTTCGGCATGTCGTCGAAGAAGGTCTTCATCAGCCAGAAGGCGAACGGCAGCGTGACGATCCCGTAGATCAGGGCGAGCCCCCACCAGCTGTCGATCAGGCCGAGGAAGGCCCACATGATCATCACCGGAATCATCACCGCCATCGGCGGGAACAGCCGTAGCTGGATCAGCGCCAGCGGGAGGTTCGCGCCCGACCCGAAGCGCGACAGGCCGTAAGCGGCGGCGGTCCCTGCCGACATGGCGATCAGCGTGCCGAAGCCCGACGACAGCAGGGATGACAGGATCGGCTTGCCGACCTTGCGATCCAGCGCGACGATCAGGTCGGACCCGCTCTGCCCGAACAGGAAGCGGAAGTTGTCCAGCGTGGGTGCGCGCGGCACCCATGTCAGCGCGGCCCCGGTCGCCTGCCATTCCGCCACCGGCTTGAAGGCCATCGACACCATCCACAGGATCGGCACCAGCGCAAGCACCAGCGCGATCAGGATGACGGCGAAGCGGAACACATCGAAGGCGACCGAGCGGGTCATGAGCAGAACGCGCGTCTAGACATGGCCATCCCGCTTCAGCAGCGGTGCCGTCGCCCGCAGGATATCGTCGATCAGCCTTGTCTGATCCCCCGCCCAGAGCGTCTCCGAGAAGATTTCGACCTCCATCCAGCCGTCGTAGCCGCAGCCGCGGACCAGATCGACGAACCGGCGAAGGTCGATCACGCCGTCCCCCGGAATGCCGCGGTCGAGCAGCAGGCTGCGGGTCTCGGCACGCCAGTCGTTCAGATGGAAGGTCAGGATCCGGCCCTCTCTGCCGGCGGAGCGAATGCCGTCCTCCGCCTCGGGGTCCCACCAGATGTGATAGGTGTCGATGGCAAGCCCGATGCCCGCACCGAGCCGATCGCACCAGCTGTTGGCCTGCGCGAGGGTAGCGACCACCGACCAGTCGGGAACGTACATCGGGTGCAGCGGCTCCAGCGCCAGGGGGAGTTGCACCGCCCTTGCATGTTCCAGGACCTCGGCCAGCGCATCGAAACACAGGCGCCGCGCGTCCCCGATGTCGCGGCTGTCGGGCAAGAGGCCGCCGACGACCGTGACGGCGCAGGGCGCGCCGAGTTCGGCGGCAAGGTCGACCGACGCTCGCGCGGCGTCGACCTGCTTCCCGATGCCCGCGCGCCCCTGTTTCGAGAACATCCCAACGATGCAGAAGCCCGAGACGTCCATGCCCGCATCCCGAACCAGCGCCTTTGTCCGGGCGATGCCGAAGTCGCGGACTCGATCCTCCCAGAGCGAGATGCCCCCGATCCCCTTGGCGGCATAGAGGTCCACGGCCTCCTCCACACCGAGGCGGCTGGTGGTGATCTGGTTCACCGAAAGTTTCATCGGACTTCCTTTCGGCAGGACGATTTCCGAACCGCGCCGCGGATCGGACACATCGCGGCGCGCAGCCTGCGGGCGCCGTGCCTGCGCGCGCTTGCGCTGGCCCGGTCCGCGGGCGAACGACGGCCCTAGGCGGGATCGAGAACCGTCGGCCAGGCCTTCATGTTCTCGCGCACCGCTTCCACGATCTTGTCCTGCCCGATGCGCCGGCTGATCCTCTCCCATTCCGCGGCCGTGTCCGCCATTGCCTGTTCCGGCGTCTTGGCCTTGGTCAGCGCCGCCATTAGGTTCTCGTCCAGCGCGTTGTTGAAGGCGGTCGCGCCCGCATAGTTGATGGTCGGCACCGACCGGGCGACCGTCTCGCGCACCACATCCATGTGGTAGTCGTGATAGGTCTGGCGCACCAGCGGATCGGCGAAGTCGTTCAGGCTGAACGGGTCGAAGTAGCCGCCCGGGTTCGCCGTCATCCAGGAATAGATGCGGCTCGAGCCGAGCCACTGCAGGAACAGGTAGGCCAGTTCGGGGTTCTTCGACTGCGCGCTGACCATTCCGGTCAGCGAGAACCACAGCACCGAACGGCTGACGATGGCGTCGCCCACAACGTTGCCGGGCGGCAGCATCGAGCCGATCTTGCCGGCAACGGTCGACCCGGCATTCGCCGGGTTGTCGAGGAACTTCGGCAGGTTCGAGAAGGCGCAGGTCATCGCCGCGCCACCCGCGGCGAAGTTGCCGTACTGCTCCGGCCAGCCCCAGGAAATCGCGTCCGGCGAGTGGTGTGAGAGCGAGTCGATATAGGCCTGGGTCGCCTTGATGCCCGCCTCGGACGAGATCAGCGGGTTGGCGTCATTGTCGAAGAGGAACTGGTTCGGCGCCGCCTGCGAGGTGTAGAGTTGGTACCAGTTGGTGTAGCCCCAGCCCTGATTGCGCAGGTCGGTGGACCCGAACAATCCCTGGTCCGGGCGCTGGAAGAAGGCCGCCACGTCGTTGAACTGCGCCCAGGTGCGCGGCGCGGCCAGATCGTAGCCGAACCGGCTCTTGAAGGCCGCCTGCTCGGCCGGGTCGTTGAGGAGGTCCGTCCGGTACACCCAGGTCTGGAAGTCGCCGTCCAGCGACACGCCATAGGTCGAGCCGCGGTACATGTTCATGAGCGACACGCCCTGCGCGCCGTTCACATAGCCCCGCGTCGGGTCGTCCCACTCCGGCCGGTACCGCGCCACATAGTCGTCCAGCTTCGCGATGCCGCCGGATTCCGCCAGATCGCCCAGCCGGTTCCAGTCGGTCGAGTAGATGTCGAAGCCGCCGGCACTGGTCGAGATGTCCTGCATCACCTTGGTGAATTCCTGCCCGTTCGGCAGGCCGACGATCTCGAGCGCGATGCCCGTCTCGCGTTCCCACAGTTCCTTGACGCTCGGCGCGCCGGCCGGGAACGGCTGCGTCAACTGGCCGATGGACCCGTCCGACAGGCCGATCACCAGCCGGGCGGGCGCCGTGCCGGCCGCGTGCATCGCCTTAGCCGCCTCGATGGCCCGACCTTCGGGCGTGTCCGGCCCGTACTGGTACCGCTCGGCGCCCTCGAAGCCCGTAGGGCCGCCGATCATGCCTGCGGCGAGATCCTGGGCCCAGGCCTGCCCGATGAACCGCGGCGCGATCAGCGCCCCCACGCCCAGTAAACCAGCCTTGGCGCCGGTTGCAAGCAACCTGCGGCGCGTGATGTGACGACCGATCATCGCGTTCCTCCCTGCAGACCTCTCTGTGTCTGATGTCAGATTGATCGCCGAGTCGCCCCACAGCGTCAATCTTTTTGTGAAAATTAAACCATCATTTTGATGTAGACGGATGATGTAACCTGCTGGCATACAAGGCTGGATCGGCCAGTCGCCCGGATCCGCCATCGTGACGCACCTCCATCCCAGGACGCAGCTTTCCGGCAGGGCGCCGTCCGCCCTCCTGCCGTCGGCGGACCAGCGACAGGTCGGGATGATGGCCCCCGATGCTGTCGCGGCGCAGGTGCGGCGTCATGCGGCTGTTGACCATCGAGCAAACAGGCTGGACCCTGGCCGATCACTTCGTTCAAGGGGCTGAGCATGCGGGCGACACTGACGGACATCGCAAGAGAGGCGGGCGTGTCCTCGGCCACCGTGGACCGGGTCATCAACGGACGCCCCGGCGTGCGCGAACACACACGCACCCATGTGCTCATGGTTGCCCAGCGCCTCGGCTATGCTGCCGACACCCCGCTCGACAAGGCGGTACGGCTGCACTTCCTGCTGCCCGAAGGCACCAACCAGTTCATCGCCAACCTGCATGGCCATCTCGAACGGCAGGGCGCGGTGCTCGCCGGCGTGCGCAACGTCGTCGAATCGATCCCCGGCTTCGACCCGCCCGCGCTGGCAGAGCGTCTCCGCAGCCTCAAGGGCCAGGTCGACGGCCTCGGGCTGATCGCGCTCGACCACCCCGTCGTGCGCGAGGCGGTGCGCGACCTCGCCCATTCCGGGGTCAAGATCGTGACCCTCGCCTCGGACATCCAGAACGTCCCTCGGATCGCCTATATCGGGGTCGACAACCGGCAGGCCGGCCGCCTTGCCGGATACCTCATGGGCCGCTTCCTCGGTCAGGGCTGTGCCGGTCAGGTCGCCCTCTTTGCCGGCTCGCGCGCCTATCGCGGCCATCAGGAACGCGAGATGGGCCTTCGCCACGTTCTCCACGACGAATATCCGGGGCTCGAGATCGTGGAAATTCGCGAGATGCTCGACGACCGCGACAAGGCCCGGGCCGAGGCGCTGCAGCTTCTCGATCGCTATCCGGACCTTGCCGCGATCTACAACGTCGGCGGCGGGACCAGCGGCATCGGTGCCGCCCTCAAGGCCAAGGGCCGCGACCAGAGCCTCGTCCTGATCGGCCACGAGGCGACTGAGGCCAACAAGGCCCTGCTACTTGACGGAACCCTCGACGCCCTGATCGACCAGAACCCCCGCGTCGAGGCACGAGAGGCGCTGTCCACGCTGCTCGCCGCGGCGCAGGGTGGCAGCTACCAGCCGGTCCAGCCGAGGCTCCATGTGATGTTCCGCGAGAACCTGCCCGACGACTGACGCGCCGGGCACTCGCCTGCCGGAACGCAGGGGCCGGAGGCTCTGCCGGTCCGTTCATCGGGGCAGCGCGCGCATCCGTCCGGACCGCGCGCCCTGCAGCCGTGACGTGCCGCCGCTTACCGGCTTTTCCCGAATACCGGGCTCCGGGTCGGATGCGGGCCACGGACCGCCCCGCTCGCGGCAGGAGGCGGAGGGGTCGGACGCGACGCACCGGCAGGCCGGTGTGGTGGTGTCACCGGGCGGATCAGGGTCCGGATGCGCGGCGGCTGTCCTTGCATCGGCCGAACAAGCTCACAATGCGCGAACCGCGCGGTGACAGGCTAGAGCCTGATGCCCGCATCCCGGCTCGCCGACTCATAGACCGCGGCCTCGATGGCGAGGTTGGCAAGGTACTGCCTGGCGCCGGTCTCGAGGGTGCGGCCGTGGAGCAGGTGGTCGAGAATGTGCTGCTGGAAGGCGCGGACACAGCCGGCGCCGAAGCCGTCCGGCGGCCATTGATCGACCGTCGTCTCGTCCTCGTCGCCGAAGCGGCGCAGCCGGAGACACCCGTAGCCGTCGAGCCGAAGGGTGCCGGCAGAGCCCTCGGCGAGCAGGTCGCCCATCGTGTGGCGGCGGTTCGCGGCTTGGTGGTCGGCGGCGCGGTTGGCGTCGAAGACGGCGCGAACCCCGTCGGGAAAGCGAAGCAGGACGGTGCCTGCGTCCTCGCCCGCGATTCCCGGGTTGATCCGGTGCAGGTCGGCGTAGAGGCTGACGGGCTCGCCGAGCAGGAAGCGGAAGGTGTCGATCCAGTGGATCCCGGTCTCGTGGATCAGAAAGCGCGGCATCTCGCGAAAGTAGGGCTGGCGGTCGAGATAGGCGTCCTGCCCCTGCCCGTCGCCCGGCCGGAAGCGCATTGCGACCCGGTAGAGCCGTCCGAGGGTGCCCGCGTCCAGCTCCCGGCGGATGCGCCGGTACCACGGCTGGAAGCGGACGTTTTCGTGCACGGCCAGCGGGATGCCGGCGGCCTCTGCCGCCTCGGTGGCGCGGACCGCGGCCTCGACTGTGCCGCAAAACGGCTTCTGGCAGATGACCATGCGCGGTCCGGCGGCCAGCGCCTGCCGGATCAGGCCCGCATGGGTGGCAGGGGGCGTCGCGATGTCGATGATGTCGAACGCGCCCGGGGCCAGCATCGCCTCGGCCCGGTCATGGACCGCGATGCCGTGGCCGGCGCCTGCGTCGCGTTCGAGCGACCGGGAGGCGCGGTCGGCGTCGATGTCGCACAGGGCCGCAAGCTCGGCCCCCGGCAGGTCGCGCCAGGCGGCGATCTGGAACTGCGCGAAGTAGCCGGCACCGATCACGGCAACGCGCAGCGGCGCGCTCATGCCGGGATCATCGCCAGCGCGGCGTCGCGCACCGCGGCCACGACCTCGTCGGTCGTGGCCTGCCCGCCGATGTCGGGCGTGAGCGGCCTGCCCTGCCGGACGACCGCGCCGACGGCATCCTGCACGCGGCGGGCGTCGCGGCGCAGGCCCGGGTGGGCCTGGGTGCGGCCCAGCCAGTCGAGCATCATCGCCGCCGACAGCACCATCGCGATCGGGTTGGCCCGCGCCTGCCCCGCGATGTCCGGTGCGCTGCCGTGACAGGGCTGAAAGACGGCGTGGCGGTCGCCGATGTCGGCCGACGGGGCGAGCCCGAGGCCGCCCATCATCGCGGCGCCGAGGTCGGACAGGATGTCGCCGAACATGTTCTCGGTCACCAGCACGTCGAACATGCCGGGCTTCTCGACCATCCACATCGCTGTCGCATCGACATAGGCCGCCTCTGCGCGGATATCGGGAAAGGCCTGGGCCCGTTCGCGGAAGATCTTGCGGAAGAAGGCGAAGGCCTGGAACACGTTGGCCTTGTCGACGCAATGCACGACACCGGTCCCGCGCCCGTCCGCCCGCCGCTGCCGGGCAAGGTCGAATGCGAAGTCGAACAGCTTTTCCGAGGTGGCACGGGTGATGCGGAGCGTCTCCTCTGCCACGCTGTCGCCGCTGACCGAGCCCCGGCCATGCGAGTAGAAGAGCCCCTCGGTGCTTTCGCGGACGATCACGAAGTCCACGTCACGCTCCTTGCTGTTGAAGCGCGATAGGGGGCAGGTCTGGCCGAACTGGAAGACCGGACGAACCCCGGCGTAAAGCCCGAGCGCCATGCGCAGTTCGATCTGCGGCGAAATCTCGGTGCCGTCGCGGTAGCGGACCTCGGGCAGGCCCATGGCGGATAGCAGGATCGCGTCCGCCGCGCGCGCGCGGTCGAGCGAGGCGGCGGGGAGCGACGTGCCGTGGTCGCGGTAGTGTCCCGCACCCGCCGCGAGCCTCTCGAAGGCCAGAAGATAGTCGCCGCCCGCGCCGGCGAGCGCGTCGAGCAGGTCTACCGTCGGCCGCATCACCTCCGGCCCGATGCCGTCACCCTCGAAAACCGCGATGTCGAACCGCCGCATGCCGTTGCTCCTCTTTGCGCTTGCCTTGGGGATACACTGGCCGGCGCGCGTTGACAATGCATGCACTAAAACATACACAACGACAGGGATAGTTGTGCGGCGGACAGGCGCGTCCGGCGGCGGGGCGCGGCGCAGGGGGAAACCTGATGGGGCATGACACCTATGAAGTCTATGCGCTGCGCTACGCCGAGCGGCCGGCGCGGGTGCGGGCGGATTCGTTCCTGTTCGACGACCACGAGGCGCCGCACCCGATCGACTACTTCTTGTGGGTGCTGCGCAACGAGCGGCGCATCATCGTGGTGGACACCGGCTATGACCGGGCCGAGGGGGACCGGCGCGGGCGGCCGATCCTGCGCGAGCCGGGCGCCTGCCTCGCCGACTTCGGCATCGCCGCGGACAGCGTCGAGACGGTGATCCTGACGCATCTGCATTACGACCACGCCGGCGCGCTCGACCAGTTCCCCGCGGCGCGCTTTCACCTGCAAAGCGCCGAGATGGCCTTCGCCACCGGGTCCTGCATGTGCGAGCGGGCGCTCAACCATCCGTTCTCGGTGCGGCATGTCTGCCGGATGGTCGAGCATGTCTACGCGGGGCGGGTGCAGTTCCATGACGGCGACGCCGAGGTGGCGCCGGGCGTCGAGGTCTTTGCCACGGGCGGCCACTCGCTCGGCCTGCAGGCGGTGCGGGCCAGGACTGTGGCCGGCTGGCTGGTGCTTGCATCGGATGCCGCGCATTTCTACGAGAACTTCGCGGCGCGGAAGCTGTTCCCGATCATGGCCGACCCGGTATCGGTGCTGCGCGGCTATGACCGGCTTGCCGCGCTGGCGTCGCGGCGCGAACTGATCGTGCCGGGGCACGACCCGATGGTCTGCGAGATGTTTCCGAAGGTGGCGGGGGAGCGGACGGGCGCATCCGTCTACCGGCTGGACAAGGGGCCGGTCGGGCCGCTCGCCAGGTATCTGGACGGGTTCGCATCGTAGCGGCGGGCGGCCAGGTCGACGGCGCGGGTTTGCGAATTCCCCCCTGTCGCGCGCAGATCCCTGGCGGCACCGGGCTCGGGCCGGTGCGCGCGCCGCTGGCGGCACCTTCGGTCACACCCCCGAGATCGCCTTTGCGAGGCCGAAGAAGCCGCGCTTGCGCGCCGAACCGATGCCCCAGTCGACCGGCACGCTCTGGTAGCCGTCGTGGAAGCCTTCGCCCTGCATCCGGTAGTCGAAATAGCCCCAGGAGGCACCTTCGCCGACCGCCGCGACGAAGTTGTTGTCGGCCTTGTCGAAGTCGAAGTGATCGTCCTCGTTGAACAGGATCGGCTTCGGGGTGAACCCGTCCAGGGCGCGGGTCTGCCGCACCATCTCGCGGATCCGCCCCGGGTCGGCGGTGCCGTTGCCGTGCAACAGCATGAAGTCGCTGACCTTCGCGACGCTCGGGTCCGGCACGCGCCCGCCGCCGTAGCTGGTTCCGACCAGAAGCCGCCGGCCGCCGCGCGTGATCGCCCGGGCCCGCTCGATCAGCTCGTGCACCCCCTCGGGCATCAGCACCGGCAGGACATAGCGGATGTTGCATTCGTTGTTGATCTCGACCAGCAGGTTGCCGAAGCCGGTATCGAGCAGCCAGCCGACGGCATTGTCGACGCCTGCGCGCACCGCATCCTCGTCGCCCTCGAACACCTTCTCCTGCCCGAAGTAGAACAGCCCGACAATCACGACCATGCCCAGCGCGTCGGCGGCCGACAGGATCCGGCGGAGGCGGTTCATGAAGGCCGGGCGCAGCGCGCCGTCCGGCTCGAAGGCCGAATTCACCCAAGGCTGATCGGTGGAATAGCCGTAGGGGCTGCCGCCCTGCAGGTTCACGGTGACGGCGAGCAGGCCGTGCGCCTTCCAGGCCGGCATCGCGGCGATGAACTCCGCGGTGTTGCGGTCAGGATCCCAGGTTCCCGTGTCGGGATAGGCCCATTGATGCGCGGTGTCGGGGTTCAGATCGTCGAAGGTGCCCTGCACCATGCGGCTGTTCAGCAGCAGCCCCTCGATCCGGTGCCCGTTCCAGATCCGCCCCTCGTAGGTCGGCCTGCCGTCGATCAGAAACCCGTCTCCGCGGATCGATACCCTTGTCATGTCCTGTCTTTCTGCATTCATTAGCGCATACATTACCACCGCGCGCGGCGCCGCCCCGGCCGGGATGGATGTCTAGGTGTAGGCGCCGCCGAGCGTTCGCAGGATACCGACCAGCAGCGCCTTTGCACGCCGGCGGTGCGCCTCGTGCACGCGGCGGGCCTCGGCGGGATTGCCGTCCGCGATCGCCTCGACCAGCGCGCGGTGTTCGCGGTTCGACTCCTCGGGCGACGGGCGCAGGCGGAGGGTGGCCATGCGGGCGCGGTGGGCCTGGTCGCGCAGCTGGTTGACCATGCCGACCAGCCGGGCGTTGCCGGTCAGCGCGATCAGCTGCATGTGGAAGCGCTCGTCGGCCGCTGCCCAACGGTCGAGGTCGCCAGCCGCCAGCGACCGCTCCATCTCGGCGACCGCGTCCCGCAGACCCGCGAGCGCCTTCTCGTCGGGGCGCTTTTCCGCCACGAGTTCGGCGGCCTTGCCCTCGAGCGCGGTCAGCACGTCGTAGATGTCGCGCATGTCGTCGGCCGAGACCGGCAGCACCCGCATCCCGTGCCGGGGCCGAAGCTCGACCATCCCTTCCTGCTGCAGCAGGATCATCGCCTCGCGCACCGGCGTCCGGCTGACACCCAGCCGCGCCGCCGCCTCTGCCTCGAGCATCTGCGCGCCGAACGGCAGCGACCCTTCCAGCATCATCCGCTTCAGCTCGCCATAGGCGTAATCCGCCTGAGTCGATCCGGGTTGTGCCTTGGGCATGATGCGACCGGTTGCTATGCTGCCTCGACGAAAGCGCGGACCCCGATGCGGACGCCGCTCTCCTCCTCGAAGAAATGCACCGCGGCCGGGTCGGCGGCAAGGCGAACCTGGCTTCCGGGCGACACCGGAACCCGGCCGGCAACCTGGCAGGAGACGGAGCGGTCGCCGATCCGGCCGATCAGCAGCGTGTGCGAGCCGGTCGGCTCGACCACGTCGATGACCGTCTCGACCCCGTCCCCGCCTTCTGCGAGCGACAGGTTCTCGGGCCTCACGCCCATCACTACGCGGCGGCCGGCCGGACCCTCGATCTCGACGCCGGGAACGGGAACGGCAGTGCCGTCCTCCATCCGCAGCGCCGCGTAGTGATGGGCGTGAGGCCCGAGAACCTGTCGCTC
>Ga0224723_1001533_pt1 | contig 13772 bp, 9 predicted proteins | sample Balambano_FR2_Me_FD_161647 | JGI IMG/M metagenome (GOLD analysis project Ga0224723, IMG submission 161647) | Freshwater sediment microbial communities from Lake Towuti, South Sulawesi, Indonesia - Balambano_FR2_MetaG | ecosystem: Environmental > Aquatic > Freshwater > Lake > Sediment | place...
CCTGCCATATCGCGGCGGATGGCACAGGTAAAATCGGACTCGTGGGCGTCGGGCAGGGCTACCAGGGCGAGGGAATCGGCGGCGGCTTGGTCAGCGGCGCGCTGGCATGGTTTGCGCAGCAGGGTGTGTCGCATATCACAGTGGTGACGCAGGGGCGCAACGTGCGGGCGCAGCGTTTGTACCAGCGCTATGGCTTCATCACACGCTCGGTGCAGTTGTGGTATCATCGCTGGTTTAACCGTCAATGAGTCCACGTTTGTGCATCCCTAGACGCGCTGCCCACCTGTCCTTTACAATGTCAGGCGTTTTAATCATCACGTTTTACAAAACAATGGTTGGGTGATGAGTCAATATCGCATTCCTTTCAATAAGCCCTACATGACTGGCACAGAGCTGACCTATGTCGCGGAGGCAGTCAGAACCGGGCATATCTCTGGCGACGGCAGCTATACCAGGAAGTGTCATACATTGCTTGAAGAATTGTTCGGCGTGCCAAAGGCACTGCTGACGACTTCCTGCACGCACGCATTAGAAATGGCGGCGATCATCCTCGACTTGAAGCCAGGTGATGAAGTGATCGTGCCATCGTTCACGTTCGTCTCGACCGTCAACGCCTTTGTGCTGCGCGGCGCTACGCCAATCTTCGCTGATGTGCGCCTGGATACGCTCAATCTGGACGAGATGCAGCTTGAACGGCTGATCACACCGCGCACGCGCGCAATCGTTCCGGTGCATTACGCGGGTGTCGCCTGCGAAATGGATACGATCATGGCGATTGCCGACAAGTACGGCATCCCGGTTGTCGAAGACAATGCACACGGCTTGTTCGGTCGTTATAAGGATCGCTGGCTGGGGACGATGGGCGTGATGGCGACGCAGAGTTTCCACGAGACCAAGAACTTTACCTGCGGTGAAGGCGGCGCGTTACTGGTCAACGACCCGGAATTTGCCGAACGCGCGGAGATCATCCGCGAAAAAGGCACCAACCGCAGCCGCTTCTTCCGGGGCATGGTGGACAAGTATACGTGGGTGGATCTCGGCTCCAGCTATCTGCCATCAGATGTGCTTGCCGCGTACCTGTATGCCCAGCTTGAAGTGCGCGACTTTATTCAGGGCAAGCGCAAACACATCTGGGAGACGTACTGGGCATCCTTGCAGGACTGGTCACAGACGCACAACGTCCGCTTGCCTGTCATTCCGCCGGAGACCGAGCAGGCATACCACATGTTCTATGTGCTGTTGCCTTCGCTGGAAACGCGCACGAAGTTGATCAATTTCCTCAAGTCGCGCGGCATCCTGACCGTATTTCATTACCTGCCGCTGCATCTGTCGGACATGGGCAGGAAGTTCGGCGGCAAGGATGGCGATTGCCCGGTGACGGAAGACATCAGTGACCGCTTGCTGCGACTGCCGTTCTTCAACGACATGACGAGTGACGAACAGGAAGAGGTCATTCAGGCGCTGTACGACTTTGAGGAGTGGGGCTGAGCGCGTGGCTCGGTCCCACTGCATATTTTGTGTTATAATGGCAAGCAAATCGTTTCAAACAGTCTACTAGAATTTGTTTCCAGGCTTTAGTGTAAACGCGATAGGTTGAAGAAAGGAAAGCTCGCGTACCGAGGGTACTACGGGCAATTTGCGCTATGTCTAACCAATTGAGAATTATCCCGCTGGGCGGGTTGGGTGAAGTTGGCAAGAACATGACCGTGTTCGAGATGAACGGCAATGCCATCATCGTCGATACGGGTATCATGTTCCCCGCCAATGATATGTTTGGGGTGGATTACATCATCCCGGATTTTCGCTATCTGCTGGAACGCAAAGACCTGAAGATACACGGCATTTTGTACACGCACGGTCATGAAGACCACACGGGGGCAGCGGAGCATGTGGCGGCTGCGTTCCGAGGCGTCCCCTTCTATGCTACGCCGCTGACGGCTGCGCTGCTGGAAGTCAAGCTGAAGGATGGCGGGCTGCTCGCCGATACGCCCATCAATGTCTTCCGCGCGGGCGATACGATCCAGGCGGGACCCTTTAAAGTCGAAAGCTTTCACGTCTGCCACAGCATTCCTGATTGTGTGGGCTTCGGCATCAATACTCCCTTCGGTCTTGTCGTTCACAGCGGCGACTATAAGTTCGACATGACGCCGATTGATGGCAAGAAGCCGGATTACGCGAAGCTGGCGGAGTTTTCGCGGCGCGGCGTGCTGCTGCTGATGGCGGATAGCACCAACGCCGAACAGCCGGGCTGGACCGCATCGGAAAGCATTGTTCAGACGGCGTTTGATAACATCTTCCGCCAGTCCACAGACGGACGCATTATCGTCGCCACGTTTGCCTCGCACATTTCGCGCATTCAACAGGTAGCGCGCCTTGCCGAACGCTACAATCGGCGGCTGGCGATTGCGGGTCACAGTATGACCAAGAATGTGCAGATGGCGATCAAGATGGGCTTGCTGGAAGTAGACGAAAATCGCCTGGTCGATCTGAGTCGCATTAACGGCGTCCCACCGCATGAGCTGGTCATCATGGCGACCGGATCCCAGGGCGAGCCAAGCGCTGTGCTGTCACGCCTGGCAACCGGGCAGCATCGTTTCCTGGACGTGATGGATGGCGATACGATTATCGTGTCTGCGCATACGATTCCCGGTAACGAGGAACTGGTCAGCCGCACGATTAACCGCCTGTTTCAGCGCGGCGCGGATGTGCTGTATGACCCGATTGTCCCGGTCCATGTCTCTGGTCATGCGCGGCAGGATGAAATGCGCCTGCTGATTAATCTGACGAACCCGCAGTACTTCCTGCCGATACACGGCGAACTGCGCCAGTTGAAGGCACACCGGCGGCTGGCGATTGAGTGTGGCATTCCGGCAGAGCGGACGTTCACGGTGGAGAACGGCACCGTGCTGGAAGCGGACAAGTACGGTGTGCGCACGGGAGAGCGTGTTCCCGGCGGTTATGTCTTTGTTGATGGCAGCGGCGTCGGCGATGTCGGCAAGGCGGTCATTCGCGACCGCGAGGTGTTGGCGCGCGATGGCTTCGTGCTGGTGGTCGTCAACATTGACCAGCGCAGCGGGCGCTTGCTGGGCGAACCAGAGATTATCTCGCGCGGCTTTGTTTACCTGCGCGACGCAGATCATCTGGTCGGGCAGGTCAAATCGACCGTTAACGAGGTGCTATCTACCAATCGCAACGGCAAAGTGCGCGAGAAATTGCAGGACAGCATCAGCCGCACGCTCTTCAACGAGACCAAGCGCCGCCCGATGGTCTATAGCATCATTAATGAACGTTAACTCACGTCTTTAAAAGAATCAGCGTCGTAGCAGTTAGATTTGTGGTACAGTGGAAGCGCTGTATGGATCTAACATTTTTGTTTGTGCCAATTGGCATTGGAGTGAGCTTCATGCGACGGCTGGCGCTGGTAACTGGCGTATTTTTAATGCTGCTCACGTTATCCCGGTCTGTTTTGGCACAGCAGACGGGTTTGGCAGCGACGATGGAGGTGCTAACCCCCGGCGTGGAAGTATTGCGCGTGGGGACAAGCAACTGGATTGCTGTCGCTGTCGAGAGCATTCTGGGAACCGGGGACTCGATCCGCACCGATGCAACTGGCACGGCACGCATCACGTTTTTCGCTGATGGGACTGCCGCTGAACTGCTGCCGGAAAGCGAATATCGCATTGCGGAATTTCAGGGGGATGACGCTACCTTCACAATTTCCCTGGAAGTCATTGCCGGGCAAACCCTTCATACGATCGGACGAGTTCTGGAAACAGGCTCACAGTATGATGTGCAGACGCCTGCCATGACATTATCCGCGCGTGGGACGATTTTTCGAGTGCGCGTTGAACCCAATGGACGCTCGGCGATGCTGGTGCGCGATAGTACCGTAACCGCAAGCGCCGATGAAGGCGCTGCGGTCAATGTGCCAGCAGAGTTTGGTCTCAGAACCCCTGTAAACGAGCCAATCGGCGAAATCGTCCGCGCCAGTACATTCGAGCAACTGGATGCGGCGCTTGATGGCTGCGTCGCCAGCGTCAGCAATCCCGATGATGTCAGTTTTAACGTTCGCATCAGCCCCAGCCCCGACGCTGAGATCGTTGGCACGCTTGACATTGCCGATATTGACCGCTTCTTCGGCGTGACGGAGAGCGGGGAGTGGCATCGCGTGGCGTTCCGGGGCGGCTTTGGCTGGGTGCGGGCGACTGTGGTAACAGTGGACGCGGTGTGTGCGGGGCTGCGGTTATTCCCCGATGATCACGGACCTGAAGATGCATCGTTCTATACTGATGCCTCTGCACGCTTCCCTGCGTTCCCTGTGGCATATCAGGACACGTTTCTGCGCCCTTTGAAACCGCGTCGGGCGGGGCGCTGACCACGCTATGGTGAAGGCAATATTTGCGCACACGTTAAGGCGCGCTGGGGTCATTGCGCTCGTGTCATTTGTGCTGCTCACCCTGCTCTATACCTGGAACTGGTTTGGAAGCACCCGGCTGGGTGCGACCGATATTCTCTTTTCACAGAACCAGTTTTCTGATGAGATCGTGATCGTGGCGATTGATGATGCGAGTCTGGCTGCCTACGGGCGTTCACCGCTGGATTGGACGCGCGTTGAGTATGTGCGCGCTGTGACGCGCCTGTCGCAGGCGGGTGCGCGCGTGATCGCGTTTGAACTGCTGATGCCGGAAGCCGCACGCGGCGACGAGGCGTTGGGCATGGCGATTGAAGCAGCGCGTACCAGCGACACGCGCACTCGGTTCGTCATCGCCGGGGCTGGCAGCGGCAGAGCGCGCACGTTTGTGACAGAAGCGGGGCAGGCAGCGGTTCGCTTTTCGTCAGCGCTGCTGCCAGTCGCACCCCTCGCAGCACAGGCGGATTACATCGGCGTATCGAATACACTGCTGGATCAGGACGGTGCAATCCGGCGACAATTGTCGATTGTTGAATTGGATGACCAGCAATACTTATCGTTCAGTCTGGCGACGTATCTGGCATATCTGCGGGTGCCAGCGGAAGCGGTCAGTCAGGTGGTGTGTTCGCAAGGCGACTCCCTCTTTGTAACGTCTGATCGACGGCTGCAAGTGGATCGTTACGGGCAATGGCTGCAAGACTATAGCGCCTCGATTGGACGCGGCTTTCAGGTATTGTCGTTTCGGGATGTCGTCACGGGGCGGACTGACTTGTCGATTGTGAACGACAGGATTGTCCTGCTTGGTCTCTACGGCGCTAGCGGGGCGATTGATACTTACGGTGTGCCAGTGGCGGCGACGGGCGAGGAAATGGCAGGCATCGAAATTCAGGCGCACGCCATTCAAAGCCTGATCAGCAGCCGTGCGCTCACCAGCCAGCCGCCGCTTTCGGTCATCATCATGCTGTTGGGCATTGCCGCTACTGCCGCTTTGTTGTATGAAGCGCTGCGCTGGTATCTACGCCCGGCTGCCTGGCTGATAATGTTGCTGGTCCTGGCAGCAGTCGCCACGTTTCTCTACAGCAGCGGCAACACGATCATCAGCGTTTTTGATGCGGCGCTGGGGGTGTCGCTGCCGCTGGTGCTGAGTCTGGGTTGGCATGTCCGCACGGAAGCCCAACGACGCCAGGTGGCAGAGCAAGCAGCGCAGATCGCCAAACGTGAGAAGGCACTTTTGGAAACAATGGTGCTGGGACTTCCCAATGCGGCTGGCATTGTTGATGAGTCGGGCAATATCCGCGTCATAAATCCGCGACTTCGGGAAATGGTCACCGCAAATGCATATGCAATGAGTCTTCCGTTTGTGCCGTTGCTAGAAGAATCTGGCTTGGACACGGACAGCCTGAAGAAGCTGCGCGCTGCACTGGCTGAACACAAGGATTTTGACTTTGATGTTGTGCTGCGCGGGCGGACGTATCAATGTGCTGCAAACTGGCTGTCTGTGCTGCGGTTGTGGGTATTTGTCTGGGCGGATGTCACTGTGCTGGCGGAGCTAAACCAGCTCAAGCGCCATATGCTGCTGATGGTATCGCATGATCTGCGAAATCCATTGTCGTCCATTGCGCTTCAGGCACACCAACTTCGCAAGCTGCCTTCCAGCAACGAAGAGGGCAGAGACAAATCGGTGCGCTATATCGAGCAAGCAGTCAGCACCATGCAGACCATCCTGTCGGATGTGATCGATCTGGAACAGGTACGATCGCTGGAGTTTCCACGCGAACGGGTGTCCCTATCTGACGCAATACAGGACGTGCTGGAACGTTATGAGCCAGACATGCAATCCAAGAAGCTGAGACTAGTGACGGAAATTGTCGCAAATGTCGCGCCTGTACATGGTAATCGCGGTCAGTTGACCCAGGTGATCGCGAACCTGATCAGCAACGCGGTCAAGTACACGCCTGAAGGTGGAACTGTCACCGTTCGCCTGCACCAGCCTGAACGTGACGTCGTATGGCTGGAGGTCGAAGACACTGGGATCGGCATCCCGAAAGAGGCACAGGAACAACTCTTCAACGAGTTTTACCGGGTCAAGACGCGCGCAACCAGTGAAATTCCCGGTACGGGTCTGGGATTGAGCATTGCCCGCACAGTCGTCAGAAAGTACGGCGGGCGCATCTGGGTCGATAGTACAGAGGGCGTGGGGTCAACCTTCTATGTGGAACTGCCAGCAACGGTCGGCGAACATGTCCCTGCGTAATGTGGTTACGGTCTGTCTGTGCCTTATCCTGGGCGGCGTGTCGTTTGTCCACGCGCAATCGCCAGACTACGCGGCGAGCGCGCGAGTCGTCAATCCCGGCGTCACCTACAGCATTGTTTCGGGGGGCGGCACGTTTGCGCTACGGGAAGACACGGTTGTAGCAGTGACGGCAGGCGATACGTTGACGACGGATCGCGACGGGCGTGTGTACCTGAGGTTTGGGGAACACTTAGAAGTGCTGCTGCTGCCTAATTCCCGCCTGGAAGTGTTGGAAAATCGCGGTTCTCCCGAAACAGGTCTTGGCTTGCGTCTGCGCCTTGACGGGCATATCGTCAGCCGGAATATGTCTGCACAGCAAGACGTGCTGCAACTGGAAGTGCAGATCAGAGAGTCTGTCATAAGTTCGGATGATGGCTGGTTTGCGTTGTGGAGCGATATTGAGGGCGGTGTCGTGGCGACTGTGACGGACGGCACGATCATCGTTGAGACCGGACTCGAACGCGAGGAACTTACGAGCGGACAGGGCATGACGATCATCGGCGACGACGTGCGCGTTACGACGATGGATCGCCCTTACAACGGCGCGCGGCTGGTCGGTCTTATCTCTGGTTGCAACGGGCAAGTCGAAATCGTTACGGATGTCTTGAACATCCGCGCCGGGACCACTCCCGGTTATACTGTAATCGGCTATCTCGAAGATGGCGCTATCGTGCGGCTGATGGGGGTGACGGAAAGCGGCGTCTGGTATCGCATCCAGCGTTACAGCGGCTTCGGCTGGGTGCTGGCGAATGGCGTCCGTACCGATTGCCCGCTGCCGCTGTATCCGAACCAGTTCGGCGAAAACAACCGCGAGTTGATTGATGTTGAAGCGATTGAGCTGGACTTGCTGACACCGTTCTATGGCGCGTTCGGCGATGATCTCTGGTTCTACCGCTGGCTAGAAAACCCCTGATATACAGATTAGTCTCATAAAACCTTCACTTTCTTTCTCCTTGACAAACCGTCCAGACGGACGGTATTGTTTTAGTGTTGATGCCAACCGTCCAGACGGTTTAAGGAGTTGTCCATGCCCATCAAACAGGATGCCGCCACACAAACGCGCCAAAGGCTGCTCGAAGCCACGCTGCGCGTCATGCATACTCAGGGGGCTGCTGCGCTCACGCTCGACCAGGTTGCGAAAGAAGCGGGCGTCAGCAAAGGAGGATTGCTCCATCACTTCCCGTCGAAAGACGCGCTGATCGAAGCGATGCTGCGTCACCTGTTCGAGCAGTTTGAGCAGTGTGTCTACCAATTCTATGAGCAGGAACCACCCGCGCCCGGTCGTCTGCTGCGCGCCTACATCCGTGCCAGCTACGCCGACCAGCCAGTGCCGCTCGATATGGCAGTCATGCTGTTCGCACAGATTGCGCAGCACGCGGCGTTGCGACGGATGGTGCAGGAAGACCAGCAAATGTGGCACGAGCGGCTGCTGAAGGATGGTATCCCCGCGCCGCTGGCGACGGTCATCCGCCAGGCGTGCGATGCGTCGTGGTCGGAGCGACTGCTGACGGACGTGGACGACGAACTTGTCAGCCGTCAAATGATCATTGGCGAGTTACTGCGCCTGACGAGGCTCTAGGATGACCACCAAGACACGTATTGAAACACAGGCAACCCCCGTCGTCAGCCCGCTGCGCATCCCGGACTTTCGCCTGTTGTGGCTGGGCATGACGAGCGTTTCGCTGGCGGTTCAATTCTACGCGGTATCGCTGGTGTGGCTGGTGCTGGAACTGACCGGATCGGGCGTGGCGCTCGGCGCACTGCTGACGACTGCTGCTATTCCGCGCGCGGTTTCGATGCTGCTGACAGGCGCATTGATCGACCGCTACCCGCCGCGCCGGATCATGATCACCTCCGCGCTGTTCAACGGACTACTGATGAGCATTATCGCGCTGCTGCTCGGTGGCGGCTGGATGAGCCTAACGGCGATGTTCATCATCGCGCCGCTGATCGGGCTGATGGACGCCGTATTTTATCCGTCAACCACCGCGCTTATCCCTCGGCTGGTTACTAGAGAGCAGCTTGCTCCCGCCAACGCGATGATGCAAACGGCAGATACGGTCGCCAATATCATCGGACCGGCGCTCGGCGGCATCATCATCGGGCAAGTCGGGCTGCTGCCGGGCTTTGCGCTAAATGCCGCACTGTTCTTCATCGGTTTCTTGATCATCTGCAACCTGAGCCGCGCCACTGACCGCCATAGTGTGGGCGAGTCTGAAGCAGAGCAAGAGCCATTTGCAAAAGCGGTGGTTAGCGGTATCCGCTACGCGCTCAGCAAAGCGCCGATCCGCATCAGCCTGCTCATGATAGCGATGCTCAATTTCGCGGCGATTGGCCCGATTGTCGTCGGTGGGGCGCTGCTGGTGGAACGACGCTTTGAGGCGGACGCGACGATGTACGGCATTCTGATGGGCGCTTTTGGCGTCGGCTCGATTGTCGGCTCGCTGGTCATCGGCGCTTATGGCACGGCAAAGCGTCCAGGTGTTGTCCTTGTCTGGACGACCTTCGTGCTGGCAGCCGGATTAATCGGTTTAGGTTTTGCACCGTCCTTCTGGGTGGCGTTCGCCATGTTGCTCGCCATCGGCATTTTTGGCGCGATCACCAACGTCAACGCGGTGACATGGCTGCAAATGAAGGCAGATGCCCATATGCAGGGGCGTGTCGCCAGCCTGCTCGTCTTCGCCGCCGTCGCGCTCGATCCGTTCTCGAACGGCATCGCGGGCGCGCTGGCAGAAATCGATCTGACCCTGCTGTTTGTGGCGGCAGGAGCGCTGCTGGCGGTAGGAGGCGTGGTCTCGCTGTTTAACAACACCCTGCGTGAGGAATGAAATCTCACCCCTGCCCCCGCTTCTTTGGACAGGGGTCAGAAGTGAGGTTATGCCTGCGACCACACAGGCGCATTCGGCGGGATTTCGCGCTGCACGGCGAACAAATGCTTGTGATATTCGACTTCGATGCTGTGGCGCGCTGCCTGTATAAACTGACGCCGCATCCCCGCGATGTCTTGCGCGATACGCTGGCGCAGGTCGGCGGGCGGTGTGTAATTGCCGATGATGGTGTTGGCGACCAGCTTTGCCTGCGCATCCGCCAAGGGCCAGATGCACCCCAGCGGCTGCACCAGCCCGATGAACATCAGGGTTGTATGTTCGGGATGGAAGACGTGCAGGTACAGCGGCACATCGCCCTCGCTGTAGTCCACGAAAGACCTGTCAAAGAACGGATGCGTGATGATGAAACCCGTCGCCGCGACGACGACATCGTATTCCTCTGCCTTGCCGTCAACGAAATGCACTGTCTTGCCGTCGAAGCGCGCCACGTCACGGCGGGGATGCACCTTGCCATGTCGGATGAAGTAGAGCAGTTCGGAATTCATCGTCAGGTGTTGCGACAGGATGCCGTGGGTGGGACGTTCCAATCCGTAATGAGCGTAATCGCCGACCGCGATCCACAATGCCAGACGCAGCAGCGGCTTACGGATGACATCTGGCAGCCAGACGATTTTGTCGTTCAGTACGTCGGCAGGCTGACCGAGATTGAACTTGGGGACGATGTAATAGCCGCGCCGCATACTGACGGCAGTGAACGCCGAGACGCGCCCGGTTTCGACGGCAATATCGCAGGCGGAGTTGCCACCGCCGATGACCAGCACGCGCTTACCCCGAAATGGCTCGGCAGTTTTGTATTCGCGCGAGTGCAGAAATTCGCCTGTGAATTCGCCAGGGTAATCGGGATAACGTGGGTTCCAATGATGCCCGTTGGCGACGAGTAAATAATCGAACTGTTCGGTAGTCCCATCAGTGAGCGTAATCTTCCAGGTGTCGTCCGGCTGCTTTTCGGCGTGCCTGACTTCGCTATTGAAGCGGATGTACTCGGTCACGCCAAAGTGACGGGCATAGTTCTGGAAGTAGGTGAGCAGTTGTTTGTGCGATGGATAATCGGGATAGTCAGCGGGCATAGGATAGTCTGAATATTCAGACATTTTCTTCGAGCTAATGATGTGCGTGGTTTCGTAGACGCTGGAATGGCTGAGGCGCAGCGAAAAGACCCAGTTACCGCCGACCTGATCGCCTTTTTCGTAAACGACGATATTTTTCAGCCCGACCTGTAAACAATTTTTCGCTGCTGTAATGCCAGATGGTCCCGCACCAATAATGCACACCCGTGCGCTGCTGTCCCGTTTCATAGCTCAATCCTGTAGCGTCACCGTAACAATCAAACCTTGATTTGATTGCCGATTATAGCGTTATCAGGTTCGATTTTAAACGAACAAGGGGCTTCAGCCCCTTGTTCGGGAACTCAACGGCGCAACTTCTGTAAATATCATCCGCCTTTGCGCCTGCGCCCGCCGGGCAGCAACCGCCGCAGCCAGCACTGCAAGATCGTGCCGCGCGCGTCCGTCCATGCCGCCTCTGCCACGTCATCGCGCGGATCGTTTGCCTGTGGCGTGCGCGGCGGGGCATAGCGCTCCGTCATGTAAAGGCTGGTGATGGCGTTGACGGGTGGTTCGGCGGCAGGCAGTTCGCGAATGATACGCAGCCGTCGTTCGTCCGGCGTCTGCTCGTATGCCAGCCGAATGCCGATCAGCGGCAGGTAGCGTTCAAGACGGGCGTAGGCGCGCACAATCGGGTTCATGCCGCGCATCCCGCGCCATTCCCACCACCAGTACAACAGCAGCAGCAGCCCGATCAGCAGCATGAAAATCAGGATGCCGAGAAACGCCGTGCCAAGCGCATTGAGCAGGAAGCTCAGGCTGTCGCGCGGCGGCGGGCGTAGCGGCGGCGGCTGCGTCGGCACGATGATGGGTGTGGCGGTCGGTGTTGGAGCGAGTGTCGGCGCGGATGTCGCGGTAACCTGCGATTGCTCCTGCGGCGTCTCATTGGATCCGCCGGGTGTGGGTGTGCTGGTCGGCGTCGGGCTGGGCGTGGCGGTTGGCGTAGCAGTCGGTGACTGCGGAGTCGGGTTTTGCTGCTGTGGTGCCTGGTCGCCGCGATTCAGTTCGCGCTGCGCGGCAGTTGGCTCAAACTCGATCCAGCCGTAGCCGGGGAAATAAACTTCCACCCACGTATGGGCATCACGTTCGCGGACGATGTACGCCTGTTCTTCCTCGCTCCATTCGCCCTGCGTGAAGCCCGCACCCATGCGCGCCGGAATGCCCAGATGCCGCAGCATCATGATCATCGATGAGGCGTAGTAGTTGCAATAGCCCTGCCGCAAATCGAACAGGAACCAGTCCACAGAATCCTGATTGGCAGGCGGCTGCGGGATGACTTCGTTGTAGACGATGTTTGTGCGCAGCCAGCGCTCGATGGCTTTGGCACGATCATAGGCGGTTGCTGCGCCAGTCTCCGCGACGATCTGGTCTGCGAGCGCGCGTGTGCGCGGCGTGATACCTGGTGGCACGGGCAGATAAATGTCGATGATTTCCTGCTCGTAGGTCGTCGGCGCGGTACGTAATTGATCGACGGTGGCGTCGCTCATCAGGCTGGTGGCGGTGTAGCTGTCGCCGCGATACAACACTCGCAGCGGGCGGATGACCGACACGTTCATGACGCCTTGCAGCAAGCCTGCCTGCCCGTAGCGCAAATCGCTGCGCGTTGGCAGATCGATGCGCAAGGGCTGCGGGGCTGCGTAGACCAGTCGCGAGGCGTTCAGGCTGATGGTGAACGTTTGCTGCACGGGCGTGCGCACACCATCGAAGTACGGCTCGTGGCTGATCTCCAGCGGCGCATCCGGGTCAGTCAGGCGTGTGGTGACGCTGGCATCCCATGAGCCGTTGGTGTAGCGGTCAAAGACGCGCGAGCGCCAGTAGTAACGGCGCGTCTGCGGGGCGTTGACGAGCATCACGACCTGATCGCCGAGACGGATTGCGCCGCTCAGTTGCAGCGAGTCGCCGCCATAGTAATCGGTGGTGGTCGGTCCCTGAAGATCGCCTGTGTTGAAGAGCCGGCTCCACTGTTCGGCAAGCTCGCGCAGAGGTTCTGCTTGCAAGAACTGCTGGAATTCGTTGAGCCGCTGCTGCAAATCGCCTGTCGGTAAGCCCCAGCCCAGCACCAGTGTGATCAACGCCAGCAGCGCGCCGACGCGCAGGAACTGCCGCCGCAGCCGCTTGGGAACGCGCACGCCGCTAGTGTACCACTCCCACTGGCGCGTTTCGAGATGCGAACGCACCATCAGCAGCAGCGACAAGAACGCATAGCCGATCAGATACGGGGTCAGATTGTTGCCGCCGACATAGTAGATGTTGTTGGCGATGAGGATCAAGCCTGGCGGCAGTATGGCGCGCCACACGCGGTCAATACGAAAGACGTGCCAGGCGATGTTATAGCCTAGAAACCAGAACAGGCTGGAGATGAGCAGCGTAAAGACGAGATCATCCTGATTGACGCCGCCTGTGATGGCGTCGATCAGCCATTGCAGCAGGCGGCTGATAACCTCTGACAAGCCAACGCCGAAGCCGCCGGGCTGATTGAGTGACGCGACGAGCATCACAATGCCAAAGCCGTACAAGCCGCCGATGACGAGCGCGAAGAATTCGTTGTACTGGCTGCGCGCCAGCAGGAAACCGAAGACGACGCCGAGAGTCGAAACCGGGATGAGCGTGCGCAGCGCGATGCTCCAGCCTGCGTTTGCCAGCGCCAACGCGGGCATAATGAGCAGCGCAATCGCGACCACCAGCGTGGTTAGGTCGCCGGGGGCGAAAAGCCTGCGCCAGAAATTCAGGATACGCCGCCGAATAACGGCGAGGGGTGTGTCAAACTGTGCAGTGGGTGCTGCCATACGGTCCTCATAAACGAGACGGGATGCCGTTGCGCATCCTGTCTAACAATTACATTCTAATGGCAGCGCGCTGTGATGACAACCGACGAACGGTTGACGCTGTGGCAGATGGGATAGGCGTAGGGCGAGGTTCTGCTACAATGAGCCTGCATCCAGGCGGATGGGGCGATCGCAGTTCGGCTTGACCGGGCTGAGGAAAGTCGGCTCTCCACAGGGCGACGGTGCCGGCTAACAGCCGGGCGGGGCAACCCGACGGACAGGGCAACAGAGAAGTGCATTGCCGTACTTCGG
>Ga0224723_1001534_pt1 | contig 13770 bp, 9 predicted proteins | sample Balambano_FR2_Me_FD_161647 | JGI IMG/M metagenome (GOLD analysis project Ga0224723, IMG submission 161647) | Freshwater sediment microbial communities from Lake Towuti, South Sulawesi, Indonesia - Balambano_FR2_MetaG | ecosystem: Environmental > Aquatic > Freshwater > Lake > Sediment | place...
GTCGGTGACGATGAGGGGGCGCTTCGCCTGGAAGGCCTCGAGTTGTTGGGGCAATTCGAGGCGCGTCCCGGCGCCGAAGCGGATGGCGCGGGGGGCGTAAAAGTGCGGCATTAGAACTTCCTCGCCCAGGCTTTGGGCCAACGTTCCACCACGACTTTCTCGTTGGTAAAGAAGCGAACGGCGTCGTGGCCTTGGCCGTGGAGGTCCCCGAAAAAACTTTCACGCGCGCCGCTAAAAGGGAAGAATGCCATGGGCGCCGCGACGCCGACGTTGACGCCGACGTTGCCAACTTCGGCTTCGCTGCGGAAGCGGCGCGCCGCCTCGCCCGACCGTGTGAACAGGCAAGCCATGTTGCCGTACGCGCCGCTATTCACAAACGCCAGCGCCGCATCGATGTCGGGCTTCTCAACAAAGGTGAGCACAGGGCCGAAGAATTCCGTGCGAAGAAGAGGGTTGTCTTCGGGGAGACCTTCAAGGACGGTCGGCTTTAGGAAGTAGCCGCGATCGCGATCGTGTTTGCGTCCATCGATGGTTGCTCTGGCGCCGCCGCGCTCGGCATCGGCGATAAGAGAGTTGAGGCGCGATTGGGAGGCGGCGCTGATGACGGGGCCCATGTCCGCGCCTTCCAGGCCGTGGCCGATAGTGCGGGTGGCGGCCGCGTGGCGGATGCTATCGGCGAACTCCTTCTTCGCGTCGCCCACGAAAATGGCGACGCTCGAAGCGAGGCAACGCTGCCCGGCGCAACCAAAAGCGGAGTCCGCGATGACTTGGGTGCCGGTTTCGATTTCGGCATCGGGCAAGATGACGACGGGATTCTTGGCTCCGCCTTGGCATTGAACGCGTTTGCCGTTCTCCGCGGAACGCAAATAGACCTGACGGGCCGCGGCGCTGGAGCCGACGAAGCTGACGGTTCTGACGAGCGGGTGGTCCATTAGCGCTTCACTCGTTGACTTATCGCCATTGAGGATGTTGATGACACCCTTGGGGAAGCCGCATTGCTCGATCAGTTTCCCGACGGCTTGCATGGTGAGCGGTACGCGTTCGCTGGGCTTAATGATGACGGTGGCGCCCACGGCGACGGCGTAGGGCCAGAACCAAAAGGGGATCATTGCCGGGAAGTTAAACGGGCAGAGAATGGCGGCGACGCCGAGCGGTTGCCGGATGGAGAATTCGTCGATGCCGGTGGCTATACCCTCGTTGAAGCTCGTCTGGATGAGAATCGGCATGCCGCAAGCGACCTCAACGTTCTCGATGGCCCGGCGCAGTTCGCCCCTGGATTCGGCGAGCGTCTTGCCGCACTCGGTGGTGATGGTGCGCGCCAGACTTTCGAGTTCCGCTTCGAGCCGCGCCTTTAACTGGAACAGCGGCTGGGTTCGTTCCGTCACCGGAACCCGGCGCCACGACTGGAAGGCGGCGTGGGCCGCTTCGACGGCTTGGCTCGTCTCCGCGCCGGTTGCGGGGCGCAGTTCGGCAATCCTCTCGGCCCGCGCGGGATCTTCCACCGCCAGCACCTCGCCGCCGGAGCCGGCCCACCAATCGCCGTTCCAATAATGCATAACTTGAGTTAAGGACATGGCTTCGATTCCACTACTTTAACTTCTCCCCTCGCTGCCTCTCAGCCGCAGGCGCTTTAGCCGTACCCACGCGATCAGTAGAGCCGGCTAGCCGCGATTCCCCGTCGAATGGGTGAGGTACTCAAACGAAAGCGGGATCGTTTTGTCCGAACGGGTTTTGATGAGGACTTGGAGAGGTGTGTCGGTGAATGCGACCTCGCCGGAAAGCTGCTGTAATGCGTGAGGCGAGGTGGCGTATTCCGCCGCCGCAAGGATGCCCGCCGAAGACACGCCGGACAGTACGATGTAAATCCGTTTCTTCTCTCCGTCGCCTTCCCCGGGGAGACGAGTAATGAGGCCGTAAACTTCGGTCAGTTGACCGTCTTGGCGCTGGACTGGAAAGCGCTCGATGACTTCTCCAGCCGCGTTGTATCGCAACGCGATGTGGTCGCCGGACATTGGGTCGAAAGCTATGCCGAAAGGGAGGTTCCGCAGGAGGCGAGCGGCGGCTGAGGAGTACTCGCTCGTGGCCAAGAAAACTACATTGCGATTGCGCAGCGCCGGGAGGGCAATGAGGCGTTCGGCGACAACTTCGCTCCCAACCCCTAAGTTCGCCAAGAACTGGGATACCCGGCTAGCTCCGGCGGCATCGCCCCAAAGCGGAGAGTTCGTAGTGGGAACCTGCCGAACGTAAGGGCCTTGGCGTTCAATGCGCTGGCGCGCGACCCAGTCTTCAATCGCTCGGTCCGTGAGGAACATTCCCGGGATTTTAATGTCGCGGGTTGGCAAGGTCCGTAGAAACGATTGTGGGGGTGAGGCCACGCACAAGATGCTGTTCTCGCTTGGCGGCAGGAAAGGACCCCAGAAGGCCCGAATCGCGGCAGTTGGCGCCGGCCGGAGTCGGCGTTCCAGCCGGAGATGTTCCAGAGCGGCGCCGGCGGCAAAGCAAGCCGCGCCGCCCACCACGCCGGTGAGCCACGGTCGGCGAGTCGAAGGACTCGCGGCGGCAAAGCTCTGACTCGACGGTTCCGAAAACTCCGGAGCGTAAGCGCCCTTTGGCAGTGCGATTCGGATTGGGTCGGCCGCACCTTCGGATTCGTAATACTCGTCGAGCTTTTTCCGAAGGGCATACGCCCGATTGCGCACTACAGAGTCTTCTTGAGGTGAGAAACCGGCTGACTTGCCGAGCACATCGACACCGAGGGTGTACTCCGTAAGTGATGCCGCGTGACCTTCCCAGGTTCGTTCGCAAACGTAGCGCAGAATCGATTTGAGCTGTTCGCTTCGCTCGAAGGTCTTGCTGGACAACACGGATTCTAGTGCGGCGCGTTGCAGTTCTCCGCGGACGGGAGTCATGATGGGAATTCTAACGAAATCACCGGCTTAGCAGAAGGGTAAACATGTTTGCGGACCGTTTGGAGACGGTGCGAACACTTCAATTTCTATGGATGGGCGTGTAGCGTCACCGCATGATACGTTTGTTTCTCCTTGGGGTGAGCGTGGCGCTCGCTGCACACGCGCAAACCAACAGCGCCACCTTACGCGGAACGATTTCCGACGCTACGCAGGCCGCAGTTCCCGGAGCCGCGGTACGGGCGACCAATCCCGCGACAGGCATTGTGACTAACACGACGGCCAATGACCTCGGATTCTACGAGTTTCCATTCCTTGCACCCGGGCCGTACAACCTCACCGTGGAGCGCCAAGGTTTTCAAACTTATCGTCAACAGGGCATCACGCTGGCGGCGGGCGAGGTTAAGAGGCAGGACGTTTCGTTGACTTTGGGAGCGACGTCGGAATCCGTAACGGTCCAGGCAGACGTCTCGGCGCTGCAGAGCGAGACGGCGCAACTGAGCGCGTCCATCAATCCGCAGAGGATCGCGGCGTTGCCTTTGCTGGGACGCAATTTTACAAGTCTCATTACCATCCAACCGGGTGTAACGGCAGTCGCGCCGGGAAACGGCCTGAGTTTCTCGATGAATGGCGGGCCCTCGGGACATGGTTTCAATATTTCGCTCGATGGAACTGATGCTTCGGCGATTTCGACGCAGCGCGTGGCGACGGCGCGCAATGGCTTTCAGCAAACGAACACGACGAGTCTCGAAGCCGTACAGGAGATTCGGGTCTATACCAACAATTACTCGGCGGAAATCGGGAGGGCAACGGCCGGAGCGCTGAATGTGGTGACCAAGTCGGGGTCGAACGATTTCCATTTTGGCCTGTTTGAGTTCTTTCGGAACGACAAGTTAAATGCGAATGGGACGGTGGCGAACGCGGCAAGGTTGCAGCGGGCCCCGATCCGGCTGAATCAGTTTGGAGCAAATGCGGGGGGACGAATCATTCGCGACCGGACGTTTTTCTGGCTGGGCTGGGAAAACTCGAATCAACGGCGCGGAAGGACTTCGAACTACAACGTTTTAAGCGACGCGGGGAGGGCGGCGATTCAAGACTCGGCGGTGCGCAGCTACGTGGAAGAGTGGATTCCGCGCGCGAACCAGGCGGTAACGACGAATCCCCTGTTGGCCCAGTTGATCCGCAACGAGATTGTCGCGGTGCGAGAGTCGATCGGGACGGCGCGGGGAGATCATCGTTTCAGCGAGAAGAATCAGATCTTCTTCCGCTACAACATACTCGACGCCGTAACCACGATTCCGGGACTCTTTGCTCCCAAGGCGCTGGGCGAGTCGAACTCGCGACAGACGCTGTACACGCTAAGCGATAGCCACACATTTTCGCCGACGATCGTGAACGAATTGCGGTTGGGTGTAAATCGCTTTGTAACGCCTCAGGTGGGCGGGGGACCGCTGCCTTCCATGACCGTGGCCGGGGGGATTTTTACTTCCGTGGGGACAACGGAGAACTACATCAACACGGCTTACAACGCCGTCGATACGCTTTTCATGCAAAGAGGCCGTCATGGCATCAAGATGGGTTTCGAACACCGGGAGATCCTCGCCGGACGAAAAGCCCAAGGGAATGCAAACTTCGTCTACAACACCCTGAGCGATCTCTTCACGAATACGCCCGCGCAATTGAATATTTTCCAGCGTTACGGGGGAACCGGCGGCACGGGCGGGAGCGTGTCGGGCTTCGTGCAGGATGACTGGAAGATCGGCTCGAAGCTAACGTTCAATCTCGGATTGCGCTACGACTATTTCTTCGTGCCGGGGGAGCGGACGGGCCGCTCGTACAACATAATCAGCGGGATACCCCCGGTGGCGAATCTGCGCTTCAACGCGGCGGGAGAGCCGATGATCGCCCGAGATTTAAACAACTGGTCGCCGCGTTTTGGGTTCGCCTGGACATTCCGGCCGAAGATGGTGATGCGGGGCGGCTACGGGATCTTTTTCTCGCCCCAACAGGCCTCCGTGGGCGTTACAACGAGCGCGAACGCGGCGCCGCCGGTGATCCCAGAGAGCCAGTTCGATCCGGCGTATATTCAGCCGGCGGTTAGTTACACAAGGTCCGACGCCGCGCTCCGTTATCCGTTCACGAGCTACGGGTCGAAGTTCGCGCCGCCGGCGCTCAACGTTCTTGACCCGAACTACAAGGAGAACTATGCGCAGCAGTGGAATCTTACGCTGGAGCGGGAGGTGACGCCGGGTTCCCTGATCAGTCTCGGATATGTCGCATCTAAGAACACAAACGTGGAAGGCGCGCGCGTGATGAATCTGCCGCGGCCGCGTTTCAACAACACCCGGGAGGATCCGCGTTTCACGAACATCACTTATTACGGACCGCTGTCGTCATCCACTTACCACAGCATGCAACTCGTGTACACGCGTAGGCTGGCGCGCGGATTGATGATCGACGCGAACTATGTCTGGTCGCATTCAATCGACAACTATGCGCCCTATTTCGGATTAAACGGCGCGGCAGCGCCGGTGCAGAATCAAGACGATATCAACGCCGAACGCGGCGAGAGCGAGTTCGATGTGCGGCATCAGGCGAAGTCGAGTTTTCTATACCAGTTGCCCTTCCGCGCGGGGAACCCGGCGCTGAATCAGGTGGTGCGGAACTGGGAACTGAGCGGGATCGCGACGGCACGTACCGGTACGCCGTTCAGCATCCTAACGGGGCGCTCGATCGGAGATAGTTTGAATAATCAACGCGCCAATCGAGTTCCCGGGCAGGCGCTGTGGAGCAGCGCGCCGCGTGCATTGAATGCGACCGTGTTGAACTCGGCGGCCTTTGCGATTCCGACAGTAACCGATCCCGTTACGGGTTTTGCCATCGGGAATGTATCGAAGAGCGCGCTGGTCGGGCCGCCTTCCATCAACTGGAATCTGGCGGTGCATCGAAACTTCCCGGTTCGCGAGAGGGGTCTGTTGCAGTTGCGAGCGGAGCTGTTCAATGCGTTCAATCAAGTGAACTACGCCGCACCGGTGAATAGCATGGCAAACCCCAACTTTGGGCGAATCATCGGCGCGGCGGGGCCTCGCGAGATTCAATTGGCCCTGAAACTAAACTTTTAAAACATGCGCGCACTACTTCTTTTGAATGCCGCACTCGCGTTTGCCGCGGCCGGGCTGCGAGTGGATTTAGCGGTCTATGGCTCGACGCCGGCGGGGATCGCCGCGGCAGTGGTCGCGGCGCGACAAGGTCATCGCGTGGCGTTGATCGAACCCACGGCGCATGTCGGAGGTCTCCTGACGGGCGGGCTATCGTACACGGACTTTCGGACGCAAGAGTCAGTAACCGGTTTCTTTCGGGAGTACATGAACCGGGTCTTGGCTTACTACGAACGAAAGTACGGCCGGGATTCTCAACAGGCGCGGGACTGCTTTCTCGGCGCTCACGCCGAGCCTCATGTTTCCTCGAAGATTCTGGGCGAGATGATGGCCGAGCAGAAGACGCTTTCTCTGCACACCGAATGGCGGCTGGAGGCAGTATCGTCGCAAGGTCGGCCGGCGAATCGGCGCTTTCTCGATGGCGCGATCTTTCGCGGAGCCCACGGCGTAGAGAGAGTCGCGGCGCGCTTCTGGATCGACGCTACATACGAAGGGGACTTCGCCGCGGCCGCGAACGTACCCTATCGCCTAGGGCGCGAATCGACGCGGGAGTACGGGGAACGGTTGGCGGGCGTGATCTATTTCGATCAGGGCAAGATTCTGCCGGGATCGACGGGTGACGGCGACGATTCGGTGCAGTGCGCGAATGTTCGCGTCATCATGACAAGCAACCCCAAGTTGCGGCTCGACGTGCCGAAGCCGAAGGGATATCAACGCGCGGAGTTCGCGCATTTGGCGCCGCTTTTCGCGAGCGGAAGAATCCGCGAAGTGTACAGTGAAGATCATTCCGGCATTCTCCGGCTGCAACGGATCACAAACTACAAAGCCGATATGAACGACATCAAGCAAGCGCCGATCCGGCTGGCGCTGCCCGGTGAGATGCAGGAGTGGCCCGGGGGCGGCGCGGAGGAGCGGCAGCGGATTCTCGAACGGCATCGGGATTACGCAATGGGGCTTTTATACTTTCTGCAGAACGACTCTGAGTTGCCGGAGGCGATTCGCGCGAAGGCGAAGGAGTGGGGATTAGCCAAGGACGAGTTTCCCGAGAGCGGACACATGCCGCCGGCGCTCTATGTGCGAGAGGCGCGGCGTATCGAGGGTAGGTACACGTTCACCGAGCATGACACGCAGCCCGCGGCGAATTCGGTGCGGACGCGCGTCCAAAGCGACGCAATTGCGATCGGAGACTACTCTCTGAACTCCCATGGCAATCATCGGCAGGGGCCGCTTTATCCCCGGCTCGTGGAGGGCGACTTCGCTTTCAGTACTACGCCGTTCCAGATTCCGTTTGGCACGCTTGCGCCGAAGAACATCGATAACCTGCTGGTGCCAGTCGCGATCAGCGCCAGTCACGTTGGGTATTCGGCGCTCAGGCTGGAACCGACATGGACCGCGATGGGGCATGCGGCGGGGATTGCGGGCAGCCTCTATTTGCGCCACGGGAAGGTCGAAGTTTCCAAGGTGCAGACGCTGTTGCACGAGCAGGGGCAAGCCACGATTTATGCGAGCGACGTCGGCCCTGGTCATCCGCGCTTCCGGCTGGTGCAGTGGGCGGGTTTGCAAGGATTGTTGAGCGGCATCGTCGATCCAGCAACGGCGGAGCTTGCCCCGCTGCGCAAACGGCACGGCTTGCAATACGCTCATGCCTTTCCGCTGCACGAGGTTGGGCTGGAGCAGAACTTGGACGAGCGGTTGAGGAAACTTTGGCGCAAGCAGTTGCCTTGCGCGGCGGGGGCAGCGGGCAAAACGCGGGGCGATTTCTTGGAGGAGGCGTTTGCGAAATGCGCGCATTGATCCTGCTGGCGGGGGCGCTGGCGTTGCGGGCGCAATATGAAGTCGTGGTGGTGGGCGCGACGCCCGCGGGTGTGGCGGCGGCCGTGAACGCGGCGCGCGAGGGGCACTCAGTGGCGTTGACGGAAGAGAGTACCCACATTGGCGGCCTGGTGAGCGGAGGCCTTTCAAACACCGACTTTAAGCACATCGAATCGGTACAAGGGACCTTCCGCGAGTTCATGCGACGGGTTGTGGCGATTTACTCGGAAAGGTATGGGCCGAACAGTGCACAGGTGAAGGAGTCCGTGCAGGGGGGATACTACGAGCCGCATGTAGCGACGCGAGCGTTTCAGGAGATGCTACGGGGCGAGGCCAAGTTGCGAGTGTTGTTGAAGCATCGTTTTGTGTCGGTCCAGATGCGAGAGGGCAAGATCGCCGCAGCGCGCTTTGAGAAACTCGATGGCGCCGCGGCGGAGCTGACGGCCCGAGTCTTTATCGACGCAACGTACGAAGGCGACTTGATGGCGGCGGCGGGCGTGCCTTACACGGTGGGCCGCGAGGGGCGGAAGGATTACGGGGAGCTACTCGCCGGGCGGAAGTTCTATTCGGAAAGACGCTTTCTGCCGGGTTCGACCGGCGAGGGCGACGGGCACGTGCAGTGCTTCAACTTCCGGATCACGATGACGACGGACCCGGCAAACCGTGTACCGATTGAGCGGCCATCTACTTATAGGCGCGCCGACTACGAGGCGTTGCTGCCGTGGATGGATTCCGGCAAAATCAAGACCGTCGCGGAGGGCGTAGTCCGGTTCCGGCATATTCCGAACCGTAAGGCGGACGTCAATGACGTGATGCATGCGCCTCTGAGCTTGCGCTTGCTCGCGGAGAACGACGAATGGCCGGAAGGGACGCCCGAGCAGCGGGCGCGGATCTTCGCAAGGTTTCGCGATTATTCGCTTGGTTTGTTCTGGTTTCTGCAGAACGATCCGGCTGTGCCGAAGGCGATTCGCGAAGAAGCGTTGGGTTGGGGGTTGCCGCGGGATGAGTTTATCGAGACCCGGCACTTCCCGCCATATCTCTACATTCGCGAGGGGCGGCGGATGTTGGGCAAGTTCGTCTACACGGAGAACGATACGCAGCCGCAGTTGTCGGCGAACTCGGTACGGGCGCCGTTGTTTCAAGACTCGATCGCGATCGGGGATTATCCGATCGACAGCCATGGCGAGTTGCCGCCGATCGCCTATCACCCGGGCGTGACCGACGGTAGCTACGGATTCTCGACAGTGCCGTTTCAGGTACCTTTCCGGATCATGGTGCCGCCGAACGTGTCAAACCTGTTGGTGCCGGTGGCGCTATCGGCGACACACGTCGGTTACTCAGCGGTGCGCATGGAACCGACGTGGACGGCGATCGGACAGGCGGCGGGACTCGCCGCGGCGCAGGCGGCGCGGCGCGGGAAGGCCGTGGGAGACATCGACGTCTTGGCATTGCAGCGGCGATTGCATCAACTTGAGGCGGCGACAGTATATGTGACGGACGTGCTGCCAGGGCATCCGCAGTATCAGCTAGTGCAGAGAATGGGCAATCGCGGGTTCTTGCATGACATTTACGATCCGCGGAGGGATACGCCGAAAGCGACGGAGGGCATTCCGGGAACCCAATGGAGGACCCAGGCGGACTTGCACGACGCGCGGCTGGATGCGGCTACCGGCGAGGAACTATTCGCCAAATGGAGCCGCCGCTTCGGGCGGCCGATCGGACTAGCGCCTTCGGCGACGCGCTTAGAGGTTTTGCGCTGGATAGACGCGCAAGAGCCTAACTAGTTGCCGGCGCCGTCTTCCCGGGCGAAGCGGAGTGTGTAGGAAGCGACGCGTTTGCCGAGGGCTTTGCCAACTTCGATGTCGGAGCGGTAGTGAATGGCGCCGTAGAGGCGTGAGATGGAGGCTTCTTCCTTGTCGGCTTCGAACTTGGCGGCGCCGCTGGGGAAGAGGTACGACAAGACATCGGCGGCGGCGGCGGAGAAGGTAGAGTGGCCGGAGACGAAGGCGGGGAAATTGGGCAGACCGATGACGGTGCGGATGCCGCGGTCGAGTTGCGAGGGACGCGGGTTGAAGTAGGCGAACTTGGTATCCCAACAGGCGACGGCGCTGTCGTGCATGGCCATGTTGAGGAGGGCGAGAGCGCGGGCGGCGCGGACTTCGGTGAAGCCCGCGGCTTCGATGTAGGGGGCGGCGGTCCAATTCCAGTGGCCGGGAGGTGTGGGTGTGCCGGCGCCGTCTGACCACTTGTAGGCGATGGCGATCTGGGCGCGCGACAGATTGCGGACAGTGTCGCGGACTTCGGCGAGTTCGCGCGCCATTTGTGGAGATGAGGTCGAGGGGGGCGCGCCTGGGCGCTCGGCCAGAACGTCGGCGGGCGTCATCATCCAAGGGAGGACACGGCCGAAGGCGGCTAGCATGGGCGGACGCGGCGGCGATTCCATGCTGCGCCAGGGAACCTCGCCGCGGGCCGTGGCTTGATCGGCGAGGGATTGCCAGAGAGCGGCGTTGCCGCCGGCGGCGCCCATGCCATCGGTACGTGCCCGCGTGATGACAATGTTCGCGATGGCTTGGCCGAGAGCGAGCCCTGCGGCAATGTCGCTCGCCGTGGCGCGGCCGGAAAGGAGGGCGGCCTCGCGCTGTTGCGCGGCGAGGAGCGTGATCTGCTCGTCGGAGGCCGGGAAAAGGAGTTGGAGCATGGCCGAAGTGACTCCCGAAATGACTGCGTCTTCCGAGGGGTACGCGGGGAGCTCAGAAGCAGGCCGCAGGGCTTGAACGCTGCGATCGACTTGCGAAGGCGCTGGGCGATTGTAGAGGTACTTGTAGTGCCAAGCCGCCTTGAGCGCTTCGTATTGGGCGACGCTCACATAGCTGTAGGCGCGGGCGGCGTACGGAGGATTCGCGAAGGGAAAATTCGGATCGGCGAACGGGTTATTCGCATCGGGGACCGGGTAGCTGCCGTTGGGCAACGGCGCGGGCGGGAGATTGTAGCGAGAAACCAGTTCGAGCATGACCTCGCTCCAGCGCAGGACGCCGCCGCGGCCCCAGTAGTCGAGCGATTGGCGTTGGCCGTCCGTGATTTGGGACTGCGCCGTTTTAACGGCGGACAGTTCGGCGAGGTAGCTCGCGTCCGTTATCGACGCGGGCGCGGCGACAGGGACTTGGGACGGCGAGGTCAGGACGATGAAGCGCCAGGAGCCGGCGTTGGCATCGTTGGCAAGCGCTGGCGGCGGGTTGGTGGATTCCGGCGCGGTCTCCTCCTGGGCGCAGGCGGCGACGGCAATTAGTAAGAGCGTAAGCTTCATTTAGATACGGCCTCGGAAGTTCTTGGTGCGGAAGTTGAAGAGATAGACGATGCCGGCGGTGAGGGTGCTGGATTGGCCAACGTTGCGGCCGGAAATGACGTAGGAGTAACCGCCGGCTAACGCAATGGCGTCGTAGCGGGGGAGCGGGACTTTCGCCCAAGCGCCGACGCGCTGGAAGTCCATGCGATTGGAGACGAAGGGCATATCCTGGCGGCGGATGTCGCCGCCGCCGAGCGTGCGCTGGTCGGTGAAGGAGGCGGAGAGGACGAGCTGGCCCCGGATGTATCCCGAGCTGAAAGCGTAGTCGACGACCTTGGGCATGGCCACGCGGTCAGAGAACGTAAGGCGCCCGTCGGTGAAGTAGTAGGGACGGTCGAGCTTCACGTCGTCGCGCCAGGTGTGCGCGGCGGTGCCTTGGATGAACCAGCCTCGGCGGCCGCGGAAGTGGGTGGTGAGCCGGCCAGTGAGGCGGCGGCTGTTGAGGCCGATCGAGAGCGGGAGGAAGTCCGGGGTGTAGTCCGTCATCGGAAGACCGGCGGCGACCGTGGCGATCGCGCGGAAAGAGCCTGCTTCCGTGAAGGGCGCATCGAAGAACTTGTACTTGACCGCAACCGTCGCGTCTTGCCAGCCTCGTTGGCCGGCCAGGACGCCTTGGCTCGCTTCGGTGCGAACGTGGGGAAGGTGTGTGATGACGTTTAACTTGTTGGTCACGCCGTAGTTGGCGAAGTGCTGATGGGTTTGCGTGGTGAGCGTGCCAATATTGCCGTTGTCGCGTTTGCGCGTTCCTTCCCAATACTCCTTCCAGCTATCGTGCGTGTACATGTAGCCGGTGCAGAGAAGTCCTTGGCCCATCATGATGCCGTCGTCGATCATTTGAGCTTCTAGGCGGCAGCAAGGGATGAAGGCCAAAACTAGGAGGCGCGATTTCATAACGAAGGAAGTAGTGGATCATTTCGAGGGGGCTAGGGCAATAACGAAAAAGCACTAGCGCGGCTTCGCTGCGATAGAGCCACGAACCAGCGATGGAAACGAATCACAAACAGCGAAGGCGGAACGTATTCGGCGAAGAGGTTCGGCTCGAAGTGATGGCCGCGGACGCACGCCGCAGCGCCGCGATTGTCAGAGTGCAAGCGCCCCGGCAGATGCGCAACTGGTGGTGATCACGCCAGGCGGCTTCGAGGAGGCTTTTGTGGAAATGGCCGCCGCTATCGTAATGAGATAAATGGTTTAGCGGCTGTGGCCTGGGTAGAGCTTTGCTGGCTCGGCGTCACGAGGGTAACCGCAACGGAAGATAGCTTTGGATAGGCCTTAAAAATTCCAAGCGTAATTTGGCCTTGCGGTGCTGCCTTGCAGACGATCGTGTAGTGGGCGTGAACCTCGGCGTGCTGCGGTCCTTCGCGGTGCACATCAACCTCTTTGGCGCTCAAGCTGCAATTGGGAATATTAAAAAGAGTGTTGGCGTCGGTGCGTAGTTTGGCTAGTACGTCGGCTATCGTTTTCTTCTGCGCGGCTGTCTTGGGGGCATGTTCAAAGCCTAGAATATTGTCGGCGGGCGATTCAAACTCAAGTTCGCCCTTCGGGCCCTCTAGCGCTACGTTGACCGCTGCGGCACCGTGGACGTGCGCTTTTTGCGATTGCGCCACGAGGCTCGCCAAAATAAACACCAATGTACACGAAACAGTCATGGGTACACCTTATCCTAAGTGTATATGCCTACGAAAGCGCTGATTATCGCCTTATCGTCAATTGCTTGGGCCCAGTATGACACTGCTTTGATTCCAACGGAGAAACGAAGCGTCATGCACGTCCGCCAAATCGAAACCAAGTGCAGAATCGCTCTGAACGGTGAAACTTGGGTGGGAGCATTATCCGCGGAGGGAGGGCGGATACGGGTCCGCGCCTTGGGTGGGGAAAGGTTATTGGCAGTAAGGGGAACACTACGCTACTACTTCGGCAATGGGACGATGCAAGAAGCGCGGTGGCGCAGCGAGGTGATTGGGCAGCAAGGGGTGCCGGAGTTTACGGTGATTCCGGATCCAGTGGTTTTTGCCAAGGGTGCGCCGCGAGTGGATCGGGCGGAGATGCGGGCGCTAGGGGGGTATTTTGAGAGCGGCGCGCTGTGCGGGGAATTGGGAGACACGGCAAAGATGGCGTATCTGCGAGGGCTGGACAATGCAGCGGCCGATGTGGAGGAGGCGTTACAGATGGCGAACGCGCTGGACGAGGCGAACTTCGCGCGAGCCGTCAATGGGAACCTTGTAAAACTCGGACCCTACGCGAGACCCAGTTCGCCGGCGATGAACAATAAATTCAAGGAGCTCTTGCTAATATCGCCGACGCGCTTAGTGCGGGACTACAAAACGCGTTTGCAACAGATGAAGGAGACCTTAAAACCAGGCTCGCGCGCCGCGCACGGCACACTCGTCCGCGCACCGGGATTCTAGGCTTCAGGCCGCCCGGTGACGGATTGCAGGCGCCGGTCCTTTTATCTGCCGCGGGCAATCCCGAGCTTGACGCCTCTCAATCCGAGCGTGCAGGTACTTCGCTCAACATCACATTCCTGCGCCCCGCAAATCTGCCACCATAAGAT
>Ga0224723_1001535_pt1 | contig 13766 bp, 15 predicted proteins | sample Balambano_FR2_Me_FD_161647 | JGI IMG/M metagenome (GOLD analysis project Ga0224723, IMG submission 161647) | Freshwater sediment microbial communities from Lake Towuti, South Sulawesi, Indonesia - Balambano_FR2_MetaG | ecosystem: Environmental > Aquatic > Freshwater > Lake > Sediment | place...
AGGTTTACACGTGACGATTCATGCTGGCGAGTGGGGACCTGCTTCCAACGTGCAAGAGGCGATTGAAAATCTAGGTGCCGAAAGAATTGGGCATGGTGTGCGCATCTTAGAAGATGATGTAGTTGTATCACTTGCCAAAGAACGTGGCACAGTTTTTGAAGTGTGTGTGACCAGTAATTTTCAATCGGGTGTAGTGAAATCTGTTGAAACACATCCACTTCAAAAGATGATGGAAGCAGGTTTGAAGGTGACAATTAATACCGATGACCCCAGCATTTCAAGAATCACATTGGCAAATGAATATCAAATCGTTTGTGATAAATTAAATGTAGAATTAGATGCTTTGAAAAAATCAGTCATCCTCGCGGCACAGTCCGCATTTTTGGATGATAAAGACAAAGAAAAATTAATCACTTTGTTGAAGAAAGAATTGAAGATAAAAGATTGACCTCTTGCATAAGTGCCTGTGCATGGTGCAGGCAGAGGAATATGAGGAAAGAGGAAAGATGTTTTTCTCAAAAATCTCTGTGAACTCTGTGGCAAAGAACACTTTTGCAAGAACTCGAATTATAAAAAATCAAGGATGACAAAGGCGCTCCTTTGTGTTCTTCGGTGAAATTTATACCAAAAGGAGTAACTAATGAAAGATTTATTCAACTCGCGTGATGTATTAAAGGTTGGAAAAAAAGAATACATCATCTATCGGCTCGATGCTTTGGAAAAAACAGGTTTAACAACATTAAACAAATTACCATATTCGATTCGCGTTTTGCTTGAAGCCGCGCTTCGTCAATGCAATGACATAGAAATTAAACAAGAGGATGTCAAAAACATCGCCTCGTGGACTCCGCAAGGGTCACGTCCTGGCATTCCATTTTTGCCATCTCGTGTGGTGATGCAAGATTTTACTGGCGTGCCAGCCATTGTAGATTTAGCCGCCATGCGTGCCGCCGTTGCACGACTCGGTGGTGACCCGAAAAAAATTAATCCGCTTGTGCCAGTGGATTTGGTCATTGACCATTCTGTGCAAGTTGATTTTTTCGCCACAGCTGATGCATTGAATCGCAACACCGAAATGGAATTTTTGCGCAACCGCGAACGCTATGAATTTTTGAAATGGGGACAAAAAGCGTTTAGCAATTTCCGCGTGGTGCCTCCGATGACTGGCATTGTGCATCAAGTCAATTTGGAAAATCTTGCTGATGTTGTCATGACGAAGACTTCGGAAGTCTCGGAGACTTCCGAAGTCTATGCCTTCCCCGATACTTTAGTCGGCACCGATTCACACACCACCATGATTAATGGTTTAGGCGTTGTGGGTTGGGGTGTTGGTGGTATCGAAGCCGAAGCCGTCATGCTCGGTCAACCAATGGACATGCTTTTGCCTGATGTTATTGGCTTCAAACTGTACGGAAAGCTTCGTGACGGTGTTACCGCAACAGATTTAGTTTTAACCGTCACACAAATGCTTCGCAAAAAAGGTGTGGTTGATAAGTTTGTTGAATTTTATGGTGATGGTTTAAATAGCATGTCGCTAACTGACCGCGCCACGATTGGAAACATGGCTCCTGAATATGGTGCCACTATGGGTTACTTCCCTGTAGATGAAGAAACGCTTCGTTACATGCGCCTAACTGGTCGCTCCGACCAAACCATTGACTTAACCCAAGCCTATTTACGCGAGCAAGGACTCTTCCGCGAATCCAATAGCCCAGACCCAGAATTTACCGACACACTCGAATTAGATTTAGCCTCAGTTGTTCCATCATTAGCAGGACCCAAACGCCCACAAGATAGAGTCGCTTTGACAGAAATGAAAGAGACATTCCAAAATGCACTCACAGCACCGGTCAAAGAACGTGGTTATGAACTTACTGGTGATGCATTAACTCGTGAAGCCACTTTCGGAACAAATGGTGGCACACAAAAAATGAAACATGGTGCAGTTGTCATTGCGGCGATTACATCTTGTACCAATACATCAAATCCATCCGTTTTGATAGCGGCAGGTTTAGTTGCCAAGAAAGCAGTTGAAAAAGGGTTGAATGTAAAACCGTATGTCAAAACTTCACTCGCCCCCGGCTCACGTGTGGTGACAGAATACTTGGACAAAGCAGGTTTGATTGAACCACTTTCACAACTTGGCTTCAATGTCATTGCTTATGGATGTACAACTTGTATCGGAAATTCAGGTCCATTGCCCGGCGAAGTTGCCAAAGCCGTCACAGGTTCAGATTTAGTTGCCGCGGCTGTCATTTCAGGGAATAGAAACTTTGAAGGGCGTGTGCATCCGTTAGTCAAAGCAAATTATTTAGCATCGCCTCCCTTAGTGGTTGCTTATGCTTTAGCAGGAACAGTAGATATTGATTTAGACAAAGAATCATTGGGCACTGATGAAAATGGTTCACCCGTCTATCTCAAAGATTTATGGCCGACCCAACAAGAAATTAGCGATTTGATTGCCACAAACGTCAAAGCCGAAATGTTCAAAGAAAAATATGCCGACGTATTCGGCGGCTCAGACATGTGGAAAGAAATTGAAGTCTCTGGTGGCGATTTGTATGAATGGAATGAAACTTCTACATACATTCATCATCCGCCATATTTCCAAAGCATTTCTTTGAAGGTTGATTCAGTCAAAGAAATTAAAGGCGCGCGTGTCTTAGGCATGTTTGGTGACTCTATCACCACAGACCATATTTCACCTGCTGGCAACATTGCTGTAGATTCACCTGCTGGCAAATTTTTACAAGAAAAAGATGTGGCTCCACAATATTTCAATTCTTATGGTGCGCGTCGTGGGAATGACCAAGTGATGGCGCGCGGTACATTTGCAAACATTCGCTTAAAGAATCAACTTGTTGCACCCAAAGAGGGCAACTGGACAAAACTTCACTTAACAGGAGAAGTAATGCCCATTTTTGATGCGGCAATGAAATATATCCAAGCCAATGTGCCGACCATTATTTTGGCGGGCAAAGAATATGGCACAGGCTCTAGCCGAGATTGGGCAGCCAAAGGTCCTTTGTTGCAAGGCGTCAAAGCCGTCATTGCTGAATCATTTGAACGGATTCATCGTTCTAATTTGGTGGGCATGGGTGTGCTTCCCCTAAGATTTGCTGAAGGTCAAAATGCCGAGTCTCTTGGTCTGGATGGAAGCGAAGTGTTCGACATCGAAGGTTTAGATGACAACATCAAACCGAAGAGTGAATTAACTGTCAAAGCAAAAAAATCTGACCCTTCGACAGGCTCAGGACAAGTGGCAAAAGTGATTGAATTCAAAACCATTGTTTTGTTGAATACAGATGTTGAAGTGAATTACTATCGCAATGGCGGAATTTTGCACACGGTGTTGAGAAATTTGGTAAAGTAAAATTTGTAAATAAAAGACCGACATGAGTCGGTCTTTTATTATTTACGGAAGTAAAAAATCTGTAGGCGTTTGTGACAACCAAGTTTCATATTCATCACCTGACCAACCACGTTTTACAATCAACAAATTATAAACTTCTGCACTGGTTAATAACCAAACGGTTTCAGTGGCTGTTAGCTTATCTAGTTTATTTCGTAATGTTCCATTTGCCATAACGCAATCTATAAAAAAACCCATGTCTTGAAACCTGCCATCTGCATACTTTTTCGATTACCAACTCCCAAAATAGTATAATCCCCTCCATGACCCCCAATCTCGAATCCATTGCACGAAAAATAACAACAATCTTATTTGCACAACAATCTTTAGCATCAGCAGGTTTTATCGCCGCGGCGACGTTGAATTCGATTGTCGGCAAAGAGTTAAGTCAAAATGCGAGTTGGGCAGGTGTGCCAACAGCGGTGTATTTATTAGCAGGTGCATTTTCGGCTTTTGGTTGGGGATATGTCTTTGATGCAATTGGTCGGCGAAAAGGTTTAACAACAGGTTTAGTTGCAGGTGTAATTGGTTCAGGAGTCACGTTTTATGCAATAGCAATTCATTCTTTTTCATTATTTATGGTTGGAATGATTTTGATGGGCATTGCCAATGCGGCTGTACAATTGGGTCGCTTTGCCGCGGCGGAAGTGAATAAACCTGAACATCGTGGAAGAGCCATATCAAATGTAGTGATTGGCGGAACAGTCGGCTCAGTGATTGGTCCATTTGTGGCAGGTCCAGCAGGCAATTTAGTTAACACATGGGAAATTGATCCATTAGCAGGTGCCTATTTAATTGCGGCGATTCTTTTTGCAATTGCGGCAGTCGTTGTGTTTATTGGTCTCAGACCAGACCCACGTGAAATCGGTAAAGAAGTAGCAGAAAAATTTCCCGAAGCAATAACAACTATCCGCACGTTAAGAGGCGCATCATCAACACGAAATGTGTTTGAGATTCTTCGTCAACCTGCGGCATTCGTCGCAATGATTTCAATGGTCTTAGGTCAAATGGTGATGGTGTTGGTGATGGTGATTACGTCGCTTCACATGCACGACCATCAACATGGGCTGACGGATATTTCGGCAGTGATTGCGTCGCACACATTTGGTATGTTTGCATTTTCAATTATTTCTGGCAGGCTCGCCGATTCATGGGGACGTGAAAAAGTTATCTTGAGTGGTGCAATCACTTTAGTAATTGCATGTATTGCCGCAACCATTTCGCCAGATGTGTTGCCATTAGGTGTGGCATTATTTTTACTTGGGCTTGGTTGGAATTTTTGTTTCGTGGGCGGCTCCACATTATTAGCAGACCAACTCTCACCAGCCGAACGTTCGCAAACACAAGGCTTCAACGATTTATTAGTCGGCTTGGCATCTGCGTTCGGAAGTTTAGAAAGCGGATTCATTTTCGCATCACTCGGCTATAACATGATGGCTTACGTCAGTGCTGTGGTTGCATTGATTCCGATTATCGTTGTGATTGTGTGGATGATGAAAAAAAATACAACCCCGCTTCATTCGTAGTGGATATTTGATTCTTCCCCTTCAACATTTATTTATCTTTTAATAATGTAGCGCGAGATAAAATCTCGCGCTACATTATTTTATATCTGTCATTGCGAGGAGCGGCTTTAGCCCGACGAAGCAATCACAGAAGGAGATTGCTTCGCTTTGCTCGCAATGACATGTAATGTTTAACCTCTACGTTTGAGTGCCCCACCTTTAACTCTTGTTGTCCTTAACTTATTCCCCGAAATAGGGGATTTTTTTGGTGCAGTACTTCTTGATGGAGTCATCCCTGCTTTGACAGGTTTACCAAACATTCCAAACGCTGTTTCAAGTGACCTTGCCGCAGTGGCTTGGTCTAAACCTGTTTGGCGTGAAAGTTCGTTAATCATGCCGCTGTTTTGTAAAATGTTCGGGTCAATTTTGCCTTTGCTCATTTGCTTAAACATATCATCTAAATCAAATGAGTTAGAGTCACGCCCAGAAGTAGGATGATGTGCTAACAATTTATAAACTACGAATGAAACGACCATCATTGCAATTTGCGGCGGAATGTTCATCTTCTTTGCAAGTTTATCTACAAATGGTTGTAACAAAAGCATAATCGGATTATTCATCCCCATTTGATTCATTGGGTTTGTTTGTTGTTGCTGACTTCCACCCATAAACATTTCGAGCAAGCCCATCATGTCACCTAAGCCACCAGATTGTCCTTGAGGCATTTGGCGTTGTGGTTGCATCATCGAAGGTTGTCCGCCACCAAGCAAACTGCCAATCAGTTCTGCCATCGGGTCAACAGGTTGTTGTGATTGACTACCTTGCTGGCGAGAATTCACTAACACTTTGAGAATATCTTCCATTGACATAATATCTTCTCCTTTTAACAAAACGTAGGGGCGAGGCATGCCTCGCCCTTACAAAACAAAATTATTCCGACTTATCAGTAGATGCAGGCTTCGCTTCAGTTTCTGTTTTCGTCTCAGTCTTTTTTGTAGACGATGAACTCCCAGATGGTGATTTGTTATCTGTGGCATAAAAGCCAGAGCCTTTGAAAATCACTTTGGTGGGGGTAATCACTTTTTTCAATGCCTTCTTTTTACATTCGGGGCAAGTCTTTAATGGATTATCAGTAAATGATTGATGTTTCTCAAACTGAACTCCGCAATTATCACAGCGGTAGGTATAAACGGGCATTCTTTCTCTCACTTTCTATAATTAAATCAACTGCGAGATTATAGCGTGCATACTAAGGCATGACAAGCCTTAGATGCGCCATGTTATAATTTTCTTATACAACTATGCTCACCATCGAAATCATCTATTGCGCCGCCTGACATTACACCAACCGAGCCGTTGGCTTGGCAGAAGAATTATTAAAAGAATACGAGCATGTTATTGAGGCGTTGACCTTAGTCCCCGCCGAAGGTGGCAAGTTTGAGGTCAGTGTGAATCGGAAGTTAATCTTTTCAAAAACAGAATTAAAACGTCACGCCGAAGCGGGCGAAATCTTAAATCTCATTTCAAAACTGGTGGATTAATTCATGGCAAAAAAAGGCAGAGTTTTTTCAGGTGCAAGACCCACAGGCAAACAGCATTTGGGGAATTATTTAGGCGCGATTCAAAATTATGTAGCCTTACAAAAAGATTATGACAGTGTCTATTGTATTGTGGATGTTCACGCATTAACTACTGTTGAAACGACTCAAGAACTACGCCTCAATACATTTGATATGGCACTTGATTGGCTTGCGGCAGGCATTCGCCCAGAGGAATCAATTTTGTTTGTGCAATCACACGTCCCCGAAGTGATGGAGTTGCATACTTATCTTTCTATGGTGACTCAGTTTGGAAAGTTAACCGATTTGCCGACCTTCAAAGAGAAAGTTCGCCAACAACCTGATAATGTTAATTATGGTTTGTTGGGTTATCCTGTTTTGATGACGGCGGATATTGTTTTGTATAAAACTGATATTGTGCCAGTCGGCATTGACCAAGCCCCACACCTTGAATTTGCGCGTGAAATTGTGCGTTCATTTAATTATCGCTACAACACCAAAGTATTGATTGAACCACAAGTAAAGCATACTGAAATATTGAAAGTCGTTGGCATTGATGGGGTCAATAAAATGAGCAAGAGTTTGAATAATCATATTGAACTCGCTTCAACTCCAGAAGAGACGACGAAGCGTGTGCGTGAGATGGTCACAGACCCAGCGCGGATGAAGAAGACAGACCCCGGCAACCCAGATATTTGTAATGTCTTCACTATGCACAAAATTTTCTCTCCACAAGAAGAAGTGGATATGATTAACACCGAATGTCGCAAAGCAGGTATCGGCTGTGTGGATTGTAAGATGCGTTTTGCTAATAACTTAAACAAACATCTTGAACCTTTTAGAGCTAAACGTAATGAATTAGCTTCGCAAGAAAGTTATGTCAAAGATGTTTTGAATGATGGCGGAAAACGTGCCAGAGTCATTGCTCAACAAACAATGAGTGAAGTAAGAGAAGCGATGCAACTTCCGTAAAAAATTTTGTAGGGGCGAGGTAACCTCGCCCTTACTTTGTTTCAATATGCGTATCTTAATCCAGCGTGTCTCCCAAGCCAGTGTAACAGTTGATGGAAAGACCATTTCCAAAATTGGAAAAGGCTTGTTGATTCTGGTCGGCGTAGGTCACAAGGATGGGGAAGCAGAAGCAAGTTTCCTCGCAGAAAAAGCGGCGAATTTACGCATCTTTGAAGATGAAGCGGGCAAGACCAATCTATCCGTCTTAGATGTCAAAGGTGAAGTCATCGTCGTTTCACAATTTACTTTATATGCTAACACATCCAAAGGTAGAAGACCATCTTTTATTGAAGCGGCATTGCCCGAAGTGGCAGAACCATTGGTGAAAAAATTTATAGAACTTTTGCAGGCTCATGGTGTTCCTACACAAGCAGGTCAGTTTGGAGCAGATATGTTAGTTGAAATTCATAACGACGGACCTGTGACAATATGGCTCGAAAAATAATTTCACCCAATATGTTTCAAAAACTCTTACATCGTTTTGTTATGTTGCGACCAGTCACTGCTTTTTTTGCACACAAAACACATCGCATTGATGACTTCGTTTTGAAACTCACCAAGGGCAAACACACACTCTCTGAAATTTTAGGTTGGAATGTTGTGCAATTAAAAACCATCGGTGCCAAAACCAGCAAAGAATATGTCACTTTATTGGTGGGTTTATTGGACGGCGAAAAAATCGGCTTGGTTGCCTCTAATTTTGGTCAAGTGCATCACCCAGGTTGGTATCACAACTTAAAAAAAACGCCAGAATGTTTTGTGCAAATGGGAGAATTTATCGGCAAGTTCATTGCCCGCGAAACCAGCGGCGAAGAATACGAAAAATATTGGCACATGGCACTTTCTTATTACAAAGGCTACGATAAATACAAACAACGCGCCGCCCCGCGTCATATTCCCGTTATGATTTTAGAACCTGCAAAATAATTGTTGAATTGTGCCTTGACTCCCCAAAAAATTCCCTTTATACTTATTGAAAACAATTTTCAATAACATGCCTGCTGAAATTTGGATTTCTCAATTACAAGAAAATGGTTATCGCATCACTTCAGCTCGTCGCGCAGTGGTGGATACGGTGTATGGTTCCACTCATGCCTTAACCCCAATCGAAGTGTACGACAAAGCCCGAAAAAAATATCGGGCGTTGGGGTTGGTGACTGTTTATCGAACACTTGAAAAACTGGAAGAGTTACATCTTATTCAACGTGTGCATCAGCCGCTGGGTTGCCAAGCATTTATTTCGGCAGGTGTGGGGCATCAGCATTTATTGCTTTGCCAAAATTGCGGGCAGGTTGAATTTTTTGATGGCGATGATTTAGATTCGCTCACCAAAAGTATCTCTCGCAAAACGGGGTATCAAATCAAAGAACATTGGTTGCAGTTGTTTGGTTTGTGTATAAATTGTCGTTAATTCTGGAATCAAGAAGCTTGCTTCTTGGCTTTCAAGTGGCAAGCCACTTGATTCCATAAAATCAAATCCCTTGCTTTTGGCAGGGGATAAAAAATAGGAGTTCTAAATGAAAAAGGTTTTCAATATCACTATGACGGTAGGCATTCTTTCGCTTCTTGTCCTGACCTCGTGCGGCTCTGCCCCCCAAGCAGACTCAAACGGTTTGACAGTTCTCGCTTCGACTTCTTTCTTAGCAGACATTGCTCAAAACGTGGCAGGTGACCGTGTGCAGGTTGAGTCGCTCATCCCCTTTGGTGTTGACCCACATGCTTATCAACCATCTCCTGCCGATGTAAGCAAATTGGAAAAAAGTACATTGCTTATTCTTAACGGCTTAGAGTTGGAGCACTTCATTGAACCTTTGCTTGAAAGCGCAAGTGGTGAACGCCTAACAGTTGAAGCAACTGCTGGTTTAACGCCCCTAGAAATGGAAGCACATGGCGAACACGAAGGCGAAGAACACGAAGGCGAAGAACATGAAGGCGAAGAACACCAAGGTGAAGAACATGAAGGTGAAGGACATGAAGATGAACATGGTCACGGAGGTGAAGCGGGTGACCCACACATGTGGCTGGACCCGAATTTAGTCATCACTTATGTAGAAAATATCCGTGATGGACTCATCCAAGTTGACCCTGCTGGTGCAGATGTTTACAATGCCAATGCCAGCGCTTACATGACTGAACTACAAGCCTTAGATACTTGGATTGTAGAGCAAGTGAATACCGTTCCTGCTGAGCGCCGCAAATTAATTACCAACCATGAAGTGTTTGGCTACTTTGCTGAACGATACGGCTTTGAAATTGTGGATGCAATTTTGCCAAGCTTTAGTTCAGAAGCCAACGCTTCAGCACAAGAGATTGCTTCTGTCATTGATGCGATTAAAGATTCTGGCGCACCTGCTATCTTCTTAAGTGAAGTTGAGAATGCTGATTTAGCAAATCAAATTGCCAGTGAAACTGGTGTGAAGGTTGTGGACGGTTTGTATCTTGAAGCCTTAACAGATGGCGAACCTGCTGGAACATATATTGACATGATGAAATACAATGTGATGCAAATCGTAGATGCGCTTAAATAAGATAGAATAAATCACAAATGACACATCTCCCTCATCGCCTCGAAGTTTATAACGCCAGCATTGGCTATGGACAAAAAGCCATATTAAGTAATTTATCTTTTCAAATTCCGCATGGTGCTCGTGTGGCTGTGGTGGGACCGAATGGCGCAGGTAAATCAACTTTATTCAAAGCACTGGTTGGTCTATTGTCTTTGCAATCTGGTCAAATTTTGATTCATGGTGAAGCACTTGGTTCACACAATCTGTGTGTGGCGTACATTCCACAACGCGAAGAAGTGGATTGGAAATTTCCTGTCACTGTGCATGATGTGGTGATGATGGGTAGATATGGTCAAGGAAGTTGGTTGAGTCGTCCATCCAAACAGGATAAGCAAGTTGTAAAAAACAGTCTTGAAAAAATGGGCATTGCGAATCTTGCAAAGCATTCCATTGGTCAACTTTCGGGTGGTCAGCAACAACGCGCATTTCTTGCCAGAGCCATTTCACAAGAGCCACATATTTTGTTAATGGATGAACCATTTACTGGAGTAGATGTTACAACTCAAGAGACAACTTTGAATTTGCTTGATAGTTTACGCGAACACGAAGTGACCATAATGATTTCAACGCATGACTTAAATCTAGCCGCTTCTCGTTTTGACTTCGTGCTGTTGATTAACCATCGGCTGATTGCTTTCGGGACACCAAGCCAAGTATTCAAACAAGAAAATTTAACGCAAGCATACGGCAACTCTTTGATGATGATGGAAAATGGGACTTTAGTAGTGGATGATTGTTGTCCACCAGATGAGCAATTTACGATTTACGATTAACGATTTACGATTAACGATTTACGATTGTTTAATAGTTGTGTTTGTTTCCAAGAATAATGAAACTGATGAATTAAGAGGAGAAAAAAATGGATGAGAAAACATTCAAAGAAAGAACGAAAAAACTTGCAGTACAAATTATTAAGCAAGTAGATAACCTTCCAAATTCTCGTTCGGCGAATGCAATTGCTAATCAACTTGTAAGGTCGGGCACTTCGATTGGAGCAAACTATCGTGCCGCGTGTCGAGCCAAATCCACACCCGATATGATTAACAAAATGAAAATTGTAGAAGAAGAAAGCGATGAAACTGCTTATTGGTTAGAACTTTTAGTCGAAGCAGAACTTGTTCCACAAGAACAAATATCCAGTATTTATAAAGAAACGAATGAAATTCTTGCAATGACTGTATCCTCTATCAAGACCTTGCGCGCTCGTAAATCGTAAATCCAAAATCGTAAATCCAAAATGGAACTTTTACTCGAACCCCTCACTTATCAATTCATGCAACGCGGACTCATTGCTTCCGTCATTGTTGGGATTCTTTGCGCCGTGATGGGAACGTATGTAGTCTTACGCGGTATGGCATTTCTTGGGGATGCTATGGCTCATGCGATTCTCCCAGGTGTTGCCATTGCTTACATCTTTCAAGGCGATTTATTAATCGGTGCTAGCGTTTCCGCCATCATTGTTGCATTAAGTATCGGATTTTTTTCTAAAGAAGGAACTGTCAAAGAAGATACAGCCATCGGAATTTTATTCGCCGCCGCTCTCGCACTTGGCGTAGCATTAATCAGTACCATCCAAACCTATGCTGTTGATTTATCTCATATTCTATTTGGGAATGTATTGGGCGTAAGCGTTTCTGATTTATGTTTAATTGCTATCTTAAGTTTCTTGATTTTAATAACCGTTGTGATTTTTTATAAACAATTTCTTGTCATTTCTTTTGATCCTGTCCTCGCGGCGACATTAAGATTACCTGCTGAGTTATTAAGAAACCTAATGTTGATTCTTTTATCATTAACAGTCGTGGTTTCACTACAAACGGTAGGGGTGAGTCTTGCGGCGGCAATGTTAGTCACACCCGCCGCAACTGCATACTTAATCACCAAACGTTTATTGCCAATGATGTTGTTCTCTGCACTCATCGGAGCAGTTTCATCTATCATTGGTTTGTATATTAGTTATTACTTCAATATTGTGTCTGGTTCTGCCATAGTGCTAACGGCTACCTTCTTATTCCTACTTGCGTTCTTGTATAAAAAAGTGAAGTCTGTATAATAGACCTCTTGCAAAAGTCGCCCTCACCCTAGCCCTCTCCCGTTGGAGAGGGGACTCGACTCCCTTCTTCCTTTGGGAGAAGGGTTGGGGATGAGGGAAAAATCAGAAATTAATCCCAAACATTACTGATGCAAGAAGTCTAATGAAAAAAATCAAATGGTGGCTGGTTACACTGCCGCCTTAGGAACATTGAAAAAGAAAATGGAAGGTTGAGTCTTAAATATCAACTTTTTTCTCGGTCTAACCACAACTCGCGGTATTTTCTATTCCAATCAATCATAAAACGAACAGCAATCACAAACCCGCTTCCAAGTGCTATCCAAAAGGTTGCATCACGAATATTAAGTAACCACAATATTGGGGCGGCAAGAATCCCTGCAAACACACTGGCTCTGGCAGAATGGCGAATGACCAAAACAAAAATGAGCAATAAAGCCAAGCAAATCAAAAATGCGAATGGCTTTATTGCTAATAATGAACCACCAAAAGTTGCCAACCCCATACCACCTCGAAAGCCAGCAAAAATTGTCCAACAATGGCCAACGACTGCGAATGTTGCAGTTATAGCAATCACCCAAATTTCACCAGAATATACAAATGCAAGATATGTGGGAACAAAACCTTTCGCTAAATCTAAAATCAAAACCAAGGCACCCCAACCAAAACCCGCTTGCCGAATCGTATTCGTTGTTGTAGCATGACCAGACCCGCCATCACGGACATCTACCCCTTTAACAAAACGAGTAATCCAAACCGAAAACGGAAGCGAACCAAATAAATAACCTAAAAGGGGAAAAAATAAGTTGGTCATGTTCAGAGATAAGCGCTACCCCTTAAGCGGTGGTGCATCTTTATCATATACAAACACTTGCACATCCATGCCGTCACTATTTAACATATCAATTGCAGGTTGAAAGGTGGCGTCTTTAATTTTTTGCATATCCCCTGCGGGCGCATATACAGACAGCCGCGCTTCTTCGTCTGACATTTTCGCGGCTTTCACTTCCGCACTGGCACAGGCGGCTTTGATTAAGTCTGTCATCTTTTTAATCGCATCATCAATGGACATAAACGGCTCCTGTTTTTCAAATTATACAACATCAACTTGCATTCAACTTCGCCACCGTCACACCTTCGCCCCCCTCATTATTCCCACCTTCTTCAAAAGATTTAACATACGAATGTCCGCGTAAAGCATCACGCACAGCCTGACGCAATTTACCAGTCCCCTTGCCATGAATAATTCGCACAAACGGCAAACCAGAAAGATACGCTTGCTCTAAATATTTTTCCATTTTGTCCAACGCATCTTCACTCATCAACCCACGCAAATCAACTTCCATTTTTGGAGATGAAGTACCAAGTGATGAGGAACGAGATGACGAGGTTTGCTTTTTCTCGTTACTTATTACTTGTTTCTCCTGACTCGAATTTCTGATTAATTCCGAAAATCTTGCCCGCACTCGAATCGTCCCGATTTGAACTTCCGCATCCGACTCGCCTATGGCTGTTACCACACCTTCGGCATTCAATGTGCTGACAGTGACTCGTTCTCCTAATTTTGGTAATTGGGAATTGGTAATTGGTAATTGACGTTCTACAGGTTGCGTCGTTTTGTTTTCAATCTCTTCTATTTTCTCTTCGATATTTTTTAACACA
>Ga0224723_1001536_pt1 | contig 13761 bp, 9 predicted proteins | sample Balambano_FR2_Me_FD_161647 | JGI IMG/M metagenome (GOLD analysis project Ga0224723, IMG submission 161647) | Freshwater sediment microbial communities from Lake Towuti, South Sulawesi, Indonesia - Balambano_FR2_MetaG | ecosystem: Environmental > Aquatic > Freshwater > Lake > Sediment | place...
GGCCTGGGAACCCGGCCTTTGAGGCGGCTTGCAGTTCGACTCCAATTTTTGGATTCTTGAGCGCAATGAGATGTGTGAATAGGGTAGCTGTCGCGGGAGAGGGGGCGCCGCTGCAATGCTCCCTCTCCCGCGCAGCGGGGGAGGGTTGGGGTGGGGGCGGTTGGACAGCGCCTTAGTCAGCCGGACTTGGGCCTGGGCCTTCGCGGCCGGAAATAGAGCAGATTCAGCCCACCAGTGGCGGTGTCAATGAACAGGGAAAGACCATAGTCCTATTATCTCATCGCCGCAATCGCGACGGCGATCAGTGAGGGCAGGGCGGTCAAGGCGCTGGCCGGTGCCAGCGACGCATGCGCCATTCCGCTTCGTCCGGACGCCGCATTGGCGGCGACCGGCGCCGTCGTTCAGGGCTACTGGCCGGTGCCGGCGCTGCGCGGCACGTTGTTGCGCGCGGCTTCGGCGCGTGCAGCCTCGCGGGTGGTGAACTGGATCGATGCCGGAAGCTCGCCTCCAAGCGCGTTCGACCCTGGCGCCAGCGGCACCAGGTTGATGTTGACCGGACTGTCGTACTTGTTGTCGGCGCCGCTGGCGCTGTCGATCGCCCAGCCGATGCCGCCGCCGATGATCAGGTTGCCGAACGTCATCGCCTCGGCCTGCGAGCGATTGTAGTACTGCGCCTGGTCGTGCCCCGCCAGCACACAGATGATGGCGATGTCGTGCTTGGTCTTATCGACGGTCGCCGTGCCGGGCGTGGTCTGCACCGTCGCGATCCGGAAGCCTTCACGGAACAGGCCGCACTGTGCCCCGGGAGGATTGGTGTTGACCGCGATCGTCTGGGTCGTGCCGCTGCCGATCGATGCGCAGGCGGCGGGCGCAAGCAGGGCGACGCAGGCCATCAGCCGCGAAAGACTATTCATGTCGTGTGGTCCCCGATCAGTGGCGCTACGGCCAATTATGCTGTTCGGGCATCGATTACTGTGCGTTTGCGCACAACGCAAGTGGCGATTTCAACCCTTGGTCATGCGATGCGGGATGGCGGATCGGCGGCGCGCTACATCCCCCTTCGCGGCACCCCCGCCAGAAACTCCCCCAGCTCCCTGGCATACCACCGCGCATTCCCCGTCGTGCCGTGGCCCGTGGTCTCGGCACTCGCCGGGATCAGCAGCAGCCGCGCGTTTGCCACCTTCTTCAGCGCCGCCTCGGTGATGCCCGTCTCCGGCGGGTTCCTTTCGTCGTCGGCGGAGTTGATCAGCAGCACCGGCGCGCGGATGCGATCGAGCTTCGGCTCCGGGTTGTAGTCGCGCGAGGCGTCCCACTGATAGACGTAGTCGTTGGCATCAGCCGTGAACGGCGCCGCCATCCGCTGCTCCAGGATGCGTTCGGCAGCCTCGCGCGTCGGCGCGATCCGCGGCCAGTTCAGCGTGCCGCCATTGGTGCCGATGCCATAGAATACGCCCACGAAGCGGGCCATCGGCGGCTGGGTGGTGTAGTCGCCGCCCATATACGCCGGGTCGTTGCGGATGCCGTCGATGATCATTTTTCGCATCAGCCAGTTACGGCTGCTCATCTCGGTCGGCTGGCTCGCCATCGGCACCAGCGCATCCATGAAGTCGGGATAGGTGACGCCCCAGACCCAGGCATGCATGCCGCCCATGGAATTGCCCATCACCATGCGCACGCGCCGCAGCCCCAGGCCTTCCGTCAGGAGACGGTACTGGGCCAGCACCATGTCGTCATAGTTGTAGCGGGGGAAGCGCGCGCGCAGCCCGTCCGACGGCTTTGAGGATTTTCCCGCGCCCAAGGCATCGGGCAGGATGATGAAGTATTTTGTGGCATCCAGCGGCTGGCCCGGGCCGAACAGCCGGCCGCCGAAGTTGGGGCCCAGCAGGCCAGCGCCCGACCCTGCCGTGCCGTGCAGGATCACCACCGGCTCGCCCGTGGGCTCGCCCACCGTGCGGTAGTGCAGCCGCAGCTCCGGAAACACCTCGCCGGTGTGGAAGCGGAAGTCGCGCGCGGTCCAGGTGCCTTCGCGCGGGGCGGGGTAGGCGGGCGGCTGCCCGGCGGCGGGAAGCGCGGCAAGCAGCGCGGCACCCAAGCTCGCGGCCAGCAGGACACGACGGGCAATCATGGCGATCCTCCGCTTGCTGTTGCGACGATCCTAGATTTGCCGTCGCAACGAAAGCAATGGGGTTCCAAGGCGACGCAACGATCAGCCGCGATAGGCCGCCAGCACCCGCGCGCCTGCCTCGCCGGTACGGGCGGCCCAGGCATCCACCGCCGGGGCGGCCGCGGCGCGCAGCGCCCTGCGCAAGGCGGCACTGCCATCCGCCATCCTCACCTCGGCCGCCCGCATCCGAGCGGTGTTCTCGGCAAGGCGCGTGCCGATCGCCTGCCATTGCCGCGTCTCCGTCGCACGCGCTGCCTCGCGCACCGCCGCCTGCGCGGCCGCCGGCAATACCCCCAGCGCGGCCGTCGAGCAGAACGCCAGTGACAGCGGCCACGCGTACTCCACCGTCGTGAAATGCGGCAGTACTTCCCACAGGCGTGCGCCCGCGCCGCCGTCGCCGCTGCTCAGCACGGCGTCCAGCTCGCCCGCGCGCAGCCGCGGCATGGCATCGGCAAAACTGATCTGCGCAGGCTGCGCGCCGGCGGCGGCGAACACCTGCGTGCTGGTTGCATCGAAGGTGCGGATCTTCAGGCCACGCAGCGCGGCCTCGTCCGGCAGCGCCTGGCGCGACCAGATGCCGGAAGGCGGCCAGGGCGTGGCGTAGAGCAGGGTGAGCCCGCGCGCTGCCAGTGTCTCGGCATAGGCGGGGCGCGCCGCCGCCAGCAGCCGCGCGGCATCGGCGGCCGAGGCGGTCAGGAACGGCAGGGCGGAAAGCCCGAACAGCGGCGTTTCGTTGGCCATCGCGCCAGTGAAGGCGCAGGCCGCCTGCAGCCGCCCGTCGGCCACCGCCGCCGGCATGGCGGCCGAGCGGATGCCCTGCGGCGCATTCGGCGCCGCCATGACCTGCAAGGCGCCACCTGCGGCCCTGGTTGCGGCGTCGGCGAAAAAGGCGATGCCTTCGCCGGGCATCGCGCTGGCTGGATACTCGGTTGCGATCGTCCATGCCGCCTGGGCGCGGGCCGGGAAGGCGGTGGCCAGGGGAAGGGAAAGTACGACGCGGCGCGACAGTTTCATCGGGGGCTCCTCGGCTGACGCGATCCGGATGCGCGGTCGCCTGGCAGTGACGGCTACGCCTCGGTCGTCTCCGCCACCGGCATGCGCGCCACCAGCGCGCCGGCCTCGGCAATCGGCCGCCAGGCGCCGGCGACCAGCACCTCGGCGGCGCGGAAGCGCGCCTTGTAGGCCATCTTGCGGCTCTCCGGCACCCAGTAGCCCAGATATACGTAACTCAGGCCCAGCTCGCGCGCGCGCTCGACCAGCCACAGCACCACCTGGGTGCCGAAACTGCGGCGGGGGCGCGTGGGATCGTAGAAGGAATAGACAGCGGAGAGCCCGTCGCTCAGCCGGTCGGTCAGGCAGCAGGCCACCAGCGTGTCATCGGCGTCGCGGAATTCCACCATCATGGTCTCGATGGGCGTGTCCTCGACCATGGCGCGATAGTCGTAGAAGCCCATCCCCGCCATGTCGCCATCGCCGTGGCGGGCCGATTGGTACCGCTGGAACAGGGAAAACTGTTCGGTGGTGGCGCGCGCCGGCACCTCGAACGCATCGACGCCCACATTGCCGCGCAGGATCTTGCGCTGCGTGCGGTCAGGCACGAACACGCCGGCGTTCAGGCGGATGGGAATGCAGCTGGAGCAACCCGGGCATACCGGCGCATAGGCAATGTTGTGGCTGCGCCGGAAGCCGGCGTGGCTCAGCCGATCATGCAGCGATTCCGCCTCTGGCCCCACCAGCTCCGTCACCAGTTTCCGCTCGGTGCGGCCGGGCAGATAGGGGCAGGGCAGCGGCGCGGTCGTGTAGAAGAACTGGGGCCTGCGGGAAGGACGCGTGACTGCCATCGCGGAGAAATTGTCCGCCACGTGACGGGGGCGGGTCAACGGGGACGAGTTGCCGGTCACCGGGTGCCTGTCACCGGGTGCCGGTTACCGGTCGGGAGTCAGCACCAGCAGCGGCGCTCCCGCTGGCGGCGGCAGCAGGGCAAAAGTCTCGCCACGCGCCCAGCCGCCCAGCAGGTCCGCGCTGTGGCGCGCGAAGGCATGGCCGGATTGCCCGCCAGCCAGGGCGAAACGCGATCGCGTGGGGTCGGCCAGGTCATAGACCGCGCGATAGCCGGCCCCATGCACCGCCTCGAACGGATTATCGCCGAACCCCCGCGCCGCCGCGCGCAGCACCGTGGTCGCATCGCCCGAAAGCGGATGCGGGGTCGAGGCAAGCCGATTCACGCCGGGGATGAAGCGCAGCACCGGATGCTGCGGATGCACCACGTGCGCGCGGCCCCATTGCCAGGTGCGGGGATCGTCGCCCTGAGGTGTCGCCAAGTGGGCCAGCGCCTCGATCAGCGTCGCCTCGCGCCAGGCGGTACAGTCGCCGCCGCACCAATGCGCGCCCCGCGTCAGCACGAAGCCCAGGAACTCGAAACTGCTCTCGCGCCACTCGCCGGGATTGATGCCGGCCTCGCGCAGCACACGGGAAAGGAAGCGCTGGCTCCAGGCGGCCCAGATCAGGGGTTCGGGTCGGTCGGCCGCCATCGTGCCGTCCCACGCCGCCAGCAGGCCAAGCGCGGTCTGTGCGCGGGGATCGGACGGGGCGAGCCCGGCTCGCATCGCGGCATTGTGTTCACGGGCCGGCAGGCTGACGGCATCGACCTGCACCGAAGCCAAGCCTTCCACCGTGTGCGGATTGTGCGCGCGCAGATTGGTGATGATGCGCCGGAACCGGCTGTCGCCGAACCAGTCGCGGCTGATCAGCGGCTGGAAGTCGGGGGGCACGATGCGGTTGTTGGCATTCGCCAGCATGCCGGAAGGCGGGTTGATCTGGTGCGGCAGCGACTCCCACGGCGCGAACCCGTCCCAGGCGTGGGAATCGTCCCAGCCCGGTACGGGCCAGGCGCCTTCGCCGGCGCGACGCAGCGGCACACGGCCGGGCACGAACATGGCGATCGCGCCTGCACGGTCGGCGACCATCACGTTCTGCATCGGCGAGGTCAGCAGTTTCAGCGCCTCGCCCACTTCGGCCACGCTGCGCGCCTGCGTCATGCGGTGGATGCCGGTGGCGCCTGTGTCGGGCAGCGCGAACTGCGCCATGCGCACCGCCAGCACGTAGCCTTCCGCGTTTGCTTCCGCCACCTGCGGATCAAGGTCGGAGATGACCGGGCCGTGCCGGGTTTCGCGGATCGACAGGCGCACATCCTCGCCGAACCGCACGCGGATCAGTTCCTCGCGCACGGTGAAGGGTTTTGGCCCGTCCGGCGTGTCGTAGTGATCCGGGCGGCCAGGCGTGATGCGCTCGATGAAGACGTCCTGCGTATCGGCGTGGGTGGTGGTGAAGCCCCAGGCCGCATCGCCGTTCTGGCCCAGCAGCACGAAAGGCGCGCCAGGGCCGGTGGCGCCGCTGATCGTGCGGTCGGGCAGTTCGATGCGCGCGAGATACCACGTGACCGGGAAGGTCATCAGCAGGTGCGGGTCGCTGGCCAGCAGCGGCGCGCCCGTGGCGGAAAGCCGCCCCGCGACCGTCCACGCGTTCGACGCATGGCGCGGCAAAGGCGAATCAACGCCGACCTCGGGGAACGCCTCGACGATGCGCCGCAGATGGTCGGCCGGCGGTAGCGGCCCGGCATAGGGTGTGCCGGGCGAGGCGTCGCGTGGCCACAATTCCTCGATGCGCTCGCGCGGCAGCCTTTTGGCAAGTGCTGCGCGCGCGATCTCGGTGCGGAAGTTGCCCGAAAGCAGCAATCCCATCACCTTGCCCCACAGGATGCTGTCCACCTCGCTCCAGGGTTCCGGCGGGCCGAGCAGGGCGGCTTCCAGCGAGATGAAGCGGCCCATCTCGTTGATCCGCGCGTTCACCCCCCGCGCATAGGCGGCAAGCATCGCGCGTGTTTCGGGCGGCAGGCCCTCAAGGTCAGTCTCCGCCCGGCGGCGCAGATCGAGCGCGCGGGTGAAGCGGTCGGCGCGCAGCCCGCTGCTGCCGACCAGTTCGGACAGCCGGCCCGTGGCAGCCCGGCGCATGCCATCCATCTGCGCCATCCGCTCGCGCGCGTGCAGGTAGCCGAGGGCCGCGGCCGCATCGGTTTCGCTTCGCGCGCGGATGGTCGGTACGGCATTGGCATCGAAGGCGATCGCGACCGGGTTTTCCAGCCCAGGGATTTCCGCCGCGCCGTCCAGGTCGGGAATCACGTACCATGCAAGCGTCGCCAGCCCACCGGCCAGCAGCAGCACAAACGCGACCAGCCCGACAAGCAGCCGGCGGGTCCATCGCAGAACGCGTCGCATGCCCGACATCTAGGACAACGCGGGGCGATTGACCAAGCTTCCGGCGTTCTGAACACTGCACCATGATCAGGAATGGGGCGTAACGCATGCCGCGCTGGCGGGTCGGGATCGATTCGGGCGGAACCTTCTGCGATGTCGCCTTGTTCGAGGAGGAGTCCGGCACGGTCGCGGTGTGGAAGGTCGCCTCGACGCCCGATGATCCCAGCCGCGGCATCGCCGGCGGGCTGGGGCAGGGGCTGGAGCATGTCGGCGCCTGCGCGGACGAGGTGAGCTATTTCGGGCACGGCACCACGGTGGCGACCAACGCGCTGATCCAGGGCCGCACGGCGCGCACCGGGCTGATCACCACCGAGGGCTTCCGCGACCTGCTTGAGATCGGCCGGCAGAAGCGCCCCGACCTGTACGACCTTCAGATCGACAAGCCCATCCCACCCGTACCCCGCGACCTGCGGCTGGAAGTGCCCGAGCGCCTGCGCCACGACGGCAGGGTTGAACGCGCGCTTGATCAGGCCGGCCTGCGCGCGGCGGCCGCGAAACTGGCCGAGGAAGGCGTCGAGGCTGCGGCCGTGTGCTTCCTGTATGGCTTCGTCGATCCAACCCACGAGCAGGCGGCGCTTGCCGCCCTGCGCGAGGCGCTGCCCGGCAAGTTCGTCTGCGCCAGCCACGAAGTGGCGCCCGAATTCCGCGAGTTCGAGCGTCTTTCCACCACTTGCATGAACGCAGGCCTTGGGCCGGTAATCCGCAAGTATCTGGCCAACCTGCGGGCGCGGCTGGCGGAGGCAGGGGTTCGGCCGGCGCCCAAACTCACCCAGTCGAACGGCGGCACGATCGGGTTCGACACGGCCGAGGCGCAGCCCGTGCGCACCGTGCTTTCGGGTCCGGCCACGGGCGTTGTCGGCGCGGCGGAGGTCGGGCGGGCGGCCGGCATGCCCGACCTCATCACCTTCGACATGGGCGGCACCAGCACCGATGTCGCGCTGCTGCAAGGCGGCGAGGCGGCGCTTTCGGGCGACCAGGTGGTGCATGGCTGGCCGCTGAAGGTGCCGATGCTGGATATCCACACGGTCGGCGCCGGTGGCGGCAGCATCGCCTGGATCGATTCCGGCGGCCTGATGAAGGTGGGCCCCCGCAGCGCCGGCGCGAACCCTGGTCCGGCCTGCTACGGCCTGGGCAACGCGGAACCCACCGTGACGGATGCGAACGTCGTGCTGGGCACGCTTCATCCCACCCACCTGCTGGCCGGGCGCATGCCGATCGAGCGCGCGCGCAGCCTCGCTGCAATCGATGCGATCGGCGCAAAGCTTGGCATGGCGCGGATGGACGCGGCACAGGGCATCCTGCGCGTGGTCACCGCCAACATGGCCAAGGCGATCCGCGTGATCAGCGTGCAGCGTGGCCACGACCCGCGCGACTATGCGCTGTGCGCCTTCGGCGGTGCCGGCCCCCTGCACGCCGCGCGGCTGGCGCAGGAGCTCGACATCCGAAGAATCCTTGTGCCGCGCAATCCCGGCATCCTGTGCGCGATGGGCTTGCTGCTTTCGGACCTGCGGCGTGACTTCTCGGTGACGCACCTGATGAAGCTGGAAGGCGACCCCGGGCGCCTGACGGTGATCTTCGACCGGTTGGCCGCGCAGGCCGATGCCTGGTTTGCGGCGGAAGGGATCGCGGCGGATGCACGCGCGCACCTCTGCAGCATCGACATGCGCTATGCCGGGCAGAATTTCGAACTGTCGGTGCCAGCCGATGACCTCTCGCGGCTGGCCGAGAAATTCGCGCAGGCGCACACCCGCGCCTATGGTTACGCACTGGCCGGCGAGCCCGTGCAGTGCGTGACCTTCCGCCTGCAGGCCGTGGCGCGCGTGCCCAAGGCACGGCTGAAATCCTTTCCCGTCGCCGGCCACGATGCCTCCGCCGCCATCATTGGCCGCCGCCGCGTGTGGCTGCCCGAAGCCGGGGGCGAGACCGAGGTGCCCGTGTACGACCGCGAGCGCCTGCACCATGGCAACCGCTTCGCCGGCCCGGCCATCATCGAGCAGATGGACGCGACCACGCTGGTGCTGCCCGGCATGGCCGCCTGTGTCGATGGTTTCCACAACCTGATCCTGGAGTGGGGCGCATGAACGACGCGACCGCGCCGGCGCAGACGCTCGATCCCGTTACCGTCGAGGTCATCGCCTCGGCGCTCGACAGCATCGTCGAGGAAATGGGCGAAGCGCTGATCCGCGCCAGCTACAGCACCAACATCAAGGAGCGCCGCGATGCCTCGACGGCGCTGTTCGACGCCGAGGGGCGCACGCTTTGCCAGGCTGAGCACATCCCGATCCATCTCGGCTCGTTCATCGGCCTGCTGCCGGAAATGCTGAAGCGCCACCCCATCGAGGGCATGCGCCCGGGCGACGTGTTCTGCGGCAACGATGCCTACAGCGGCGGCGGCACGCACCTGCCCGACATCGTGCTGGCCGAGCCGATCTTCATCGACGGCCGCATCGTCGCCTGGGCGGTGAACCTCGCTCACCACGCCGACTTCGTCGATCGCGGGCATGCCCACATCTACCAGGAGGGCCTGCGCATTCCGCCCGTGCGGCTGTATCGCGCGGGCGAACTGGTGCCCGACATCCTCGACATGATCCTCACCAACTGCCAAGTGCCCGAGGAGCGGCGTGCTGACCTGGCCGCGCAGATGGCGGCGAACCGGCTTGGCGTGCAGCGCTTCCAGGCGCTGGTTGGGCGCTATGGCTGGCCGGTCGTGGATGCCGCCACGCGGGCCATCATGGACTACGCCGAACGCAAGATGCGCGCCGGCATTGCCGCCATCCCCGATGGCACTTACTCTTTCCGTGACCTGTTCGATGGGCCCGAATTGCAGGGCGTGGTGCCGGGCGAGGAGCTCGAATTCGCCGTCGAGATCGCCGTGCGGGGCGAGACGATGCAACTCCACTTCGAAAGCCCTGCCCAGGTGCGCGCCGGCATCAACATGACCTACACGGCACTGCTTGCCACTGTGTACTACGCGGTCAAGACGTTGGTCGATCCCACCATCCTGCCCAACGCCGGCCTTGCCCGCCCGATCAGCGTGACCGCACCGGAAGGCACCGTGCTGAACTGTGTGCATCCGGCCGCCGTGAACGGGAGGCTCAATCCCTGCCAGCGGGTGGTCGATCTGATCCATGGCGCGCTGGCGCCCGCCATCCCTGATCGCGTCACCGCCGCGCACAACGGCGCCTGCGTTTCGGCCACCTTCTCGGGCCGGCATCCGGTCACCGGCAAATACTGGGTCTATCTGGAGACGATCGGCGGCGGCTTCGGCGCGCGCGCCACCAAGGATGGGCTGGATGGCGTGCACGTGCACACCACCAACACCTCCAACCTGCCGGTCGAGGCGCTGGAAACCGAGTATCCGCTGCTGGTGGAACGCTATGCCCTGGTCGATGGCTCGGCCGGCCCCGGCACCTGGCGCGGCGGCATGGCGCTGCATCGCGTCGTGCGGGCCGAGGGCGAGGGCTGCGTCGTGCGGCTTGATGTCACGCGGCGGAGTTCGGCACCCTGGGGCCTGTTCGGCGGCGGCGAGGGCGGGCGCTGCCGCACGCACTACAGCGAGGGCGTGGCCCCGCCGGTGAAGGGCGTGACGATGCTGGCACCCGGCCAGGTCGCGGGCGTGATCACGCCGGGCGCGGGCGGCTATGGCGACCCGCGCGCGCGCGACCGTGCCCTGGTGGCCCGCGACCTGCGAGAGGGGCGCATCTCGCGCGAGGTCGCCCGCACGGTCTATGGTTATGAGGCATAACGGAAAACGGGAGATCACGTGATGAGCATCCGCTTCGATCGCCGCAGCATCCTGCGCGCATCCGCCATCGCCGGCATCGCCGGCACGGCACCAGGGTTCATGATGCCGGCCAACGCCCAGCCGCGCGGCACGCTGCGGTTCGGCCTGTCGTCCTATCCGCCGTCGATCCGGCCGTGGGAGAACACCGGCACGGCGGCCGCCACGGTGAAACTGCTGATCTATCGCGGCCTGCTTGGTTATGATGCGGAGGGCAACGTGCGGCCGGAGCTCGCCGCCGCGTTCGATCGCGACGGCGATCAGGCTTATGTCGCGAAGCTGAAGCCCAACATGCGCTTCTCGAACGGCGCGGCGATCACCAGCGACGACGTGAAGTTCACCTTCGAGCAGATCACCGGCGAGCGCAGCACCGCGTTCTTCCGCGCCGATTTCCAGGCACTGATCGAGCGGGTGGAGACGCCCGATCCGCTGACCGCGCGCATCGTGCTGAAGGAGCCTTCCGCCACGCTGCCCTACCAGCTGGCAAGCCCGCACGCGCCGATCATCAGCCGTGCCTCCATGGCGGGCGGCCCCAACAACCCGGCGGGGCATGGGCCGTTCGTGCTGGGCAACACGGAACGCGGCGCGTGGCTGGAGCTTGCCGCCAACCCGAACTTCCACCGGCCCGGGCTGCCAAAACTCGCCGCCGTGCGCATGATCGCCTATGCCGACGAGAATTTGCGCGTGGCGGCGCTGGAAGCCGGCGACGTGGACATCATCGAATACGTGCCCTGGCAGAATTTCGACGGCATCGCAAACAACCCGCGGCTGACGCTGGACGCCACCGACGGGCCGTTCATGTACCTGATGTTCAACGCCACCAAGCCGCCGTTCAACGACCGCCGCCTGCGCCAGGCCGTGGCCTTCGCCGTGAAGCGCGAGGACATCGTCAAGGCGGCGTTCTTCGGCAAGGGCAGCGTGCTGGGCGGCATTCCGATTCCGAAGAACTCGCCCTTCTTCAACGAGGCGAACAGCCGGCACTGGACGTACGATCCCGATCGCGCGAAGCGGCTGATGGCCGAGGCCGGCGTGGGTGGCGGGTTCAGCTGCGTGCTGCTCTCCACCGCGCAGTACGGCATGCACAAGGACACCGCCGAGGTGGTGCGCGAGGGCCTGGCCAATATCGGCGTCAATGTCGAGATGCGCCTGCCCGACTGGGCGACGCGCATCACGCTGGGTAATCGCGGCCAGTACGATGTCGCCGTCAGCGGCACCACCGGCGATTTCAATGACCCCGATGGCCTGAACAGCATCATGAACGGCAGCCTGCCGACCTTCTTCGCGCGCTCCATCGGCATCCGCAACGAGCGGCTGGAGCAGCTGTTCGCCGAAGGCCGCCGCACGCTCGACCAGGAGAAGCGCCGCGCGATCTACAACGAGCTGGAGAAGGTGGCGCTGGAGGAGGTGGTCATCGTCGGCTTGGCGTGGCGCAGCCAGGGCTATGGCCTGCGCCGCGGCATCACCGGCTTCCGCAACCTGCCGGGCTTCACCACCTTCTTCAGCGGCACGACGCTGGAGGAGACGGCGATCGGGTAGGGCCGCTGGTTCCTGGCATCCGCCGCGTGGCAACACCCTCACCCTGTCCCTCTCCCGCCCAAGCGCGGGAGAGGGGACGGTACGGCACCATCCGTGGACAGTCCCCTCTCCCGCGCTTGGGCGGGAGAGGGACAGGGTGAGGGCACCGCCGCACGGGGGCTGAGCATCAATGCTCGCCTACGCCCTGCGCCGCAGCCTGATCGCGCTTGGCCTGATCTGGGTCGTCGTCACGCTGGTGTTCCTGGCGCTGCACATGGTGCCGGGCGACCCCGCCGAGCTGCTGCTGTCGGGCGGTGGCGGCGTGGCGCCCGATCCCGCGACCATCGCTGAATACCGCGAGCGGCTGGGGCTGGAACGGCCGCTGCTCGACCAGTACATCGATTACCTGCGCCAGCTCGCCGTGCTCGATCTCGGCACCAGTTTCCAGGACGATCACAGCGTGGCGGAAGAAGTGTTCCGCCGCCTGCCGCGCACGCTGGAACTGATCTTCGCCGCCGGCGTGCTGTCGCTGGTGGTGGGCGTTCCGGCAGGCACGCTGGCGGCGGTCCGCGCGGGCGGCGTGTTCGACCGCGTGGCGAGCGCCACGGCGGCCTTCTTCCTGTCGGTGCCGGTTTTCGTGGTCGGCACGGTGGTGATCCTGGTCTTCGCGCAGACCCTGCGCTGGACATCGGCCGGCGGCTATGTGCCGTTTGCGCAGGACCCATGGCGGCACATTGGGCTTCTGATGATGCCGGCCAGCACCATTGCCGTGGGGCTTGCGGCAACGGTGTTCCGCGTGGCGCGCACGGCGGTGGCGGAAACGCTCGCCCGCGACTGGGTGCGCACCGCGCGTGCCAAGGGCCTGAAGGAATCACGCGTCATCCGACGCCACGTCGTGCGCAACGCCACATCGCCAGTGCTGACCGTGTTCGCCCTGCACCTGGGCGCGCTGCTGGGCGGCACTGTGTTGGTCGAATACGTCTATAACTGGCCGGGGCTTTCCAGCTACCTGGTGCGCGCGGTCGAAGCCCGCGACTACCCGGAAGTTCGGGGCATCGTGCTGGTGATCAGCACGCTGTTCGTCTTCCTGAACCTGGTGGTGGACCTGCTGTACGCAGCGCTTGATCCGCGCGTGCGCCACGGATGACTCCGGCAACGCGGCGCCTGCTGCCCTCCGGCCTGCTGCTGGCCGCGATCATCCTGCTGTGCGTCGCCGCCCCGCTGCTGCCGCTGCACGATCCCATCCGCATGAACGTCGCCACCCGGCTCGCACTTCCCTCGGCGGCGCACTGGCTCGGGCAGGACGAGTTCGGCCGCGATGTGCTCGCGCGCCTGCTGTGGGGCGGCCGCGTCAGCCTGGCCGTGGCTTTCAGCGCGACGTCCGTCGCCTGCCTGATCGGCGTGACGCTTGGCTTGGTCGGTGGCTATTTCAGGGGGCTTTCCGAACTTGTCACCGTGCGGCTGGTGGACATCGTGCTGTGCTTTCCGCCGCTGCTGCTGGCGCTGCTGGTCGTCACGCTGCTGGGCCCGGGGTCGGACACGCTGGTGCTGGTGCTATCGATCCTGTTCATCCCGGGCCTCGCACGCGTGACCTTCGGCGAGGTGCTGACGGCGCGCACCCTTGATTATGTCGAGGCGTCACGCGCGCTGGGGGCGACCGCCACGCGCGTGCTGGTGCGCACCATCCTGCCCAACGTCGCCGGCCCGATCCTGGTGCAGTACTCGCTGACGCTGGCCTCCGCGCTGCTGCTGGAAAGCGGCCTGTCCTTTCTCGGCCTTGGCGTGGTGCCGCCGGCGCCGTCATGGGGGCTGATGATCCGCGGCGCGCGGGCGGCGATGGAGCACAACAAGCTGCTGCTGCTGGTACCATGCGCCGCGCTTGTGCTGCTGATCCTCTCCATCAACCTGTTCTGCGACGGTCTGCGCGACGTGTTCGATCCCCGGGGCGCGGCCCTGTCGCGGGGCGCTGCGCGGCGGGCGGCCGACCT
>Ga0224723_1001537_pt1 | contig 13754 bp, 8 predicted proteins | sample Balambano_FR2_Me_FD_161647 | JGI IMG/M metagenome (GOLD analysis project Ga0224723, IMG submission 161647) | Freshwater sediment microbial communities from Lake Towuti, South Sulawesi, Indonesia - Balambano_FR2_MetaG | ecosystem: Environmental > Aquatic > Freshwater > Lake > Sediment | place...
GATCGCCTGCTGGCCTATTCGGCCGGGATGAGCACCGATCTGGCCGCGCTGGCCGTCGAACGCGCGCCGGTCCCACCCATGCCGGGTTCCCAGGCCGGGACGTGGGCCATCATCCGCACGCGCGAGCGCCAGCTGCCGTTTCTGATGGCGCAGTCGCAGATCGGCGCGGCGGGGGAGCGGATCGCGCATTATGTGGTCTTTCCGTCAGACGCGCTGCGGGCCATCGGCGGGAATCTGAGCGCGCTGCTGCCGCTGGCCGTCGATCGCCTGCCGGTCTTCGAGCAGCTCGGCGACAGACTGCCCCCGGTCGAGGTGGCCGCGCCGCCGCCGCTGACCAACGCCAGGCAGATCGACGATATTCTCGACCTGATGACCGCCGCCCGCAACCGCTTCGACGCGATCGAGTCGCTGCTGGCCGCCATCGTCCAGGGCGTGCAGCTCGCGGTGATCGGCGCGCCGGTCGATCTGCGCCAGCGCGTGTCATTTGTCGAAGGGCTGCTGGCGCTGCTGCCCCCTTCCGCCCGCTTCGGCGTGACCTTTATCACCCACAGCGAGCCAGGGCTTGACCTCAACACGCAGATTCGCTTTTACGCCGATGGCACACCCCCGGCGGCCATCCCTAACGCCGTGGTCTTCGACTGGGGCGCCGGGACCCTGGGCGGCGAAAGCGTCAGCGACGATTACAGCCGTTTCGTCACCAGCCTGCTGCGGCTGGACGCGGATATGGTGATCCGCCGCACCGCCGCGCTGACCGGGATCGCAGGCTGGCGCATCCAGCAGGGCGATCGCCTGGCGGACGCGCTGGCCTATGCCTCTCAGCGGGTGAAGGTCGATGAGGCGCTGCGCAATGCTCAGCCGGTTTCCAAGGATGAAGCCTCCCGCATTCTGGCCGAAGACCCCACCCTGCCGGCTGACCTGCGCGATCTGTACGCCGCGCACCTGATCAAGTTCTCGCTGGCAATGCGCGATATGACCCATGCCGACGCGGTGGCCGCCGTGCTGCGCACCAGCCCGGAACTGGAAAACGCCGTCGCCACGCAGATCAACAGCGCGCTGACGGAGGGTCACGCCGCGCTGATCTACCCCAGCCTGATGCGCTGGCTGGCCGCGCCCCAGGGCCTCCCCGACGGCCAGTGGATCACCCTGACGCACAAGGCGGCCCTGCTGCATCTGCGCGCGCTGCTCAATGAGCGCGACCTGGACGGCGTGGTCAGTTTGCTGAGCGGTCTGCAAAGCGACTCCGCCGCCGCCATCATGAGGCCGATCATCCCGCGTGTGATCGAGGGTGCGTCTTCGCTGGCGGGGCAGGATCGGCGGGTGGCTGAACAGCTTTTCCTGCTTGGGCTGCGCTATCTGCCAGATGAGGAATTCATGGCGCAGATCGTCCGGCGCGGGATCGTGGAACATCTGCCGGTGGGGGCGCGCCGCTTTACCGCTCACCTCAGCGGCGAACTGACTGGCGCAGCGCCCGGCCTGTTAGGCGAGGCCGCGCGCAGTTTTGCGGACGAAGACGAAGCGCTCATGCTGCTGCGCCTGGGCGAGATCGCGGCGCGGCGCGGGCGTGCTGACCTGATCGATGCTGACGCGATGAAGGCGCTGGCTTCCCTGGCAATTGAGGCGCGCACACCCGGCGCGCAGAAAGCCACCGCTCAAAAAGCGACCGATCCGCGCGCGGTGCTGGCCGTCACGCGGGAAGTGCCGGAGTCGGCGCTGGGGCCGGAGGGGGGCTTCTGGCTGCTGCAAATCCGCCTGGCGCTGGGCGAATATGAAGACCTGGCGCGCCAGATGATCCGTCAGTCCGCCGTGCTTTACCCCGGCGACCGGCAGATCCACTACCTGCGCATGATGAACCGCCTGTTCGCCGAAACACCGATCCCGGACGGCGACACCCTGCGCGCCCTGTCCGTGATCCAGCGGGTAGGCATCCGTTCCGCGCCGCTGGCGATGGCCTGCATCGGCGCGCTGGAACGTGAAGGGAGCGGTTCGCCGGAACTGGACTCGGTGGCCGGGCTGGCGACCGATATTCTGCTGGGCGAACGCACGCTGCTGGAAGTGATCCCGTCACGCGCGCCGCTTGTCCTGCTGACCTATTACACCCGGCGCAAAGACGCGACCAATACCATCCGCGCCTCGTCGCTGATCCCGCTGGCGGCCAGCTATCATAAAGGCGGGCTGAAGATGATGAGCCAGATGTACGCCCGCATGACGGACGATGACCGTACCCGCGTGGCGGCGCTCCAGATGCTGCGGGCCTATGTGCAGGAATCGAACGAGACCGAGGCGCGGCGTGCGGTGGCCTATTTTGGCCGCGAACTGGGCGAGCGTGTGCAGCGGGCGCTGGAGACCTCGTACACGATCAAACGGCTGATGGGCGGAACCGGTCTGGTCGTGTTCGCCGACCGGCTGCATAAGGCCGCCGATCTGCTGTGGGCGATGGCCGAACATTACGCCGATCCCAAAATCACGCCGTCGATCAGCGGCATCATGAACGGGTTGGGGAGCTTGCCCGGCGCGCTGATCCCCGCCGACCGCCGCCTGCTGGCCGCTGACCTGCTCAAGACCGGGCGCACGGTGGTGCTGGCAGGCCGGGCCTATCGGGCGCAGCGCGGGCGCGATGAAGACAGGCATATCACCCAACTGCTGACCGGTGAGGCCGATCCCAAGACGATGCTCGATGTGCTGTGGGTGATGGGCGGATACTTCGCGCGCGGCAGCCGGCTGGATTCACGCCCGCGCCAACCGTCGTCGCCCTATCCCCTGCAAGGCTTTTCGTCCAGCACCCTGAAGGAGGCCGCTTCGATCAGCGCCGCGCTGCTGGATGACGCGCTGCGCACCCTGCCGCCCAAAAAGACGGTCAGCCTGACCGCCGCCGATGTGCGCGCCGAGATCGAAAGCCTGTGGAGCGCCGTGCCAGAGGCGACCCAGCGGGCGATCGCCCGCGATCTGGCCCAGGATTTGCAGCGCCTGGCCGATCTGTGCGCGCTGATCGAGGCCAACGGCGACTCAAAAGCGATGGCCGACGGCGGCCTGGCGAAACGGCTGGACAGCGGTCGTCTGCGCCCGCGCAGCGCGCTGGAGATGATCCGCCTGATCCACGGCTATTACCTGTCGCGCAGTTAATGGCAAACCAGACAGTGGTGAGCGGTGAGGGTGATGAGCCGTGAGTTTTTTAACCAAGAAGTTCGTCTGGTGAGGCAAAGCATACGATGGCTGGGGTGTTCGGTAGGGGCGCAATGCATCGCACCCCTACAAACGACGTTCTACCCCATATGAGCGTTATTTGCCGGACGGGCCACATCATCCCTGGCAGGTGGCAGGACGCCGATCAATCCCCGGCGGGCGAGGCGAGGGGCTGCTCAGACGCGGGTTGATCGCCTTCCAGCAAATCCGCCGACGGACGCCGCACCACGGTCGGCAGCACCACCAGCGTAAAGGCCGCTGCGCCCACCATGATGATCGCGCCGATGAACAGGGCGGTGGACATGCCATCGACAAAGGCCGCGCTGCTTTCATTGATCACCCGTGCGGCGAAGGGCGTGCTGGACAGCGGAATCTCCGGGTTGGTGGCGATGGCGTGCGCGCGCTGAATGCCGCTCTCGATGCCGCCGATCACATTGTCGGCCAGTTCCGCAGAGACCGTGGGCAGGGCTTCCAGCGTGGTGCGCAGATCGGCGATCAGCGGCTCCAGGCCGCGCCGGTAGGCACTGTTGGCGATCGTCCCCAGCACCGCGATCCCAAGCGCGCCGCCTAGCTGCCGCGTGGTGTCGTTCATGGCCGACCCGACGCCGGCTTTGTTCAGCGGGACTGACCCCATGATCGAATTGGTGGCCGGACTCATCGACAGCCCCAGCCCGGCGGCGAAGATCATCTGGCCGATCACGATATCGCTATAAGGCGTGTCGATGGCGATAATCTCGGCCAGGTAAAAGAAGCCGATGGCCGCGACCAGAATGCCCACCGACACCGTGATCTTGGTGCCGATGCGGGCGCTGATCCGCGCCGAAAGCGCCGCCATGATCGTCAGCATAAAGGCCTGTGGCAGAATCCGCACCCCGGCTTCCAGCGGTGAATATCCCAGCACAGACTGGAAATACTGGCTGAGGAAAAATACCCCGCCCAACAGGCTGAACGTGACCAGCGCCAGCGCGATATTGGCCCCGGTGAAGGACATATTGCGGAACAGTTCCAGCGGCAGCATGGCGTTGGGGCTGCGCGCTTCCCACCACGCGAACGCGCCCAGGAAAACCACCGCTGCCGCGAAGGCCGCCAGCACGTTGGGTTCTGTCCAGCCGACCGCGCCCGCCTCCACAATGCCGTAAACCAGCGCGAACAGGCCGACGATCGACAGCACCACACCCGGCAGGTCAAGCGGCGGGGCGTGTTCGTCCTTCGACTCACTGATGAAGTAATGCCCGCCGACGATAGCGACGATCACCACGGGCAGATTGACGAAAAACACCGCGTTCCACTCAAAGCGTTCCAGCAGCAGCCCGCCGATCACCGGGCCGATGCCCACCCCCAGCCCGAACACCGCCGCCCAGATGGCGATGGCCTGTGGGCGCTCCTGCGGGGGGAAGGTCGCGCTGATGATCGACAGGGTGGCTGGCATGATGACCGCGCCGCCGATGCCGAGAAACGCGCGCGCCGCGATCAGCGCCTCGGTGGTCTGCGCCAGGCCCGCCGCCAGCGAACCGACGCCGAACAGCGCCAGCCCCGCTTGCAGCGCCCGCTTGCGCCCGAAGCGATCACCCAGCGACCCCATCGTCAGCAGCAGCGCGGCGAACACCAGAATGTAGGCATCGACGATCCATTGAATATCGGTCGCATCCGCGCCAAGCTGCGAGGCGATCGACGGGATGGCGACATTGAGGATCGTGTTGTCGAGCGCGATCACCGTCAGCGACAGGCAGATGAAGGCCAGCGCCAGCCAGCGCCGTTGATACAGAGGCGAGTCGGTTGCGGTCGTTTCCATGATCGGTTCTCCTAAATACGATATGGACGAAAACAAACGGCAAGTCGTGCACTTCCCAGGCCCAGCAGCCCGGACTTTAGTGAGCGTTCGTTAAGCCGGCAGGCCAAAAAAAGCTGCTCAGGCCCCTTCGGGATCAAGCCGATCCGCCAGCCGGTAGAACAACTCCACCGGCGGAAATTTGACCGTCTGCCCCACGTCGAGGTTGATAAACATCTGGCCGTAGCCAAACAGAAAGGTCATGATCAGCAGGGCGGTTTGTTCGGCCTCGGCTGGATCGCTGACGAAACGGCGCACCATGTCGGTCAGCCGGTGGCGGATCTGAACGTGCTTCTGGCGGAAGACATCGCGTTCTTCCTCATCCATGACCGGATACTCCACCAGCATCCAGCGCATCCGCTGTGCCCACTCCCGCCCGTGATCATTTAGCTGGTGGCCGAGGCGGATCACCAGGTCGCGCAGCGAGTCCGCGTCACCGCAGCGGTCGATCAGGCTGGTGAAGTGCGGCAGATGCTGTTCAAAGACCGCGCGCAGCAGTTCACGCTTGCCGTCCTTGAAATGATAATACAGGGCCGCCTCTGTGCAGCCGACCGCTTCCGCAATCTGGCGCACCGAGGTGCTGGTGTAGCCCTGGTTCATAAAGAAATTGCTGGCTGTGTCCAGAATCTGGTCGCGGCGGTTGGCGCGTTCCGGCATCCTGTCAGGCTGTCTCTACTTAACGAGCGTTAACTAAGCCACAGCATAGACGGGTTCGTGAAGCGTGTCAAGGGGATGGGCGTTGAAGTGCAGGGCGATTGCATCAAACCGATTTTCAGGTTCACAATGGTTCGGTATGTTTTTTTGGTACGGGCGACCCGGCGGGTCGCCCCTACGATACCCTATGACCTTTATTGAACCGGCTGAAAATTTTGATGCGTTGTTGCCTAGACCCCCATCCCCGACCCTTCCCCCGTCCACATAGGAAGGGAGCAAAACAGCGCATGAGCGCCCAGAAAGTACCTTTCAATCCTGGCAGAGACGATCAGGAGACGGGTCAATGCAGAACCATGGATCATCTCACTGCAACCCTGTGAGGTACCCCCTTGCCCTGGCGTGTGTTCGCAGCAGGTCGATTAAATCTGAACCGGTTCCAGCCGCTCATTCTGACCCTGTAACGCGCACAAGGCCGTGCCCGATTCGACTAACGACTCATCACTCGTTACTCGGAACTTACCCCAAAATACCCCGACTGGCGGACGATCTCATCCGCTGGGACGAAGGTCGCCTCCTGGACGGTCTGGCCGGTGGCGCGCAGATAATGCTGCACGGTGTGATAACCGACCGCGTAGCCCCCGAACGGCGGCATCCCAACCGCCGGAAAGCCCCACCGTTCCGCCATATGATCGCCGAAGATGTAGCTGCGCGCGTCCGCCAGATCGGTCTGCGCCAGCCCCTCCGCCATCACGCGCCGCGCCACGGCCAGATCCTCCGCGCTGATGTCCGCCGCGTAGTACCCGATCTGTTCCTCGCCGTAAAGCTGCGCGGAAAATGACTCCGCCAGCCCTTCCATCACCGTGTATTCGGCCAGATCGCCCATGCCGCGCCACGCGAACAGATTGAGCCGCACGCGATGATGAAATTCATGCGCGATCAGGCCACGGATGCGGGCCAGATTGTAGGTATTGGTTTCAAAGAACAGCCCGATCACATGACCGGGGATCTGGAAGCCGGAATAACCCCGGTTGGCGGGCATGGCAAAAGAGGGCTGGCCCAGGATCAACCAGCCTTGAAGCGGCTCGATCGTCACGCGGGCGGTGTACGGCTCAAAAGCCTCCGCCGCATCACGCAGGGCGGCTTCACCCAGCGCCCAGGCATCGGCGGCCTCCAGCGCCAGCAGCGACTCCGGCGCGGTGGCAAAATCTTCCGGCCCCAGATAGCCCCAGGTCTGCGCGATCGCCTGCGCCGATCCGTCCCCGCCGAACATCGGGCGGCCAGACGCGGCGGACGACACCCGCAGCGGCTGGAGCCAGGTGTCCAGAAAATACTGTCCGCGCGCCGCCTCGTCATCCAGCGCCATCATCTGGCGGTAGTAGTGGTCGGTGCGATGCCATGTCAGGTTCATAAGGTTGCCTCCTGTGATCATCAACGCCGTCAGCATAAACCCTGACGCCGCGTGAGGCGCAAGCGGCAAATTCAACCGAGTGCAGGTTCCGAGTAACGAGTGATGAGTAGTCCGTCAGAGAACATGATATGGTCTGCGTGCAAAGGGGCGGAGGCAGACCAGGCCGGGGCGTCCGCGTCAGGAACCCCGGCCAGGAGGGAAGGTCGTCAGAAAGCCGATGCCATCAGCGGGCTGATGGGATCAGCTTGAGGCCGTTTTTGGGATAAAGCGTAGACGAGGCCGCCGGTTCGATCACCTGGCCGGGGGCCAGCGCCAGCCGCACACGCTGGGCGATCGTCGCGGTCGCCAGCGTCGCTTCCATCATGGCGAAAATCTGGCCGATGCACACGCGCGGCCCGCCGCCAAACGGCACATAGGCGTGCTTGTGACGGCTGGCTTCCTGTTCCGGCGTAAAGCGATCCGGGTCGAAGCGTTCAGGATCAGGCCACCAGCGCGCGTCCCGGTGCGTCAGGTAGGGGCTGAAGAAAATCTTGCTGCCCTTTTTGAAGGTATGACCGCCGATCACCACATCGGTCTGCGGCTCGCGGTCGAGGATCCAGGCCGGGGGATACAGGCGCATCGCCTCGCGGATCACGCGCTGGGTGTAGACCAGTTTGGCGAAATCGTCTGCCCCGGCGCGCCGACCGTTCGGCCCCGCCCCCAACACCTCATCGACCTCGGCGTGCAGCCTGGACTCAGCCTCCGGGTTCTGCGCCAGCAGATAAAATGTCCACGTCAGGGCTTTGGCCGTGGTCTCGTGGCCGGCGAAGAACAGCGATTTGGTCTGGTCAAGGATCTGCTGATCGGTCAGGGTGTTGTTGTCTTCATCCTGCGTCAGGATCAGCATCGAGAGCAGGTCGCCGCGATCGCGCCCCTCGGTGCGCCGCCGGGCCACAATATCGGCCACGATGCCATCGACCAGCGTCAGCGCGCGCTTCTTCTCGCGGTTAGCCTCGGTCGGGACCCAATCCGGAAGCTGCATTCCGCCAAAGGCATTCTTGCTCATCAGATCAGCGAACGTGGTCAGCGCCTCGGCCACATTGTCCGGGTTATCCAGCACATCGGCATCGAACATCGTCTTGGCGACGATCGCCATCGCCAGATTGGACATTTCCTTGTCGAAGTCGATCGCCCTGCCGTCCGGCCAGCGCGACATCAGCCGTTCGGACAGTTCGACCATCGACGCGGCATACGAGTCGATCCGCTTGCTGTGAAACGCGGGCGTCACCAGCCGCCGCTGCCGCTTGTGATGATCGCCGTCGAGGATCACCATCGCGTCATCGCCCAAAAACTTGCGCACCAGGCTTTTGCTGGTCTTCTGCTTGTAAAATTTATCCGCCTCGGCCACCAGAATCTGATGCAGATAATCGGGATGCGTGACCACGTTCATCCGCACCGGGCCGACGCGAAACGTAAACACATCGGGAAATTGCTTGCCGGTCTTGATCAGGAAGCCGAGAAAATCGCTCTGCACTTCCTTCATGAATCCCATCGGGGAACCGCTCTTCGGGCCGGGGACTTGGGCTTGTGTCTGAACTGCCATGATGATGTTGGCTTACCTCTCGTTTGCGTACAGGGATGCAAAGGGGATGGAGTCGGCCATCCTGAGAACGGCGAGATGGGTGAAATGATGGAAGGGACCTGACCCGATGTTCGCGGCGCATCCACCGCGCGACTCTAGCGATGGCCGGATCATAACGAGACTGACCCCAGCCGACCATTAAGATTCTGGAACGGATCGTACAATTTCGTTACGTTTCTGAATAAAAGCCGCCGACCCACTCAGGGCCGACGGTGTTTTCCTGGCCTGATCCCGCTGCGCGAACGATTTATCCCTGAAGCGCAGCCCCAGTGCGCGACTCGGCGATCAGCGCGCGGGCCTCCTCAATCGTGCGGGTGACTTTGAGACGCTGGCCGTAAGCCGGATAAACGGTGGTGAATGAGTTGACCAGCATACGGATGAACAGGTGATCTTCCACGATCACCACCAATCCATCGCCGGGAAATAAATCCATCGCACGCCTGACGTGCGACATGATATTCGGCGGTTGTCGCAGACCCGGACGGTGGATGATCATATCGACCCGCTCCGCCCGGCCCTTGACCTGACTGACCCCTTCATCGACCGCCAGCACAAATTGTTCCAGCGTCCAGGGGTGGGCATATTCCCAGCGCACGATCGTCTGTGCCTCGTCGTCCCAGTGTACCTGTATTGCCATGAGGACCCCGCTGCCAAACACTTACGATACATAAAGCATAGCGGGCCGGTGTTAAATGTCTATAACCGGCGGCTAACGGATTGGCCGGTGTGACAACTTTCTTATCTGGCGACCGTCACCCGGCGCGCAGGATGTCCATTTTTTCTCCCCGTCGCCAGATTCCAGACCTTTTCCCTTCCCTCCCGCTATCCCTTTCGTGGCCTATGCTGAGGACAGAGAACGGCGCGGCGCAGCAGGATGTCAAATCCTGCCTTTGCAGCGCGATAACTCAGCGACAGGAACACGTCCGTGCAGGCAAGTGAGGAGTAGAAGTCGATGACGAAACTGGTAATCGTAGTCCTGGCCGTCCTGCTTTCCGTGGTAACGACGGTTTCCGCCCAGTATCAAGCCAACTTCGAACCCGCCTCGTGCTGGTTCACCCCGCCTTCGCAGGTCTCCGTCACCTGCGGCTACGTCGTCGTGCCGGAATCGCGCGATCCTGATCTGGCCGACGATACCAATGAGATTCGCCTGGCCGTGGCGCTGGCCCACAGCCAAAGCGAGACCCCCCTGCGCGACCCGGTGATCTATCTGGATGGTGGGCCCGGAGGGCACTCCCTGATCAGTGGCAATTTTTATCTTCAATCGATGAACCGTTTCCTCCACAACCGCGACGTGATCCTGTTCGATCAGCGCGGTGTGGGTGAAAGCGAGCCGAGGCTGCACTGCCCGGAACTGCTTGCCCTGGAATATGCCTTTCTCGACGACAGCCTGAGCTATGGCGAGCAGTGGGGACTCATACAGGATGACTATCAGGCGTGCCAGAATCAACTGGTGGCGGATGGTGTGAATCTCAGCCGCTACAACTCCGCCGAAAACGCGGCCGATGTGCGCGATATCGTGACCGCGCTCGGCTATGAGCAGGTCAATCTGTTCGGCGTGTCTTATGGCACGCGGCTCGGACTGACGGTGATGCGCGATCATCCCGATCGGGTGCGCAGCGCGATCCTGGATTCGGTCTGGCCACCGAACATAAACTGGGACGCGGAACTGGTGTCGAACTTCGATCATGCTTTTGACCGGCTGTTCACCGCCTGCGCCGAGGATGCGGCCTGTAACGAGTCCTTCCCCGATCTGGAGCAGGTCTTTTACCGCAGCGTTGACCGGCTGAACGAGGAGCCGGCCATGATCGGTTTCTTTGACCAGTATACCGGCGTGGAACGGCAGGTGATGGTCGATGGCGATCTGATCATCAACGCGCTGTTCGGGCTGATGTACGCCAGCAGCGAAATTCCGAATCTGCCGAGCTATATCTACGACGCGGATCAGGGCCGCTACGACGGCTTTCTTGACTATATGATGCTCAACCTCTTCACTACGCAGTTTGTCGACTGGCCGATGTTTCATTCCGTGTGGTGCTATGAAGAAATGCCGTTCAGCAGCACGGAGTCAATCGACGCCGGGTTAGAAGGGCTGCCGCCGCAGCTTGTGTCTTACTTCACTGGCGGAAGTGAAGCCGGCCTGAACGCCTATCTTGACTTCTGCGCGATGTGGATGGGCGATCTGCGGGCCGACCCGATCGAGGATGAGGCGGTCGTCAGCGAGATTCCCACGCTGCTGCTGGCCGGGCAGTTTGATCCGGTCACGCCGTTATCGTGGGCGCTGCTGGCTGCGGAAACCCTGCCCAACAGCTTTGTCTATGAGTATCCGGGCCTGGGGCATGGGGCCTTCTTCAGCTCCACCTGCCCGCAGCGGATGATCCTGGACTTTATCGAGTATCCCGACCATGAGCCGGGCGATGAGTGCATCGACCTGATGCCGCCGCTGCGCTTCCAGGGTGCAGGGGGCTGACGCGGGGCGGCTGACGCGGAGCAGATCACGACGGGGCGAGGGCGCACCTCCCAGCGGAATAACCCCTCGCCATCTCCCATCCCACGGCGGGCGCGTGCTTCACACACACCTTCACCGCAGCTAACCGCGCGAACACGACTCCATATCCCGTCAATGTGGTGAAGAGAAAAGGATCGATCATGAAGGCGCTGCTCACTTTGGCCGTTGTGGTTCTGGTTTCTGTGGTGACGGTATCTGCGCTGGGGACGGTTGAGATGGTTAACGCCTGCGCGCCACGCAGGAGCTGCATCGAAGGCGGCATCCGGCTGAACGCAGCCCTCGATCAGGGCACGATCGAGGATCAGGCGGCCGTGATGGGGCGCAAGGTGCTGCTGCGCGGCAGCACACGGATCGGCCCATCGATCCGCGTCGTGGCTCAGGCGGCGCCCGTCGATGAAGCGACCACCTCTGCACCCAGCATGCGGCTTCGCCAGTGTACGGAGCCAGGCAATATCCAGGACGTGCGGAACCGGATGCGAAAGTACTGCCGTTCGATGCCGCGCGTTCAGGTGAACTGATCGCTGAACCAGCGTGCGCCACAGTTGCAGGGCGCACGCCACCCACTATCTTCCTGCTAACCTGATTACACGAGGATTCGATCAACCATGATGAAACGATTTATGTTAAGCCTGATTGTCCTGCTTTCGGCGGCGACCGTGTCCGCGCAGGAGGCGGCCAGCTTTGAGGAACGCGAGTGCTGGTTCGCCCTGCCCCTGGGGATCAGCGTGACCTGCGGCTACGTCACCGTGCCGGAATCGCGCGATCCTGACCTGGCCGACGACACGAACGAGATTCGCGTGGCTGTGGCCGTGGTTCACAGCGGGAGGAACACGCCCCTGCCCGATCCGGTCATATATCTGGACGGCGGCCCCGGCGCGCACTCCCTGGCCTTCGGCAACTTTTATATCCAGGATATGGCGCGTTTCGTGCGTGACCGTGACCTGATCCTGTTCGATCAGCGCGGCGTGGGCTACAGCGAGCCGAGGCTGCACTGCCCCGAACTGCTGGCGATCAGCTATGAGTATCTGGATGAAGACCTGAGCTACGAAGAGTCCCAGACGATCTGGGATAACAGCTATCTGACCTGCCGCGATCAGTTGATCGCGGACGGGGCCAACCTCAACCGCTACAACTCGGCGGAAAACGCGGCGGATGTGCGCGATATTGTGACCGCGCTGGGCTATGACCAGGTCAATCTGTTCGGCGCGTCTTATGGCACGCGGCTGGCGCTGACCGTGATGCGCGATCATCCCGATCGGGTGCGCAGCGCGGTGCTGGATTCGGTCTATCCACCGAATGCAGACTCCCAGAGCGACTTTTTGCCAAACCTCAGCCGCGCGTTCGATCGGCTGTTCGAGACGTGCGCGCAGAACACCGTTTGCAGCGAGAACTTCCCGGATCTGGAATCGGTCTTCTACCGCACCGTCGATCGGCTGAACGAGACCCCTGAACTGATTACGGTTACGGATCGATATGCGGGCGGTGAGCGGCAGGTGCTGATGGATGGAGATGTTCTGATCGCCAGCCTGTTCAGCCTGCTTTACCAGACCCGCAGCTTTCCTTATCTCCCCCGCTACATCTACGAGGCGGATCAGGGGGTTTACGATGGTTTTGTGGACGAGGTGCTGTTTGACCTGTACTATGGTCAGTTCTTTGACGGACCGGTGTATTATGCAGTGGAATGTTACGAGGAAGTGCCGTTCAGCACGGTGGAGGATATTCGTGCCAGCCTGGACGGGCTTCCGCCGCAGTTGGTATCGTTCTTCACTGCCGACGACGAGGCCACGCTCGACGATAATGCTGAATTCTGCGCGTCATGGGCTAGTGGGCAGCAGGCTGACCCGATCGAAAACGAGGCAGTAACCAGCGATGTGCCCACGCTGCTGCTGGCCGGGGAGTTTGACCCGATCACGCCGTTATCGTGGGCGCTGCTGGCTGCGGAAACCCTGCCCAACAGCCATGTGTATGAATTTCCTGGAGTCGGGCATGGGGTGTATTTCAGCGCGACCTGTGGGGAGCGGATGATCGTCAGGTTCATCGATGATCCAGATGCGGAACCGAACGCAAGCTGCATCGAGACCATGCCGCCGATCATCTTTCGCAGCCTGGACGATTGACCGCTGATCGGCGGGATCGATTTGCAGGGCCAGGCCCGTGCGCCTGTCCTTGCCCTTCTCTTACGGTGACGCCGCCTGAGAGCGTGTTTGTCAAAAAATGCCTTGCGCTATATTCCGCCATCGGCTGAATGATTGCCATAAAACGCACTCAAGGCGCTGAGTCGACTTTGAGACGCTAACCCTCTTCAGCCCCTTCAGCGGGCTTTACCCAATAATGGAGCCGGACGTTTTAACGTCTGGCGGCGCGGCGCAGGCTGCAATTTTCGTTTTCACAGACATCCCCTGAGTGACACCTGTACTGGGCATCGATCGGATGAAGCATCACTCGCCGATCGCGCCGCCGTCCACAGCGATCGCCTGCCCGGTGATGAAGCTGGCCGCGTCTGAGCATAGAAACAGCGCCGCCGCCGCCACCTCATCGACGGAACCGGCCACAACTT
>Ga0224723_1001538_pt1 | contig 13749 bp, 9 predicted proteins | sample Balambano_FR2_Me_FD_161647 | JGI IMG/M metagenome (GOLD analysis project Ga0224723, IMG submission 161647) | Freshwater sediment microbial communities from Lake Towuti, South Sulawesi, Indonesia - Balambano_FR2_MetaG | ecosystem: Environmental > Aquatic > Freshwater > Lake > Sediment | place...
GGTGTGGCGGGTGGAGGGCGCGCCGGCCAAGGTCCGGCGGGTGCCGGTGGCGCAGGTGGGCTTCACGCGCGACCTGGTGCGGGTCCGGACGCCGGACCTGAAGGTGGGTGACGAGCTGGTGCAGGCGGGCGGGCGCTTCCTGTCCGACGGCGCGGCGGTCGAACGGGTCAACCCGGCGCAGCGCTGAAGCGCATGAACCTCGCCGAGCTCTCCATCCGCAACAAGACGACGACCTGGGTGCTGACCGTGCTGACGGTCGTGCTGGGCATCGTGGCGTACTTCGACCTGCCGCGCCTCGAGGATCCCGAGTTCACCATCAAGGAGGCGCTGGTCATCACGCCCTATCCCGGCGCCTCGGCCGAGGAGGTCGAGGAGGAGGTCAGCAACGTCATCGAGCTGGCCGTGCAGCAGATGGGGCAGCTCGACCGCGTCGTCTCCCGCTCCGAGCGCGGCCGCAGCATCGTCAGCGTCGTAATCAAGGACCAGTACCACACCACCGAGCTGCCCCAGGTATGGGACGAACTGCGGCGCAAGGTGGGCGACGCCCGCCGCCGGCTTCCTCCCGGGGTGGGCGAGCCGGTGGTGCTGGACGACTTCGGCGACGTGTACGGCATCTTCTACGCCATCACCGGCCCGGGCTACTCGGACGCCCAGCTCCACGAGGTGGCCAAGGACCTGCGCAACGAGCTCATGCTGGTGCCGGACGTGATGCGGATCGAGTTCTTCGGCCGGCAGCAGGAGGTCATCTACGTCGAGCTCGCGCGCGACCGCGCCGCCCTGCTCGGCGTGCGGCCGGAGCAGATCTTCGCCGCGCTCCGCGAGCACAACCTCGTGGCGCCCGCGGGCGAGGTGGACGTGGGGGCCAGGGCCGTCGTCATCCGGCCCACGGGCGACTGGGGCAGCCTCGAGGACTTCGAGAACCTCGTGATCCGCGGCAGCACGCCGGACTCGCCCGAGCTGATCTTCCTGCGCGACGTGGCCGAGGTCACGCGCGGCTACGTGGAGCCGCCCACCACGCTGCTGCGGTATGACGGCCAGCCCGCGATCGGCCTCGGCATCTCGACCATCAGCGGCGGCAACGTGGTGACGATGGGCGCCGCGGTGGAGCGGCGCGTGGCGGAGCTGCTGCCCACGCTGCCCCCGGGCATCCAGCTCAACCCCGTCTCCTTCCAGGCCACCCTCGTCGTCGCCGCGGTCAACGACTTCATGGTCAACCTGGCCAGCTCGATCGTGATCGTCTTCGTCACGCTCCTGCTGGCGATGGGCCTGCGCAGCGGCCTCATCATCGGCGCCATCCTCTTCCTCAACATCTGCGGCACGATCCTCGTGATGTGGATCTACCAGATGCCCTTCGAGCGCGTCTCCCTCGGCGCCATGATCATCGCGCTCGTCATGCTGGTGGACAACGCCATCGTCATCGTCGAGGGCATGCTCGTGTCCATCGAGCGCGGCATGGACGGGCTCAAGGCCGCGGCGCAGGTGGTCACGCAGACCTTCTGGCCGCTGCTCGGCTCGACGGTGATCGCCATCCTGGCCTTCGCGCCGATCGGCTTCTCGCCCAACTCGACCGGCGAGTACACCCGCTCGCTGCTGCTCGTGCTGTTCATCTCGCTGTCCTGGAGCTGGGTCACGGGCGTCACCGTCACGCCGCTGTTCTGCTACCTCTTCCTCAAGGCCAAGCCGCCCAAGCCCGGCGAGGAGGCGGCGGCCAAGAATCCCTACGACACCCCCCTCTACCGCACCTACCGCCGGCTGCTGGTCACGGCCATGCGCGTGTGGCCGGTCACGCTGCTCGGACTGGCCGGGGTGCTGGTGGCGGCGGTCTTCGGGTTCCGCTTCGTGGACCGCAGCTTCTTCCCGGACTCGACCCGGCCGCAGTACCTCGTGGACCTCTGGGCGCCCACCGGCACGCGGCTCGCGGAGACCGAGCGCATCGCCGCGGAGATGGCGGAGGTGGTCCGCGGCCTGCCCGGCGTCGAGCATGTCACGACGAGCGTGGGGCAGGGCACGCTGCGCTTCCTGCTCACCTACGCGCCCGAGCGCTTCGACACCGGCTACGCGCAGCTCATCGTGGACGTGCCGGACATCGGCCAGATCGGCGACCTGATCGGCCAGACCCAGGAACGGCTGGCGGCGATGAACCCGTCGGTCCAGGTCAACGCCCGCCGCTTCCTCCAGGGGCCGGGCGAGGGCGGCCGCATCCAGGCCCGCTTCTTCAGCGAGGACTACGACGCCGCCCGGCGCGCGGCCACCGCCGCGATGGAAATCCTCCGCGCCGACGGCGGGGCCAAGGGCATCCGCCTCGAGTCGCGCGACCAGGTGCCGGTGCTGCAGCCGCAGTTCTCGGAGACGCAGGCCCGGCTCACGGGCATCACGCGCACGGACCTCGGCGCCGCGCTCGAGTCCGCCACCCTGGGCCGCCGCGTGGGCATCTTCCGCGAGGGCGAGGAGCTGCTGCCCATCGTCTCCCGCGCGCCGGCGGCGGAGCGCAGCGACCCGGAATACCTGAACGACGTGCAGGTCTTCAGTCCCGTGGCGGGGCAGAGCGTGCCCGTGCGGCAGGTGGTGTCCGGCTTCGCGGTCGGCCTCGAGGATCCGCTCATCTTCCGCCGGAACCGCCAGCGGCTCATCACCGTCCACGCCGACCCCGCGGGCGAGCTGGCGTCGGTGGTGTTCGGGCGGGTGAAGGCGCAGATCGAGGCCATCCCGCTGCCGCCGGGCGCGCGGCTCGAATGGGGCGGCGAATATGACGACTCGCGCACCGCCCAGGCCGCGCTGGCCAGCCAGGTGCCGCCCTTCGTGCTGCTGATGGTCCTGATCGTGGTGGCGCTGTTCAACAACCTGCGCGTCACCGCCATCATCTGGCTCACCGTGCCGCTCTCGGTCATCGGCATCACCGCCGGCCTGCTCGCCTTCGGCAAGCCCTTCGGCTTCCTCGCCCTGCTCGGCGCGCTCAGCCTCTCCGGCATGCTCATCAAGAACGCCATCGTGCTGATTGACGAGATCCGCCTGCAGCTCGCCTCCGGCCGCGATCCGTGGGACGTGGTGGCCGACGCCGCCGTGAGCCGCGTGCGGCCCGTCTCGATGGCCGCGCTCACCACCACCTTCGGCCTGATCCCGCTGATGTTCGACCCGTTCTTCGACGCGATGGCGGTCACCATCGTGGTGGGCATGCTCTTCGCCACGGTGCTCACGCTGTTCATCGTGCCGGTGCTCTACGTGGCCTTCTTCCGCATCCGCCCCAAGCAGGCATGAACCGCCGACCCGTGATCCGCCCGGCCGTCCGCCGCCTCGCCCTCGCGGCCGCCGCCGCCGGCCTCGCCCTGGCCGGCTGCACCGTGGGGCCGGACTACCAGCGGCCGACCGTCGCCCTGCCCGCTGCGCTGGGCGGGCCCGAGGGCGAGTCCCTCGGCGACCAGGGCTGGCGGGCGGTCTTCCCGGACCCGGCGCTGCACGGGCTCATCGCCGAGTCGCTCGCGGCGAACCGCGACCTCGTGCGCGCCACCTACCGCGTCGAGGAGGCCGCTGCGCTCGTCGGCATCGCGCGCTCGCAGTACTTCCCCACGCTGGATGCCGGCGCCTCCTTCACGCGGACGCGCCTTTCGCAGGAGACGGGCCAGGTGCCGCCCGGCGTGAACCCCTACGCCAGCATCCACAACCTCTCCGGCCTGCTCGCCTGGGAGGCGGACCTGTGGGGCCGCCTCCGCCGCGCCAACGAGGCCGCCCGCGCCCGGCTCCTTGAATCGGAACTCAACCGCGACGCCCTGCGCAACGGCCTCATCGCCGCCGTCGCCGCCGGCTACTTCGACCTCCGCGCCTTCGACGGGCAGCTCGAGATCGCCCGCAAGACCGTCGCCTCCCGCGTGGAGACCTACGAGCTGCAGCGCCTCCGCGCCGAACTCGGGGACATCTCCGACCTCGAGCTCGGCCAGACCGAGGTGCTGCTGCGCGAGGCCGAGGTGGCGGTGCCCCGGCTCGAGCAGGCCATCGCGCTCCAGCAGCATGCGCTCAGCGTCCTGCTCGGCCGCAACCCCGGTGCGGTGGACCGCGGCCGGCCGCTCGAGGAGCTGCAGGGCGCGGTGGGGGTCGCCGCCGGCCTGCCCGCCGCGCTGCTCGAGCGCCGGCCGGACCTGCGCGCCGCCGAGCAGCAGCTCGTGGCGCTGAACGCCGAGATCGGCGTGGCCCGCGCCGCCTACTTCCCCACGCTCACCCTCACCGGCCAGGCCGGCTTCGCGAGCGGGGAGCTGAGCGACCTCTTCACCAGCCCGGCGCGGACGTGGGCCTTCAACCCCGCCCTTACCGTCCCGATCTTCAACGCCGGCCGCATCCGGGCGAACGTCCGCGCCGCCGAGGCCCGCCAGCGCCAGGCCGTGGCCGCGTATGAGGGCGCCATCCAGACCGCCTTCCGCGAGGTGCAGGACGCCCTCGTGAGCTACGAGGCCGCCGGCCGCGTCGTCACCAGCCAGACGCAGCTCGTCGCCGCGCTGTCCTCCGTGGCCGGCCTCGCGCGCGAGCGCTACGACAACGGCCTCTCGAGCCACCTCGAGGTGCTGGACGCCGAGCGCGGCTACTTCAGCGGCGAACTCGCCCTCACCGAGGCCCGCCGGCAACGCCTCCAGGCCGTGGTCGCCGCCTACCGCGCGCTCGGCGGCGGCTGGACGGAGTGAAGCCCCGCCCGGCCCCCGCGGCGGCGGCCGGATGCCGCGTGCAGGCCGCGAAAGAAAAAAAGGTCGTGCGCCGCCGCACAACCGTCGCGCGCCCTTCAGCCTGCCGGCTGCGTCCGGCGATCACCGCGGAACTTGAGCCGCGTTATTCCCAGCCCTTGCCGGCCACCTCCGGGCTGGGTTTGCCGCCGTCGTGGAAATGGAAGCGGTAGCGGAAGGTCACGCTTTCGCCGGCCGGAATCTTCAGGTCGCCCGTGCCCTTCGGCTGCTTCTCGAAGTCATGCACCCCGAAGGGATTCGCGGCGAACAGGCCGTAGTCGCGCACGTGCCACCAGGTCGGGAAGCGCGGGTTGCGCGGGTGGTCGTAGATCGTGACGCCCGCGCGCCGGCCGCCCGTGGCGCCGGTGACCACGCCCGAGTAGTCCGTCCACGCGGCGCGCCGGCCCCAGGTGTCGGCGTCGCGCACGCCGGTGTCCTGGCGGATGGTGCCGGGCGTCTGGCCGGCGTGATGCCGGTTCGGCTTGAGGCGCAGGCTCTCGGCGAGGCGGATGGCCAGCGTGCCTTCCTTCGTGTCGCCGAGCGTCACGTCCCCGCCGCCGGCCGGCGCGGTGAGCGTGACGGTGAAGTCCAGCCAGCGGCCCGGCCCGGCGCGGTGGATGCGGTGCGTGCGCTCGTCCGTGAGCAGCACGCGGCCGTCCGGCGTGACCCAGCGGTTGGCCGTGCGGATCACGCCCTCGTCCGCGCCGCCGCGGACCTCGAGAAGCTGCACCTGCTCGATGCGGCCCTTCGCCGCGCCGTCGGCCCAGAAGTCCGTGCCGTTCACGTCGCCGTGCGCGTACCACAGGCCGCGGTGGTGCGGGTGGTCCTGCTCCTCGTCGGGCCGGTCGGGGATCATCGGGTACGCGCGCGTGAGCGGCACGCCGCCGGGCCCGAGCACCGGGAAGAAGTACGGGAAGCGCGCGCCGGTGAAGCGGTATTCGGTGAAGGGCTCGCCGTCCACGGTCACGACCACGCGGTCGGCCTGCCCGACCACGGCGATGCCGGGGGCGGCGTGGCCGGGCCGGACAAGGAGCCCGGCCACCCAGGCCGCGGCAAGGAAGCGGGATGGCATGGCGCAGGCTAGGAACGCCCGGCGCCGCCGCGCAATGAGAACGCGCGGCCGCAGGGGGAAGTTTTCAGTTTCGAGTTTCAAGTTTTCAGCGGCTACGGCGTGCTGCCGGCATCGTGCCGGCACGGCCACGGGAGCCTGCGTGCGATGGGCGTCACCTTGCGATGCGAGGCCCGCCGCGCCGAAACGGCCGGCGGACGGGTGCCGGCAGCACGCACGGGGGCCGTTTCCCGGTCTCGCCGGAAATTCATCTCCGCGCCTCGGGGCCTCGGCGGTTCACCCGCCGCCTGCTTGTCCCGCCCGCGGCTGCGTCGCATCCTCGCGGCGCGTGCATAGGATCGCCTTCCAGCTCGGCCCGCTGACGGTGACGTGGTACGGCGTGCTGGTGGCGCTGGGCTTCTACCTTGGCGCCTGGACCGCGGCGCGCCGCGCGCCCCGCGCCGGGATCGCGCCGGAGCGCGTGTGGGAGCTGCTGCCGTGGACGGTGCTGGGCGGCATCCTCGGCGCGCGGCTGCTGTACGTGGCCACTTACTGGCGGCGCGACTTCAGCGGCCAGCCGTGGTGGGAGGTCGTCGCGGTGTGGCACGGCGGGCTGGTGTTTTACGGCGGGTTCCTCGGTGCGTCCCTCGCGACCATCGTCTGGGCACGCGTGAAGCGGGAGCGGCTCTGGGCCGTGGCGGACGTGATGGCCCCCAGCCTCGCCCTCGGCCACGCGCTGGGCCGGCTGGGCTGCCTGATGAACGGCTGCTGCTACGGGCGCCCCTGCGGACTCCCCTGGGCGATCCGCTTCCCGAAACACCACGAGACTCAGGGCCTGCCGGTGCATCCCGTGCAGCTCTACGAGGCCGGGCTGAACTTCGCGCTCTTCGCCGCGCTGGCGTGGCTCTTCCGCCGCCGGCGCTTCGACGGCCAGGTCTTCGCCGCCTACCTCCTTGCCTACGCGGTGGCGCGCGGCGCGGTCGAGTTTTTCCGCGGCGACTATCCGGCCTACACGCTGGGCGTGCTCACGCCCGCGCACGGCGTCAGCTCCCTGCTGCTCGCGGCGGGGCTGGCCCTGTACTTCGTCCTCCGGCCGCGGAAGGGGAAGGCGCCGCCCGCCGCGGCCTGATCGCCGCCGGCCGCACGAGGCCGCTGCGCCGCCTTCGCTGCAGCCGATGCCAGGAGGCCCTGATGCCAAATCCGCCTGCAAGTCGGTAAAACCCCAGGATGCGCGGCAGCGCGTCCCTGCCGGCAGGGCGGCGCTGCGGGAGATTGGGAGTGTTTGGCATGGCTTCCCTTGCAAAAGCGGATCCCTTCACCTCGCACCCTGCGCAGGGAAGCCGGCGCGGGCGGCCCGGCGGGTGCGCCCTGCGTCAGCCGTTTGTCCGGCGGGAGCGGTCAGCCGCGCAGCAAAACCCCGCCGCAGAGGTGGACTTCGAGGCCCAGTTCGGCGAAGGCCGCGGCCTTGATGCGGCAGGCGCGGTGGGCCTGGCGTTCGTTCGGCGCGTACACGACCTGGATGTGGTTCGACTTGTGCCGCGCCATCATCTGGTCGCGCGAGATGCCCCGCAGCACGGCGTGCATGATGGGCCACTGCGGCGTGGTGAGCCGCCAGCGCTCGGCGGTTTCCGCCTCGGGCAGCTTCACCACCTCCGCCACGCCGAGGTCGGCGTGCAGCCGGCCGCCCGAGATGAAGACGCGGCTCCACACGATCCAGCCGGGCCGGCTCACGCCCTTGAGCGTGCCGCCGCCGAGGCGGAAATACATCGCCGGCTGCCGCTCGCTGCGCGCGCCCCGCCAGCCGCCGCTGAAATGCGCGGGCGGCGCGGCGCCGGAAATCAGGAACACCCACACGTAATCGTCCACGCCGTCGCCGCGGAAGTGCCGGCCCCAGCGGAGGTCGTGCAGCGTGTTCTCGGGCGCGAAGCCCAGCGCCCGCCACAGCCGGTACGTCACCAGCCCGTCGAGGCCCGCGCCTTCGTCCACTTCGTTGAAGTGCGGCAGCGCCTCGCCGGGGAAAAGCTCCCGGCCGTCCACGGACTTCACGGGCGGGCGGTCCACGTTGTTCAGCGTGCCTTCGACGAGGTCGCTGGCGGGCGCGAGATCCTTCAGGCCTTGCTGGTACTGGATGCCGAGGGCGTCGCAGCCGAACTCGTCGGCGATCCGCAGCGCCGCCACGTACATGCGGCACTGCGCGAGCGTCTGCGCCTCGGTGAGTTCGGTGGCGTCGTCCGCGCCCCAGTCGAAGGCGAGGCCCTTGCGCCGGTACCAGGCCAGCACGGCCTGCGCGTCGGCGTCGGAAACCTCGCGCATGGCGGCGTAGAGGGCGGACTGGCTGAGGCGCTCCTTGAAGACGCCGAGCGGGGCGAGCAGCTCGTCGGGCAGGATGGCGTTGTACATGCCCATGCAGCCCTCGTCGAAGACGCCGAGCAGCGCCTTCCGCGCGCGGAACTCCCGCGCCCAGCGCCGGCCAAACGCCTCGTCCGCGGCGGGCAGCTTCAGCGTGGCCAGGTCGCGGACGTGGCTGGTGTCGTGCGTGACGCGGCCGGTGGCGAGCCATTCGCGCAGGCCGGCGCGGAAGAAGCGGTCGGTGAAGGTCTCGCTCCAGAGCGAGCTGTACGCGACGCCGGCCTTGGTGAGCGAGCCGTTGAGGTTCAGCAGCCCGACGAGGCCGGGCCAGGCGCCGGACCAGTTGGCCACGGTGAGGATCGGGCCGCGGTGCGTGAGCAGGCCCGGCAGGACGTGCTGGCTGTACTGCCACACGCTCTCGGCGACGATGAGCGGGGCGTCGGGATCCAGCCGGCGGAAGACCTCGAGGCCGTGCCTCTGCGAGTCAATGAAGCCGTGGCCCTTCGCCTCGTCGTACGGATGGCCGCGTACGATCTGCCAGCCTTCGGCGGCGAGGGCCTTCGCGAGCCGGGCCTCCATCCGCCGCTGCGCGGGCCAGCATTTCCGGTTCGCGGCGAGGCGGAGGTCGCCGTTGGCGATCAGGTACGCGTGGCGGGGCGGAAGCGGCGGCATGGGGCAAGGGTCGGAAAACCAGGGACCCAGTTCCAAGTCCGCAAGCTGCTTCCGGGCGGGCGCCGCATCCGTTTCGCCCGCCGCCGGCCTCCGCAAGGGCGGCGGACCGCCCCTTGCGCCGCCGGAAAAGCGTTGGCGCGTCCGCCGTGCTTCGGCACGCTCCGCGCCCGTTTCGTATGCGGCAGGTCAATCTCGCCCTCCTCGGCGCCGGCACGGTCGGCGGCGGCGTCATCCAGGCGCTGCACCGCCACGGCCCCCGCCTGGCGGCCCGCCTCGGCGTCCGCTTCCACGTCGCGCACGTCGCCGTGCGGGACGCGACGCGCGCGCGAGATTTCGCGCTGCCGCCGGGCGCCGTGGTCACCACGGACTGGCGCGCCGCCGCGCTCGCGCCGGAGGTGGACCTGGTGGTCGAGCTGATGGGCGGCACCACCACGGCCCGCGAGGCCGCCGCGGCCGTGCTCGCCGCCGGCCGGCCGCTGGTGACGGCCAACAAGGCGCTGCTCTCCGCCCACGGCGCGGCGCTCTTCGCCCTCGCCGCGCGGCACGGCGCGAACCTGTACTACGAGGCCTCCGTCGCCGGCGGCATCCCCATCATCAAGGTGCTGCGCGAAAGTCTCGTCGGGAACCGCGTCACGCGCCTCTTCGGCATCCTCAACGGCACCTGCAACTACATCCTCACCCGCATGGCCCGCGAGGGCGCGGACCTCGCCGCCGTGCTCGCCGACGCCCAACGCCTCGGCTACGCGGAGGCCGATCCCACGCTGGACCTCGGCGGCTTCGACGCCCAGCACAAGGCGGGCATCCTCGCCTCGCTCGCGCACGGCTTCTGGGTGGACGCCGCGGACATCCACGTCGAGGGCATCACCGGCATCACGCCGCCGGACATGAAGTTCGCCGCGCAGCTCGGCTACGCGATCAAGCTCCTCGGCGTGGTGAAGACGCTCGAGGGGGCGTCCGCGCGCGGCCGGATGCGGAAGGCCGTGAACGGCGGGCGCATCACCGTCTCCGTGCAGCCCACGCTCATCCCCGCGGGCCACGTCCTCGCCAGCGTGAACGACGTGTACAACGCCGTCTTCGTCCGCGGCGACATCGTGGGCGACACGCTCTACTACGGCCGCGGCGCGGGCCGCGACGCCACGGCCAGCGCCGTGCTGAGCGACCTGGCCGACGCCGCGCTCGACCTGAAGTGCGGCGTGCGCAACCGCCTCCCGGCCTTCGTGGCGCACGACCGGGACGGCGCCGTGGCGCCCATCGCCGAGGTGCGCTCGTCGTTTTACCTGCGGCTGGACGTGGTGGACCGGCCCGGCGTGCTGGCGCGCATCGCGGCCATCCTGGCGCGCAGCCGCATCGGCATCTCGTCCGTGTTCCAGCCCGAGGGGCACGAAGGCGCGCACGTCCCGCTCATCCTCATGCTGCACGACGCGCCGCGCGCGGCCATGCTCCGCGCCTTGGCGCAAATCCGCCGCCTGCCCTCGGTGGGCGGCCAGCCGGCGCTGTTCCCCGTTGAAACCTTCGGGTGACAGGATGCTGGTGAAAGGTGACAGGTCCAAACATGGCGCCGGCCCGGCGATTTGAAGACTTGCAGGTGTGGCAGGAAGCCTCGGCGTTGGCCGTCGAGGTTTACCGCGTCGACCGCGCCCTTTCCGACCAGCTCAGGCGAGCCGCCGTCTCTGTGCTGAGCAACATCGCCGAAGGCTTCGAGCGGGACGGATGCCGGGAGTTCTGCCAGTTCCTGCGCATCGCTGAAGGCTCGGCGGGTGAAGTTCGTTCACTCCTTCGTCCCGGCTTCAGCCTCGGATATCTTCCGGCCCAGCAGCACGACGCCCTGATTGCTTCGTCAGAAACCTTGTCGCGCCGCATCTCCCGCTTCATCACAACGCTGCGGCGTCCGGCGCCGGCACCGGTTTCCGGCGCCCGTCCGCCCACTGCTGTCACCTGATCCCTGCCACCTGTCACTTCTCCCGATGCCCGCCCTCACCGCCCCGCCTCCTTCTCTGGCCGCCTGGCCCGGCGTGATCGAGCGCTACCGCTCGCGCCTGCCCGTCACGGATGCCACGCCCGTCGTCACGCTGCACGAGGGCAACACCCCGCTCATCCGCGCGGACAACTTCGTGCGCGCCCTCGGCGGTGACTTTGAACTTCACCTCAAGTACGAGGCGCTGAACCCGACCTGCTCGTTCAAGGACCGCGGCATGACCCTCGCCATCTCGAAGGCGAAGGAGCGTGGCGCGCAGGCCGTGATCTGCGCCAGCACGGGCAACACCTCCGCCAGCGCCGCCGCGTACGCCGCGCGCGCCGGCCTGAAGTGCATCGTCCTCCTGCCGCACGGCAAGATCGCGCTGGGCAAGCTCGCCCAGGCGCTCATGTACGGCGCCACCACGCTGGCCCTCGAGGGCAACTTTGACGACGCGCTCCGCATCGTCCGCGAACTGGGCGAGACGGGCCTCGTCGAGGTCGTGAACTCGGTGAACCCCGTGCGCCTCGAGGGGCAGAAGACGGCGGCCTTCGAGATCTGCGACCAGCTCGGCGGGCGGGCGCCGGACTTCCATTTCCTGCCCGTGGGCAACGCCGGCAACATCACCGCCTACTGGCGCGGCTTCCGCGAGTACCACGCCGCGGGCCTCGGCGACCGCCTGCCGCGCCTGATGGGCTGGCAGGCCGCCGGCGCCGCGCCGATCGTGGACGGCGCGCCCGTGGCCGACCCGCAGACCGTCGCCACCGCCATCCGCATCGGCAACCCGGCGAGCTGGCAGGGCGCGACCGCCGCCGCGAGCGAGTCCCGCGGCGCGATCCGGAAGGTGACGGACGAGGAAATCCTGCACGCGTACAAGCTGGTGGCGCGCACCGAGGGCATCCTCGTCGAGCCCGCCTGCGCCGCGCCGCTGGCGGGCCTGATCCGCGCGGTGAAGGAGGGTGAAATCCCCGCCGGCAGCGTCGTCACCGCGACGATGACCGGCCACGGGCTGAAGGATCCGGACACGGCGCTGGTGCAGGCCGGCGGCGAGCCGGCGGTGGTGCCCGCCTCGAAGGAGGCCGTGCTGCGCGCGATGGGGGCGTAGCGGCGCGCGCCGGCCGCGGCCTGCCAGTGTCCCAGTCTGAATGTGGAAGGCGGGAAACGGGAAGGATTTCGGGTCTTCCTGCCTGCCTGCATTCCTGATTCGGACACTGCCCGCGCGCGGTTCCGCTGGACAGTCCGGCAAGTGCGGCTACCTGTGCCGCCGCCTACAACCTGATGACTGCCCCCCTCCTGTTTCCGTTTGCGGAGTACTGGTGGTTTTACGCCGGCTTCACGGCCTTCGTGCTGCTGCTGCTGGCGCTGGACCTCGGGGTGTTCCACCGCGAGGCGCACGAGGTCGGCTTCAAGGAATCCGCCGCCTGGAGCGCGGTCTGGATTTCCCTCGCGCTGGTGTTCGGCTGGGGGCTGTACCAGTACGCGCTGTGGAAGTTCCCGCAGGACCCGCGGCTCCTGGCCGTGCCCGGCTTCGATCCCGCGCTGGCGGCGCGCGAGACCGCCCTCGAGTACCTGGCCGGCTTCGTCGTCGAGAAGTCGCTGGCGGTGGACAACATCTTCGTGTTCGTCATCGTCTTCTCTTTCTTCGGCATCCCGGCGAAGTACCAGCACCGCGTGCTCTTCTACGGCATCCTCGGCGCGCTGGTCTTCCGGACGATCTTCATCGCGCTCGGCGCGGTGCTGATGCAGTACAAGTGGGTCGTCGTGCTCTTCGGCGTCTTCCTGATCCTCACCGGCCTCAAGGTCTTCTTCGCGCCGGAGAAGCCGCTGGACCCGGAGAAGAACTTCGTCATCCGCCTGCTGCGGCGGTTCCTGCCCATCACGCCGGGGCTGGAAGGCCAGAAGTTCTTCGTGCGCCGCGCCGGCGTGCTGCACGGCACGCCGCTGCTGGTGACGCTCTTGTTTGTCGAGCTGTCGGACATCATCTTTGCGGTGGACTCCGTGCCGGCCATCTTCGCGCTCACGCGGGAGCCGCTGATCGTCTTCACCTCGAACATCTTCGCCATCCTCGGCCTGCGCGCGCTGTACTTCATGCTCGCGGGCATCATGGGGAAGTTCTGGCTGCTGAAGTATGGACTGGGCGTGATCCTCGTCTTTGTCGGGCTGAAGATGGTGTGGTTGAACGAGGCTTTTGACGGGAAGTTCCCCATTGCCTGGTCGCTCGGCATCATCGGCGGCGTGCTCGCCGTGACCATCGCCGCCTCGATGCTGTTTGCACGCCGGGAGGCGCCGGCCGCGCCGGAGAAACCCTGACGCGGGGGCCGCCGCGCGGAGGCGGAGGAGGGCGGCGCGCCGACAAAAAGCCCGTCCCGCGCAGGGCGCAGGACGGGCATGGATGCCCCACCGCAATGCCGTGTGGAGAACAGTTCCCATGAACCATCGGAGGTTCACGGTGGGACCGCGCCCGGCGGCTTACGACTTCCAGTCAAGGCCTGTCGGCCACCATCGTTGGCATTGGTCCCGGAGTAGAAACACGGTTCAGGGACTTTGTTGCCAAGCACGAACATGGCAGGGCAGATCGGCGAAACTTGGCAGAGAACCGTCGCGCCGCCCGTGCGGCGCGACACGCCATCCATGCTCCCGGACGCCGCGCGGCACAAGCGGCGAATTCGGCCCCGCGCCGCCGCCTCGCCGCGCCTTCACCGCGGCTGGAGGCGCTTCAGCAGCGCCTCGGTGCGCGAGTTGACGTGCAGCTTCTCGCAGGGGTGCCGCAGGTGCGTCCGCACGGTGTCGAGGCTCACGCCGGGCCGGCCTGGGCGAGCAGGCCGGGGATTTCCGCCGCGCGCGCCGGCCCGGAGCGATCGGCCCGGTGAAAGGACTCGACGCCGCGCCGCGCCGTGGCCGTGCGCATCGGCGAGCCGCCGCGGTGGACCTCCGTCAGCGCCGCCGCCCTCACACAAAGGGAGGAAGCACTTTGCCGGCCGCGCGCTCAAGCAGTGGGGGACCGCGCCCGCCCCGGCCTGCTC
>Ga0224723_1001539_pt1 | contig 13741 bp, 11 predicted proteins | sample Balambano_FR2_Me_FD_161647 | JGI IMG/M metagenome (GOLD analysis project Ga0224723, IMG submission 161647) | Freshwater sediment microbial communities from Lake Towuti, South Sulawesi, Indonesia - Balambano_FR2_MetaG | ecosystem: Environmental > Aquatic > Freshwater > Lake > Sediment | place...
CTTATGTCCTGATAGATAATTTACTGTCTTTTTTTGATTAGAAGTATTCCATGATAACTAAACTATAAGACAGATGACATCTGGGTGTCATCCATCAAAAGGCATAAGAGTGCGGAGTGCTGAGTGTTCTGGAGTGCGGAGTGCTGAGTGCTGAGTGTTCTGGAGTGCTGAGTGCTGAGTGCTGAGTACTGAGTGCGGAGTGCGGAGTGCGGAGTGCGGAGTGCTGAGTGCGGAGTGCTGAGTGCTGAGTGCTGAGTGCTGAGTGCGGAGTGCTGAGTGCTGAGTGCTGAGTGCTGAGTAGGTAGTAAAATAATTAAGAACTATCCACTACCAACCATCCACTACCAACCATCCACTACCAACCAAAAACTATCACTTTGGTCCTAAGAAGCGGGTAGCGAAATTCTGCTCACGTGTTGGAGATAACGCTCGTGCTTTCAGGATAGCAGCCATGAGAAAAGCGTAAGACAATACTCCAACAACTACCAACAGTAGACCGTTAATAACTCCTGTGACATTCCATAAAGCATGAAGCGCAGATGCAGAAAGGTAGCCAACCAAAAGAATCTGCCAACTTTTGCTAGGCTTGAGAACAGCTAAGCCGATAAAATAACCCAAATAACCACTGTAAGCCATATGTCCCGCTGGCAAACCTAAAATACGAGCAATCAATAATTGTAAACCAGCAAGTTCACCAGCACCATTCCCTGCTTGCAGACTAACGCTACGAGTAATTTCTGGTACATATTGCCCCAGTGTTTCTAATAAAGTAAAACCAACAGCAGAAGCGGTTCCCATCAAAATACCATCTAAAGGTTCCGAAATACCAATACGCTCTCGCCAAGGAGAGGGAAGCGCTTTTGCCAGAAAGTATGCTCCAATAATCGGCATAGCTTTAATTAATTCTTCCATTAAGCCTGCACCAAAGAACATCCTTACCAATAACTCCGTTAGAGTTATACGTTCTTGGTCATTTGGCAAGTTACCAGGTAAAATATCTCGGAATACAAATATAAATATATTTACAATTGGACGATTCAGTAAAATCAGAACTGTAGTTAATCCTGAACCTAGTAGTACCCACCAAGGCTTATGTTTGCCACAAAGCAGGTAGACAACGTAGTAAGCAGCTAAAGCAATAAAAGTTGCTAAGATAACTTGGAAGGCTTGAGGATTACCTACTGTCACAAACATTGATACCACAAACACTACAGTAATAATTCCTGGTATCAAATACGCCTTACTAGTTAAATCTTTGCCAGTAGAAAGAATGGGGAAAAGTTGGGTAAAACTTACAGAATCTGGTTTAGAAACGCTTGCATAGCTTTGAACTGGTGGTAGTGGTGTAATCCCAGTACCAATAGCAGTTGGTAAAGAATGGACTTCGGATTCAAAAATTAATTGTGGCCCATCATGACCTAAAGTTATGCGATCGCCTGGATGCAATTCTTGACAATTGTGGATGCGGCGTCCATTCACAAAAGTACCATTAGCGCTACTCAAATCGCAAACAGTCCAACTCCACTCATTTTCATCAATTGAAGCAAGGGGACGAACTACTGCATGGCGACGAGAAACCATTCTGTAAACTATCGCATCTAGGACAACTTGGCAATTGGGGTCTCGTCCAATTACCATTTCTTTACTGGTTAGCAGCGAATAGAGTTCACCTCCTGCTGCTCCATTACCAGACATTAGCCGCAAAAATGCAATACGTCTTGCCTTGTTGCCTGTCATTGAGTTAGGGTGTACTTTTAAGATAAATTGTCAAGTCATTGGGTAGTAGCACTTAATTGTAGCCACATCAACAGCGAAATTATTAAATACACTATAACTTTAGTGCATCCAAAGGCAGAAGGAATTAAAAATTAAGCTCTACTTTCTTACCTAGATTAACTCCTAATCGCTAGTTTAGGGATGTATAAAGCATTTCATAATCAGAAAATTTATTTGAAAGCGTAGCTATTGATATATTTCTTAATTAAAAATCTAATAACCAAAAGTCTACTAAATGAATGCAATATTAAAGAGTGCGAACAACCGTTTGCCCCTACAATGATCTCATATGTATCAGGCTGTCCTCAGTAACATTGACTTATCTCTAACTGTCAAGCAAGTCTTTAGCTGGCTAAATATATAAGTAAAAATTACCTACTCCAACTCATATAAGATAACCATTGTTGCAATTTTGATAGTAGAGGCACCTCGATTTGGCGTTACACCCTCTATAAAACGATTAAGATAAAAATCAGGTAATTTCGGTACTTTATATGCCTTCGCCTTTTCCAGGAATGAATCCTTATTTAGAACATCCGGAGTTATTTCCAGGTGTACATCATTATTTGATTAGTGAAATTGCTCGGTTTTTATCGCCTCAGCTACGCCCGAAATATCGTGTTGCTGTTGAGGTAAGGATGTATGAAACTACAGACGAGAACTCTTTAGTTGTAGGTATTCCTGATGTAACAGTTAAGAGCCGTCAAATTCAATCAAACCCATCTAATATCACAAATGTCGCTGTTGCTACGCCCACTTCTCAACCTGTAAAAGTTAAGATTCCTGTGCCTGTAGCTATAAAGGAAGGATACCTGGAAGTTAGAGAAGTTGGAACAGAAAGATTGATTACTACTATTGAAATTCTTTCACCAAGTAATAAACGTGTTGGTAAAGGACGAGAAATGTATGAAGAGAAACGCGCACAAGTTTTGGCAAGCCGCACTAACTTAGTCGAAATTGACTTACTACGCAAAGGTAATCCAATGCCGATAGTTGATAATAATATTCATTCATTATATAGAATTTTAGTTTGTCGTGGCAATAGGCGCCCTAATGCTGATTTATATGCTTTTAATTTACCTGATGTAATCCCTTCTTTCTCTCTTCCTTTATGTGTGGGAGATAGCGAACCTGTTTTAGATTTACAATCTTTATTAAATAATGTTTACGATGTGTATGGTTATGATTTAGTGGTAAATTACAATGAAGAACCCGTGCCACAGTTAAGTAAAAGCGATGCTACTTGGATAGATACGCTGCTACGTGAACAGAATATCCGGTGTTGACCGATAAACCAACGGTGAGCAAGACCCTGACTTCAGACATGGGGGTTAGCAGTTGGCAATTTTTGCTAAATCTGTATAGCGGTGCAAATTACATCCGCAATTACAAATGTATGTTCGAGTTGATAGAGATTTCTTGAAAACTACACCACCCTGATACAGTAACAGATAAAATTAATGCAACCGAATTTGGCTTTAAACAATTATGACTACGGTAGCCAAACCCATAACTTTAAACGAATTCCTGCAATTACCCGAAACCGAACCTGCGTCTGAGTACATTGACGGACAAATCCAGCAAAAACCTATGCCACAGGGAGTACACAGCCGACTTCAAGGTAAACTTGTTACTACCATTAACGAAGTTACAGAACCTCAAAAAATTGCCTTAGCACTACCTGAACTGCGCTGCACGTTTGGTGGTGCGACTATAGTTCCTGATATTACTGTGTTTCGTTGGGAACGCATACCCCGCACAGAATTAGGCAGAATCGCTAACCGCTTTGAAAGTCATCCTGATTGGGCAATAGAGATTCTCTCACCTGACCAAAGCCAAACTAAAGTTCTTCGCAATTTGTTGCACTGCTGTAAAAATGGTACAGAACTAGGATGGTTAATTTTTCCAGATGAAGTTGGTATTTTAGCTGTACACCCTAACCAACGTATTGAACTGCTAGAAACAACAGACGCACTTCCTGTCCTGAGTAACATTGACTTATCTCTAACTGTCGAGCAAGTTTTTAGCTGGTTAAACATATAAAATTGATTTTAAAGTGTATCTATTGATATATTCCATAAAAATCGGATAGCCAAAAGTTTATCAAATAACTGCAATATTGAAAACTTTATAATTTGGGTATGGTGGCAGCTAAAATTAATGTAACCGAATTTGGCTTTGAACAATCATGACTACGGTAGCCAAACCCATTACTTTAAAGGAATTCCTGCAATTACCGGAAACCAAACCTGCGTCTGAATACATTGACGGACAAATCAACCAAAAACCTATGCCACAAGGAGTACACAGTTTACTACAAGTTGAACTTTGTGAAGCGATTAACCGTGTTGCCAAACCTCCAAAAATTGCCTTAGCATTACCCGAACTGCGCTGCACATTTGGCGGTGCGACTATAGTTCCTGATATTACCGTGTTTCGTTGGGAGCGCATACCCCGCACAGAGTTAGGCAGAATCGCTAACCGCTTTGAAAGTCATCCTGACTGGGCAATAGAAATTCTCTCACCTGACCAAAGCCAAACTAAAGTTCTTCGTAATCTTTTGCACTGCTGTAAAAATGGTACAGAACTAGGATGGTTAATTCTTCCAGATGAAGCTGGTATTTTAGTTGTACATCCTAATCAACGCATTGAACTGCTAGAAGCAACAGACGCACTTCCTGTCCTAAGTAACATTGACTTATCTCTAACTGTCGAGCAAGTTTTTAGCTGGTTAAATATATAACCTTATAGAGACAGTACCGCTTGTAAAACTTGTAGATGTTTGTTACTGCAATCTTCCAGAGATGCGTTTAAGTAGTTCAGCCTCAATTTCTTCATCTGTTGTGCAAACTACACCTGGTTTTTGTTTAATTCTGTCCACATAAGCATGGAATGCTTCATCGTCAGTGCGATGGGATAAAACATAAGCTCTTAATTCCTCTTCACTCATTTTTTGAAATAGTGGTTTTGTCACATTTAGCCTTAAAAAAGTAAAAAACTTACCTACTCCAACTCAAATAAGGTAACTTCATTGCAGTTGCTTTAATTTCTTCAGTACGTGCAACTAACTGACCACAAGCATCCCAAGTACCGGAAACAAACATATTTCTTGCACCTGGATTCATCGATATTGCTCCGGAAAAATCCCCACATTCTACCTGCATACTTTCCAAATCAACCGTCATCTCCACTTCCGGATTATTAGTTAAGATTTCTTGCAATTGCTTGACACAATCGGCATCAGCCACAACACAAGGAACACCGATCGCCACACAATTACCAAAAAAGATTTCCGCAAAACTTTCCCCTACCAGCGCTTGAATACCCCATTTAGCGATCGCTTGGGGAGCGTGTTCTCGTGAAGAACCGCAGCCAAAATTTCGGTTAACAACCAAAATCTTCGCACCTTGAAACCTGGGTTGATTAAAAGGATGCTCACTCAATGCAGCGCGATCGTCAGCAAAAGCATATTCACCCAAACCATCAAAAGTCACACAACGTAAAAACCGAGCCGGAATAATCCGATCAGTATCAATATCATTCCCCATCAAAGGAATACCACGTCCACAAACAGATATTACCTCACTCCCCATAATTTTATTCCTTTGCGCCTTTGCGCCTACCTTTCAGGAAGCCACTTCGTGTCTAATGCGTGAACCTACACCAACTCTCGCACATCAAAAACCTGACCCTTAACAGCAGCAGCAGCAACCATTGCGGGACTCATCAACAAAGTCCGACCACTAGCCGAACCTTGACGACCTTTAAAATTACGATTAGAAGAAGAAGCACTAATTTGTCGTCCTTGGAGCTTGTCAGGGTTCATAGCTAAACACATAGAACATCCAGCTTCGCGCCATTCAAACCCGGCTTCTTGGAAAATTTTATCCAAACCTTCCGCTTCTGCTTGTTTTTTCACACGTTCCGAACCAGGAACAACAAAAGCTTGAATTCCCGCAGCGACTTGACGCCCTTGAGCAATTTTCGCAGCTTCTCGGAGGTCACTTATTCTACCATTAGTACAGCTACCAATAAAACAAATATCTACCTTAATACCTTCAATTGCTTGACCGGGAGCCATATCCATGTATTGATAAGCTTCCTCTGCCACAAAACGGTCATCTTCTGGTAACTGTTCTAAAGTCGGGATTTGTTGGTCAACTCCAATACCTTGACCAGGAGTGATACCCCAAGTCACAGTGGGGGGAATATCAGCTGCATTAAAACTTACTACATCATCATACTCAGCATCAGCATCGCTGCGGATAGATTCCCACCAACTAACAGCTTGCTCCCAATCTGCTGCTTTGGGTGCAAAATCTCTATCCTTTAAATATTCATAGGTAACTTGATCTGGGTTGACATAGCCACATCTTGCACCACCTTCGATAGACATATTACAAACGGTCATCCGTTCTTCCATAGTCATGTTCTCAAAAGTCGAGCCTGCAAATTCATAAGCATAGCCTACACCACCCTTAACACCAAGGGTACGAATGATGTGGAGAATTACATCTTTAGCGTAAACACCAGGTTTGAGTATACCGTTGACTTCAATTTTACGAACTTTTAATTTAGAAAGAGCAAGAGTTTGAGAAGCGAGTACATCTCTTACTTGACTAGTACCAATGCCAAAAGCGATCGCACCAAATGCTCCATGAGTTGAGGTATGACTATCACCACAGGCGATCGTCATTCCTGGTTGAGTAAGTCCTTGTTCGGGAGCGATTACATGGACAATTCCTTGATTTCCAGAACCAATGTTATAAAATTTAATCCCATTTTCTTGACAATTTTGCTCCAATGCTGACATCATTTCCTCCGCCAGAGTATCAGCAAAGGGGCGCTTTTGATTTGTTGTCGGCACAATATGGTCTACAGTGGCAACAGTCCGCTGGGGAAACATGACCTTTAGACCCCGCTCTCGTAGCATGGCAAAGGCTTGAGGACTAGTGACTTCGTGAATTAAGTGTAGTCCGATAAGCAGTTGTGTTTGTCCGGAAGCGAGTGTACCAACTGTATGTAGATCCCAAACTTTATCAAATAATGTGCCTTTGCTCATAACCAAATCAAAAAGAGTTTGAAACTTATCTTCAATAATGCAGTACTTCAAAGTATACCAAAATCTTGTATAGCCAAAAGTACTTATACCTTAAAAAGCCAGCTTGGCTAAACCTAAGTAACTAACTCCTTCTGGAGTCACCTCAAATCGACAAGGTAACACCTCTAAACCAACAGCGATCGCTTGTCGCAACAACTTACCATAAATTGGGTCAGGAATATCACCGGGTGCAAAATCAGTACAATCTCCGCGATTAATAAAGTAAAGCATTACTGCCCGATTTTCAGGTAAAAGTGCTATTAATTCTTGTAAATGCTTTTGACCCCGGGTAGTTTCTGTATCTGGAAATAAAGCTAATTTCCCCTGGGCAAGTGTTGTATTTTTTACTTCTAAATATATTGGTCGATTAGTCTCTTCATTACTCCAAAGAAAAAAATCTACTCGACTTTTTTTGTCTATTCCATAAACTACTTCACCTTTTATTTGGTTGTAATCACTCAATGGGAAAATATATTTTTCCAACCCTAATTTTACTATCTTATTAGGTAAAGACGTATTAATTCCTACCCAAGTTGGCTCATTATCATGTACTTGAATTAATTCTAGGGTATAAGCTAATTTACGGTTAGAATTATCACTTTTAGAAAGTTGCACCGCACTACCAACAGTGGATACCCCAGTCATCGGGCCTGTATTAGGACAATGTGCTGTCACTATTTCTCCAGAACTAAGTTCTACATCAGCAAAAAAACGCTTATAACGTTTAATTAAAATACCTGAATATAAAGGTGGATAACGGTAAAGCAAGTTCATTTTAAGAAAGGGAGTAGGGAGTAGGGAGTAGGGAACAGGGAGTAGGGAACAGGGAACAGGGAGTAGGGAGTAGGGAGTAGGGAGTAGGGAACAGGGAACAGGGAGTAGGGAGTAGGGAGTAGGGAACAGGGAGTAGGGAGTAGGGAGTAGTTTACTGTTTTATCCACTCAGCACTCAGCACTCAGCACTCAGCACTCAGCACTCCGCACTCAGCACTCAGCACTCAGCACTCAGCACTCAGCACTCAGCACTCAGCACTCTAGTGTTAATGGTTAACATTATATTTCCGAAAAATGTATATGTAGCCGCAGCATTTAACCATAAAAGTATTGAAATAATAGATGAATTCACAAATTATGGTATTTGGGATAGAAAATGAAATTATTTCATCTTGACTGCCATAGTTTGAATTAGGAGGCAACGTCAAAATGTCTAACATCATCATCTCTGACTTATCTATTGCTAAGGAAGAATCCAATACTTCTGATAAGAAGTTGCAAGACCTGACAAAACAAGAAAGCGCAAGTGTTTTAGGTGGTCAGCAAATGAGACTCCGGTATCCAGGATTTGACTATGATTTCTTTGTTCCTGATACCAAACGGTAATTTTTGAAACAATTTGGTGTGTGAAGATAAAACATATAAAGTAGAAGGAAATAGCGCTTAAACTTTCTGCTTTTTGATTAATTACTCTTCATACACGTCTAATGGTATCGATTGCTGGATCCACAATTAGAGACGACCCATCGGGTCGTCTCTAAAATAATTTCATTACCGAAATTCTTTTAACTCTTCTGGGACATTAATTGCTTTATCTAAGCCCTGTACATTTTCCCAATCTAAATTTTCATTCCAAATTATTCTTTCTAAGTTGGCATTACTTAGGTTAGTATTGCCAAGGATAGAGTAACTCAAGTTACTATGACTCAGGTCTGCACCGTTGAAAATTGCACTACTCAGATTGGCACTACTTAAATTAGCGCCGCTAAGATTAGCATAGCTGAAATCACAACCCACAAGGATAGCTTCGCTGAGGTCAGCATAACTTAGATTGGCTTCGCACAAAGTTACACCACTGAGGTCTGCTTCATTCAGATTAACATTACTCAGGTCAACACCATTCAGGTCTGCTCCTAAGATAATTGCACCATTGAGTTTCGCATTAGGCAATTTTGCACCATTAAGTTTGGCGTAGCTCAAATCCGCAGCTGTTAAGGTAGTGTAGCTCAGGTTGGTGTTAAATAGAATACTATCACTCAAGTTTGCACCTTTAACGATCGCATGGCTAAGGTCAGCTCCGCTTAGGTCAGCACGACAAAGGTCAGCATGACTCAAGTCTACCCCACTCAAGATAGCGTCACTAAGGTTGGCTCCAAAGAGGATAGCATCACTAAAGTCAGCGCGGGTAAGTGTACTATCTCTGAGGTTAGCACTAGTTAAGTTAGCACTACTGAGGTTTGTACCAATTAAGTTAGCGCTACTCAAATTAGCACCACTTAAATCGCTACGGTTGAGAATAGCACCTGTGAGGTTAGCACCACTGAGATTCGCACTACTCAAGTCAGCACTGCTAAGATTAACTCCACTCAGGTTAGCACCACTAAGATTCGCATCTCCCAAATTGGCAGCACTGAGATTCGCACCAGTTAGATTAGCACCTGTAAGGTTTGCGTCACCAAGGTTAACACCGCTGAGGTTCGCACCACTAAAGTTAACACCACTCAGGTTCGCATCGCTTAGATAAGCACCGCTAAAGTTACCTTCTTTGAGAAATTCTCCTACCACATTACTAAAATTACCAATTTCCATCGCGTCGCAGTAGTTGATGACACGCAATAGCTGGGATGTAAAGAAGTTTTCTATATCCGGTTGACCAGATGCATAAAAGCAGATTTTTTCCCTCAGTTCTTCTCGTTGTTGGGCATAACGATGTAATTCTAATAGTAAAATCAATACATTTAGCCCTGTATCTATGTCTACCTGACGTAATTTGGCAGGGATGTTTTGCGATCGCATAATTAACATCTTTTTCTGAGGTAAATTATCAATCGGTGCTGCGTCTACAAATTCCCCTTGACACCAACGACAATAAAATTCTTCTAAAACCTGAGAAAGCTCTACTGGACGAAATTCATGACTCGTAATCAGATAGTCCATTACTTTTGTAACTATCTCTGGTTTCAACGCTCTATCACCCAATAAATCATAAATTTCTTCATGTATTTGACGTTTGACGATAGAGAAAGCAACAACACTATTACATACCATACCAGAAATCGTTTCTGCTGCTTTCATTAAATCACTACTCCAAACAGCCCATTTTTCTAGGCTTTTTTGCAATCGTTCCTGAATTATTAACTCCTGTAAATTACTTGGGGAAAACTCAACACTTTTATTTTGTTGTCTAATAATTCCTTCTAAAGGTAAAACCGTTTCAGCTCCTTGAGATGTACTATTTAACATCTCTTCTAACTGCGTTCCCTTCACATAAGTTCTCAAAAGCTTCCATACTTGAGATAAATGTGACATTTTAGTGTTTTTGTATACCTAAGGCTTACTGATGTTCTAGTGGCTTGTAGGATTTTTTTGTTCTTTTCACTGGTTAGCAGCTTCAGAACAGACTAGTATTATTTAGTACTATATTCAATTATCTGACTATGTTATACAAAGCTATATGTGGGGTGTGTACCTTTATCCTCCTATTGCAATTTAATGATGTACAAAAAAATGTATTACTTTTGAGCTACCAAAAATATTTGGCTGGAATTGTTATACTATTTTTCTTTACAAGTTGCTAGTCAGATGTACAAATGATACGTAATGTTCGCTACAGGCGCAATTGTTAGCAAAAATACTACAGTAAAACTGTGCAATCTAGCAAAGTAATGTCAGCCATCGTTGACCGTAAAAGTTAGTTGCTTGATATCAGTTAGCTAAAAATATTTTACGGTAGCACAGAACAAAAAGTAAAAAGCAGTAGGATTAAGATATTTTTTTGTGGTGTAGGCAGTTGGTGAGGAATACCCAAGAATTTCAAGAATAATTGCCAGGGATGGTTTTAATGAAAAGATTTACATTTTGTGTTGTTTTATTACACGGTTTATTTTTAGGAATAGTCAGCAGTAACCTGAAGTCACAGGCTGCCAATCCTAAGTCGGTTTACAGTCAGGGGGAATCAAAGATATGGGTAATTAATCAAAATAAACAAGTAGAGCGTCAGCCTTTTGTATGGATAGTCAAAAATATTCAGCACGCACGTCAACAGCCATTACTAGAAGTCGCTAAATCCTCCACAAGAGGCAAAAAGCCAAGTAGCAAACCACCAAGCACAAGTAAAGACGATTTAGAACCTTTTGAAGATGTGACAAAAGATACTAGTGTTTTGTCAGGATTGTTTACTTTATATCGTCATAAAGATAAAAATAAAATTTATTTAGAAATTAAACCAGAGCAGTTAAATAAAAATTATCTGGCGACTGCAACACTAGAATCAGGTATTGGTGAGGCAGGAATTTACAGTGGAATGCCTTTGCAGGATTTTTTATTTTACTTCAAGCGAGTTAATAACAACTTGCAATTTGCAGTGAAGAATGTAAATTTTCGCACTCGTGAAGGCGACCCCCAAGCGCGATCGCTTGCCAGGTCGTTCAGTGACTCGGTTCTCTACACCATCCCAATCAAAAGCATTCATCCGGAACGGAAGACGATTTTGATTGACTTAGGCGATATACTACTTACAGACTTAGCTGGTGTATCCTCTGGTTTAGGCATACCAGGAAGTGTAGAACAATCTTATTTTGGTGAAGCGAAAGCTTTTCCCCAGAATATGGAGATTGAATCCATCTTAAACTTTGCTATTGCTGCTAATAAAGAAACTCAACTACAAAGTTTTGGCAGTCTCGCCGATAATCGGGGATTTACCCTGAGGGTTCACTATAGTTTATCTCAACTACCAGAAAATAATTACCGTCCCCGTTTAGCAGACGAACGTCTAGGTCATTTTATCACTGCTTACCAAGATTTATCAGATGATGACCGCCGCGAACCGTTTGTCAGATATATTAATCGCTGGCATCTGGAAAAACTCCACCCCAAAGCTGCGATTTCACCACCCAAAAAACCAATTGTCTTTTGGGTTGACAATGCTGTTCCTTTGGAGTACAGAGACGCGATTAAAGAAGGTGTCTTGATGTGGAATAAAGCTTTTTTACAAGCGGGATTCCAAGATGCTGTCCAAGTCAAGCAAATGCCAGATAATGCGAAATGGGATCCAGCAGATATCCGCTATAACACCATTCGTTGGATTAACACAGTGGATGGGTATTTTGCGATGGGTCCATCCCGTGTGAATCCGTTGACTGGAGAAATTTTAGATGCAGATATTTTAGTAGATGCTAGTTTTGTCAGGGCACTGAAAAGTGAGTATGGTAAAATAGTCCAACCTAGTCAAACTGAAACTCGCACTTCTTTATCGGCAATGATGCAGAATCGCTTACTTTGTACCGATAATTTTGGTGTGAATAAGCAATTAGGGCAAGGTTTGATGAACCGCTTATCCAAAATGGCTGCGGAGTATGACCTTTGTTACGGGATGGAAGCTGCGAACCAATTTGCTTTTGGTTCTTTGGCTATGAGGTTACTACAAGACGCAACTCTTAGTACTGAGAAAATGAAACAGTACACCCATCAATATTTAAGGTTAATTATCGCTCACGAAGTTGGACACACACTTGGTTTACGGCATAATTTCCGGGGTAGTACTTTGCTCCAACCAGAGCAGATGAATAATCAGGAAGTTACCCGCGTTAAAGGTTTGACAACTTCGGTAATGGATTACATTCCGCCAAATATTGCACCACAAGGTACAAAGCAAGGGGATTATTTTCCCAGTATGGTTGGCCCTTACGATGATTGGGTGATTAAATACGCTTACACTCCTATTACGTCACCAACACCAAAAGCGGAAAAGCCATTTTTAGATAAAATTGCCGAAGAATCTTATAAACCAGAATTGAGTTATTCTACAGATGAGGATGTCCGCGACTTAGACCCAACAGCTGATGCTTGGGATAATAGTAGTGATGTGTTGGTTTATTCTCAGTGGCAGTTGGATAATGCGTTGGTAATGTGGGACAAGCTGAATAGGCTGCCAATAGAAGGTGAGAGTTACAGTGATATCAGCGAACGTTTTGGGACAGTTTTAGGTAATTACTTTCAGAATATTTACTTTGCAACTAAGTACGTTGGTGGTCAATCTTTTTACAGAGTGCATGGTAGTAAAAATCAACAAAGATTGCCTTTTGAGCCTGTACCAGTAGAGAAACAACGGCAAGCTCTGGGGATGTTACAAAAGTATATTTTTGACGAGAAGGCTCTGAATTTTTCACCACAATTGCTGAATAAATTAGCACCTTCTCGTTGGCGTCATTGGGGTAGTTCACCTCGGATGGGCCGTTTGGATTATCCTATCCATGATTTGGTACTGTTCATGCAGAGCTTAGTACTACAAGAATTACTTTCGGGCGATCGCCTCAGTCGTCTTAAGGATATTGAACTCAAGAGTACCCAAGGTAAATCCCTAACGCTACCGGAGTTATTTGATACTTTACAAGGTGGAATTTGGACGGAAGTAATTAAACCAAAAGGTAGAGAGATCAAAATTTCTAGTCTACGTCGCGGTTTACAACGGCAGTATTTAGATATTTTAACAAGTATGGTGTTGCGAAAAGAACCTGTTCCAGAAGATGCTCGGACATTAGCTTGGTATAAATTACGGCAATTGAATGAGAAATTAGCAGGAGTGAATTCCAAGGATGAATATACCAAAGCCCATATTTTAGAAACACGCGATCGGATTGGGAAGGTGTTAAACGCGCCAGTGCAGGGAAATTAGGGGTGCTGGGTGCTGAGTGCTGGGTACTGGGTGCAGGGTGCAAGGTACTGGGTGCTGGGTGCAGGGTGCTGGGTGCTGGGTACTGGGTGCTGAGTGCTGGGTGCTGAGTGCTGGGTGCTGAGTGCTGGGTGCTGGGTGTGATGTGTAAGGGCGGGTTTAGCTGGTATGCTTTTGGGTAAGGTTTTGCCCAATGTTTAA
>Ga0224723_1001540_pt1 | contig 13739 bp, 11 predicted proteins | sample Balambano_FR2_Me_FD_161647 | JGI IMG/M metagenome (GOLD analysis project Ga0224723, IMG submission 161647) | Freshwater sediment microbial communities from Lake Towuti, South Sulawesi, Indonesia - Balambano_FR2_MetaG | ecosystem: Environmental > Aquatic > Freshwater > Lake > Sediment | place...
GTATCTGGCTATTATTTCAGCAATGAAAAATTAATTTTCGTATTACTATTAACTCGGCAACAGTTATTGTTGCAGCATATCGTGCTTCGACTCCGCTCAGCACCCGCAACTCCGCTCAGCACCCGCAACTCCGCTCAGCACCCGCAACTCCGCTCAGCACCCGCAACTCCGCTCAGCACCCGCACCTCCGCTCAGCACCCGCAACTCCGCTCAGCACCCGCAACTCCGCTCAGCACCCGCAACTCCGCTCAGCGCTCGAAAAGTCGTGGGTTGAGCGCAGTCGAAACCCACATGCTACCGCCTTTGGTCATTGAAGTTGTCAGCACTAACCGGCGGGACGATTACCGCATTAAATTAAATGAATATGAAACTTTGGAAGTTGTAGAGTATTGGATTGTCGATTACGCCGGATTAGGAGGAGTTCAGTCTATTGGATCGCCTAAACAACCCAAGCTAACCATCAATTATCTAATTAATGGTGAATACCAGGCACAGCGATATCAGGGGGGTGCTCCCATTGTTTCTCCAACCCTGCCTCAGTTGCAGTTGGCGATCGCCCAAATCATGGTGACGACTGAGGTGTAGTATCTGAGCACGGTTTGGTTAGTGCCAGAATGAATTTATCGATTGAACCTTATACTGGAGAACATCGGGCTGTTCTGGTATTATGCCAATCTGCTGAAGATTTTGGCATAGAGGCACTGTTTGGGCACTTGCTACCAGATTTATGAGCGAGATGCCTACAGAGAGCCAGCTTAACTATTATGAGAAGGGGTAACTAAGCCCCAAGTTCTTTCGTAATTGTTAGGAATAGTTAAGCGCACTTCAGCGCACCGTTAACCATCTTATGTAGCAAGAAGGTCACTATGGCGAGGGAAGAACACCTCTCTCTCCTGCTTAAAGGGGTGAGCAGTTGGAATCAATGGAGGGAGGACAGCCCAGAGGTTGAGCCAGACCTCAGTGGCGCAAACCTGAGTAAAGCAGATTTGAATCATATCAATTTCAGCAGAGCCAATTTACAGCGAGCCAATCTACTAGGAGCCAACTTATCCAGCGCCAATTTGGTAGCAGCAAGCCTCTCGGAAGCCGATCTGAGTGGAGTCGATTTGCATGGGGCTGACCTGAGTGGAGCTAACCTGAGTGGAGCTAATTTACGGGCTGCTTTTGTCACCCATGCCAATCTAACTGAAGCCGTGTTGGAGAGGGCCCAAATGAATCGGATTGATATGACCGAGGTGAACTTAGAGGGGGCTAAGTTAAGCCACGCCAGTTTGCTGGGGGCTGAGTTGCCGCAAGCTAAACTGACCAATGCGATCCTGGAAAGCACTGATTTGAGTCGATCGAACCTGGAGAATGCCAAGCTATCAGGGGCCAATTTAACCGGGGCTAACCTCAGTAGTGCTCGCCTGAATCGAGCCGACTTAAGCAGTACAACATTGACCAAAGCAATATTGGATGGAGTTCGCTTAAATCGAGCTAATCTAAACAACGCCAATCTCAGCGGTGCTAAATTAACCAGTGCTAACCTCTTAGGGGCTAAGCTAAATTCAGCCAATCTGAGTAGCGCTAATCTGAGTAGCGCTAATCTGAGTGGGGCTAACTTGACCAATGCCATTGTGGATGAAGCAAATCTTGCAAATGCTAATTTGGAAGGTGCCATCCTGAATGGAGTTGACCTTAGCCGTACCATTACACCGATTGATGAAGCACAGGATCTGGAAGATGCGATCGACTTGGACGACTTGAGATGAGCAGCAAAACTTTCCTTCGAGTATCCTGAAGACTGGATTAATGTGAATGTAAAACTTGGTGTTGGTACTCTGGAAAGATCATGCGAATTCGATTTTCACTATCCTTACTGCTCTTGATAGCATTGAGTTTGGCAAACTGCACAGACACTCAAACAGAACCAACAACCAGCAATTCACCAGCTCCTGCTCAAACCACTAGTCCCAGCGCATCACCCACTGGTTCACCTTCTCCCAGCCCGCAAGCATCGGCAACTCCAGGCAGAGGTGTGCTCAAAGCAACCGATGGTAGAAGTGAAATTACTTTACCTGCTGGTTGGATAGAGGATCGCGCTCTGCATGGAGAGGCCCAAATTCAGGCCTCTCACCCGCAGAAACAGCTATATGTTCTGGTCCTTTCAGAAGCCAAAGCGGACTTAGTTGAGATCCCAACATTAGAACGCCATTCCGAAGTAACCCGTGGCATTTTGACTGGCAATCTGACCAATCCTCAAGTCACTGGGCCCACCCAGGTCATACAAATCAACGATCAACCTGCTACGCAGTACCAAATTACTGGTACAATTCGGTATGAAACAGATGGCAACGTAGAGAACATTAATGCAACTTATCTGCATACAACGGTTGAAACCAGCGATCGCTACAATCAGATTCTGGTCTGGACTTTACCCGAAAGCTTTGCAGCCAACGAAGCTGAACTACAACAGATGATTGCTAGCTTCAAGGAATTGGAGTAGTCTCAAATTGATATAGCCTTTCACTTGATGTTTCAAAGTTTTGGGGTAGAAGGCAAAAGGGCTTTGCTTAGTAAAGGGATGATTTTGAACGTGAAACCTAAGGTTTCACGTTCAAAATCATCCATCAAATCAGCAATACCGTAGAAGGCAGAAGTGTGGGGTATGCTCTTAAAGATGGGGTAACAACCCTAACCGACGAAACCAAAGTTTTTCAAAACTAAATCCTGGAATTGCTTTAGCCACTTCAGCCGCCTGTTGTAGATCGGTTATGGATAATCTAAAGCCGCATTCATCTGCTAGAGTAACCGCCGCTGTCACCGACTCGCATTGTTTGAGCTTCTGGTTGATGGTAGCATCAGCTTGAACGTGTGCAAAAAAGGGACGAGTCTGGACATTCAATCCCAATAGCCATTGTTGGTAAGCAGTTTGGGCGATCGCTTGCAGATCTGCCTCTGTCAGTTCAAAGCCTTGCTCCTGTGCCAGCGTCAGCAACTCGAAAGGGAATTGAATCGAGTTCAGCCGCATTTGCAGTTCAGGGGAAGCTGCAACAGCAGCATTAAAGGATTGAGCAGCTTGAGACAACATCATGGAAAAGCTTAGGAAACCCTAAAGAATAGGACAATTCTAACCCTATGACACCAGAAATGATTCAAGCCACTGTCAAAGCTTACTTTGAAACTCAACAAAAAATGGATGCAGACGCTTGGTTAGCTCTGTTCACTGAGGATGCGGTGATTTACGATCCAGTCGGCAATCCTGCCAATTTGGTCAAGGAGACTTACCAAAAATTCTTTGCTTTATTGACAATGACTTTTGAGCAGTTAGAACTTTTGCCAGAACAAATTTTTGTCGCAGGCAACGGGGCAGCGGTTAAATGGAGGATGCGAGGACAGGCAAAGACTGGCAAACAAACCACCGCCGAGGGCATTAGCGTTTTTGACCTGAAGGACAACAAAATTCAGCGGGTCTCAGCCTATTGGGATGACAAAGCAATGATGGCCCAACTTCAGTGATACTGTTTTGCTTGAGGATTTCTCACTCTGCCCCCTGTTGAGATAGCCAGATTTTCAGATCCGCCACTATGGAGAAGTCTAACTAGTAGGCTAAGGCACAAATAGACATATGGTTTCTCCGCCTAAGTGTCAGGCAAGGGGCTTAAGCCCCTTGTTCAAGGGTGGGATGAACTTATGCCCTAGCCTACTAGTCTGTCAATCCTTTTAATACAGATAAGTTAATACAGATAAGGGTTAGATAAAGGTGCGGCGATAATGCACGATCGCACTCAATCGCACTGATCTCAAGTGTGCTAAAACGCTTTATCCACTCCTGAAAAATTTGTCGAGTCAATGCTTTATCAAACTTTAGACCTGCCAGCAGTTGTATATAGAGATACCTCTTGTTGCTGGATTGATTCTACGTAAAGCTATTTGTTGTCCTGAATATTTTTTATGAATGGCTAAACCTCTGATAATTGACTGCGATCCAGGAGTGGACGATGCGATCGCGCTCCTGCTAGCTTTTGCTGCTCCTCAGTTGCAGATTTTGGGGATCACAACGGTTGCAGGTAATGTGCCACTGTCCCTGACGCAGAAGAATGCTGGCAAGATTTGCGAAATAGCCAGACGAGTAGATCTTCCAATTTACGCAGGTTGTCCTCGTCCAATGTTGCGACCTTTAATCACAGCTGAATATATCCACGGTGTTACCGGATTGGATGGAGCAAACCTACCTGAACCCCAGATGCCCATCCAGCCCCAACATGCAGTGGATTTTCTAATTGATACCTTGATGGCGGCGATAGAACCCATCACCCTTGCTACTCTAGGGCCATTAACCAATGTGGCGATCGCCCTGATCAAAGAACCTCGGATTGTGCCCAAAGTCAGTCAGTTGGTATGTATGGGAGGGGCGATTGGTCGAGGGAATGTCACAGCCTCAGCAGAATTCAATATTTATGTTGACCCCCATGCGGCGCAAGTTGTTTTCACCAGTGGTCTGCCGCTAACTCTGATCGGACTGGATGTGACGCATCAAGTCCTGACAACTGCTGAACGATTAGCGGCCATTCGTGGTCTGGGCACCCCTGTTAGCCAAGCAGCAGCAGCCCTGTTGACGCACTACGGAGCCTACGAGGCCAACCGATATGGGGTGACCGCCAGTCCTTTACATGACCCCTGTGTGATTGCCTATCTGATGGCTCCCCATTTATTTACCAGCAGTCCAGCAAGAGTGGACGTGGAAACGATTAGCGAGTTGACGATGGGTAGAACGGTTGTCGATTTCCAAGCAGGCGATCGTCCCTTCAATGCTCAAGTTGTGCAAACGCTTGAGGTAGACGATTTCTATCATTTGCTAATTGATTCTTTAGCTCGATTGTGACCATGCGCTTTGCCTGTGCAAGCGAGAAGCCTGCCCTCTGGTTCCTGGTGTCAATACGAAAGAGCCAACCTTATATCCACAGGGGGATTGCAGAACAGAAAAATTTTCTTCATGCTGTGAATTAGCTCTAATCCAGTGGAGTGAGACGGTTGTAGGAAGAATCAAGTAATTGCTTGTGCAATGATACAACATCAGAAACGATGAATTGCTCAGAGAGAGGTAGCAAACTGTATCAATTTGAATAAAACTCCTCCAGGTTTCTTGCAACACTCTTAGGGTCAGAGTATGTAGTTCTTGTGGATTAATTCTTCTTAGTCTATAAAGATCACTTTGAGTGCATCCCACTTTTGTAATCTGCCAAACCCGATTTTGCGAGTGGCGCGGGTGCAGCCCGCGCCACTCGCAAAATCGGGATGCACTCGACACTTTTCCAGTGGGCTAAATCCTCCTAACGTTGCTCATCGTCTTACTTTCAGGTGTCTTATCCTTTTGCCAAATGAAACAACTTAAATTTGTCCTTACTCTCTTCCTTAGCGCTGTTGTCACTTTGTTTGTGGCCACAGCGTGCAATACTGCTCCGTCTGGTGATGGTGCTGGTAGTTCTGCTCAAACCCTAACGATGGCAACCTCAGCAGACTACCCACCTTATGAATTCATCCGTACTGAAACAGGCAGCGAAGAAATCGTTGGCTTTGATGTGGATATTGCTAACTACATCACCGAACGATTAGGTTACGGGTTGAAAATCAACAACATAGATTTCAACGGATTAATTCCAGCCCTGCAAGCCGGACGCGCCGACTTTGTCATGGCCGGGATGACTCCCACGGAGGAACGCAAACAAAACGTAGACTTTTCTGTCATTTACTACGAGGCCAAAAATGCGATTGTCGCCCAGCAAGGCAGCAATTTAACTACTGCTGCTAACTTGGCAGGCAAAAGGGTAGGAGTGCAATTAGGTTCCATCCAAGAAGAATTCGCTAAAGAGAGTCTCCAGGGAGCAGATGTTGTTCCTCTGAATAGGATCAATGAGATCATTCAGGAGATTAAATCTAGACGTTTAGATGCGGCTATTGTGGAAGATACCGTTGCCACAGGATTCATTGAATCTAATCCTGATTTGGAATTCCATACCTTGCCTAACGAAGGAGAATCAGGTTCAGCGATCGCATTTCCCAAAGGCTCAGAATTGGTTGCCAAATTCGATCCCATCCTACAAGAGATGATGGATAGTGGAAAAATGAGCGAGTTGATTACCAAATGGTTTGGCGATCAACCTGCTAGCTAGTTTGAGATCACTTTGCCTTTCTTGGTTAATGCGTTAACAAGTTTTTGGCAAGGCCAACATTGCAACTTTCCCAAAAATTCTTGAAGCCGTAGAACTTACGCAGATCAAACGTAAAACCAAACTAATTGAATGGATTTTGTGGGCGCGAAGCACTCGCAAAATTCATTCAACTGCTTAAGTTTTGCAACCATAGCTAGATTGGGGCTAACAATCCCCAGAGATGGCGACGTAAGCCCTATAAATACTTATCAAGTGTGCTACTAAAGGTTTCGTAAGGTTTAGCCCCCACGATCGTTTCTGCCAACTCACCTTGCTTAAAAAACATGACAGCGGGAATACTACGGATACTAAATCGGTTAGCCACGGCTCGATTGGCATCAAGGTCTAGCTTGAAAACTTTAGCGCGATCGCCATACGCTTCAGCCAACTGATCAATCAACGGAGCGATCAATTTACATGGCCCACACCAAGCAGCCGTGCAATCTACGACGAGCAGTGGTTCAGTTGCCAGTAAACTATCAAACTCAGTCTCATCTTGAATGTAAGTAGCAGCCATAGGATTTCCTGTAAAAGACTATTGTCTCATGGTTACAGCAGCAGAACGCATAAATAGGACTGTCCTAAACTAAAGTCATGTTTGGCTGTTTCATACAGGACAGACTGAACTGGAAGTTAGGACTTACGCACTTTGTGCGAAAACCCAAGAAAGTTAGAGGATTTGTGGGGCGCTTCGCGCCCCACAAATCCTCTAACTGCGTAAGTCTTGGAAGTAATCTTTTTAGTTTGGAGATTGTTTTTGCAGCTTAGCCGCAAAAACGGCTTTCGGTAAAGCCTGATATATAGCCTTAAGTATGGTTGAAACAGAAGTGCAAGATGGCTCACTATTTAACTCACTTTGTTTCACTTGTTTCAACCATCTTTAAGCATGGTCTCTCAGCACATAACCAATGCCTCGGATCGTATGGATCAGACGTTTTGGATCTTCCGCTTCTAGCTTGATGCGTAACGCCCGCACGTAAACTTCAATGACATTGGATTCACCCATAAAATCGTAGCCCCAAACCTTTTCCAAAATTTGATCGCGGGTGACGACTTGACGAGGATGGCGCATGAGAAATTCTAAGAGATCAAATTCTTTTGCAGTCAGTTGAATTAACTTGCCATCGCGATACACTTCACGAGTGATAGAATTCAAAGTTAAATTTTCAAACATTAGCAGATCTGGAGCTTCCGGGTAAACGCGGCGTAGATGAGCTTTCACCCTGGCGAGAAGTTCTTCCATACTAAAAGGTTTGGTGACGTAATCATCGGCTCCAGCATTGAGTCCGGCAACGCGATCGGGAATCTCGTCTTTAGCAGTTAGCATAATGATAGGGGCCTGTACTCCGGTTGACCGCAATCTCAGGCAGACATCCAAGCCCGATAGACCTGGCAGTAGCCAATCTAGAATCAGCAGATTGGGTTCAATCTCACGCGCCAGACTGAGTCCTTCCATCCCGTTGGGGGCAACTGTGACTTGATAGCCTTCCAGACGCAGTTCCGTTTCGACAAACTGCGCCAATTTGGGGTCATCTTCAATCACGAGAATGTGAGCAGTCATAATGGCGATTTCCAGAGCGGTAAAGTGATGGTAAAGATACTACCCTCGCCAGGTTTGGAGCGGAGACTAATTCGACCTTCCATGCCTTCTAGCAGACTTTTAGCGATCGCCAACCCCAACCCAGTGCCATCTCTGGATCGAGTCATAGCCTCATCGACCCGGTAAAACCGTTCAAAGATGCGATGCTGATGTGTTAGGGGAATGCCAATGCCGCAATCGCACACATGGATCATAGCGTGCAATTCTGTCTTTTCCAAAAATAAATCAACCGATTGATCTGGAGCAGAATACTTAATTGCATTATCGACCAGGTTAATTAACACTTGTTCTAAGCGCCTTTGGTCGGCACAGGCAATGATGTCCTGATCTGTCACCATCGCGTTGATCTGCCGATTACTCACTTTCTGACTCATTTCCGCTATCTCTACCACCAGCGTGTTGAGCATAACGGGACTTAAACGAAACTGCAAATTGCCGCTATCAATTCGCGCCAAATCAAGTAAATCTTGTAGCATTCGGATGGTGCGCTCGGCTTCCGCAGAAGCCGTTGCCACTGCTTGCTGCTGATGTGGACTTAAATTATCACCCCGCCGCAATAGGCTTTGTAAATATCCTGCAATCACCGACAGTGGGGTTCGTAATTCGTGCGAAACATTGCCAACAAATTGGCGCTGTTGCTCCCAAGCACAAGATAATCGAACCAGCATTTCATTGAAGGCTTGGGCTAACCCTAAAATTTCATCTGGTGCTCGGCTCAATTGTAGTTTCGCCCCATTTAAATCATCCGCAGACACTGCACTAGCAGCCTGACTCATTTGTTCCAACGGTTGCAATGCGTGACGAATCCGCCGTGCGATCGCAACCATCAACATACCCATCGCCACAATGCTAACCAATATTAGACTATGAATTCCGGCATTCAGCCGCTGTTGGTCATCTGTGATGTCTTTTAAGATATAAACCTTACCCAACATAGCGCCATCGACGGTAAGGGGATTACCACACAGCACTACGTAGCGATCGCCAAAATGAAATACCATCGGCTGCTCTGGCACCTCAGCCTGTGATGCTTCAGCAATCAGGCTAGGAGAAGGAATATTGACCCCAGAAGAACGAGAGAGAATTTGTCCGTTTGGGCTGCGTACCCAAATCAATACTCCAGGTGTAGACAGCTTATTAATCGTTCGTTCTACCCCGACTTCAACAGGCATTTCCTGACGATGTAGCTCCACCTGTTCTGGAAAGTGAGTTGCAATGTATTCCAGGGTTTCCTTATGAGCAGAAACAAGAGTTTGCTCCATGCGCCAACCGGCCCAGACAGTCACACTAACTACCCCTAAAATTGAAAGCGTGATCAATTCCAGAGTCAAGCGAAACTGAAGCGAAGTGGGAGAAATCCATTTGCCAAATAAGCGGGTTATTGAGCTTCGCAGAGGATGTGGCATGTTGATAACACTTGGATGTCAGAGGTTTAGGGGCATCAGAGGTTTAAAAGAGGCGAACTGTGTTGCGTTCACGGTCAAATTCAAATCGTTGGTGAAAATTGGTTTCACCATATAGATTAAAACTAATGGTTGGTTCGTCTCCAATCACTTCTACTTGATGAATCGTATCGGGCATCAAACAAAGGATATCACCGGGAGTGAGCAGGCGATCGCCTACAGGTTCAATGCGATCGGGATATTCTGGAGTTGGGGAACGCTGCCAAAAGGTATTTTTTTCCTGGCCACTCAGTAATGCGACAATGCCCCAGGTTGCATGGTTGTGAATGGGAGAAATGCTGCCAGGAGACCAAACCACGGTTTGAATAGTGGTCAAGAAGTCGGGTTCGTTGTAAAGCATTAAGACAGACCATCCTGTTTTCGGATCTGGTGGCAAAAAGTTCCATTGCAACCACTCAGAGCTATTGAGCAGACGACGCACTAATGGACAAATGAGAGAAAGCCGCTTTTGATGATCTTGAACTTGCTCTAAAATATCTTCTAAATCGGTCAGAAAACGGTAAAGTCGGTAGGGGCGTGACGAGTTGTCATCTGAATAGATAACTTCAGCTTCAAAGCATTGTCCTTCATTGCTGACAAACCAGTCTTGAGCCGCCATAACCATCCCCTTGTCTTTAGTTTCAAGTTATTATTGTTTCACGTGTATGAAGATAATCATGCTGCATCAACGTGACCCCTCGTTAAGGCTTAGATGAAATTTTGCTGAGAAGCTATAGCAATTTTTAATTGAGTGAAGTACAAGTTGTTTACCCTCTCGATAGGGCGACCAGTGGGCCAACAAAAGGGTTAGCCACATTAAATCAGTTGGGGAATCAATCAGCAATCTTGTAATTCAAGAGAATGGGAAGATAGACTGGAGAAAAATATTCAGGTGAAGACACGTCACTATGCTGATTCTGTGGCGTGAAACACTGAAACAGCATACCAATTGTAATATTAACATGGGAGGGTAAGGGGCTTAAGCCCCTTATCAACGTGGGGGATAACAGGGACACCCCGTTCCATCTAAGTGAAAAGGAAACTGTCAGCGCCAATAACTCTGGGTCTGACTCCTTCCAGAACCGCCAGGGTTCTAAATCGCTCTCCGGGTCGATCGCCGCTGCTCTCAATCCGCACAGCAGTGCCATTGGAGACTCGTTGTAGTTGAATGTAATCCTCGAAGGGGGTATCACTGCTGAACTTCGATCGGGTGGTGATGCCTCGTAAATCAATTACATCCCCTTGAGCAACGCTGAAATCAAGGATGATGTCTTCTCGTTCACGGACGCGGGTGTAGATAAAGCGATCGCTGCCACCGCCTCCCAGTAAGGTATCCTTGCCTAATCCTCCCAAAATTACATCATTGCCTTGACCACCATTGATGCGATCGCGATCGTTTCCACCCCTGAGTGAATCATTACCTGCATGTCCACGAATGAGATCATTAAGCCGATTGCCATTGATTTGATCATCACCAGGTCCACCTAAGAGAAAATCTTCTCCCCGACCGCCGCGAATTGTATCATTGCCTTGCTGTCCTCGAACACTGTCAAAACCCAAGCCACCAATGACACTATCATCACCTGTCCCTGCATTAATAACATCGTTGTCCTGATTCCCACGAACAATATCGTCACCATTACCACTCAAGATAGTGTCGTTGCCATGTCCGCCATCAATCACATCGTCACCCGGAGCACCACCAATCCGGTCGTTCCCCAATCCACCCTTGCTGGTATCATCTCCAGCCTGGCCGCGCAGGCGATCGTTGCCTCGTCCTCCAATCAGGTGATCGCTACCATCACCGCCAATCAGGGTATCGCGTCCCAATCCTCCATTCAGCGTGTCTCTGTCTGCATTACCAAACAATCTGTCATTATCCTGATTCCCTTTGAGCAAGTCAGGACAATCCAATCCCCGCAGCACGTCATCACCCCGCCCCCCATTGAGAGTATCAATATCTTCTGTACCCCGTAGACGAGTAGCTGTTTCTCTACCGTTGCGACGCACGCCTCTCTCGCATTCCCGCAGAGCCAGGGTAAAGGTGGCAGGGGTCAGCGCTGTAGCCCCTTCATTGTCAGTGGCAGTGAAGGTAAAAGTACCACCGTCAAACCCAGGATTAGCCTGGAAAAATAGCTGATTAGCCTGGTCTGGAGTCAGGGCTTGCCCTGCGGTAATAGGAACTCCACCAGCGGTTGGATCTCCCAGAAACAAAGTTCCCTGATCTGCGTCAGGTAGTGTCAGGATTGTGATGGATTGAACAGTGCCATCGGGATCAGTGGCTAAAATGCCAGGCACAGGCACAATATTGTCGGGACGCACCCTGAGGCTACCATCGCTGACTTCCGGGGGGCGATTAGTGCTGATCTGTCCAAGCTGAACTGTAACAGAGTTGGTGCTGAGGTCAGGGTCAATTAACGCATCTGTATTCAGGCTACCAGTTGCCGTCAGAAAAGAACCAGGAGTTGCGGTGGGTGAAACAACACCAGTAATAGTATAAGTAACGGTGCCGCCTTCAATCAAGTTAACCTCAGTATTAATATTATTCCCTGTACCTGACTGGTCAGCAGGTGTGGGGAAACTGCCCTGTCCTGAAGGAATGGAACCCGTCCAAATCACATTGGTAATTTCAGGGGGAATCACACTGGTGATGGGAATGCCTTGAATATCCTGGGTTCCTGAAAAATCAGTGTTGGGTAGGTTAGTGACTGTGACCGTGTACGTAATGGGGCTACCAGGCAGAATGGTGGTGATATCATCCACGATCGCGATCGTCACATCCACTAAAGGAGTCGGAGTCGGCAGAGAAGCGAAGTCATTGGCGGTAAAGTTCAATGGGCCAACAGGAGTCGCATTTGCCGTCACCTGTGCAGGTATGGTGCCGATGTCGGGTGTTCCCAGGAGAAACAAACCATTTTCAGAAGACGTATACAGTCCGCCATCTGAACCAAACGCCAGCGCACCTGATCCCCTGGGGCTAAGGGGAACGCCATTCACAGTGACATTACCCACGAGCGTGCCAACGGGCGCGAAAGGATTGGAGATATTGACTCGAAACAGTTGATAAAGTGTGCCGTTCGGTTGCGTCGAAGTGACAAAGAACTCATTGGGGTTGTCAGGGTTGAACGCCAAATCGCCGCTGCCAGGAACGATGCCACTGACAAACCCCAGGGATGTGACCTGTCCCGCTGTGGCTCCAGCAATATCGATGCGATAGAGTTCTGTGCTGGTTTGATCCATCGCATAAATTGTGCCATCCTGCGCCTGTGCCATTTTCAAAAAGTTGACGTTGACGCTGGTATTAACTCCAACGAGATTGGGCAGAGCCGTGACGGTATTTGTAATGGGATTGTAAGAAGCTAGCCGAATATTGTTGTCATTTTGCCCTGGGAGATATTCCTCAATAAAATACAACTGACCGGTATTTGCTTCTCGCGCTAAGGTGAAACTGCGAAAAGGAAGTTGAATGGCTGTCTCAGGGGGCGGGGGGACTAGAGTAGAGGAAGCATCGTCAATATCTAGAACCCGCAGAAAACTGGGTTGGCCATCTTCTGAGTTGATGGCATATAGGAAGTTAGAGAAGACGGGAGCAAGAATTCCGGGATAGGCAGCAAGAGCAGAAGCAGAAAAAGCTAATGGAGTCGTGATGGAACCAATCTGTTTCTCCAAAATCCAGTCACCACCAAGAGCAGTGTGCCCCGTTCGATTGGTAGAAGCCGCCAGATTCACACCCAGTAAGTCAGCGAGGCGATCGACAAAAGCTGCACCAACATTGCCCGCAGCCACTTGACAACCATACAGCAATAGATCGGCTCCCTGCTTGAGGGCATCTGCCCAGGATTGAATCTGAGCGAGGTGGCGATCGAGGGTAGACCAATTGAGCCGAGTAGAGCCAAGATAAAGTTCTCCCGGATTGCCGTGAGACACAATGTGAAGACTCTGAAGCTGGGAATAGTTGGCAAGAGCGGCGGTAATTTGGGCAATGCCGTCTTGCTGAGAATCAATTAGGACAACTGTGGTCTCTGGAGCAACGCTGTTGCTGAGAATCTGGTAATCCTCAACGGCTGAATCAATCAATACCAGGTTAGAAGGGGGTTGTAAAAGCGTCATGGGGAATAACCTCAGAGCAGTGATCATATTGAGCAATGAGGTGAGCCAGTGCAAGATGCAGTCTGGGTTCACCCTGATCTGGTGGGCTGCGTGTGGGAGCAATACAAAAATTAGGAGAACGGGCCCGATCGCTCAGCTTTATAATTTAGTCCCTAATTCTAGGTAGAAAATACTATGACCCGGTGATTTTGCAGATTGAGCCGCAAGTGTCAGTTTCTGCCCAATTGATTTAGCGATCGCACTTCTCACATCTCTAGCAATCTCCGCATGAAAGCCAGCACCTTCCTGCCGTTGATTGGCTTAAGCCACCTGCGTGCTGTGTCAATGACTCATTCCACCCGCAGCCTCAATGTTTGGTCGTGTTGATCCCAGCACAAAATGTCAAACTTCCCTGGT
>Ga0224723_1001541_pt1 | contig 13735 bp, 13 predicted proteins | sample Balambano_FR2_Me_FD_161647 | JGI IMG/M metagenome (GOLD analysis project Ga0224723, IMG submission 161647) | Freshwater sediment microbial communities from Lake Towuti, South Sulawesi, Indonesia - Balambano_FR2_MetaG | ecosystem: Environmental > Aquatic > Freshwater > Lake > Sediment | place...
GCGTGGGCAGATTGCCCAGTCTTTGATTGCCTCAACTTCTAGCACAATTTGCTCTCCTAAGTCGCGGTAATCTTCAACAATAACTCCATCTAAATTTAGTAGTTGAGTTAAGAGTGGCTGCATATCCCTGATAATGTATAGACAATTACAATATCATACCAAATCCTAAAGACCCAGTTAGATTCGTCACTGCTGCCTTGTTTCGACACAGGAACAATATGTTCAATCTCAAGACGAGCCATCACCAAATGTTGCGGACTGAGACAATAACCGCAACGGTTTTTAGCAGCCAGACGAACGCGACGTTCAACCTCTAAAGGAATGTGGCTACGAGCCATCAGACCGAACTCAGTGCAGGTCTTAAACCGCGCTCAACTGCAACTTTGAGTGCCTTTGCTTTCCTGACCAGCCCACGTCGATAAATTTGCATTAATTCATCCAACTGATTAACTTCTACATCATTGAGTGTCCCTTCCTGATTCCGAGACAGGAGGTCACTTAACTGCGCCTGTTGTTCTGGCTGCATTCGTAAATCACAAAGCGCCAGAATTTGTCCATCAGAGAGCGACTCTAACGGCAGATCTGTACTCGCTCGGTTGAGCCATTCAATCAGTACCTCCTCAACCCGTCGATGCGTCAACATCGCAATCTCTTTCGCTTGCTGTACCAGCGATTCGGGAAGTTCCAGAGTAATGATTTCAGCCATTGTTCACCAGATCCTCTTTTTTAAACATCGTACTCGAACTTCACAATAAGAGGGGGCGATCGCCCCTCCTCACCTTCTCATACCATTTTGGATTTTAGATTCCCGATTTTGGATTGCAGAATGCTTGACTAGCTAACCGTTCTGGCAATTGAAATCATGCACATATTACCCAAAATGGTATCACTATGTATCCAACCCACCCGCGAATGAATTGCGGGCGGTGTGTGGCGATCGCAAAAACACTCAAACCCGGACAAGGCGATCGCCTCCAACCCCAACATTGAACCAGCGGATTTGGCGATCTTTCAGCTAGGACAGAGGTGCTGCTGGAGTGGTGCGATCGCAACGAGAGGGACTTGCTCAGACCAGCTTCATTCAAGCAATTAGGAAGAGCGATCGCCCCTGCTAGAATCAAGATATTCAAAAACGTGCTGTCGAGGTAATTATGCAGGCGATCGAAGTGACTGGTGAAGTGAACGCAAAAGGTCATCTGCTGCTGGATTACCCTTTACAGGTCAGTCCCGGTCGCGCCAGAGTGATCGTACTGCTGCCTGAGGATTCAGAGCGATCGCCCCAAGAGATGAAGTCTCCGCTTAATCAACTATCAGAACAGCCAGCAGTTGTTACTGGTACAAGACCTATCTGGGAAAGAGTAGCAGACATATCAGCGCAAATTCCTGCTGAAGAGTGGGCAGAGCTTCCCAAAGACTTATCCAAAAACATTGATCACTACCTGTACGGTTCACCTAAGGAAGACGAATGAGGACTGTCTTTGCCGATACAGGGTATTGGGTAGCAATCATTAACCCTGGTGATGATCTGCACGATGTTGCAAAATCGCTCTCCAACGCTTTAGCACCGTTCAGAATTATCACCAGTGAAATGTTTTTATCTAAAGTACTCAATTCCTTCTCAAAAAAGGGACAGAGCTTTAGACGAGCTGCGGTCGCCCTTATTCGTGACATTCAGGCTGATCCGACAATCGATAGCCTACGATAAACACTTTGTACAAGCAGGATTTATCGCACTTCTGCGCTCATGATGATAACGAAAGGAGCATACAGAATGGAATTGCAAGCTTAACTCCACGATCGCATTAACGGCTCAATGATTAAATCGCTGGCAATCTCAATCACAGTGATTTTGGCATTTTCAACGACCGTGTTGCCTATGATTGTGTTATGCATTGCCTCAAACTTCGATTCTGCTGTGATGGTGTCCTCGTAGTGCAGCATCACATGATACTGCTTCTCAATCAGTGCTCCAGTCTCGGAACGCTCCACTGCATCCCAATCGAGATTCTGCCGTTCTTCTGCTAACTGGCGATAGGTCTCAGCTAATTGTTCCAAAGCGATCGCGATCGCATGTTCTTGCGTTTGACCATAGCACTGGATTTCCTCTCGGTTGCGATCGCTGAGGGAGGATGATAGCTGACAAACATACTGCCCATTCTCTTGAGGCAGCACGGTGATTGAAAGGGTTCCGGTAACGCGATTGGGATTGATGTCAGTCATATTAACGTGTGTAGGAGCAATTTCAGGGGCAAAGGCGCTAAAATCTATTCTATCCAAGGTAAGCGTAATCTTCTGCTATGACCATTGCCATTCCCCAACCCCTTACCTTAGAGCAGTTTTTGCAATTGCCCTACATCGAAGGCTCACCCGCCTGGGAATTTATACAGGGAGCAGCGCTTCAAAAACCAATGCCTGGAGGTAAGCACATCCGTTTACAATCCCGCTTAGGGGGTGCCATCAATGCAATCGATTCTCCCTACGAAGCGTTTCCTGAATTGCGCTGCACAGTAGGTGGGCGATCGATTGTTCCAGATTTGGTGATTTTGGCAAAGAACCAGATCCCAGTGGATATGAATGGTGAGATTATCAGCACGGGAATCAACGTTGCGCCAGACTGGATGATTGAGATTTTGTCCCCCGAACAGAGCCAGATGAAGGTTACTCGCAATATTTTGCATAGCCTACGCCACGGAGGACAGATGGGCTGGCTGATTGATCCCGATGAGCGCGTGGTGTTAGCTTATCGCCCCAACTGTTTACCTGATGAGTTGACCGATGATGCCCAACTTCCCTGTTTACCTGGTGTTAATTTAGGGCTGACCGTGGAGCAACTATTTAGTTGGCTGAAAGTCGGAGCAAGTTAAGGTTATTGTTTTAGAATCGATATCCAATCCTGGTTCTGGAGAATGGCGCGATCGCCCTGGCAGTTGCGCTACTCCGCTCTCGAAGACCTTAAGTGTCAACGGGCAAATTGTGATGGCAGGGGCGATCGCCCCTTCTCACCTTCTCACTATGTATCCAACCCACCCGCAATTCATTCGCGGGCGATGTGTGGCGATCGCAACAACACCCAAACCCACACAAATTGACCCCTGTAATGACAGAGGAGCGATCGCCCCCACCAACCCTCTCAATATCAGGTGGGGAATTTGGCGATCGCTGGAGCAGTGCGATCGCAGTCAGAAGAATAGTGACCTCACCAGATCGTCTCAACATTAGATAATCGAATTTTGCGATCGCGGCTTATCAAAGGAACACTGAGATACAGAGCGGTTGCTGCAATCAGCCGATCCGGTAGATCTGGAACTTGCGATCGCTCTACGCTTGCTAATGCTTCAGCAATATGTCGCTCAAATGGAACCTCGATCAGCACTGCGCTTTCACTGTCAACAGATTGTGTCAATCGCTCAAATGTCTCTGTTGGAATTCTTCCTCGTTCACTCAGATAAACAATTTCAGCGAGAGTAATAGATGAAAAAGCTACCTGATTGCCCTCTTCTGCAATCTGTTCGATGGTCGTTCTAGCAAGTTCAGAAAGCCGTTGATCGGCAAAAATATACCAGATTACAGCGTGAGTATCTGCTACTGCGCTGATCACAAAATGTCCTCCCGTGGGAAGTTCGCCCATTCTTCTTGCCGTGCTTGATCGATATCAGCCGCAGACGGAGCAGAACCCAGGTTCGCGCACAACCCCCAGAGTGATTGGCGGGGCGTGCGGCGAGTCACCATCAAACCTTGCTCGATTTCAGGGGCAATCCGCTCAATTAATCGCACCTTGTCCACTAGGGAGAGTTGTTTTACAAGAGTGAGCACTTCCTCAAGGGTCATACATTACTTCCCGAAGTTTGCTGGTACTCATTCTAGCGCAGCGTCCCTCGGCAATTGAATAGGGGCGATCGACCCCACAAACTCTCTCAATATCAGGTAGGGAATTTAGCGATCGCTGGAGCAGTGCGATCGCAATAAGGGGCAACATCGCTCAAATCAACTGCATCTGATTAATTCTGAAGAGCGATCGCCCCTGCTCACCTTCTCACTGAGTAACGCCAGTATACTGAAAAACGTAGAGCTAGCGGGTGAAACAGCGATGACACCAAAAGAAGAACTAATCAAAGCAATTAATTGGGCGATCGCCAGAACAAATTGTGCAAGTGCTCTTAAAAGTGCTGAGCAGCCTGGAACATTCCAAAACCCAGCAAACTCTGCAATCTCCTCAATCCATCAAGCGGGAAGATCAACAGGCGATCGCTGATCAGCGTTTGCAATCTCACATTCAGTGGCTCAGCCGTACCCGCCAATTTCGGATATCTCAGATCTTGCACCTTTCTCATTAAGCGGGTTTCAGCGGCGCACCGCGCCGCTGAAACCCGCACTATTGGCAGGAGCGCGAAGCGCTCCTGCCAATAGTGCAAGATTTAAGATATCCCAGGCTCTACCACCAGAGCCTCTAAGTTTGACCATCATCAAAACTCGTCAGGAAGAACGCTATTGAGAGGGGGAGGCGCGCGGAACGCGCCTCCCCCTCTCAATTTCATAGCCGGATTAAGCAATGCCCGCTAAATGCACCCCTCTCTGTCCTCTGTGCTTCTATGATTGACTCAATCGTTCACTCGATCGCCTCTTCTCCGGCATGATACGAACTTCGCACCAACGGACCCGATCGCACATGGCTAAATCCCAGTTCGCGGGCGATCGCTCCCAGTTCAGCAAATTCTGCTGGAGTCCAATATTTTTGCACAGGTAAATGAGCCAGAGATGGTCGCATATATTGACCTAAAGTCAGACGATCGCACTGAATCGCTCGTAAATCCTGCAAGGTTTCGATGATTTCTTCGCGGGTTTCGCCATGTCCCAGCATTAAACCAGATTTGGTAGGGATAGTGGGATCAAGGATCTTAACCCATGCCAAAACTTGCAGCGATCGCTCGTATTGAGCACCCCGCCGCACTGGCCCCTGGAGACGACGCACGGTTTCAACGTTGTGATTGTAGCAGGCTGGATGCGCCTCTACCACGGTTGCAATCCGTTGTTGTTGGGCGATCGCTCCCCCTGTGCCCCAAAAATCTGGGGTTAGCACTTCGATTTGGGCTTGGGGATGGCGCTGCCGAATGGCCTGCATGGTTTGCACAAACCAAACTGATCCCTGATCCGGTAGATCATCGCGGGCCACGGAGGTCAAAACGACATATTTCAATCCCAACAATTGAACAGCCTCTGCCACTTTTTCTGGCTCGTCAGGATCAAGCGGCATAGGAGCGTGGCCTTTGTCTACTTGACAAAAGGCACAGGCGCGAGTGCAAGTTGGCCCCATCAACAGAAACGTTGCTGTCTGATTGGCATAGCACTCGCCTCGATTGGGGCATCGCCCTTCTTCGCAGATGGTGTGAATCCCTCGCTGCTTGATAATTTGCTGGACTGTGGAGATTTCACTGGCTTTACCCAGCGATCGCCGCAACCAATCGGGCAGATTTTGAATAAGAGGCGATTTTGACTCAATTCCGGCAGGCATAGAGGAGACTAAGATAAAACAATGAAGTCGGTGCAGCAAAGTACACTCCAAGATTATTATGGCAGGTGTATTGTTTTCTGGGATTTCGGGATGGCAAGTGGGCAAAGCAGGATCTAATTTGCTGTAATGCAGTTACACTTAGTTCATAAATCCACTCAGGTTCATCCTTTTCTTTGCCTGAAAGCATTGTGTTATCCAGCTAGATAGGGGTTTTACCTCTATATGTTTCTAAGTCACTGCTTGAGGATTCCATCGTGGCAACTCATAAGATCTTGGTCATTGACGACAGTCGAGTCATTCGCAACATGGTAAGGGATATGCTCCCCAAGGGGAACTTCCAGATTTTGGAAGCAAAGGATGGGGTTGAGGGACTCAACACCATTCATCAAGAGCGCCCCAACTTGATTATGTTGGACTTCTTGCTACCTCGCATGAGCGGTTGGGAGGTGTTTCAACAAATTCAAGCTCAACCAGAGTTGCGAGCGCCTCTCGTGTTGATGTCTGGTCGTAAAGAGGAAGTGACTGAAAAGATCCCTGAGCCGTTTGAGTACTTTGAGTTCATTGAAAAGCCGTTTGAACAGAAGCAACTGGTGGATGCAATTAAGGCAGCGATGGCCAAATTTAAGAAATGGCCTCAGTCTGTTCCTGCACCTGTTCCAGTAGTAGCACCCGCTGACAGTTCTGTTGACAGTTCTGAAATTCAAGAACTCAATAGGAAAGTTGAGAAGATGCAGGCTGAAATCGAGCAACTGAAAAAGCAAATGGCTCAGATTCTTACTTTCGTCAAGCAAAAGTTGAAATAGTTGAAATACCAGGACGAGAGAGGCGATCGCCTCTCAATCCAACTCTCTTCTCCCTTCTAACGCTCGTGCCAGGGTGACTTCATCGGCATATTCCAAATCCCCGCCCATTGGCAACCCAAAGGCGATGCGCGTCACTTTGGTGAAAGGCTTCAGCAGTTGACCGATATAGAGTGTGGTCGTGTCCCCTTCCACACTGGGGCTGATGGCCATAATCACCTCTGCAATCTTCTTTTGAGTCACCCGCCGAATCAAAGGAGAGATATGCAGTTGTTCCGGGCCAATACCATCCATTGGTGAGATCAGACCTCCCAGGACGTGGTATAGCCCTTGATATTCCCGAGTTTTTTCAATCGCAATCACATCTCTAGAGTCAGCAATCACACAAATGGTTTGATGATCTCGACTGGGCGATCGACAGATCTCACAGACGGGTTCTGCCGATAAGTGATAACACTCGTTGCATAAGCCCACTTGCTGCTTCGCTTCTAGGAGAACTTGCGCTAAAAGTTGCACTTCAGACTCAGGGCGTTTGAGAATATAGAGTGCAAGACGCTGAGCCGTCTTCGGTCCAACGCCAGGTAATTTTTGGAGTTGCTCGATCAATCGAGCGAGAGGGCGAGTATAAACTTTGAGCCTCCTAAAACCGAATGCATGGTGGGATGAAACAAGATTTTGGAATTGCTATGGCTAGGCCATGAGTTCCAAAAATTAATTAAGTTTTAAGGTTGCATTTCGTACAACTTGCTTAGTATTTGTAACTAAATCTACATCAGGGTTGACTTCTATTCTCATTATATTTGACGTTGCTGGAGGCTACAAGCAATCTAGCTGAACCTCAGTGCTGTGATTGCTTGTAGCAGCAGCGTTGGAACACTTGTATTTATCAGAGTTCCGTGATGTCACACCAATGAATTCGGTTTGTTCTTGTGGTGCTTTACCTAAGTAGAGAGGAGATTCATGTCCAATATTACTCGCAGGGAACTGCTGACTTTTTTGGGGGCAACTGCCGCAACGACGATTCTCTCCCCCAGAGTCGAGGAGCATCTGTTGGGTCTTGGTGATGCTGGTGTTGCTCAAGCAGTTGATCTACCACTTAGTTTCACTCCAGTGCGGTTGCCTCATCCTTTACCCATCTATCGAACCAAGCAGAGTTTTTTAGCTACAGGTTTAAATGGCAGAGGACGCAACCTTGCACCCGAACGCAACACTGCTCTCACCAGTTATCGAGTGCTAGATGATGTGGTTGTCCCACCAGAATACGAACGGTACGTAATTGTCAGTTGGGGCGATCGCGTTTTCCCAGATGCTAATGACTACTTTGGCTACAACTGTGATTTCACTGCTTTCATTCCAGCCAGGGAAGATGGCAGCATTGGCTATCTGTGGGTGAATCATAAGTATGTTTCGTATCCTATCTCCAACCTTGCTCCAGTGACTCCCCTAGATTTGGCGAATGCTCCGTCAACTGGAGCAACTGTGATTGGGGCAAACTTCCCGACTATTAGAAACCGCGACCTCCTGGGTGAGTTCATGTACAACATGGGAGGTTCAGTCGTGCGGGTGGTTAAGCAGCGCAATAATCGCTATCAGGTGCCACCCAATCAGGTTAGAAACCGTCGAATTCATGGGCTGTCTGGGTTGGGCATCAATAGCTTGCGAACCGATGGTTATCGCTCAGTTACTTCCTGGAATGGTCGTGAGGGCGATCGCAACTTTTTGGTGGGAACAGGACCCGCCGCAGTTGAAGTTTTCCCACTCAGTGCTGATGGATTAGGCAATCGCATTATTGGCACAGCTTATAACAGTTCAGGCGGCGTAACTCCTTGGGGAACTATCCTGTCTGCCGAGGAAAACTTTCAGGGAAGTTCCACCTTTTTTGTTGGGGTACAAGAAAACGTCAACCCCGATGGCACTCAGGTTGGCTATATCAGGGGAACCACTGGAGCGGAATTTGGCTTAGTTGGCGAGAAGTATGGCTGGATCGTTGAGATCGACCCGCTTGATCCAGACTTTCAACCCCGTAAACACACGGCTTTGGGGCGGTTTCGTCATAGCAATATTGCCCTCAGGGTTGAGGCAGGCAAACGATTGGTGGCGTATATGGGAGACGATCGCAGAGGCGGTCATACTTATAAATTTGTTAGTAATGGCACGGTAGAAAATCCGACTAGCAAAAGAAATAGCCGCTTATTTGAAGCTGGGGTGCTTTATGTCGCTCGGTACAATCCCGATGGTACTGGGGCATGGATTCCTCTCACCCTGGATACGCCCACCAACCCGATTCCTCCCTCCGTTTTAGCTGCCACTGAAGTCGCTAATTTGGGTTCAGCAACGCGCAACGCAAATATCCGTTTACCCCGTCGAACTGGTATCGCGAATCAAACCCAAAATAACAGTTTTGTTGTCATTGCCATCGCGGGCGGTCAAACTGTTGTCCCTGAAACACTAGCACTACCTGGATACCAGAATAGAACCTTACGAGACTTCTATACAAGTCAAGGCGCAGTTCTAGTTGATGCTTTCCTCGCTGCTAACCTGATTGGTGGCACGCCTACTGCTCGTCCGAAAGATATTGAGATACATCCCATCACCAAACAGGCTTACATTGCTTACGCAAACGCTGCACCCGGACAGGATGGCTATGCTGATTCTCGTATTTTTGTGGTTTCTAAGTATAGTAATGAGCCAGACGCTACCCAAAATTCTGGGGGATTGTATCGCATTATTGAAAACAATGCAAATGGCACAGGCACAACGTTTCGTTGGCAGAAATTTGCTCAAGCGGGAGAAGCCGGATCAGAAGAGGGAACGGGATTTGCTAACGTAGATAATTTGGTCTTTGACGCGCAAGCTAACGTCTGGGGTGTGACCGATATTGCAACAGATCAACAAAATGGCTTTTCGATTGGAGCAAATCTACAGCCGCTCATCGTTGATCATCGAGCAGCAGGTGATCCAGATTTAGCTGGGGTATTCGGCAACAACTTTCTCTTTTTCATTCCCACTCGTGGAGCAGATGCCGGAGAACTCATTCCATTTGCCTATGGCCCGACTCGTTGCGAGATGACCGGGCCAACCTTTGTTGGTGATACGTTAATTCTCTCTGTGCAACATCCAGGGGAAGACGTGCCGATTAACGATGGAACCCAACTTAGCCGAACGATCGAGTTATTAAACCTGAATGGTAGTTTGTTTAATCAGCGACGAGTTGTTTCTCGTGGTAGTAGCTGGCCAAGCAACATTCGAGGCAGGTTAACTGGCACACCTAAACCTTCGGTGATTGGCATCGTGCGGAAACAGGCGATCGCGGGTCAGTTCATCTGATGCAATATGCTTCAAGAGCGTGACCTTACCAGACCTTTGATGCAACTTACCAACTAATGATTAATTGATCATTAATTTAATTTTCTGCAACAGGCTCATTCCTATCTAAACGTGAGTTCGACGAACGGTTTTTCCTGGGGTGGGCGCAGCCCACCCCAGGAAAAACCGCTGTTTTGAGGGTGTGGCGCGTCGCGCCACACCCTCAAAACAGCGATTATCGAACTCACGTTATTTAAGGACGGTTGTTATGTCTTGAATTTAATTTTTATTTGCGGGATACCCCGCAAATAAAAATTGACAAACCACTAGCAATGAGCCTGCTCAACCTGAACACATATTTTGAGAAATAAAGCAAGTTTCAAGGCTACACTTTTAACAAATTTTCTAACACTCAGTCTAAACCAGAATTAACCCTAACCTCAACTCACCTTAACGTGGTAGTAGTACCTTTATATACATAACTTTGATGACTTTCCATGTCTTCATCATTTTCCCTGGCAACGCTAAGTGACTGAGCTTGCAATGGTTTTGTTCACTTCGGTTTATTCATTTCACCATCAAGTTCGGTTTATTTTTGTGGTGCAAAACACCTTGAGAGGAAATTCATGTCCAATTTTACTCGCAGAGAACTGCTCACTTTTTTCGGAGCAAGTGCTGCAACAACGATTCTTGCTCCTCAGATTGAGGAGCATTTGTTAGGCCTTGGTAACACCAGCACCGCTGAAGCTGTTGATCTTTCCCTTAGTTTTACACCAGTACGGCTGCCCCATCCCTTGCCCGTCTATCAAACCAAGCGGAGCTTTTTGGCAACTGGTTTGAACGGTGAAGGACGGAATATCGCTCCCAGACGCAACACCGCTCTGGCCAATTATCGAGCTCAAGATGACGTGGTTATTCCGCCAGAATATGAGCGCTATGTGATTGTAAGCTGGGGCGATCGCGTTTTCCCAGATCAGAGAGACTACTTTGGTTACAACTGTGATTTCACGGCTTTCATTCCAGCCAATGAAGATGGCAGCAGTGGTTATCTCTGGGTAAACCACGAGTACAACTCCTTCCCTATTTCTCAGTTTGCTCCTGATACTCCTTCAGATTTAGCTGGCTTGCCAACAACAGGACCGATTGTCATTGGCTCAAGCTTCCCCACTGCAAAGAACCGTGATCTCCTGGGTGAGTTCATGTACAACATGGGTGGTTCGATTGTTCGGATTACCAAAAACCGCAACAACCGCTATCGCGTTGATGCTGGTCAACCCAGAAACCGCCGGATTCATGGTCTTTCTGGTTTAGGAATTAATAGCCAACGGAGTGATGCCTACAGAACTGTGACCTCTTGGAACGGTCGCCAGGGTGATCAGAATTTCTTGATTGGCACTGGCCCCGCCGCCACTGATGTGTTCCCGCTCAGTTCTGATGGGTTGGGCAATCGTATTATTGGCACGGCTTTCAATTGTTCCGGTGGTGTTACTGCCTGGGGAACTGTCTTAACGGCAGAAGAGAACTTCCAGGGTAGTAGCCTGTTTTTCGTGGGAGTACAAGAAAACGTTAATCCCAATGGCACTCAAGCAGGCTACGCCAGCGGCACAACTGGGGCTGAGTTTGGTCTGGTTGGAGAGAAGTACGGTTGGATGGTGGAAATTGATCCCGCTGATCCCAGCTTCCAACCCCGTAAGCACACTGCCTTGGGTCGCTTCCGTCACGAAAATATTGCCTTCCGCACTGAAGCAGGCAAAAAGCTGGTGGTTTACATGGGAGACGATCGCCGGGGTGGTCACACCTACAAGTTTGTCAGCAACGGCACGGTCACCAATCCCAGCCGCAAGGGAAACAGCCGTTTACTCGAAGATGGCATTCTCTACGTGGCACGGTACAACCCTGATGGCACAGGAATCTGGATTCCTCTCACCCTGGATACCCCAACCAATCCAATTCCTCCGTCCGTTTTGAGTTCTGTAGAAGTTGGAGTGCTCGGTTCAGCCACTCGCAATGGCAACACTCGTTTGCCTCGTCGAGCAGGGATCGCTAATCAGACCCAAAATGGTGGTTCGGTGGTGATCGGCGTAGCTGCGGCTCAAGGGGTTTTAGCCGAATCGGTCGCATTACCCGGATATCAAAACAAAACCCTGAGAGACTTCTACACTAGTCAGGGAGCTATTCTGGTTGATGCTTTCCTGGCATCAAACCTTGCTGGTGGCACACCGACAGCCCGACCGGAAGACATCGAAGTGCATCCGACGACAAACCAGGTCTACATTGCTTACACTGATGGCGCACCGGGTAGCGATGGATATCCTGACTCTCGCATCTTTGTTGTCTCCAAATACACCAGTGCAGTTAACGAAACTCAGAACTCCGGTGGTTTGTACCGGCTGACTGAGGACAGCGCCGATGGCACTGGCACGACCTTCCGCTGGCGGAATTTTGCTCAAGGTGGAGAAGCGGGTGCTAAAGATGGCACAGGTTTTGGTAACGTGGATAACTTGGTCTTTGATCCTCAAGGAAACGTTTGGGGTGTGACTGATTTCTCGACGGGTCTACATAATGGTTTCTCCGTTGGTGCAAATCCAGAGGCGCTAACCATTGACCACAGCAGAACGGGCAATCTAGATTTGATTGGGGTGTTTGGCAACAACTTCCTCTTCTTTATCCCCACTCGTGGTCCTGATGCTGGAGAATTGATTCCGTTCGCCTATGGGCCACCGCGCTGTGAAATGACTGGTCCAACCTTTGCTGGCGATACGCTGATCATTGCCGTTCAGCATCCGGGTGAAGATTCACCCATTAACGATGGCACTCAACTGAGCCGATCGATCGAAATGTTAAACCTGAATGGTAGCTTGTTCAACCAGCAACGCACGGTTCCTCGTGGCAGTAGCTGGCCCAGCAACATTGAAGGTGATTTGACTGGGCCACCGAAGCCCACTGTGATTGGTATTGTTCGCAAAGAGCCAACTCCAGGGCAGTTTATCTAGGTTGCTCTAATTTAGAGAGTTCTCCGCAACACCATAGAGGGCACAGAGTAAATCCATCTCTGTGCCCTCTGTGTCTCTGTGGTGCTCTATCCCTGATCATTCAAGCTTGGAAATGTGATTGTGGACAAACTTTCAGCCTGAAACCGTTGTAAGATTGCCTGATCCTCATGGGCGAGGATAACCCTATGAGCAAGATCAGGCAGGAGATGCTGCCATTGAGATGGGTCGAGATGGCTGATCAAACTAATTTCGGGTGATTCTACTGTAGTGTCGATCGCGACTGCCTCTGCATCTTCGCTCAACAACTGCATCAGCACTCCCGACAGCAGTAAGTCTGCTTCAGCAGCATGACGGGGGCTAACATAGATTAATAGGGTAATTTGAGCGCGATCGCTGCGTTGCATCACTCCCTGCACAGCCGCTAGCACCTCCTGAAACACAACTTCTTCAGGCTGCTGCCAATCTGGAAAAGCAATCAGGTTGATCTCGCGTAGCTTAAAAACTTGACGCACGAGTGTAGGAAAGTGGTCGTGCAGCAGCTTTTGCAGTTTTGTCTCAATCAGGCTAACCGCTTGCGGAATTGATTCCAAATCCTCCTTGAGACGTTGCAAGTGTTCGTAGTGCTGTCGAATCTGCTCTGGTGATTGTTCAAGTGGAGTGGGCATCAACCAGGATTGCACGTAATCCTTGAGCAGCCAATCCGGTAGTTCAGCAGGGTGAGAGGCTGCTGTCCAATCCAGCAGGCTAGTATACAGCAGCGCTGCCAACAAATGCTGCATGGCTCCAGGGACAGATAGACCTTCAGCCAGATAATCCAGAGTCTCAGTTTTGAACTGTGCCTCCGCTTGGGTCAATGGTTCATTTCGCAGATGACTTTGCAAGATGAGCGTGTGAGCCTGCCCCAGCGGGCTATTATACAAGTCCTGTAATTCGTCACTGGGGGTGCTGACCCAATGTTCGGCAATCTGCTGCCGGACACGCCGCAACTGCCCGATCGCCACCCAGGATTCTGGCTCTCGTTGATACTGCTGGATTAATTCCTTTAACTGCCGCAGGGAGAAAATTCCCGCTGTCGTCAGGCTCTCGAAGGCATGGGGGTGGGTTTCGGCATCTAGTTCGGCTGGAGG
>Ga0224723_1001542_pt1 | contig 13733 bp, 8 predicted proteins | sample Balambano_FR2_Me_FD_161647 | JGI IMG/M metagenome (GOLD analysis project Ga0224723, IMG submission 161647) | Freshwater sediment microbial communities from Lake Towuti, South Sulawesi, Indonesia - Balambano_FR2_MetaG | ecosystem: Environmental > Aquatic > Freshwater > Lake > Sediment | place...
GATCGTGCTGAAGTCGGAATCAGTGGAATACTCGAAGGTGACATCGCCTCGAAACAGGCTGCGCGTCCAGAGAACGGTAGAGGTTTGGGTGGTGTCGCCACTGGCAACACCGTTGGGCAGCGAGGCGGGTTGAGGATTGCGGGGATCGTAGCTGGTGGTGTCGATGTCGAGCGGATCGGGGAAGGTGTTAGCGATGTTCTGCCAGGGGACAAACTTGAAGTTGGAGTTAATATTCTCCAGCTCGCCCTCGTCTTCGACCAGCACCGCCGGATCGTTGTTGCCGTCCTGCGTCACAAACAAGCCAAAGGGAAAATTGGGTCCGAGGGGCAGGTTAATCACATCCGCGCCGTCCGATTCCTGCACGCTGTCGATCGCCCCACCAGAACCGATCGCAAACCGCCCCAAAAACTGATTCAATCCTTCCCGGCTGTAGACCGCAAAGGTGTTGTCGCCCTGACTCGATGCCAGCAAATAGCCTGTGCCGTCCTTGCCGTAGTAAATCGTCAGCCCTTCCACGTCATCGGTGAGGTTTTCGCCGCCCAGTTCCTTGACGCGATCGATCAAAATGCCCGTATTACTGCCGTTGGGTTCTGCTTCATATCGCCAGATGCCGACGTTTTCCTGTCCAACGTAGAGAATGCCTTTTTCCTGATCGACCACCATTCCCTCAAGCTGCGGATCGGTGTCTTCGGGCGCGTCCGCAGGAAGGGGAACCGTGAAGTTTCGCACCCGCTCCCCGTCAATTCTGCCGTGGCGTTCCACCAGTTTGATCTGCGCCACGTCTCCGGTTTCCCGCCGATTCACAAAAACGTATTCTTCGCCAGAAACGGGACTGCGGTAGTTAGCAATGCCGTAGGCACTTCGCTCATCGGAGGAATAGGGCGGCAGGAAGGGAGTATCCTGAAAGAGCGTCCCAATCCCCTCAAAGGTGATGTCTTCCAGATAGGCATCGGGATTGTTGGGATTGATTTTGAAGAACACCAGCTTGTCGTTGTTGCGATCGGTTGCAACAGCCAGATCGATCGTTTCTCCACCCAGTTCCACGTTGTAGAGCAGATCCACGTTGTTATAGCGGATATCTTCTGGAGCAATGGTTTGTACCAGCGTCCCACCCAGATCATAAACGCGCAGTCCCCCGTTTTTGACGGACGTAATCACCAGACTCTTCGCGGCATCGTTTGCATTAACATAAATTGCCGGATCATCAGCATCGGCTTCCTGCTCTTCGTCATCCAGCAGTTCGGGGCGTGTTTCAACGGTGGGCGTGGCTGTTAGCAGAATTTCCGTATCCAGAGCCAGGATTTGCGTAAACTGCGTTGGGCTAAAGTTATTGTCGCTGGTGACGACGAGCGACTGACGACCATCGGCTAAACGCGGACCAAAGCTGATTCCTTCAATGTTGTCCGTTCCGGTCGGCAGCTCCAGATCATCAAAATTCAGCAGCAGACGCTTCTGGACAGGACGGACATTCTCCAGCAGCGTATCGCTCAAGTTGTTCAGCGAATCGTAGAAACTGATATCGGTTGCCCCTTGCAAACTAATCTCGTACAGCCGGATCGTATTGCCCGTGTTGCCCGGTGTGCCCTCCGCCCCTGCGGAAAACGAGCGCTCCAGTGCCAGAAACGTCCCCCGATCGTCGATCGCCAGCAAATCGACTAAGCCGTTAGTGGCAGAACCCGTTGCCGGGTTGGGCGGCAGTGCTACTGGCTCAGTCACATACAGATATTCCTTTTCGGGCTGTCCCGTCACCAGGTTGTATTGAATAATGCGATTGCGGCTGCCTGCGCTGAGGGAAGCGGTGGCTCCGTCCTGCACCAGGGCATTTTCGGTGGCGGTAAACAGGAATTGCTGATTGGGACTGATCGTCAGGCTTTCAAACGCCAGGTTATTTCGCACCCCCGCCGTCTGGGTTTCTCCTGTGTCCAGAACGCCATTGCCGTTGCTGTCCTGAATCACGGGCAGGAATTTGGCGGGAATGGGCAGCGATCGCACCTGCTGACCGTCAGACAGATTGAACTCGTTAATAAAGGGATTGATCACCCGCGTTGCGCTGACCTCCCCCTCTGATGAAACAAAGACAGTTTCATTCCGGGTCAAGGCAATTCCCTCCGGGTCGAGACTGTTCGCCGCAAAGGGATTGCCGTTAGTATCCTTTAACTGGGTTACGTTCGTGAAGGCAACATCGCCCTCGTCTAGCGCTCCGTCACTGAGATCGATCGTGACAGTATAAAAGCGAGCATTAGAAGATCGATCGTCCGAAATAATGTAGTAGCGATCGTTGGCAGCATCGTAGGTAATCCCGGACAAACCGCCGACTGCAACCGGAGTGCCGTTAATCGCTCCCGCTGGCTCGGCAGGAATAAATTCGGTCGGGAAAACCTGCTGTCCGGCAAAGTCTGCTTCTACAGCGGTGCGTCCTGCAGGGGTTGCCTCCGTCTGAATGTCCACAACCACCTGGCGGTGATCGGAGCTGGGGAAGCCGTTCCACAGATTGGGGTTAAACGTGCCCACGAGCGGAAACAGGGGATCGGTGTCCAGGGGCCAGAAGACGCCCGAATGAGTAACCTGGAGATCCGCTGAGGGCAGCACGTAATCCGCTCTCAGGTTTCCGGGCGAAGTATCGGCAAAGTCTGCGGTGTCAAAGGCAGGATTGCCGCGCTGAGTCAGGTTGATGCCTCCCTGAAGTTCTGCCTGCTGCACCGCACCAGGACTGGAGGGAATAAAGTTCGTGTTGATACTGGGGTTTTGCAATAGCTGCAGAATGGCATTGCGATTACCCACGCGAAACGCATCCCCGTCATCTGCCTCCGCATTCTGATCGCCCATGATCACAAAGCTGGAGCCGGGCTGCAATCCTCCCGTTTTGCCCTGGTCGTCGTAGATATAGTCCCCCTGATTGGGAGTGACATAATCTGCCCAGAAGCGAATCTCGTCATAGTTGCGCTTGCCGTTGCGGTCTTCGGGTCCGTCGAATACGGGGGGTGTGGGATGGCTCGCCAGCACATGGATGGTCTGCCCGTTAATGGCGATCGGCACATCCCAGTGACTCTTTGAAGAAAGCCGCAGAATCTCTTGCTCCTCAGGGGAATAGAACTGTCCCAGGTTTTCGCTCACGGGTGTGGCAGGATCGTCTACCGTGGGGTCGTTGGTGAGCAAATTTCCCGGCATATCCTTCCAGCGAAAGGTTTGGAATGTGCGGATGTTGTCTGTGTCGATCGGGTATTTCGACAGCAGCACCATGCCAAATTGTCCCGGAAATGTGCCAAACCCAAAGGCATCATCGCCATAGCCGGGCGCACCCACACCATCGGTAATGGTCGTAACGACACTGCCGTTGTTGTTTAGATCAAATCCGGTAGGAATGCCCGTATTGGAAGGAGCAATGTAGAAGTAGGGATAGTTGACCGGATCGGCTCCGTTTTGGCTCACCGCGAGGAAGTTTTGCTGAAACAGCTCCACGGCGCGATCGGGATCGGCAGTGAAGAAGTCAAACTCGTTGATCAGCAGCACATCCGGATTCGTGCGCTGAATAATTTCGGCAACTGTTCGCGCCTGCTGAATCCTCACATCCTGTGTTATTGCTGTGCCTCGACTGTCAGGAACTGGGGGATTGGAGAAATCGTTGATGAGTTGTCCCTCTGCAGCACGATTGAGAGACGCATTAAACTGAGAAAAGCGAACAGTTGCAGTCATAGTGATCACACCATTCTTAAAACAATAGAAGGAACATTGTGAGACAGCATCACGGCTTAAAAGGCATTACCTAAAGTAGTGACGATGCAAAAGAACTAACAATAAAAGAACTAACAATAAAAGAACGAATCAGTTGGAAAGTGGCAGAGCTTATATTGAAGAATTTAGAAGGCTACGATATTAATTTGCTGAGAACACTTTTAAGTAGGTCAACCCAATCAACCGTAGAATGAGTTAGGCGAAAACCGTAACGCATTAGAGCCTTGAAACAGCATCCTACAGAAATTGATTTTAATTTTGCCAACCTACTTATTTTTTCGTTTTGAAAATAGGGAGGTAAAAAGTGAATATGAAAATAAAGCCAAGCAATGAATTCTAAATTCAAGCCTATGCGAAATGAACAAATTTTTTACAGAACCACAGAAATAAATCTTTAGGCTTCTGCTCACGTAGACGATACTTACCGCTAGCACTCTACCATCAGTGTCCCTTGGATTGCCTGTCGCCTGGATTACAGGAGTAGAAAACTTTACGAGCTTATTCTTCCAGAAGCTATCGCCTGGTTGGCAGAGTAGCCTTGTCAGCTACGCAGAATAGATTAAGCTGGAGGAATTTTCTCCGTCTATCTGAGGAGTTGTGTCGGCAGAAAATATACCAATCTCAGGCTGGTAAAACCTGAGAATTTGCCCAGCATTGAATTCTAAGTCGATCGGCAAAATTAAAATCAATTTTTTTAGGATGTGTTGGGCGAAGCCGTAACAATAATTTTTTGGACTGAGGGGGTGGACTGCTCCCCCAGTTCAAAAAATTATTGCAACCAGTCCTATCTATGCTCTTCTCCGATCTCATTTTGTCTCAACTTAAGACTTGCTCCCAGGATGTGTTTTAAACCCTCAGGTGGCTGATGGGTGACGAGTACTCGGCTAGAACCGGAACTGAGAGAGCGATCGCAGGTATTAAATGTCAAACCTCTGCAGGGCATCACGACAAGCAGTTGCAATTAAACAGGCTTTTGTTTTCCCCTCTTCCGCAACCCCGCGCCTCCTCAATTCTCACTGCTATAGCAATCCTTTTTGAATTGTATTAGGTGCAGGGGCACAGCCCTCACACCCCCTTTTTCATAAGCCATTTGTGAGTGCTATATTCCCTTAATTTGGCTTAATTTACAGGCTGAAATTCTGCTCAAAATCCGATCGACTTGTCGGCTGATTAATCATCAATCCTTCGCCACCCAGCACTTCAAGCGGTTTACCTTCGACCAAAAGCCAGACTTTTGCATTGGGGTCGATCGCCGTAGCGGTGTAGATCACCTGCCCCAATCTGCCTTGCATTGACGCACTGCCGCCGCCCGTAGTGAACTCTTGCGAGAGATCAACGTGAACGCCGTCTTCTTTGACTTCCAGCCCCAGCAGGCGCGTGTTCTCAGGAACGGTGGAGGTGAAGCTCTCATCTGGTGAGCCTTTCAGCATGGTTTCAAAGGCAGCTTTGAGCGCGGCATCGGGTTGTCCAGCCGGAACACTCACCGGGGCAGGAGCCAGCTCGATCCGATCGCTGTCCGTCTTCAGCCAGTAAACCTGAACCGTTTGCTGCTGTGTCGGGTTCGCTTGAGGTGAGGGAGGAACTGCGGTTGAGATCGGGGCGTTTGCTTCTGGGGCAGTCGATCGCCCATTCCACCAGGCAACTCCACCGCCAATGGCTAAGCCGATCGCCGTAAAGCCAGCAATAATGCCAAGCGGGACTCGGCGGGGCGCGGAAGTTTTTTGAGCGGGGGTTTGATGATCTTGCATCGCAGGATTCCTCCTGAAAGTTTAAGCTTGGGGCAATGATGACTTATTTCAGGGTAACTACAGATTGAATTCCTGGCGTTCCAGAAAATGAACCCCAAAGATTAGCGCTGGAGCGCTGCGATCGAAAAATCAAAGCCTGGCTGAAGCTGCACAAATGCCGCGATCGTGAGGCGATCGTCTTCGATCTGCAAATTCAAAATGCGGGCGAGGATGCCGGAGTCCTGCAGACGAGTCAGGTTAAGCTGCTGGCTGATGCCGCCCAAAAGCAGATTCACAAGCTCTGACGGCACGGCTTCATTGTTAATCCGAATTTCTGGGTCAATCAGGCTAAGCTGTGTGCCCGACAGGATTTCCAGCCCGGCTTCTCCTGTAATTTCAATCCGATTGTTTTGAGAAGTATTTTGAGAAATATCTTGAGAAATATCTTGAGAAACGTCCTCAGAACTGCTCTGCGCTGGCGATCGCGCTGGCTCTGCAGGCTGCTCAACCAGGCTTACCTGAAACCGCACACGAGGCGAGGCAGTTTCCCCAGCCGTTTCCCCCTCTGGCAAATTATCGGTCAGAAACTGCACCTGCGGATCAATAAAGTCATATCGCTGAAGCGTCTGTGCAGTTCCGCCCAGGAAGTTCAGGCTGAGGTCGCGCAGCGCACGGGTAACAGGTTCCGATCGCAGTGCCTGGTTCAAATCTTCTCGCGTCAGCACAACGCGCACCCCCGCCCGGATCGGCTGCTTCAGGTCGCTCAAGTCCTGAACGTTGAGGGCGATCGGGTCTGTCTCCACTTCGAGCGTGTCAATTCGGACATCATCAATTGGAAAAACGCCCCGTCCTGCAATTCGCACGCGGTCAGCTCTGCCCTGGAGTAAGCGATAGTTTGGCGTGCTGTCGATCCGAACTGACAAATCCTCAATGTGGTCAAACTGCTGCCGGATGGCATTTGCGACAAGGCGATCGGCAACAAGCCCAGCCGGAGACAAAACGCCCAGCACCGCAGCCAGCAGGACGGTGAAAAATTCCATACGCCCACGCAACTTAACGAAACGACTACACTATGTCACAGATCAATATCAAAGATCGACATGTTCCGTGTAGCGATGATGCTATACCTGAGCCGTCTCGCTGGAAGACGTTGTCTCTGGCTGCAGCGATCGATTTGCCCGGACTGCGCGGAACATACCAAAGTGACAGAGACCTGTGCCAAACGCAAGCCGCATCAGCAGCAGAGTCGGAACTTCGCGCAGCGATTTAATCAAGCCTGATATCCCAAACCGCACCAATCCTTCTGGTCGAGCCACGCCCTGCCAGATTGAGTCCAGCCACGAAGGCAGTGTTTGCTCTGTCCAATCTGCAGTGATGACTTCTCCTTCAACTAATCCCATTGCTTCTAGCAGCTCGGCAAACCCCTCAATGCTGGAAAACGCAGGATGCGACCATTGATCGAGGAGCTGGCGCATAACAGGTCTTTCCCAGAAATTCAGCGGCTTCTGGCGATCGTCTCGCTGGTTCCAATCTGCCATCACCATAATGCCTCCTGGCTTGACTACCCGCATTAATTCCTTGGCAAACACAGCTTTATCGGGCATATGCGGGCCTGCCTCGATCGACCAGACCACATCAAAGCTGGCATCTGGAAACGAAAGTGCCATTGCGTCATCAACCTGAAACTGCACATCGAGATCAGCAGACGTGAGTTCCTGAGCGCGTTTAACCTGCTGTGGGCTAATCGTAATTCCGGTGACAGCAAACCCATAGTCTCGTGCCAGAATGCGGCTACTGCCCCCAATGCCACAGCCCACATCTAAAACCGTCGTGCCAGCAGGCAACTGATCTAAACCGCTCCAGCGCACCATTTCATGCACAAAGTCTGCTTTGGCAGCCAGAAAATCTTTTCGCTTTGGCGGTGAGCCATAGTGCCCCAGGTGAATGTGTTCGCCCCAGTAAAATTCCAGAATTCCGTCTTCTGTCCATTCGTCGTAGGAATTGGCAACGGAATTCGCAGACTGATAGCGCCGAGCAGTGATCACATACAGCCCAATGCCCAGAATCAGCAAAACCAGGAGAATTCCGATCGCCGCAAAAAACACACTCATTGAGATCAAGCCTTCACTTCTATGACATTTTTGTAACAATCCTATTGTATTGCTTTAGATTGCGTGATTTGTCTTCCGAGCTTGTTGTACTGCAATTTGCAAGACGATCGCATCTTGAGGTTTGCCGTTGATGCGTCTGGCAGGCGCACTTGCCCAGACGCTCTTCCTCAGGAGTGAATGCCCTCTGCTCATTCAAAAGTTTCTTGTTAAGCAATTCTTGCCCCTGGATAGAAGACAGCTTCTCTCTTAAGTTTCATGATGGAAGCATGAACAAGATAAACACTATTGAACGCCTTGCTACCCTCAATCGCATTCGTAAATTTAGCCGATTGATGGATACTGCTTTTCGGATTCCAGGTACTCCGTTTCGCATCGGATGGGATCCGATAATTGGATTAATTCCAGGATTGGGAGATGCCATCAGCACGGGAATTTCTGCCTACATTATTTTGATGGCTGCCCGCTTTGGTTTACCGCGATCGGTTCTGGGCTGGATGCTGCTCAATGTTGGACTGGAAGCAGTTCTAGGTTCTATTCCGCTAATCGGCGATTTGTTCGATGCTTTCTTCAAGGCAAATATTCGCAACCTGGCGCTGTTAGAACTGCACCTGAAAACGACTGAACCAGAATTAGGTGAACAGGATTCGCTTAATCTCTCTAGCGTTATATCGCCAGAGAAACTGACAGCAGATTCTGTCGTATAGAAATTCACCCGATCGGTTGATTCGACTGACCGATAATGTGTGGTGGAAGTTGTACTAATGTCAGCCGTATGTCAGTCGTGCGTCAGCCGTACCAATGTCAAAAGTACAGCAGAAAAGTTATCAAAAGTCGTAAAGGCTTCCAGATTTTAACCCGGCAACAGAAGGGCGAAGCATTCGGCAAGAGAACGGTGGCACTCCTCATCGCTGCTGCTCGACTGCTTCGCCCGGACATCAGAGAAGACATCCTGTTCAATTGCCTCTGATAGGAGAACAGACAATACAGAAAAACAAATTTTATTCTGCTGTATTTTTTACAATTTCTTTTGGGCTTACTGTTAAATTTTATTGCGTTCCTGAGCAGTCTATTTTTGAACTTGTAAAAATAATTAGATGACCTAAAATTAGCCTGATTAAAACCGTTAAGGAATTTAGTTGTTCATTCCCACAAGGAGGAATAATTTAATTATTTTTCATTTGGCGATCGTTTGACATTTGGTTAAAAGGTTAGTTTTATGAGAGTCGATCGTTCCTGAGCCTGAAGTTATTTCGGCAGAATTCTAGCGTCTCTGCGCTTTGGCTTCTGCGCTCTAATTCGGGAATAAAGCGATCGAACCGTAAGATTCACCAGAATTAAAATCGACGTATAAGAAGAGCCTTTTGGCTTACAAATCAAGGATGACTATGATTGAACTTGTGATTAGAGTTATCCTGGTGTTAATAGAAACGAGAAACATCATTCTGCGTTTGGCAGGTGTTGAGTTGATCACAGCACCTCCGTCTGATTTGAGCGTCACTTCATCTCGCTTGAACCCAAAAACTTGTTCTAGCAAGTTGTTTCGATAGCAATCGTAAATGGTTTATGAAAAAGGGGTTGTAGAGACACAGCTCCCACGCAGAGGCGTAGCTCCTACACTCCATACAATCCCAAACAATTCCAAAAGGATTGCTATAGCAATTTGTGAAACATAAGTGAAAAAAACGGTGCAAATTCTTCTCAGAAGTTCTTCTCAGAGGTAATGAATTAACGATCGAACTGCTGACCAGTAAGCAAGTCAAAAGCATTTCGTAAGTTCATCGCTTCAAATTTTCTTCAAAAGAGTTTGTGCTGCCAATTTTTCACTCATCCCTATCGACATTGAGGAATTTTAGACCATGTTTCAGTTGACGAAAGCAATGCGCCGCTGGTTGCCGATCGCGGGTGTCCTGGTACTAGCAGCTTGCAGCGGTAATAATCCGAATGCCGGAAATTCAGCAAACAACACCGAAGCAGGAAGCGGAGCAAATTCAGCAAATACCGAGTTTGCTGCTGCAAGAGGCTGCAAGAATGTGGGAGTTTTGCTGCCGGAGTCTGATTCTTCTGCCCGCTACGAAGCATATGATCGCCCGCTGCTAGAGCGAGAAATCAAGGCAGCAATTCCAGGCGTAACGATTCAATACGCCAACGCCAACAACAACGCAGCCACCCAGCAAAACCAGGCAGAAGCAGCCCTGACGAAGGGAGCCTGCATTTTGGTGGTTGACCCCAACGACAGTGACCAGGCATCAGTGATCGTTCAGCAGGCAAAAGCAAGCGGCGTTCCTGTCATTGCCTACGATCGTCTGATTCAAGACCCCGACACTGCGTTCTACGTTTCGTTTGATAACGAGCGCGTCGGTGAACTTCAGGGTCAGTACATTGTCGATCAATACAAAGCAGGTAACCTCAATCTGGAAAAGGGAGCCACGCTGGTGATGATCAACGGTTCCCAAACCGACAACAACGCACTGCTGTTCCGCAAGGGCGCTCTCAAGGCACTGCAGCCCCTGATCGACAGCGGAGACCTGAATCTGGTCTTTGACCAATACACCCCCAACTGGGACAACGCCAGAGCGCAATCGCTGATGGAAGGCGTGCTGACTAAGGAAGGCAACAATATCGATATCGCCTACGTCGCAAATGACGGCATGGCAAACACGGTGATTGCTGCCCTGCGCGCCCAAAGGATAAACGGCAAAGTACTCGTGACCGGGCAGGATGCGACCGCAACTGGAATTCAAAACATTCTGACGGGCGACCAGACAATGACAATCTATAAGCCGATCGTTGAGGAAGCGAAAGCAACCGCAAGACTCGTCGCAGCGTTGAGCAACGGCGAGGATGTTGGTTCGCTAATCAACGGTCAAACCGAAGTGAAGGGTGGAGGAACAATTCCGTCGGTGCTGGAAGCGCCGATCGTCGTGGACAAAACCAACGTGGAGTCTACGGTGGTGAAGGATGGCTATCTGACCAAAGAGCAGATCTGTAGCGGTCTGTCTGGAGACACCACAGGCTTCTGCAATTAAAGTTGGTGATCCTCTCGGCGGTCGATCGATTCAAAGTCCTCCAACCTTGGGGGATTTCGAGGGCAATCAGAATCGTTCACGCTTTCCGAGCAGCCGCTCAGAATCCATCGGTTCTACGTCGAGAGGATAGCCAGATTTTGTGTCGCTTACTCTTTTGGAACAATCTCCATGACAGACACTTCTTTTTCGGTTCGACCTGATGTGCAGCCGACAAACGGCATTCCTCGACTCCAGCTCAGAAATATCAGCAAATCCTTCGGTGGCGTGCAGGCACTCAAGCACGTTGATTTTGAAGTGTTTGACGGAGAAGTCGTCGGGCTGGTGGGCGACAACGGAGCCGGAAAATCGACGCTGATCAAAACCATGTCGGGGGCATACATTCCCGACGAAGGCGAAATTTTAATTGATAACCAGCCTGTTACGATTCAGGGCCCGCAGGATGCAACGCGGCTGGGCATTGAAACGGTCTATCAAGATCTGGCGCTCTGCGACAACCTGGACGTTGTAGCAAACCTGTGGCTGGGTCGTGAGGCACATCGAACGCTGATTCCAGGCGTGCTAAAGGTACTGGATGAAGCGGAAATGGAACGCAGAACGATCGACGTTTTGCGAACGCTGGATGTCAAAATTCCTTCGGTGCGATCGACGGTTGCAGGGCTGTCGGGTGGACAGCGGCAGTGTGTCGCGGTTGCAAAAACAATTCTGCGCCAGCCTAAGGTCGTGTTGCTCGATGAGCCAACGGCTGCGCTGGGTGTAGCGCAAACTAGACAGGTGCTCAACCTGATTCATCGGCTGAAGCAGCAGGGTCAGGCAGTCGTCGTGATTTCCCACAACCTGCACGATGTCTTTGAAGTGACCGATCGCATTGTGGTGATGCGTTTGGGACAGCGCGTGCGCACCTTTGAAACCCGAAATGTGAATCGGGAAGCGGTCGTTGCGGCAATTACCGGAGCAGATGCAGCAGCCGTCACCGAAACGGATGTCACAGGGGTTTAAACCCGGCTCAATTAGGTGATTCCAATTCGATTCCGATTCTATGACTCATCGTGATTGCGACCCTTCCACAAAAGCCTCTGAATTAATATGACAAGCTTAGATCCAAATCCCCAAAAGGGAGGTCAAGATAGTTCTCTCGTTCGTCAACCGGGTGCTGAATCAGCCTCTTCGCAGCGTGCCCGATTTAATCTGCGATCGTTGATGCAGGGCGACCTGGGATTCATTCCCGTGATCATCACCCTGGCATTGATTACAATTTATTTTCAGATTGCGACGAGCGGTGTCTTCTTTCAGGCAAGAAACCTGTCGAACCTGACCCAGCAAATTGTTGCAATTAGCATTCTCAGCGTTGCTGCCGTACTGGTGCTGCTGTTAGGCGAAATTGACCTCAGTTTAGCCTCAGTTGCCCAAGCCTGCGCCGCAATCATGGCAACGGTTTCGGTATATCAAAACTGGAATCCGTGGGCTGCAATTCTGGTGGCACTACTGGCAGGTGCGGTCATTGGGTTAATTAACGGATTTTTTGTGGCGGTGCTGCGTGTGCCGTCATTTATTGTCACCCTGGCAGGATCGATCGGCTATGCTGGACTGCTGCTGGTGGTGATGGGACCGCAAACAACGCTGGTGGTACGAGATCCGGTCATTCGTTCCCTGGCTCCAACCTATCTGCCGCCTGCTTTAAGCTGGGGATTACCGCTGCTGGGGCTGGCACTCTATGCCGCAGGTCTGTGGTACAACCAGAAGCGACGCAAATCCGCAGGGCTTCCTGTGCAGCACACGACTCAAACCGTGCTTCAGCTTGCTGCAGCAACCGCAGTTGTTCTAATCGTGGTCTTCCTGTTCCAGTCTTATCAGGGTGTGCCGCAGGCAGTGATGATTGCCCTTGCGCTGGTAGTCATTGCATGGCTGATTCTGAAAAAGACTCCCTTTGGTCGCCATTTGTACGCGGTTGGCGGTAACGCAGAAGCAGCTCGTCGCGCTGGAATTAACGTGGTGCGAATGAAAATTACGGTGTTTATGCTGGCTTCCACGCTGGCAGCCTTTGCCGGAGTCATGATGACCTCGCGCAGTACTGCCGTTGCGACTCAAATTAGCTCCACGCTGCTGCTGAATGCGATCGCCGCAGCCGTCATTGGTGGTGTTAGCCTCTTTGGTGGACGGGGTTCAGTCTGGGCAGTCATTTTGGGTGCGCTGGTGATCGGGAGCCTGGATAACGGTCTAGATTTGCTGAACCAGGAGCAGGGTGTAAAAAACATTGTGCAGGGTGCAGTGCTGGTGCTGGCTGTCACCGCTGATGCGATCGTTCGTCGCGCTGGCTTTGCACGAGGGAAATAGACGATCAGTTAATTCGCTTGTAGTCAATATCGTGAATTGTAATGGGGGCATGGCTTGCTGTGTCCCTTTTCGTATTTTTGTAGCGAGTGAAATTCCTGCGTGGGGCTTTGCCCCACACCCCCTTTGTACTCACGAAGCTGGCTACAGCTACCCATGTACAAATTCCAGATTTGCTTTTACGGGATAAAGCGTAAAGCCCTCGGTTTGAACCGGGGGATATAAGCGAGTAGCCGAATTTATTCGGCAGTGAGGGATCGAATCAACTCTCGAATCACATCATTTTGACTTCGTTCTTTTTTCTCGCAGTGCTTCACAAGCAAGGCGTACTCTTCATCTGAGCACCGCACCGTTAACTTTTTCATGCCGTCAATATGCCGTCATTGTGTTATAATCGTAGCATGAAAACCCTAAAGTTTAAGCTATACAACCACAAGCGGAATCGATACCTCAAGCGGTGTATCAACGCGGCAGGGGTGATTTATAACCACTGCATTGCTCTGCATCGTCGGTACTACCGGATGTGGAGCAAGCACTTGAACTGTGCAAAACTTCAGGCTCATCTTGCCAAACTGAGAAAACGTAACCCATTCTGGCGATTGGTTGGCTCTCAAGCGGTGCAAGACATTTGCCAGCGCATTGAAAAGGCATATCAGCTATTTTTCAAACACCACAAAAAGGGGGTAAAACCACCGGGATTTAAGCAGGTCAAGAAATACAAGTCTTTCACCCTGAAGCAGGCAGGCTACAAGTTCCTGGGGGGTAATCGGGTGAAGATTGGGAGCAGAGTTTTTCAATACTGGAACAGT
>Ga0224723_1001543_pt1 | contig 13733 bp, 13 predicted proteins | sample Balambano_FR2_Me_FD_161647 | JGI IMG/M metagenome (GOLD analysis project Ga0224723, IMG submission 161647) | Freshwater sediment microbial communities from Lake Towuti, South Sulawesi, Indonesia - Balambano_FR2_MetaG | ecosystem: Environmental > Aquatic > Freshwater > Lake > Sediment | place...
GGGGAGGCCGACGGCACGCAGGAGCTTCAGCTCGCACGCGCCGGCCGGGTCGATGGGCTGATCCTGCTGGATCTGCGCGCGGATGACGAGCGCGTAGCGCAGCTTGCAGCCCGCCGCGTTCCGTACGTCTGTGTCGGGCGGGCGCCCGCCGACCGGACTAGCATCGCCGTCGAGGCGGCGTCGCAGGCGGGCGCTGCGCAGGCGCTCGGCTACCTGCTGAGCCTGGGCCATCGGCGCGTCGCGCTGATCCAACTGCCCTCGGAGCTGACCGACAGCGAGCCGCGCTACCTGGGCTACGCTGCGGCGCTTGCGGCGGCGGGCCTGGATGTCGATCCGACCCTGATCGTCGAGGGTGGGCGTGGTCAGGAAGATGGCTACCAGGCTATGCAGGAACTGATGAGCCTGGAGGAGCCGCCCACGGCTGTCTTGGCCTGCTCGGATGAACTGGCCTTCGGGGCCATGCATCTGTTACACGACGAAGGCCTGGAGGTCGGGCGGGACGTGTCGGTGGTCGGCTTCGACGATGTGCCGCTCGCGGCGCATACCCACCCGCCGCTGACAACCTTGCGCCAGCCACGCCGGGCGCTCGGGGCACAGGCAGCCGAGATTTTGATCGGGATGGTGGAACAGCAGCCGCCGTCGCGTGGGGTCGTGCTCGACATGCCACTGATCGTGCGCAAGTCGTGCGGACCGCCACGAAGCCTTGAAGCGTTGAAGCGTTGAAACGCTCAAATGCTTAAACGTTCACAAGTTCAAAGGCGTAGCAAAGGAGCATCCCCAATGGCGAGCATCAAGTTCGATCACGTCGACAAGCGCTTTGGCGAAGTGCATGTGCTCAAGGATCTGAACCTGGACATCGGCGACCAGGAGTTCCTGGTGCTGGTCGGGCCCTCGGGCTGCGGCAAGACGACCGCGCTGCGCTGTCTGGCGGGGCTTGAGGAGATCACTGGCGGGCATATCTACATCGGCGACCGCGTGGTTGACGATGTGCCGCCCAAGGATCGGGACATCGCCATGGTCTTCCAGAGCTACGCGCTCTACCCGCATATGAGCGTCTACGACAACATGGCCTTCGGCCTCAAGCTGCGCAAGGTGCCCAAGACCGAGATCGACCGCCGCGTCAAAGAGGCGGCCGAGATGCTCTCGATCGGCCACTTGCTCGAGCGCAAGCCCAAGGCGCTCTCGGGCGGTCAGCGCCAGCGCGTGGCGCTCGGGCGCGCGATCGTGCGCGACCCCGCCGTGTTCTTGATGGACGAGCCGCTCTCAAACCTCGACGCCAAGCTGCGCGTGCAGACGCGCGCCGAGATCTCGAAGCTGCACCAGCGCCTCAAGACGACCTTTATCTATGTGACGCATGACCAGACCGAGGCTATGACCATGGGCACGCGCATCGCCGTCATGCGCGACGGCATTCTGCAGCAGCTCGATACGCCGCAGCACCTCTACGATAGCCCGTCGAACATGTTTGTGGCCGGCTTCATCGGCTCGCCGGCCATGAACTTCTTCGAGGCCACGCTCGGCCGCGGTGACGGTGGCCTGCTGGTCGATATTGGCCCCTTCCAGGTGCCGATCCCGGCCGGCAAGGCCGACAAGGTCGCCTCGCACGTGGGCAAGTCGGTCTACTTCGGCATCCGCCCCGAAGATGTGCATGACGCCCACTTTGTGCCCAAGGGTGTGGACGAAAGCTCGCCCATCCATACCAACGTGACGGTGGTCGAGCCGCTCGGCTCCGAGGTCTACGCCTATATCGAGAAGGGCGGCAAGGAGTGGATCGGCCGCCTCGACCCGCGCACCGACGCGCGCACCGGCGGCGCGATCGACATCGTGCTGAACATGGATAAGATGCACATCTTCGACCGCGAAACCGAGAAGGCGCTCGTCTAGCGGCTTTTCCCCCTGGCGTTCAGCGACCAGCAGCTCGCTTCTGGCTCGCCAAGAGCACCGCATAGGCAGCGGGCAACGCGGAAGGTGGCCCCGGGCAACAGGCCTGGGGCTGGCCTTTTTTTGCTGGCAGTCAGCGAGCCAGGTTTGCCCCGCCGGCATACTGGCGGTATAGTGAGTAGAGGCCAGCTAGAGCAGCAGGGCGCGACCGTAGCCTCGGTTGCCTCTTGCCTACCGCCGGTTGCCTAATCTCAAGAAACAGGAGCAAGCTATGCCTCCGAGCGATACGGTCCCGGTGCTATTTGAGGTTCAGGGCGCACGCTACGCGGGCGAGGCCGGACGCATGCAGATTGTGCATCAGGCTATGGATGCGCTGCTGCCGCACGACATTCTGCACGCGCATCACCTGCGGGTCACGCGCGCCGACGGCACGCTGATCTACCCCGACATGTTTCTGGGCGAGATTGTCGCGCACTACGGCGACGCGCATTTTGTGGTCGAGGCGACGCCTCTGCGGGAAGAGGCCGGGGACTGGACCAACGTTGGCTTTGACCACCTAGCGCTAGCGCTGACCGACCGGGCCAAAGCCCGTGACTTTTTTAGCCTCGGCCTCAAGATGAAAGTCGTGCGCGACGACGAGCACCTGACGGTGGTCACGACGGGCAATACGGCGCTGTTTTTGTTCACCAACAAGCCGGGCGCGCCACTCTCCGACGGCATTCCCTCGCGGATTCATCACATTGGCTTTGTGGTCGACAAGCTCGAAGCGGCCTACGGCCACCTGCGGCGCGTGTTTCCCGAGTTCGCCTCGGATTTTACGCTGCTCGAACGCGAGGAGCGCCTCTCGCTCTACGGGCACGTGACCTTCGGCGAGGTGCGCTTTATGATTCAGCTTAGCGAGATCAAGCCGCAGTACCGGGGTTTCGCGCAGGGGACGCCCTTTGCCGACCTGATGTACGACTATGCCGCCAAGGATTATGGGGTGCGGCTAGGATGAGGGGCTGAGCGGGTGAGGGGCTGAGCGGGTGACAGCTTTGTGCAATTGCGGGTGGTACAGCGCTGCGATAGAGCATGAAGACGAAGCGCGATCTTGTTGTTCCCCATAGCGCATCGTTGGGCACGTGGTACCGCGCGGTACGGCCGAAGTCCTTCAGCGCAACCTTTGCGCCGATCGCGGTGGGGCTGGCGCTCGCACTGCTTGACGGGCGCTTCGAGTTGCTCTGGGCGGTGCTAACGCTCGTTGCGGCGCTCTTGCTTCAGGCGGGCGCCAATCTGACGAACGACTATTTTGACCACCAGAACGGCGTGGACAGCTCGGCCTCGCTTTCGCCGAGCGGCGTGATCCAGCAAGGCTTGCTTGCGCCGCGCACGGTACTGATCGGCGCGCTGGCCTGTTTTGCCCTGGGGGCCGGGCTTGGGATTCTGTGCGCGCTGCGCGGCGGGCCGCTGATCTGGGGTCTGGGCCTGCTCGGCCTGCTGATCGCCTTTTTCTACACGGCTGGCCCCTTGCCGCTGGCCTACGTCGGCCTGGGTGAGCTAGTGGTGTTTGTGGCGATGGGGCCGGCAATGGTCCTGGGTGCCTATGCCGTGCAGACGCAGCAGTTTTCGTGGCTCGCCCTGGCGGCGGGTGTGCCAGTCGGCCTGCTGGTGGCGGCCATTTTGCACGCCAACAATCTGCGCGATATCGAGACCGACCGGGCCGAGGGCAAACGCACGCTGGCCGCGCGCTTCGGCCGCGCCTTCGCGCGCCGCGAGTTTGCTGCGCTCGTGATCGGCGCCTACCTGGCCGTCGCGGCGCTGCTGGTTGTCGACGCGCCCCTCGCCCTGGCCGGCCTGGCCTTGCTGCCGACCCTGCCGCAGGCAGGCCTGCTCGTGCGCGAGGCTTTTGCGGCCGAGGAGCCGGCGCGCCTCAACCGGGTGCTGCGCGGCACTGCCGTGCTGCACGGGCGCTTTGGCGTGCTATGGGCTGTTGGAATCATGGCCGTGAGCGGGTTACAAGGGCTGTAGGAGAACCCCTGCTTGCCGCTTGCCTGTCCTCTGTTGCCTATTCCCACAGCAGCTTGTGCAGCGCCGAATGGTCGAGCTCACCCTGGCCCAGATCGACGAGACGCTGGTAGCGCGCCAGCACGTCCGCAAAGTGGGCAAGATTGGCGCCCACGTCGGCAGCCAGGCGCTCAACCATACGCAGATCTTTGAGGTGCAGGCGCGCGTAGCCGCCAGGAGTGTAGTCGCGCGCTGCCATGCGCAGGCCGTGGATCTGGAGCACTTTGCTGTCGGCAAAGCCACCCCGCATGGCCTCACGCGCCAGGCGCGGGTCGACACCGGCTTTTTCGGCCAGCGTGAGGCCTTCGGCAACAGCCTGAATAGCCAGCGCGACGATCAGTTGGTTGACGAGCTTGACGGTGTGGCCCATGCCTGGCCCGCCAACATGCACCACGCTGCTGCCCAGCGTTTCGAGCACTGGCCACGCCGTGGCAACAGCGGCGTCGCTCCCGCCGACCATAATCGCCAACGTGCCCGCCGTGGCGCCCTCTGGCCCCCCCGAAACCGGCGCATCGACCCAGCCGATGCCGCGCTGCGCCAGACGTTCCGCGTGCGCCCGCGAATGGGCCGGCTCGGCGCTGCTCATGTCGAGCACGAGCTTGCCCGCTCGCAGATGTGGCTCGAGCTGCGCCAGCACCGCGTCCACGGCCGCCGAGTCGGTCAGCATCAGCAGGCAGATCGTGCGTTGCGCGGCCTCGCCGAGGCTCGCAACACGCGCAATGTCGTCGGCGAGGCCGGGTTCGAGCGGCGAGCGGTTGTAGCCGCGCACCTCGAAGCCCGCGCCGATCAGCCTGCGCGCCATCGGCCGGCCCATCAGCCCTAACCCGATCACCGAGACAGACATCGCCACCGAACTTCTCCTGTTCTGGCTGGGCAGCCTTTAGTCGTCAGCCGCCAGCCTTCAGCTTGCCGCTGCATCATACCATCAAATGTGCGCAGACGTGCTGGCACGCTTCTTGCCTTACGGTGTTGCTCCGCTGGCAGCGCAGCCGCAAGCTCCGCTGTTGGCTCTACGTGTCAACGACGCGGTCGAGCCGCTGGAATGCAACCCCGGATACCGCGGCCTCGACAAAGTGGCCTGCTTGGAGTATCCTGAACGTGGCAGAAGCAGTGTGTGCCTTTAGGAAGCAAGTATGTCGCGTGAGCCGATACCGCCGCGCCTGGCGGAGATTATCGACGAGTTCGCGGGCGCCAGCCGCGAAGAAAAGCTCGAGCTTCTGCTGGAGTATGCCGACGGCATGCCGGCATTGCCGCCCGAGTTGATGGACCGGCCCGCCTGTTTCGAGCAGATCCACGAGTGTATGACGCCTGTGTTTGTGCATGCCGAGGCCCCCGCAGGGCGCATGCATTTCTACTTCGAGGTGCCGCCCGAATCGCCGACGATTCGTGGTTACGCGTCGATCCTCGGCCAGGGCCTCGACAACCTGACGCCTGGAGAGGTGCTGGCGCTCCCGGGCGACTTCTACGAGGAGATGGGCTTGCAGAGCGTGCTCAGCCCACAACGCCTCAACGGCATCGTGGCCATCCTGCGCTATGTGAAGGGTCTCGCGCGGCGCGAGCTAGGGTAGACGTGCTGCAATGTCTACACGACGCGATAGCCTGCCGGGGCTGAAAGATGTTGCCGCGCACGCGGGCGTTTCGGTCGCCACGGTCTCGCGGGTTATCAACGGCGCTCCCTACATCCGCGACGTAGTGCGGGCGCGGGTGCTCGACAGCATGGCAGCCCTGGGCTACGAGCCGCACGCCCTGGCGCAGAGCTTGCGCACCGGCCAGACCCAGACGATCGGCTATATCGTCTACGACATCTCGAACTTTCTGTTCTCGGCCATCGCGCTCGGCATCGACGACCGCCTACAAACGGCGGGGTACACCACGCTGCTGACCAACTCACGCGCCGAGTCGCGCCGTGAGCTCGAACTGATCCGCCTGATGGTGCGCCGCCGCGTCGATGGCCTCATCCTGACGCTGTCGGACGAGACGCGGCCCGAGCTGCGCTCGGCGCTACGCGCTTTGCAGATCCCGATCGTGCTGCTCGACCGCGAGGTTACGGGTGTCACGGCCGACGAGGTGCTGACAGACCACGCGCTGGGCGTGGCGGCCGCCGTCGAGCACCTGGTGGCCCTGGGCCATCGGCGCATCGCGCTGGTGGTTGGCACGGTTGTCATCCGACCCAACCGTGTTGTGCGGCAAACCTTTGAGGCCAGCATGCGCCGGCACGGGCTGGCGCTCAGGCCCGAATGGCTGCGCAGCGAGATCCGCAGCGAGGACGCGGCCTACACGGCGATGGCCGAGTTGCTGGCCCTGCCCGAGCCGCCCACGGCGCTGCTGGCGGGCAGCGTGCAGGCCACAATCGGCGCGCTGCGTTACGCGCGCGACCGGCACCTCCAGATTCCCGAGCAGCTTTCGCTGATCGGCTATGACGACACCGCTGCCGCCGCGCTGAGCCAGCCTGCTCTGAGCATTGTGGGCCGCGACATCTATGCGATCGGCTGGCAGGCGGGCGAGACGATCTTAGGGCGGCTGGAAAACCCGCACGCGCCACGGCGCAGCGCGCGTGTTGCCACCGAACTGCTGGTACGCGGCTCGACCGCGCCACCTCCAACGGAGTAGCCGTGGAAGAACCAAGCTGGCTGTGCGTACGTCGGGCGCGGCCCGAGGATGCCGGCGCCATCATGGCGCTTACGGGCGAGCTGCCCCCGCGCAGCATGCTCGAATGCGCGCTGGTGGCCGTGTCGGATCAGGCAGGTCAGGTGATCGGCTGTTTGCTGGCCGAGCCGATCGCCTATGACGACGCGCGCCCGCTCACGCTGTGGGTCGATGCGCTCGTGGTGGCGCCCAGCTTTCGGCGGCGCGGGGTGGCCCGCATGCTCTACTGCACGCTCGGGGACCGGGCGCGGGCTAGCGGGGCGAAGGGCATCCTGACGCGCTTGCCAGCCGAGGATAACGGTGCTCTGCGCCTACATCAGCGCGTAGGCTTCAAGCCGCACGCCGGCGACGCTTTGCTCTGGCGGCTTGACTGAGCGTATGCAAGTATCACCCTTTGCGCTGTGCCTCCTATTGGGGCAGCGGGTAGTCAAAGATTACGATCGGGTACCAGGCGCCCAGCGTGCCGCCGCTGACGCGGCCGTAGACCCACACACGCGAGCAGCGCGCGCCTTGCTCGACGCAGTATTCCTCGGCCTCGACGGCGATCTGCTGCGCGCGGCTGGCCGAGACGCGGATCTGCTCGCCTGTCTCGATGCGCGCGCCGCGCAACGGCGCGGACCGGGGCGTCTCGCGCCCGCTAAACGTCGCCTGCGCCACCAGATCTTCCCCGACCTTGCCTTCTAGCTCGGCAATCAGCGCCGCGTCCTTACTCGAGCCACCGGCCGCCTCGGCCGCCAGCGCGTCGGCCGCGGCTGCTTGCTGGGCGGCCAGCACTTCGGGGGCCGGCACGGGGCCGCGCAAGCGCTCGGCGCTGATAAACACCGCGCAGCCCGCCAGCAGAAACGGAGTGCAACATATCACAAGAAGCAAAAACAGTTTTCGCATGTGTTTCCCATCGCACGGCTTTAGAGCATGTTGCGTTATGCAGCACTGAGAACACGGAGACACGGAGGTTGTGCGTATGCTGCTCCGTGTGCTCCGTGCATTGCTGCCGAGCAATGCTCAGCTTTAAGGCTCGATGCCCAGCTCCGGCGTGCGGTCGATCCAGGTTTGCTCACGCTCCAGAATCGCGTCGATGTTGCTGGCGTCGACGATCTCGGCACCCGTGTCGTAGAACACCGGCTTGTAGCCGCGCTCCAGCGCCTTCCAGGCCATCAGCACGGGCATAAAGCCCTGCGTGTACGGATCCTGGCCGATCGTCCATTGCATCGCGCCGCCCTTGATCGACTCCATGGTGGTCGGCAGCAGGTCGAAGCCGCCTAGCGCAACCCGGCCCTGCAGCGAGTTGGCTTCGCCAAAGCGCCCGAGATTCTCGGTGTAGCCGTCCACACCCGCAAAGGCCACGATCTCATCCTGCTCGGCCTGCCACTTGGCCTCGACGTTCGACACGTACTGCTGCGCGTTGGCGCTGCCGTTCAGCACCTCGACCGTGTAGGAGGAGTTTTCTTCGATCGCGGCCTGCGTGCCGCGGATGCGCTCCTCCAGGGCCGTATGGCCGGGGCAGCAGGTCACGACGACGATCTTGCCCTCGCTCTTGCCGGTAACTTCCTCGGCATGCCTGATGGCCTGCAAACCGTTCTGATACCCGGCGTTGAACTGGTCCTGCCCGACGTAGCCCAGGGCCTGGTCGGCGCGGAAGTCGTTGTCGGTGTTGTAGCCGGCCACCAGAATCCCCTGCTCGGTCGCGTCTTCGACCAGGCTGTTGTAGGCTTCAGGGTCGCTAAAGGTCGTGATGATCGCGTCGGGTTGGGTGGCGATGGTCGATTCGAGGCGCTGCACGGTGCCTTCGACCGAGAAGCTTGGTGGGCCGATGAAGCTGCACTCCCAGTTGAAGAAGCTGCACGCATCGCTCATGCCGACGATCGTCGGCACAAAGAAGGGGTGCATGTCGTGGGTGACGAAGACGGCCGTGCGCGGTTCGCCGAGTTGTGCCTCGGCCGTGATAGCCTCTCCCTCGCCGGCGCCCTCACCCGGGTCGAGGCCCAGAACCGGCGTCAGGTCGATCCAGCTCTGCTCACGCTCCAGAATCGCGTCGATGTTGCTGGCGTCGACGATCTCGGCGCCCGTGTCGTAGAAGCGGGGCGGGTAGCCGCGCTCGAGCTGGTTCCAGGCCATCATAACCGGGATGAAGCCCTGGCTGTAGGGATCCTGTCCGATTGTCCACTGCATGGTGCCGCCCTTGATCGACTCCATGGTGGTCGGCAGCAGGTCGAAGCCGCCCAGCGCGACCCGGCCCTGCAGCGAGTTGGCCTCGCCAAAGCGCCCGAGATTCTCGGTGTAGCCGTCCACACCCGCAAAGGCCACAATCTGGTCCTGCTCGGCCTGCCACTTAGCCTCGACGTTGCCGACGTACTGCTGGGCGTTCGACGAGCCGTTCAGCACCTCAACCGTGTAGGAGGAGTTTTCTTCGATCGCGGCCTGCGTGCCGCGCACACGCTCTTCGAGGGCCGTATGGCCGGGGCAGCAGGTCACGACGACGATCTTGCCCTCGCTCTTGCCGGTAACTTCCTCGGCGTGCTTGACGGCTTGCAGGCCGTTCTGATAGCCGGCGTTGAACTGGTCCTGCCCGACGTAGCCAAGCTGCTGCTCGGCGCGGAAATCGTTGTCGGTGTTGTAGCCGACCACCACGATGCCCTGATCGATGGCGTCCTGGATCAGGCTGTTGTAGGCTTCAGGGTCGCTAAAGGTTGTGGCGATGGCGTCGGGTTGGGTGGCGATGGTCGATTCGAGGCGCTGCACGGTGCCTTCGACCGAGAAGCTCGGTGGGCCGATGAAGCTACACTCCCAGCCGACGGCCGCGCAGGCGTCGCTCATGCCGACGATCGAGGGCACAAAGAAGGGGTGCATGTCGTGGGTGATAAAGACCATGGTGCGCTGTTCGCCTTTGGCACCGGGCGAGGCCGCGATGACGTCGGCCTCGTCGCTCTCGGCGACCGCTTCCGTAGGTTCTTCGGCGGCAGGCGCTGCGGTAGGCTCCTCAGCAGCGGGCGCCTCGGTCGGCGCGGGAGCTTCAGTCGGGGCGGGAGCTGCGGGAGCTTCAGTCGGGGCGGGAGCAGCGGGCGCCGCAGTCGGCGCTTCTGCGGCGGGCGGCGCGGGCGGCGCCCCGCAAGCGGCGATGGCGAAGGCCAGGGTCAGCAACAGGCTGACCAGTGTGAAAGGCTTTCTGTGAACCACACATACCTCCTCGTCGAGTCAAGCGGACTACTGCGCACTCCGTCTTCCCGTGTTGGTGGAAGGCCTCCTCTCTAGTTATTTCTGCCGACGCCGGATGAACATGTCGATCACGACGGCGATCACGATGATGTTGCCGATCGCCACGAACTGCCAATAGGTCGGCACGCCCGCGAGGATCAAGCCGTTGTTGATCATGCCGATGATCGCGGCGCCCAGCAGGGTGCCCACGATATTGCCCGAGCCGCCGAACAGGTTAGTGCCGCCGATGATCACGGCCGCGATCACGTCGAGCTCCAGGGCCTGCCCGGCCGTGGGCTGGAACGAGCGGAAAAAGCCAAGCTGCAGTGCCGATGCCAGGGCCACCAAAAAGCCCAGAAACATAAAGGCGCGGATCTTGACCCACCGCACCGCGATGCCGGCGAGCAGCGCGGCCTGCCGGTTGCTGCCGGTGGCGTAGAGATGGTAGCCATAGCGTGTGGTGGCGAGCACCCAGCCGCCGATGAGCAGCACCAGCACCATCCAGATCACCTGCATCGGAATACTGGTGTAGACATCGGTCTGGAAGACCAGAAAGCCGCCAGTGACGCTAAAAAAGAAGGGCTGGCCCAGGCTGGCGACGGGCCAGCCGCCTGCGAGGCCAAGCGCAATACCACGCATGGCGCTTAGCCCACCGAGCGTGACCACAAAGGACGGGATGCCAAGCATCGTCGTCAGCGCGCCGTTCAAGAAGCCAATGCCGGTGCCGAGCGCGAGCGTCAGCAGCATCGACAGCCAGGGGTTGTAGCCCTGCTTGATCAGAATGCCCAGCACAATACCGCAGACGGCGAACATCGAGCCGACCGACAGATCGATCTCGCCGACCACAATGATGTAGGTCATGCCCACGGCAATGATCGTCGTCAGCGAGATCTGGCGCGCAATCGTCAGCAGGTTGTTGGCATCGGTAAACTTGTTGCCGGCGGCCGTCTGGTTGATGGCCGTCAAAATCAGGAACAGCGCCACGGCGGCGCTGAAAATGCCTAGCTCACGCTTGAGCAGCAGGCGCCGCAGCCAGCCCTGCTGCCGGCCCTCGCCCTCGTCGAGCACCCCTACCGCTTGCAACTGTTTCGACATACGTGCCTCTCTTGCCTAGCCGGCGGCAACTTCTTCTTCGGCCAGCAGCATATCCGCGCCCGTGATCATACGCACAACGTCGTCGGGTGTACTGTCGGCCTTGCTGACGGTATCGACCTTGCGCCCGCGCCGCAAGACGGTGATGCGGTCGGCGATCGAGAAAACGTGCCGCAAATTGTGGCTGATCACGACCACAGCGCTGCCTTCTTCTTTTAGATTCACAATAAGCTGGAGTACCTTGGCCGACTCGCGTACGCCAAGCGCAGCCGTTGGCTCGTCCATAAAAAAGACCTTGCCGCCCTGCGAGATGGCGCGCCCGATCGCCACGGCCTGGCGCTGCCCGCCCGAAAGCAGCGCGACGGGTGTTTCGACCGAGGGAATATTTGAGCGCAGGCGCGCGATCACCTCGCGGGCTTCTCGGTTCATGCGGCGCTTGTCGACCATGCCCCAGCGTAGCGGCTCGCGGCCCAGGAACAGGTTCGAGGCCACGTCGCGGTCGTTGGCCAGCGCCAGATCCTGGTACACCACCGCAATGCCATGGTCGCGCGCGTCGTGCGGGCTGTGGAAATGCACCGGCTTGCCCTCGACGCGCACCTCGCCGCTGTCGGCCTGGTAGACGCCCGCGCAGATCTTGGTCAAGGTCGACTTGCCGGCGCCGTTGTCGCCGCAGATCGCGTGGATCTCACCAGGCAAGACGTCGAAGTTGACGTCGATCAACGCGTCGACATGGGCAAAACGCTTGGAGACGTTCAGGACTTCAAAGATGGCGTGTTGCATGGCTGCCCTTTTCTCATGAGCTATCAGCAGTCAGCTCTCAGCGCTGAACGCTATTTCTAATGCGTCACCCAGCCGCCGTCGACTACCAGCACTTGCCCGGTGATAAAATCACTCATCGGGCTGGCTAGAAACAGCGTGGCGTTGGCAATGTCGGCGGGCCGGCCACGCCGCTTGAGCATCTGCGCGCCCAGGATGCGCCGCTCATAGGCTTCGAGGTCAGGATGAATCTTCTCGGCGTCGGTTGGAAAGGCTCCTGGCGCGATACAGTTGACGTTGATGTTGTCTGGGCCGACTTCGCGGGCCAGCGCGCGTGTCAGGCCGACGACCGCGCCCTTGGACGAGACGTAGTGCAGCAGCATATCCCACTGGCCCTGCATGAACGTCACCGAGGAGATGTTGATGATCTTGCCGCCGCCCCGTGCGCGCATCGAGTCGTACACTGCACGGGCGCACAAAAAATAGCCTTTGACATTCACGTTAAAAACGCTATCCCACTCCTCGGGCGGAATCTCGGTCCAGGGCCTCGAAGGGTAGATCCCCGCGTTGTTGACCAGAATATCGACGCCGCCGTAGGCCTCGACCGCCGCTGCGACCGTGGCCTGAACGCTGGCCGGGTCGGAGATGTCGCAGCGCAGAGCCAGGGCACGCCCACCTGCGGCCGTGATGGCATCGGCGACTGCCTGGCCGGCCGCTGTGTTGACCTCGGCGATCACGACCGCCGCGCCTTCCGATGCTAGCGCGTGGGCCATTGCCGAGCCAAGCCCGCCGCCCGCGCCGCTGATAATCGCTATCTTGTCGCTCAAAAGCTTGTGCATCAGATTGCCTCCCAGGTGGGCTGGTCACCCTGCTGGCTCCGCCGCGCGCGACCCTCGGCCACGAGTTGTTCCAGGTGTGTGTAGACCGGCTTGGCTAATTCGACGGCGAAGGCCGAGAAGGGGCCGAGGCCTTCGTTGACCTGTTGAAAAACCGCCGCCAGCGTCATGGGTGTTTCGGTCTCGCGCAGCGCCGCGATAGTCGCCGCGTGCGTGCGTGTAACAAAGTCGCGCGTCTGCTGGAGAAAGGCACGGCCCTGCTCACGATTCATGTTCGGGTAGTGGGCCGTGTAGAAGTGCTCGAAGTCCAGCGCCAGCAGCGTGTCGACCGCGTCGAGGTAGGGCTGGATCTGAGCATAGGGCGGCGGGCTAATAATCTGGCCTTGCATATCGAGCAGGCCCGCGCCAAGAATGGCGTCGATCACGATCACGGCTTTGTTGGCCTCGTCGTACAGCCCGAGGTGGCCGGGTGAGTGACCGGGCAGGTGCAGCACGCGTACGGGCCGACCCTCGTCGAGCAGGATCGTCTCGCCGCCGCGCAGCAGCAGGTCGAGCGGCACATCCGGGCCAAGCTCGGCTTCGAGCCATTCGTGGACGCCTTCGTCGTAGTCCAGTCCGAAGGGCCGATACCAGCCGTAGCGCTCGGCCAGGATGCGCGCCTTGTTGCCCACCTGGGCCGCGTCAAGCTCGTGGCAGGCCAGGATAGCCCAGGGCGCGACCTCGCGCATGCGCGCGTTGCCACCGAAGTGGTCCACGTCGGCGTGCGAGATCAGGATATAGTCGAGCCGGGACGCGTCGAGGCCGGCGCTCGCGAAGTAGGGCAGCATATCCTTGTCGGGCGAACTTGCACAGCCGGTGTCGAACAAGAGCGAACGGCGCCCCGTCAGCACATACTGGTAGAGCGCGCGCGGCCCGAGGATCTGCTCGATCTGGTGCAGCCCTGGGAGTAGCTCAGCCATGCCTGTTCTCCTTACACAAGCTGTCAGCCTTCAGCCGTCAGCTTTCAGTAGGCCTACCTGTGCGCCGGTGCCCGAGCACGGCAAACTGGCGGTTTCCGAACGCGGAACGCCTACTAAAAATCGGCTGTCAAGGGATCGTAGCCGGCGTCAAAGCTCGGCCAGGGCCGCTGGCCAGGGTAGGGCGTGCCGCCGCTGCCTTTGCTGATCGCATAGCCGCCGTCGACCGTGATATAGGCGCCGTTCAGGTAACTGGCCTGCTGCGAGGCCAGAAACGCGCACAATGCGGCGACCTCCTCGGCCCGGCCGACCCGCCCGAGCGGGATGTTGG
>Ga0224723_1001544_pt1 | contig 13729 bp, 11 predicted proteins | sample Balambano_FR2_Me_FD_161647 | JGI IMG/M metagenome (GOLD analysis project Ga0224723, IMG submission 161647) | Freshwater sediment microbial communities from Lake Towuti, South Sulawesi, Indonesia - Balambano_FR2_MetaG | ecosystem: Environmental > Aquatic > Freshwater > Lake > Sediment | place...
TGCTGCTAGATTTCTAGTTCACACTTGCTGAAAAAAAGCGCCCTGGCCCTGGTCAGGGCGCTGTTGATCACCATGCGCCTCGACTTTTTGTGAAGACCGGGGCGCGTTTCATAGGGTCACGCCTGATTGCCAGCCACGCAGCAAAGGAGAAAAGCAGGCCACGATGAGCGTCTCTAACTTCACCGAACTTGACCAGCTTCAGCCACCTGGGGTGGTGGATGACCATTATATGCTGCTGCCGATCGAGCGTGGGTTTGATTGGAAGACCTGTTTCGCCAACGTCAGCGCCGGTGAATGGTATCTGGTAGCGTTTCGTTCCAAGCACCGGCAGGAGGTGGACAAAACCTTTCTTTACTGGCTGGATCATAAAGCCACCCTGGCCGCGCAGCAGACCCCCGGCTTTCTGTACTACTTCACCGGCGTGCCCTTAGCCAGCGGCGAATGTCTGTCCTTCTGCCTGTGGGCCAGCCGCTCAGCCGCCGTTCAGGGAGCAGCGCACCGCGCGCATCGGGAGGCGGTTGAAACGGGCCTGGCCCATTATGAATATTACTGCCTGGAGCGTTACCTCATCGACAAACAGGGCGATCAGCTCACCTTTACGACGGTTCCCTGAAAGTTTGCGCAGCGTGGCTTTTGAAGGGGAGTACCGGGCCGCCCCGGTACTGCCCGATCGATCTCCGTCCTACACATCCCCGGTGGGATAACCGCCCGTGGGAGCCTGGCTGAGGACAAATTTGTTGCCATACAGATCGACCATCACCGCCTGCGTGCCCCAGGGAAATTCGGTCGGTTCCATCTCAAATGTCACGCCCTTGCCTTTGAGTTCATCGACCCTGGCGCGCACATCGGCCACTTCAAAGACCATCGTGCCGGATTTGCCGATGCGGCTGCGCATGTCAGCGGCGATCTCCGGGTCGGACGCCATCGATTCCGCTTCCAGCACCACCTCGAGACCGGGATGTTCCGGCAGGTGGATCGTCACCCAGCGACCAGTCTCACTCATCGGCATGTCGGCGGCTTTTTTGAAACCGAGCTTCTCGCTGAACCAGGCGACCGCTTCGTCCTGATCGCGCACATACAGGCTGACGTGGGTGATCTTCATGGCAATTTTGTCCTTGTGTGGGTGAAGTTGTCGCCCTCACAATAGCACGCAATTTCTAATCCGTCCACGCTATTCAGGTTAACGATGCGCGCCGGAATGTTAAAGGGTGATGACGAAAAAATGGCAGGCCCGATCAACGCGAGCCTGCCTTGTGATGCCTCTATGCGCGCACAGCGACGTTTCACTGATAAACCAGGTTGAACACGAATGATGCTGTGTACGGGCGACCCGGCGGGTCGCCCCTGCGGTTGTTCGCGTTCGTTTTGATCTCTTCATAACGACTCGTCACTCGCAACTCAGAACCTGCACTAAGCGTTGTCACGATCCCAGAATTCCAGCTCGCTGAGACGATATTCGTGCTGGATGATGTTGCGGGGCGGGAAGCCGTCGAAAATGATCTCGAACATGCGCGCTTCCGGCCCTTCGCCGATCGGCCCGATGTTGATCTGAATCTCGCCGCTGGTGAGCAGATAGACGTTGTACAGGCCGTTCTCGCTGGAGTCGATCAGCAGGTTTTCTTCCGGCACGCCGCCTTCAAGCCCGGCCCGCACGTCGTCGATATAACCGGAGGCGACCCACAGCGGGTTGTAACCCTGGCCGGCGCTGGGGTCATAGGCCCAGACCGCCACGCCGTCATGATTGATCACCACGCCGCTGAACTGCGACCCGGCAAACACGCTGGCGACATAATCGCCCGGCAGGGTCGGGTCAGCGCCCGGCGCGGGGACGGGTTCAGCGCCGCCCGAATCGGTCGGGCACACGAACGCCACCAGATAGCTGAAGCCGCCGTTGTCGTTGAGCATCTGCACCTGAGACACGGTATCGACGCTGTAGGTCTTGGAGAAGCTGCGATTCTCCGTGGTGTCCAGCGTGCCGCCGGAGGAATCATACTCGTCATTGTCGATAAAAATCTGATAATCGGTGTCATCCGCCGTCCCGTTGATGCTCACACGCACGGTGGTGCCGGCAGGCACATTAAACGGCCCATAGGTGACGGTGTTGGCGGCCAGCGTGCCCTGGAAATACTGGCTGCACGAGTCCTGCGCATGGGCGGCTGGCAAATCGGTCGCCGCCAGGCTGAGCGCCAGTGCGGCCATCAGCGCCAGGGTGAGGGGAAGTCTGAGGTAACGCATGAAGTTGAGTCTCCTGTAAATTCCATCAGCCCAAATCGTCATCCCCAATGTAGCACGGTGTCGGCTCAATGAATGTCAGAGGGCGTTGATCCTTGAATCACAATTTACACACAATTCATGACACTCTGTTACAGCCGGGTGGCGCGGTGATGCGATCTGGCCTTTAATAAGCGCGGATGAACGACACTATCCTGAGGCGAGGAACCTGATGCACCGTGGCTTTCGCTTTGTTACTGGCACAATCGCGCTGTGGTGGCTGGCGATCAGCATTGCCGGGAGCGCCGCTGCCCAGGAAACCACGCCGCTGCCGGTGATCACGCCACAGAACGCCGCTCAGATCGCGCGGATCGGCGTGGTGGATACCGGCGCGACAGGGGCCAGTTATGCCTGGTCGCCGGACGGCCGCCTGCTGGCGATCACTGCTCCGGGAGAGGTGCGGCTCTATGATCCGTCCGCGCCGGATGCGGAACCGCTGCGCCTGCCAGTCAGCGACGCGCCCGATGGGTACGCGCCACAGTTCGCCTTCGTCCCCGGCACGGATCGGCTGATCACGTACCTGTGGGGTGAAGCCGAAAGCGTGCAGGTGTGGGATGTGGCCTCTGGGACGCTGGTCGGGCAGCTGGATGTAGGCGATCGGCGCACGTTCAACGTCACGATTGGCGGCGGTCGTATTGCGCTTTATGTGCCATATGCTGCCACGACTTCCATTGTGCAGGTATGGGATATCGCACATGTGGCAGAGACCGAGGCCAGAGAAGCAAGCCGCGTCTTCGATCTTCTGATCGCTGTGCAGACCGCGCTCCTCAGCCCGGACGGCCGCTGGCTGGCGACGGTCACAGCAGGCGAGACAGCGCGCATCCTTCAAGTGTGGGCCGTCGATACCGGCGAGCTGGTGGCCGAAGAGGTCAGTGATTTTGGGTACAGTGCCCTGCGCTTTACGCCACAGGGCGACGCGCTGCTGTTCATCGACGAATTCGCTGGCAATACCACCCTGGTCAGCGTGCCCGCGTTCGAGGATCGCCTGATCATCGATACCCCATACCTCGGCGAACCGGCCATCCCACTCAGCCCGGATGGACTCACGCTGGTCGCGCCGGAAGGGGGCGAAGTGATCGGCCTGGCGCTGATCGATCTGCGCAGCGGTGGGCCGCTGGTATCCTTCGGTGATGCCAATGTGAATTATCCGGATCGCTTCGCCTTTGGCCTGGGCGGTCAGTTGTTCGCCTACGGGACCGCTTTTACGACCGCCCTGGGGGGATATGTGCGCGTGTGGGATGTGTATAAGGGCGAGATGGCGATCGAAATTCCGGTCGCGCCGCCTGAGCCGGAGTCGCCCTTTGCCGCTGCGGATGTTCGCCCGGTCGCCTTTACGCCCGATGGCCGCGTGCTGCTGGTGGAAGTTCACCGCTTTGGGAATGATCCTTACCGGCTGCATCTGTACGACGTGGCGACCGGCGATCTGCTGGCCGATCTGGCGCTTGATCTGGACGAGAATCTGCCGCTGGCGGCGGTGACGCTCAGCCCGGATGGCAGCGCGATCGCCCTGTCCTATGGCGGAGCGTTCTGCTGCACAGCGGAATTCGGCACGCGCCAGGTGGAATGGTGGGCGGTACGCTGAAACCTGGCCGGATCGACGCTTTCACGCCTCATCCGGCGGCGTGTTTCGCATATAATTGCGGCAGGGAAGATTACCTGTTTTAGAAGAAAGGGCTTGTTTATGCCGATGCACATCGAATGGGACCGCGCCGATCACACCGTGATCCGCCACACTTTTGAGGGCCAGTGGACGCTGGACGAATTTATCGTCAGCAACGATCGTCTCCTGAAGATGATCCGCGCCGAGCCGCACACCGTCCACGTGATCGGCGACATGACGCAGACCAAATCCGCACCGCAGCGTCTGCTGTCGATCTCGCGCTATCTGGAAAACAACATGGCGGATAACGTCGGACTGATCGTGCTGGTAGACCCTGGTTACTTCATCCAGGCGCTGATCAACATCGCGTCGCGTCTGATGCCGCGCTTCGTCGCCACCCTGCGCTATGCCAAAACACTGGAAGAAGCGCACGCGCTGATCGATAAGGCTCAGGCGGTCAGCGAGTCGAATTAGCGCAGCGGAGTCAGCGGTCACAGGGTCAGGCGCGCCCGGAGCTGATCCGCCGCTGCACTTGGCACGGATTCCAGCGCCGCCGCCAGTTGCTCGCGCACCAGGGGCGTCACCGCGCCCAGGGCATCCTGGCAGAGCGCCACCGCCTCATCGATCCGGCCCTGACCAGCCGCCACCAACCCGCGATAGTACCCGATCGATCGATCGCCGGGCAGCAGCGCCTGGGCCGCCGTGTAATCGGCCTCCGCAGACGGCCAGTCGCTCTGCGCGCGCCGCACATGACCCCGCGCCAGCCGCAAACGGGCAAACTGCGCCGCCACGGTCAGCGCTGCGGCTTCGCTCGCGCCGCCATCAATCAGGATCGACGCCGGCGCGCCGGGCGAAAAGTGATAGCGTGCCTGAAGCCGGTCGATCGCCCGGCTGTAATAGTCCACCGCGGCCGGTGAGTCGCCCGCGTCCACGGCCAGATCACCGCTCCAGGCCAGCCAGCGCCAATCCTCCGCGCCATCCGCCAGCAGACTCTCGATCACCGCCCGCGCCTGGGCCGTTTGCCCGGTCGAACGCAGCAGATGAAGCTGCCGCTCCACCAGGCGATCATCGCCCGGAAACGTGCTGATGCCCTCCGCCACCGCCGCCACCGCTCCGGCAAGATCGCCCAGAGTTTCCAGCAGCGCCGAGCGCAGGATCACATCGGTGGAGAACCGGGTTTGCAGCGCGTCCAGATCATCCAGCGCGCGCCGGGCGGACTCATCGTCAGGGAGACGGGCCAGCACTTCCGCGCGCAGCCGGCGTCCGCGTTCGCTGTCCGGCTCCGCGCTCAGATGCGCGTCGAGCGCCTCCAGCGCGTCGGCCAGTTCCCCGGTCTGGATAAAGATTTCGGCCAGTTGAAGTGGAGCGTAGTTCGTCATAGGGTATAAGTCACAAGTCGCAAGTTACAAGTCGCAAGTTGCAGGGCGAACGCATGAAAATTTCAGCCGATTCAATAAAGGTCATATCCTGATGCAGGGGCGACCCATCGGTCGCCCGTACCCATAAAATAATCCGTATCGACCCGTTGTGAACCTGAAAATCGGTTTGATGCGATAGCCCTGCCCAAGTCACAGGTGGCACGCTGCAATTGGCACTACTCCCCGCTGACAAACGGCGGCTGATAGACCGGCGCGGCGGCGGGGATGCGATCCAGATACACGCTGAAGCACGTCCCTTTACCCTCGGTGCTGACCACCTCGATCCGGCCGTGATGCAGTTCGACGATCTCCCGCGCGATGCTCAGGCCCAGGCCCGTGCCGCCGTGAAAATCGCTGGCGCGGAAAAACGGCTTGAAGATGTGCGGCAGCATCTCCGCCGGGATGCCAATGCCGGTGTCTTCCACGTGCAGCGCGGCGGCCTTCTCGCTGATCGCCTCCACGCGCACCTCCACGCGCCCGCCGACCGGCGTGTAATTGATCGCGTTGGTGATCAGATTGGTGATCACCTGCGTCAGGCGAGACGCATCGCCGGAGATCACGACCGGCTCGCCTGGCCCGATCACGCGCATGTCGATGCTTTTCTCGTCGGCTTCGCTGCGCTGAATCTGCGCCACATATTCGGCCAGATCCTGCAACACCACCGGGCGGTGAACCAGCGAGATGATCCCATGCTCGAAGCGCGACACATCGAGCAGGTCTTCCACCAGTTCGCGCATCCGATCCGTGACGTATTCGACCACTTCCAGGTGAGAGTCGGCTTTGTCCGGCTGGCGGCGCATCAGGTAAAGCCGTGTCTTGATGTTGGCAAGCGGTGTGCGCAGTTCGTGAGACGCGGTGGCGATGAAGCGGGCTTTCTGCGCTTCCAGCCGCTTCTCCTGGCTGATGTCGCGGATCACGGTGACGGCCCCCGCCGACGCGCCGTCCACGCCGGTCAGGGAGGTGGTCACCAGGCTGGCCTCAAAGGTCTCGCTGCTGCCCTTACGCCGCATCCTGACCTCGCCGCGCCACATGCCAAAGCGCCGCAGCCCGTCGAAGATCGCCCGCCGCAGATGGTCCCGACCGTGGGCGTCCAGTTCCAGGCCCATATACTGCCCGTCGCTGGCAAGCCATTCCTCTTCGGTATAACCGGTCAGCCGGGCCAGCGACTGGTTGATGTAGCGCAGCCGATCGGCGTCGTCGTAATAGACCACGCCCTCCGTCATCGCATCGAGGATCGCGCGGAGCTGGGCGCGTTCCTGCTCCAACTGCGCGGTCGCTTCCGCCACCCGCTGGCGCAGGGTCAGCGCGTTGTTGCGGATCGCGTCGTACAGGCGGGCATTCTGGAGCGCCATCCCGGCCTGGTTGGCGAACGCCTGAAGCCGTTCCGCGTCCCGGCGGCTGAACCGGCCCGGCGACCCGGCGCGCATCAGCAGGAAGCCGATCGCCCGCCCTTCCGCGAAGATCGGCGCGCCCAGGTACGAGCGCAGCGGCGAAGCGACCGGCGCGGCGATCCAATCCAGCGGTTCGGAAGCATCTGTCACCAGCAGCGGCTGACCGGTCTGCATCATACGCGCCAGGTCGGGGAGCGTTTCCAGGAAGTAACGATCATAAGCCGGGAAGGTCTGCGGGCCGTCGTCCAGATAGACGCGCGTGCGGGCGGCGCGCACATAAATCTCGCGCTCGATCAGCACCACGCTGGCGGCATCGTGCGGCGCGGCCACCTGCACAGCGAAGGTCAGGATGCGATCCAGCACTTCGGTCATCTCCAGCGTTTCGCCCAGGCCAGCGGCGGTATCGCGCAGGGCTTCGGCGAACTGGCGCGCCTCGCGTTCGGAGTCTTCGGCGCGCTTGCGCTCGGTGATGTCCGTCAGGCTGCCACGGATCAGCACACTGCCGCTGGTCGGCAGGAGCAGCAGCCGCACCTCACAGGGGACTTCCCGCCCGTGCGCGTCGCGGTGCAGCCATTCAAAGACCGGGGTGTCCCCGTTAATCGCGCGGTTGATCTGGCGGCGCAGCAGCGCGACTGACTCCAGGCCGTCCGGTTGTTGCCTGGGCGCGAAATCCGTAAAGCCGTGGCGCAGCAGGTCGCGCCGGTGCAGGCCATACAGCCGCACGGCGTTCTCGTTGACGTTGACGAAGCGTTCGGTCGCCATGTCGAACACCACGATCGCTTCCGGCGCGTGTTCGACCAGCAGGCGAAAGCGCGTCTCGCTTTCCTTCAGCGCGGCGTTGATGCGCGATAATTCTGCCGTGCGCTCGCTCACGCGCTGTTCGAGCAGTTCGTTGGCCTGGCGCAGCGCCTCGACGGCCGCCTTGCGCTCAGTGATATCCGTACACACGCTGACGATGTTCCAGCGGCCAGAGGCGATCAGCCGCACCTGCACATCCTCATGCAGCCAGCGCGTCGTCCCGTCGGCGCGGCGGACGCGATACTCGACCTGATAACTCAGCACGCCCTCGCGCAGCATATCGACTTCGTAGCCGCGCAGATAATCGCGGTCATCCGGGATCACCGCCTGCCACCACGCCTCGACGTAAGACTGACCCGGCGGCTGATCGATCGGCAGGAAACGCTGGGCCGCGTCCTCATTGGGCGTATACATCTGCCAGTGGGTGCGGTCGGTCAGATCGTCGGCGATGGCGAACCACAGCAGGCAGCGCGCGCCCCGGATGATGTGCGCCACCCGTTCCTCAGCGCGTTTGATCTCGGTCACGTCGCGGTGGATGCCCACCAGCCCGATCATGTGGCCGGTGTTATCGCGCAGCGGCACTTTAGTGACCAGTTCCCAGTGTTCCGCGCCGTCGCTGCGGGTGATCATCGCCTCGCGGTTGATCACCGGCTGCCCGGCCCGCATGATCTCCTGTTCCTCGCGCTGGTTGAAGGCGGCCCTGTCCGGCGGCAGCCAGTCATGATCCGTCGCGCCGATCATCGACTCCGCTGCCAGACGGCCCGCCAGCGATCGCATCATCGACTGGTTGAGCGCGGCGAAGCGGCCTTCGATGTCCTTGACGTAAATGCGATCCGGCAGATTGTCGATCAGGGTGCGCAGCAGGTGGCGTTCTTCGGCCAGTTCAGCCTCCACACGCTGGCGCTCGACGATCTCGTCCTTCAGCACGAGATTGGCCTGCACCAGGTCTTCGGTGCGGCGGGCCACCCGCACTTCCAGTTCCCCGGCGTGCTTCTGAACCGCCTCGTAAAGCTGCGCGTTGCGGATGGCGATCCCGGCCTGGTGCGCGAAGGCCATCAGGTTGGGCAGAATTTCCGCTGAAAAGTGCCCGATCTCGCGGTCATCGAGGTTGAGAAAGCCGATCACGCGGTCTTCCGCCAGGATCGGCGCGGCGACATAGGCCCCCAGCGGTTCCGACGGGCTGCGGCGTACCCACCCCGGATACTCGCCCACGTTGGGGATGGCGATCGGCTTACGGTGAGTCGTCATCCATTGAAACGTCGCGGTCGAGTCTACCGGCCAGCCGCCGGCGGGCTGGTTCGACTCAAGCGGCACGTCGCCGTAACCGCGCTGGGCGATCACCCGCGCGTGTCCGTCTTCCACCAGCATGATGCTGGCCGTATCGCAGGGCAGCACCCGCGCGACCTGCTCCAGGATGCGGTCGGCCACCTCGCTCAGCTTGAGCGTGCTGTTGATCACGGCGGCGGTATCGCGCAGGGCTTCCGCCAGGCGGCGCTGCTGAAGTTCGGCGTCTTCCGCCATTTTGCGCGCGCGGATATCCCGCACGAAGCTGAGAAATGCGCGGCGTCCATCATAATCGATCACCCGCGTGCTGACCTCGACCGGCAGATGCTGGCCCTGCTTGTTGCGGTAAACCTGCTCAAAGATAAAGTGACCTTTAGTCGTCAGTTCGCGCGCGACCGCTTCGTCGCTGAGGTGGTCTTTGGCCTGCGGGACTTTAATATCTTCCAGGCGCAGGCTGCGCAGTTCATCAACGGTATGCCCCAGCCAGCGCACCGCCTGGCGGTTGGCGTCCAGAAAGCGCCCGGTCAGCAGATCGATGATGAAGATCGCGTCGTTGGCGGCGTCGAACAGATAATAATATTTTTCGCGGTTGCGTCGTGAGTCTTCCGCCGCGCGGAAATCAGGGCGGGCGCTGAGGAGTGAATCGATCCGGCGCAGCAGCAGCGAGGGCTGCACCGGGCGCGTCAGGCAGTCGTCGGCCCCGGCGGTCAGCGCCCGGCTGACGGCGTAATCGTCCGCGCCGACGATCATGATCAGCGGCACATCCGGCTGGGCGGTCTTCAGCGCCGTGCACAGCGCAAAACTATCGGGCAGGCCAGGGAGGTTCGATTCGATCAGCAGCAGGGCAGGCTTTTCCCGTTCAAAGGCTCCGCGCAGTTCGGTCGTATCCCGAACGATGGTGACGCTGTGCCCGGCCTGCCGCAGATGCTGCTGCAACGTTCGCCGTGTGGCCCGGTTGCCATCGGCAAAAAGGATCGGGGCGGCGTTGACAGAGCGGGTATCCATGCACGCATCTCAGGGTCTAGGACGAACGGAATGTTTGCAAACATTTATATTATGGTCGAAGTGAGATCGAGCGGCAAGAGATAGCCGGGAAGCGCCCAGGGCGATTGCATGAAAACCCACGGCATGATCCTGACACCCGGAGACAGGATGTGGGCACGTCCCCCTCCCGGCCCCCCCGGAAATCGAGGGAGGAAATCCGGAAGTAATGAAGTTACCGCTGTAGGGACAGGCCCGTGCGCCTGTCCCGACCTTGCCCGTTCGCGCGTCAAACCGGGGACGGCACAGGGTCGCGTCTCCTGCGCGGCGCTAAGTCAGCTATCCCCCCTTCACACCCCGGATCGGCAGCACCAGGTCTTTGCGGAAATCCGTCAGCGCCACCAGTTGACCGCTTTCGTCCACGTACAGCGCGTCCTCGATCCGCACACCGAGATTGCGATCGGGGTAATACAGCCCCGGCTCGATCGTCACCACGTTGCCGACTTCGAAGGTGTCATTTTTCAGCAGGTGGGTGATGCGCGGGGACTCGTGAATCTTCAGGCCGATGCCGTGGCCCAGGCTGTGGACGTAGCCTTCGGTCGTGCCGGGCTGGCTGCGCCCGGTCGGATGCCCCTGCGATTCAAAATAATCCAGCACGGCCTCCTGCATCAGATGAGTGGGCTTGCCGACGGCGAACGCCTCCAGCGCGATGTCGAAGGCGGTCATCACCGTGTCGTAAATCTGGCGCACCTCGTCTGGCGCGTAACCCAGACACCACGTCCGCGTCACGTCATGATAATAGCCGCCGCCCAGCTCACGCGGGAACAGATCAAACACGATCGACTGGCCCAGCCGCAGCGCCATCTCGCTCTGGCCCCGGCTGTGCGGCCACCCGGCATCGCGCCCCTGGGCGAAGATCATGCCGTCTTCTTCGAGTTCGCGGTCGAGCAGTTCGCGCCGCACAAATCGTTTCACATCGCCGATCGTCAGCGGCGCGCCATCCGGTTTGAGGATCGTCTCGTCCGCCCCGGCGTGATGACCGGCGATGAAATTCCAGGTCGCTTCCAGCGCTGCGTTGGTGCGCGCCGCCACCGATTTCAGCCGGGCGATCTCATCAGCGCTTTTGGTCACGGCGGCCTGATCAAACAGGGTAGACGCGCCCGCTTCTCCCACGAACTCATAAACCGGGTAGGCCGCGCGCAGCAGATCGACGGCGGCCAGCGCCCAGTTATATTCCCCGACGCCGTAAATGCCGATTTTGCCCGGCGCGATCGCCAGCGTGTTCAGCACGCGGCCCCACACGGCGATCGTCGCCTTCGTCGGATTGCCGCCCGACTCCTTGAGTTCATCGTAATAACCCAGGTCAGCGCTGTTATAGACATGCAGACCGCTGGCGGCAGCCTCTTCCATCTCCATGCCGCCGACCACCAGCACGGGCGCTTCCCCGCGCTTTTTGACCGCGATGCCGCCGGTCACGCCGACGCTGCCGACCAGATAATCGAACGCGGCGCTGTAGGCATGATCGATGGCGACGATCACCGCGTTCAGGTCGCGCTCCGCCATTAAACGGTCAAGATCGCTCTTCATCAAAGTGACTCCTGCGTTGCAAAAGAAATTGAGTATAGCATCGCGTGGGGTAAGCGGTCAGGGATTAAGGGTTGGGGGATGGGGTGATTGCATCAAAATCATGTTCAGGTTCATAAAAGTTTTTAAGGGTTTTGTAGGGACGCCATTCTTGGCGTCCGCCCGCCGGACGATCCGCCTTCAGGCGGACACGCAGAAGCGTGTCGCTACATCACGTTTGTGATCTTTTATGGCCCAGTGCAAAGGTTTCATGCGATTGCCCTGGTTTGGGGGATGGGGGCAAACGCACCCACGAATGGCGGGTTTTTACAGGGACGCATGGTATGCGTCCGCCCCCGTCGGCTCACAGCCCCTTCTCAGACTGCGCCGCGAATGCCGCCCACTGCGCCGGCTGAATGCGGTCATGCAGGCCGATGCCGAACGAGCAGCCCCACAGCCCCAGGTCGTGATCGATCTCGGCCACCCGCTCTGGCGGCAGGGGCATATCATTTTCCAGCCACCAGCCGATCACCGCCAGCATCGCGCCGGCCTGCTGATGGGCGATCGCGTCCAGCGGGTAGACCGTCACATGGCCCGGCGGCAGCAGCGGGATGACCATTTCCAGCCAGCGCGCGGCGATGTAATGCCGCACCCGGACGATAAAGGCGCTGACGCCGCGTTCGCCCAGCATCACACGGTAAAAGTCGGCGTGGGCCTGCACATGGCGGAAGACGATCGTGCCCATCTCCACATGGCGCTCGCGCTCGATTTCGTCCGTCGGCGCGAACGGCTTCATGCGTTCCACCAGCTCGTCGAAAATCTCTTCCTGGCTGCTGTAGAGCAGTTCGTCCTTATCCTTATAGTGCAGGTAAAACGTGGCGCGGGCCAGATCAGCGCGATCGGTAATATCCTGCACCAGGATCGCGTGATAATCCTTTTCGAGGATCAACTGCATGAGGGCATCGCGCAGGGCGCGGCGGGTGCGCACCACGCGGCGGTCGAGCTTCTTTTCAGGTTTCAATAACTCAGTCATGAACTATCCAGGGGCACTTCATCCACTCCACTTGCGCCGCCTATTGTAGAACAAAATAGGCAAAAGTGGATGCTGTGTCCGAATGGGTTGGGCGCAGCGGCAGATTTCAGCCCCGACCCTGTTTCATTTGTGTGGCAATGGCGTGATCGCAGGGGTTCAGTGCGCTGTGCCGCTGCGCAACATCACCGTACTGAACATGAACCTCAGCCGGTATGCGCCGGGGCGTCTGCGGAGATGTACGGCAGGTAACGCTGGATCGTCCTCAGGAGTTCGATCCGGCTGACCGGCTTGGCGAGATAGCCATCGCACCCGGCGATGCGGGCCAGGTGCTGATCATGCGCCCGGTCGTTGGAGGTCAGCGCGATGATCGGTGTGTCCGCCAGCGCGGGATTCGCCTTGATCCGGCGCACGATCTCCAGGCCGTCAGCATCCGGCAGGTTCACGTCCATCAGGATCAGATGAGGGCGTTCGCGCTCGGCGATCGCCAGCCCGGCGCTGCCGCTGGTCGCTTCCCGAATCTCATATTGGGAGTGCGCCAGCATCCGGCGCACAAGCCGTATACTGGTGGCATCATCTTCAACATAAAGAATTTTGGCGGTCATTGCATCGTGCCTCCTGTGAACCCTGATCACAGTACACGACTCAGATGAGAAGAAGATAAGCGCCGCCGGAGTGAAGGTTTGAACTCCGGTTAAGGGTGGGGTCACGCACAGAAAATACAAACAGGCACGACGAAACGTGCCTTAATATTACAACAGGTGATGATCCCGGACGTGCGGAGAGGATCGACTAGACGCGGACGAGGTGCGAGGCCACCACGTCCAGCAGATCGGCCTTGCTGACCGGCTTGGGGAGATAGCCGTCGCATCCGGCCTCAAGCGCCTTTTCGCGGTCGCCGACCATCGCGTTCGCCGTCAGCGCCACCACCGGGATATGCGCCAGCGTCGGCAGGCGTTTCAACCGCGCCGTGACTTCAAGACCATCAATATCCGGCAGGTTCACATCCATCAGTATCAGATCAGGGCGTTCGCGTTCGGCGGCTTCCAGACCGCTGTACCCATCGATCGCTTCCAGCACTTCGTACCCGGCGTGAACCAGAATCTTGCGAACCAGCCGCATATTCTGTTCGTTATCTTCCACGTAAAGCACGCGCCCCATAACCGAACGCCTCCTGAAAATTATGCCTATGATAAATGATGAAGATGTACATGCGCATTATACCCCCACGATCTGTTGTGGCAGGATTGAGATTGCGCGAATTGTTCGTGCCGCAACAATTTTGTTACGCCGATGTACGGCGTCTCATATCGGTGAAAGCGGGGTTGAGCACCTGCGCCAGAAGCGGCTGTACGGGCTAGCGCAAGTTCCGAGTAACGAGTCATAAGTTGTT
>Ga0224723_1001545_pt1 | contig 13707 bp, 14 predicted proteins | sample Balambano_FR2_Me_FD_161647 | JGI IMG/M metagenome (GOLD analysis project Ga0224723, IMG submission 161647) | Freshwater sediment microbial communities from Lake Towuti, South Sulawesi, Indonesia - Balambano_FR2_MetaG | ecosystem: Environmental > Aquatic > Freshwater > Lake > Sediment | place...
AGAATTTCCTCGCGCAGCGGCGCCGCGCGCGCGCCAACGCGCGGCATCCGGCGCCAGGCCAAGCCTGCCGGCAATGCGGGCCAGCCGATCGGCGGCGGCGAAGCACATCGCGGCGCTGAAGGTGTGCACGCGCGCGCGGCCGCGATATTCCCAGATGCCCGCATCGGGGGTCAGTGCCGCGGCCACGGCGGCGTCGGCCACGGGTTCGAGCTGGCGGAACAGCGCTTCGTCGGCCGGTTGCGGCAGGCGGGCATCGAAGAACATCTTCTCCGCCGCCATCACCACGCTGCCGAACACGTCGTTCTGGGTCTGCAGCGCCGCCGCGTTGCCGACGCGCACCGGGCCATGGCGCATGAAGCCGGCCAGCGCGGTTGCCTCGCGCTCCTCGATGGGGCCATTGGGCACCAGCGGATAGACCGGCTTCAGGCCGGAACCGGCATCGGCCAGCACCGCGCCGGTCAGATACCGGCAGAAATTCTCCATGGTGCGCGTGGCACCCAGCCGGTTCAGCGCCTGCACGGTGAAGGCCGCATCGCGCAGCCAGCAGAAGCGGTAGTCCCAGTTGCGCCCTGTCGAGGCTGCCTCGGGTATCGAGGTGGTGAGTGCTGCGACGATGCCGCCGGTGTCGTCGTTGGCGCAAAGCTTCAAGGTGATGGCCGCGCGGATCACCGCATCCTGCCACTCGAACGGCACGTTCAGCAGGCGGCACCATTCATGCCAGTAGCTGGTGGTTTCCTCCTCGAACGACTGCGCGAGACGGCCAGGGGGTTCGGCCAGCGGCTCATCAAGCGTCAGCACAAGCGCGACTGGCCGATCCAGCACGAACCGGGTCTCGCCTGCGACAAAGCCCACCGGCGCATCGGTGGTGACGCGCAGACTGTCGTGCGAGCCGACCCAGCGCAGGTGGTTCGAACCGACGCGCGGCGCCGGCGACTCCGCGCCCCAGCCGAAGCGCGGGCGGATGCGGATGCTGATGCGCGGCCGGCCCGCCAGCGGCAGCAGGCGGCGCACCAGCATCGGCGGTCGGAAGGAACGGCCGAAGCGCGGAAAGCGCGGCACGTGGTCGATGATGCACAGCCGCGCGCCATCGTCGGCGTGCAACTCGGTCTCGACGACCGCGGTGTTGCGGCGGTAGCGCTGCTTGCCGCCGGTGTGGCCCGCCAGTGTCACGTCCATGAAGCCGGCGGCGGGCTGCTCGCCATCCAGCAGCGCGCAGAACACGGGGTCGCCATCCAGGATCGGCCAGCACATCCAGCCGACACGTCCCCGCGGGTCGATCAGCGCGCCCACGGTGCCGTTGCCGACCACGGCCAGGTCAAGCGGCTGCGGCATCTTCCGCCTCCACGACCGCGCGCAGCCACTTGGCCAGGGCCGCCGGCGTGCCGAAACTCTCCGCCATGCGCAGCCCCTGCCCGCCCAGCGCGATGGCAGCCGCGATCCCGTCCTCGTCGGTGGTGTCGTCGCCGACGAACAAGGGCATGCGGCCGGCGAAGGGCGGTGCCTGCATCAGCGCGCGCACAGCCGTGCCCTTGTCGATGCCGCGGGGCCGGAGCTCGACCACCATGTTGCCGAACAGCAGGGCGAATTGCCCGTGCATCGCGGCGATCTCGCGCATGGCCGCGCGGATGGTATCTGCCGCTTGGGGGGCGGTGCGATAGTGCACGGCGATGCCGGCACGCTTGACTTCCAGAATGGTGCCCGGATGGCAATCAACCAGTGCCTGCGCGGCACGCGCCAAGTCGGCCGGGGTGACAATGTCGCGCGCCGGGCAGGCGGCACGCTGCGGATCGGGCCGCAGCATCAGCCCATGCTCGCCGGCCGCCGGCAGCACGGTCGGCGCAAGCAGAGCATCGAGCGTGCCCAAATTGCGGCCGGTGACGATCGCCAGCGCGCCATTCAGCCTCCGCTCAACACACGCAAGCAGGGAGGGAAGCTCCCGTGGAACGGTGACCGCATCGGGGCGGTCGGCGATCGGTACCAGCGTGCCATCGAAATCAAGCAGCAACGCTCCCCGCGCCGCGACGCGGGCGGGTGAAAGTGGGCTTTTCATCATGCATTACTTAAACGCTCGCGGGGCAGATTGTGGCGAAATCCTGACGTGATCGTGAGGCATTCGCACGATCCTGTTGCGTAGGCGGCCTTCCAGGCTCACGATCTTGCGCAAACCACTGCGGGGAAAGCTGACATGATGCGCTGGCGCATTTGGCTTGTGGCGGCGGCTTCGGTGCTGGCAGCGACCGGCGCGGCCGCGCAATCAACCCTTAGGATCGTGCTGATCAACGACCTCGCGAGCCTTGATCCGGTGCAATCGACCGCCGCGTTCGTGCGCAACCACGGGTTCATGGTGTACGACCAGCTGTTTGCTTTCGACAGCCAGGGCGTTTCCCGCCCACAGATGGTGCAGACGCACAGCGTGGATGGCAGCACGCACCGGTTCACGCTGCGCGAGGGCCTGGCGTTCCATGACGGCGCGCCCGTGACCGCCGCCGATGCCGTGCAGTCGATCCGCCGCTGGGCCGAGCGCGACGTGGTGGGCCGCGCGCTTGCCGCCGCCACGGCCGAGCTCCGCGTGGTGGATGCACGCACGTTCGAGATCCAGCTCAACCGTCCGTTCGCGCTGGTGACCGAGGCGCTGGCCCGCCCCACCGCCAGCGCCCTGTTCGTGATGCCGGAGCGCATCGCGCGCACGCCCAGCAGCACGGCGATCACCGAAGCAGTGGGCAGCGGGCCGTTCGTGTTCCAGGCCGGCGAATGGCGGGCCGGACAACGCGCCGTCTATGCGCGTAACGCCGCCTACGCGCCACGTGCCGAGCCCCCCGATGGCCTGGCCGGCGGCAAGGTGGCGAAACTCGATCGCATCGAGTGGGTGTCGATGCCGGATGCCGGCACGGCGGTGAGCGCCCTGCGCACCGGCGAGATCGACTTCATCGAACAGCCCGCGCCCGATCTGATCCCGACGCTGGAGCGTGACCGCAACATCAGGCTGATGGCGATCAATCCGGCCGGCTTCATGATCTGGCTGCGGATCAATCACCTGCATCCGCCCTTCAACGATCCGCGCGCGCGGCAGGCGCTGCTGCACCTGGTCAACCAGCAGGACAACCTGAACGCCGTGGGCATTCGCGCATCCGAGCAGGTGCCGTACTGCCCCGCCTATTTCCTGTGCGGCACGCCGCTGGAAAGCCACGCCGGCGCGGTCGGGCTGCGCGCGGCCGATGTGCCGCGCGCGCAAGCGCTGCTGCGCGAGGCGGGGTACGCCAACCAGAAGATCGTGTTCCTGAACGCCGCCGACAGCCCGATCAACAATGCAGCCACGCTGACCATGGCCGAGGCGTTCCGGCGCGCCGGCCTCAACATGGATGTGCCCAGCATGGACTGGGCCACCGTGACGCAGCGGCGCAACCGGCGCGAACCGCCCGATCACGGCGGCTGGAGCCTGTTCGTCACGGTCGCCAATGTGCTGGACGCGCAGAACCCGCTGACGAACCTCTATCTCGCGTCACCTTGCGAGGGCGGGCTGACCGGCTGGCCGTGCGATCCCGAGCTCGAGGCGCTGCGGCGGGCCTGGTGGGAGGAGCCGGATACGGCCAGGCGCAAGGACATGCTGGAGCGGGTGCATGCCCGCGCCTACGAGGTGCTGCCCTACATCAATGCCGGCCAGTTCCGTACGCTGTCGGCGTTGCGCAGCAATGTGGAGGGCATCCGCGCCACCACCGTGCCGGTGTTCTGGGGCGTGGAGAAGAAGTAGGGCGCGGCGCTTCGGAGATCGGGGCAGTCACCCTCACCCTGTCCCTCTCCCTGAGGGAGAGGGGACCCTCCGCGCGCTTGGCTTGGCCTTGAGCAGTCCCCTCTCCCTCAGGGAGAGGGACAGGGTGAGGGTGACGCGTGCTGATCCCACGCCAGAAATTCTACGCCACCTGCGCCAGCGTCGAGCGCTCGTCGGAAACCGTGGTGCGGCGCATGTCGCGCACCTGGGTGGAATCGTAGCGCCGGGCGCGGTGCATGGTGCAGCGGTTGTCCCACATCACAAGATCGTACTGGCGCCAGACATGCGCATAGACGAACTGGCGCTGCGTGGCGTGTTCGGTCAGGTCGCGGATCAGCATGCGGGCCTCCGGCACAGGGATGCCGTCGATCGCGCCGATATGGGCGGAGAGGAACAGCGATTTCCGCCCTGAGACCGGGTGACGTCGCACGAGCCGCTGCTGCACCGGCACGCATTGTGCGCGCTCCTCGTCGGTGAAGTCGGTGAAGCCGAGCTGGCCGCGGCTGTAGAGCTGGCTGTGCTCGGTGACGAGATCTTCGATCTCGCGCTTCGTCTTTTCGTCCAGCGCGTCGTATGCGGCGCGCATGTCGGCGAACTCGGTGTTGCCGCCTTCCCCGGGGATGGTGCGGGCGGAGAGCAGCGAGTAGCGGGCGGGGGCTTTCTTGAAACTGCTGTCGCTGTGCCAGAGCATGTTGCCGAGCGAGAACAGCCGGCGCTTGTCGTCGCGGGCCAGAACCTTGCCGTCCTTGTCGAGGTTGGAGATGTCGTTCAGCGTCATCGAGATGCGCCGCTTTTCGGGCGGGGTGAGATCGCCGGTGGCTTCCTCCAGCGGGCCGAAATGGCGGCTGAACGCCGCCTGCTGGTCGTCGGTGATGTCCTGGCCGGGAAAGACCAGCACGGCGTGGCGGGCGATCGCGGCCTCGATCGCGGCGATGTCCTCGGACCGGGCTGGTTCGCGGATGTCGATGCCAGTGACGCGCGCGGCAAAGTTTTCCGGTGCGCCGGGAATGTGGGTGACGGTGACGGGCATGGGCGTTCCCTCCGATCGTTGGGCGGAGGATAGCGCCGGCCGGCGTCAGGGCGAAGTGGGGGCGAGGGTGGCGCGGACGCGGCTGATCAGGTCGCCGAGCACGGGTTCAGGCGCGATCAGGTCATCAAGGGCCAGTGGCGAGGATTGCGGCAGGTTGCTGATGGCAACTTCATCTTCGGCCAAGTCCGCGCGCAGGCGATACGCAGCCCTGCTCCAAAGCAGGTCGGCATCCAGCAGGCGGCGCATGGATGGTCGATAGGCGTCGCGGGCGTTGGCCAGGAACACAATCGTTTCCTTTCGCCAATGGCGGAGCGCCGGGTTGTCAGGAAACAGCGCGGCCTTGGCAAGGTGGATCAGCGCCTGGACAAGATTCCCCTCCACCCGGCTGCGCTGTTCGTTCCCCAAGTCCTCGACCTCCTCGGCCACGCGTTGCAGGTCGAGTTCGTTGGGCAGCGGTGCGCCGGGCCGCAGCGCACGCAGCACGCGCGCCTGTTCCAGCGCCCAGGCGTGGAAATCCTCCTCGTACAGCGACATCGCGTTCATGGACGGCAGCCTAGCACGGAATCACCCCAGCTTCCGCTTCAGCGCCTCGTTCACCAGCGCCGGGTTGCCCTTGCCCTTCATCTGCCGCATCACTTGGCCCACGAACCAGCCGAACAGTTTTTCCGAGCCGCCGCGGTACTCGGCAACCTTGGCGTCGTTGGCGGCCAGCACGGCATCGATCGCGGTGTCGATCGCCCCGGTATCGGTCACCTGGCGCAGCCCGCGCTTCTCCACGATCGCGCCGGGCGCCTCGCCGGTCTCGACCATGGCCTCGAATACGTCCTTGGCGATCTTGCCGTTGATCGTCGCGTCATTGATCAGGTCAAGCAGCGCGCCGAGATTTTCGGCCGTCACGGGCGACGTGTCGATCGACTTGCCCGTGCGGTTCAGCGCGCCGAACAGGTCGCCCATCACCCAGTTCGCCGCCTGCTTGCCGTCGCGGCCCGTGGCGACCGCTTCGTAGAAATCGGCGGTCGCCTTTTCGACCACCAGCACGCCGGCGTCGTAGGCCGGGATGCCGTACTGCGCCACGAACCGCGCCTTCTTGGCATCGGGCAATTCGGGCAAGTGGGCCTTCAGGCGCTCGACCCAGGCGGGGTCGAGTTTCAGCGGCAGCAGGTCGGGGTCGGGGAAATAGCGGTAGTCGTGCGCATGTTCCTTGCTGCGCATCGGGCGGGTTTCGCCCCTGCCGGGATCGTAGAGCCGCGTTTCCTGCCGCACCTCGCCGCCCTGCTCCCACACCTCCACCTGGCGCTTCGCCTCGGCCTCCACCGCATGCATGACGAAGCGGATGGAGTTCACGTTCTTGATCTCGCAGCGCGTGCGGAACTTGTCCTCGCCCGGCCTGCGTACCGAGACGTTCACGTCGGCGCGGAGCGAGCCTGCCTCCATGTTCCCGTCGCACGTGCCCAGGTAACGCAGGATGCTGCGCAGCTTCCGCATGTAGGCGCCGGCTTCCTCCGGGCTGCGCAGGTCGGGCTCGCTCACGATCTCCATCAGCGCGACGCCCGCGCGGTTCAGGTCGATGTAGCTCTTGGTCGGGTGCTGGTCGTGCAGGCTTTTGCCGGCATCCTGTTCCAGGTGCAGGCGCGTGATGCCGATCGATTTCGAGGAACCGTCCGGCAGGTCGATGATCATCGTGCCGGTCCCCACCACGGGCATCTGGTACTGCGAAATTTGGTACCCGGCCGGCAGGTCGGCATAGAAGTAGTTCTTCCGGTCGAACCGGCTTTCCAGGTTGATCGTCGCGTTCAGCCCCAGGCCGGTGCGCACCGCCTGCGCGACGCACTCGGCATTGATCACCGGCAGCATGCCGGGGAAGGCAGCATCGACCAGCGACACCTGCGAATTCGGCGCGGCGCCGAACGCGGTGGCCGCGCCCGAGAAAAGCTTCGACTGGCTGACGACCTGCGCGTGCACCTCCAGCCCGATCACGACCTCCCAGGCGCCGGTGGAACCTTCGATACGATACTCCATGGCCTAAGCCCCCAATGCCGGCAGCGCGCGGAAATCGGCGGCGCGTTCCAGCGCCCGCGCGGCCCGCAGCATGGTCACCTCGTCGAACGGTTTTCCGATCAGCTGCAGCCCCAGCGGCAGGCCCTGTGAATCCAACCCGGCGGGCACCGAGACGCCGGGCAGGCCAGCCAGATTCGCGGTCACGGTGAACACGTCGTTCAAATACATCGTCACCGGATCGTCCATCTTCTCGCCTTGGGCAAAGGCCGCCCCCGGCGTGGCCGGCGTCAGCACCACGTCCACGCTCCGGAACGCCTCGGTGAAGTCGGCCAGGATCCTTGCGCGCACCTTCTGCGCCTTCAGGTAATAGGCATCATAGTAGCCGGCGCTCAGCACATAGGTGCCGATCAGAATGCGCCGCCGCACCTCGGCCCCGAAGCCTTCCGCGCGGGTGTTGGCATAAAGGTCGTCCAGGTCCTCGCCCGGCACGCGCAAGCCGAACCGCACGCCGTCGTATCGCGCCAGGTTCGAGGACGCCTCGGCGGGCGCGACGATATAGTATGTGGGCAGCGCATATTTCGTGTGCGGCAGGCTGATGGAATGGATCGAACAGCCGGCATCCTTCAGCCAGGCCACGCCCTGCTCCCAGGAAGCGGTGATCTCGGGCGGCGTGCCTTCCAACTGATACTCCTTCGGCACGCCCACACGCAGGCCCGCCAGCGGTTTTTCCAGGTCGGCGGCGAAATCGGGGACCGGCAGCGGCGCGCTGGTGGAATCCTTCGGATCATGCCCGCTCATGCTCGTCAGCAGGATCGCGGCATCCTCGACCGTGCGGGCCATCGGCCCGGCCTGGTCCAGCGAACTGGCGAACGCCACGATCCCCCAGCGCGAACAGCGCCCATAGGTGGGCTTGATGCCGACAATGCCGGTGAACGCCGCCGGCTGGCGGATGGACCCGCCGGTATCGGTGGCGGTCGCGCCCGGCACCAGCCGCGCGGCCACCGCCGCCGCCGACCCGCCCGAGGAGCCGCCAGGCACCAGCACGGCTGCATTGTCGCCGCGCCGCGTCCATGGATTGCGCACCGGACCATAGGCGCTGGTCATGTTCGACGAGCCCATCGCGAACTCGTCCAGGTTGGTCTTGCCGACGAAGATCGCACCGTCGCGCTTAAGGTTGGCGCTGACCGTGCTCTCATAGGGGGGCACGAAGTTTTCCAGGATTTTTGACCCCGCCGTGGTGCGCACGCCGTCGGTGCAGAACAGGTCCTTGATGGCCAGCGGGATGCCGGTGAGCGCGCCGCCATTGCCCTTGGCCAGTTTCGCGTCCGCCGCGTCGGCCTCGGCCAGCGCCGCCTCGGGCGTTTCGGTGATGAAGGCGTTCAGCGCGCGGTGCTTCTGCATCGCCGCCAGGTGCGCCATCGTCAGTTCGCGCGCGGCGATCGTCCTCGCGCGCAACTGGGCGCGCATGCCGGCCAGCGTCAGGTGGGTCAGCATCGTCATTCCACCACCTTCGGCACCGCGAAGAAGGCGCCCGCCCGTTCGGGCGCGTTCGACAGCACCTTGTCGGGCGCGCCGCCATCGGTCACCATGTCGTCGCGCATCGGCAGCGCGAAATCGGCCACGCCGGTCATCGGGGCGACACCTTCCGTGTCCACCTCGTTCAGCTGCTCGATCCAGCGCATGATGCCGTTCAGCTCGACGGCCATCGGGGCCAGCTGGTCATCGGCAACGCGGATGCGCGCAAGGTCGGCAATGCGGCGAACGGTATCGGTATCCAGCGCCATGTCGGAAATGTGCCCACGGTTCGGGTGATGATCCGGTGGTAGCAAACGGCCCCCACCTGGGCAACGCAAAGGCCCTGCGGGCGATGCTCGCCCCCGGGAAGCGGCTGCTGGGCCTCGATCATGGCACGAAGCGCATCGGGCTGGCGCTGTCCGACGTTGGCCTCGCGATCGCCTCGTCGGCTGGAACCGTCCCGCGGGCCAAGCTCGATGCTGTGGCCGCCTCCCTCGCGCCCCTGATCGCGAAGCAGGGCGTGGGCGGCCTGGTGTTCGGCCTGCCGCTGGAGATGGACGGACGGTTCGGCCCTGCCGCGCAGGCCGCGCGCGATTTCGGCCGCGACCTGGCCGCGCGCCTTGACCTTCCCTGGGCGATGATGGACGAGCGGCTTTCCACCGCGGCTGCCCGCCGGGCGCTGACCGGCGAAGCCGACCTTTCCCGGGCCCGACAGGCCGCCCTGGTCGATGGCATGGCCGCCGCCTGGATGCTGCAGACCTTCCTCGACTCGACACGGCCTGGTTGAGCCTGCCTGTCCGCACCCCTATGGTGCGGCCTCGCCATGCATTTCACCAAACGCCACCTGCTGGCGATCGAGGGCCTGCACCCTCACGAAATCGGCGCCCTGCTGGACCGCGCCGATTCCTATGTGCTGCTGAACCGTTCCGGCAAGACCCAGCGCGACCTGCTGCGGGGCAGAACGCTGATCAACCTGTTCTTCGAGGACAGCACCCGCACCCGCACCAGTTTCGAGATCGCCGGCAAGCGGCTGGGTGCGGACGTGATCAACATGAGCGTCTCGACCAGCGCCGTGAACAAGGGGGAAACCCTGCTGGACACCGCCTGGACGCTGAACGCGATGCATTGCGACCTGCTGGTGGTTCGCCACGACCAGTCGGGCGCGCCAAATCTGCTCGCCCAGAAGGTCGAGGCCAGCGTGATCAATGCCGGCGACGGCACGCACGAACACCCGACCCAGGCGCTGCTTGATGCACTCACCATCCGCCGGCGCAAGGGAAGGCTGGAGAACCTGACGGTGGCGATCTGCGGCGATGTCGCGCACAGCCGGGTCGCGCGCAGCAACATCCACCTGCTGGCGACCATGGGCAGCCGCGTGCGCGTGATCGGCCCGCCCACCCTGCTGCCCGCCGAGATCGCGCGCCTGGGCGTGGAAGCCTTGACCGACATGCGGGACGGCCTGAAGGGCGCGGACGTCGTGATGATGCTCCGCCTGCAGAAGGAGCGCATGACGAAATCGCTGGTGCCCAGCGTGCGCGAGTTCTTCCGTTTCTACGGCCTTGATGCCGAGAAACTGGCGTGCGCGAAGCCCGATGCGCTGGTGATGCATCCCGGCCCGATGAACCGTGGGGTCGAGATCGACAGCGCGGTCGCCGACGATCCCGCGCACAGCGTGATCAAAGAACAGGTCGAGATGGGCGTCGCCGTGCGCATGGCGGTGCTGGATGCGCTGGCGGGGCAGCGGGCGAATGCGTAGGGGCTTGCGGGGCAAAGTCACCCTCACCCTGGCCCTCTCCCTGAGGGCTACCTGATTCACGCATCGCGAAAACCCAAGTAGAATCAACATGTTATCTTGTTCTTTTCGTTTCGATTGGGGAGTGAATACCTGGGCGTCAATGTTGCCGCAGGCCTGGGAACCCGGCCTTTGAGGCGGCTTGCAGTTCGACTCCAATTTTTGGATTCTTGAGCGCAATGAGATGTGTGAATAGGGTAGCGCAAGCGGGGGAGGGACAGGGAGGGGGTGAGCCCGCCGGCACCAACTCAACCATGAACCCCTGAAAGGACCCGCCATGCCCAGCAGCCGCCTGCGCCCGGAAGTGCCATTCGACAAGGATGGCAAGCACGAAGGCTTCGTGCGCCTGTACAACTCGGTGCACGAAAGCGCCTATGGCTTCATCCCGATCCCGATCGTGGTGATCCGCAACGGCGACGGCCCGACCGCGCTGCTGATGAGCGGCAACCACGGCGACGAATACGAAGGCCAGGTGGCGCTGTGCCGCCTGGCGCAGGAACTCCAGCCGCGGAACATCAAGGGCCGCGTGATCATCTTCCCCATGGCCAATTTCCCCGCCGCGATGGCCGGGCGGCGCACCAGCCCGATCGATGGCGGCAACCTGAACCGCCTTTTCCCTGGCGACCCCGACGGCACGGTGACGCAGCAGATCGCGTACTTCATCTCGTCGGTGCTGGTGCCGATGATCGATGTCTCGGTCGACCTGCATTCGGGCGGATCGTCGTTGATGTACGTGCCCTCCGCCCTTGCCCGCACCCCGGACGACAAGGACCAGGCCGCGCGCGTGCTGAAATACGTGAAGGCGTTCGCCGCACCCGTGGCCTATCTGTCCACCGCCAGCCAGGGCACGGGCGACGATCGCACGCTGTCGGGCCTGATCGTCGCGCGGGGCAAGATCGCGATCGGCACCGAACTGGGCGGCAGCGGCACCGTCACCCCCGCCGCGTTGCGCATGGCCGAACGCGGCATCCGCAACGTGCTGGTCGAGGCCGGCATCCTGCCCGAAGGCGCCCGCCTGCCCGGCGAGGTACCGACGCGCCTGCTGGAGGTCGGCGGCAACGAGTGGTTTGTCTATACGCCCGAACCCGGCGTGTTCGAGCCGCTGGTCGAGCTCGGCGATACTGTGAAGGCCGGCCAGCCCGCGGCACAAATCCATTTCCCCGAAACGCCCTGGCGCCCGGCCGTCGAGGTGCCGTTCCTGCACGACGGATTCGTGCTGTGCAAGCGCATCCCTGGTCGCACGCAGCGCGGCGACTGCCTGTTCCACCTAGGCACCGACATCGACGCGTAGCCATAGGCACCGGGCGAGGGCGGCACCGCTACGGCACCATCCGCCGCGCCCGCACGTGCCCTTCCTGCGCCTTCGTTTCCACCGCCCCAGGGCGCACCGCCCGCACCGAGGCGATCGCCTGGTCGGGCGATGCGGCGCCGACCTCGACAAGCAGGCGCGCCGCGATCGTGCCGGATCGGCCGCGGCCCGCCAGGCAGTGCACCAGCACGCGCTTGCCTGATCGCAGGTGGTCGCGCAGCACGGCGCCGGCCTGTTCCCAGCCGGCCTCGAACGCCGCATCGGGGGCATTGAAGTCGTGGATCGGCAGGTGATGCCAGGCAATGCCCAGCGCGGCGCAGGTCGCGCCGACCTCCTCGGCCCGCGTGCCGGGCTCAAGCAGCGTCAGCACCGCATCGGGCGCCCAGGCCGCAAGTGTGGCATGGTCGGCGGCCGCGGCGAACGGGGCGACGCCCAGCGCGCCGCCGCCCGCGAGCGCTATCGTGCCGATCGGCTGGTCGGTCATTCGTTCCTCCATCCGCAGCGCCGCAGGGCATCCTGCATGTGGGCCGGCACCGGCGCCGTCGCGCCGATCCCCGGCTCCAGCGGCAGGGTGATCGCACGGGCCAGCAGCATCAACGGCCCGGCATCACCACCATAGACGGGATCACCCGCCACCGGGCAACCGAGCGCCAGCGCCAGGTGCGCGCGCACCTGGTGCGTGCGCCCGGTTCGGGGGTGGAGCTCCAGCCAGGCGATATCGCCGGCGCGGCCGCGCACGCGCCAGCCGGTGCGCGCGGCCTGGCCGCGTGCATCGATCACCATGCGCCACCCCGTGCGATCCGACCGCTTCAGCAGCGGCGTATCGATCGTGCCCGAATCGTCGGCCGGGGGGCCGCGCACCACCGCCCAGTAGGTCTTGCCGACACTGCCGGCGGCGAACAGCGCATTCGCCTCGCGCAGCGCCGATTTCCGGCGCGCCAGCAGCAGGCAGCCTGCGGTATCCGCATCCAGCCGGTGACAGGGGAACGGCCCGTCGCGCCGGCCGAAGCGCAGCGGCTGGAGGAAGTCCTCCACGCTCGCCCTGCCCCGCGGGCCGCGATGCACGGGCAGGCCGGCCGGCTTGTCGAGCACGATGAACCGCGCGTCCTGGAACAGGATTCTGTCCGGCCCGATCACGCCGCCTTGGCTTGGTTCTTTGCCAGCGCCTGGATTCTCCGCGCCATCGAGGCGACGCCGTTGCCGCGGTTCATCGACAGCGACCCCAGCAGGCCGAGCTCCTGAAGGAATTTCGGATCGGTCGCCGCCACCTCTTCCGCCCGCCGCCCGCCATAGACGCGCAGCAGGATGGCGGCCAGCCCTTTGACGATTGGTGCGTCGCTGTCGGCTGCCAGCCACAATCTGCCGTCGCGCCACTCGGGATGCAGCCACACGCGCGCCTGGCAGCCCGGCACCAGTTTCGACTCCACCTGCCACTCGGGCGGGAAGGGCGGCAGCGCGCGGCCCCAATCGATGATCATCTGGAACCGGTCGAGTTCGTCGTCGAAGAACTTCAGCGCCTCGTCGATCGCGGCGATCGCTTCGGCGGGCGTCGCTTCCGGCGGCTCGGGAAAGGAGCTCACACCCGCTCGCTGGCCCAGATGGCGGCCTTGCAGCCCTGCTTGATCGCCGCCGACAGCAGGCGATAGGCGGGTGCCAGTTCGGCTTCGTTGGCCAGGCCAATGTCGCGATGCTCGAGCTCCTCGGCGCGGAACTTCTCGATCACGGCCTTCAGCTCGGGCTCGTCGTCGGCCAGCGCCTCGGCCTGTTTCTGGTAATGCTCGTCGATCGCCTCCTCGACGGCGACGGTGCAGGCCATGGCGGCGCGCTCGCCCAACAGCGCTGTGCCCGCACCCAGCGCGAAGCCCAGCACGTTCCACAGCGGCAGCAACGCGGTGGGGCGGGCGCGGCGCTTGCGGATCAGGTCCTCGAAGGTTTTGCGGTGCACCTGCTCCTGCTCCAGCATGTGCTGCAGCGTCGGGCCATGGCGGCCGCGCCCCAGCACGGCGATCTGGCCTTCGTAGATGCGGGTGGCGCCGAATTCGCCGGCGTGATCGACGCGGATGATGCGATCGACCAGCTCCTCGGGCGTAAGGTCGCCGGGCAGGTTCCTGGGGCGCGCGGGCTCGGTCATCGGGCGGACAGATCCTTGGGGCGAAGCAATATCAGGCAGATGGTGGCGGCGGCGGCGGCGTAAAGCGCGTTCCAGCCGGCCATCGAAAGCCCCGCGATGCGGATGGCCGGGTCCTCGCACCGCACCACGGGCTGCGCCGCAAGGGCGCGCATCAGGTCGTCCACCG
>Ga0224723_1001546_pt1 | contig 13707 bp, 16 predicted proteins | sample Balambano_FR2_Me_FD_161647 | JGI IMG/M metagenome (GOLD analysis project Ga0224723, IMG submission 161647) | Freshwater sediment microbial communities from Lake Towuti, South Sulawesi, Indonesia - Balambano_FR2_MetaG | ecosystem: Environmental > Aquatic > Freshwater > Lake > Sediment | place...
CCTCTGAAATCATCAAGAAATATATCGAGGCGCAAGGTAAACACTGACTGCACTTAAAAGTGCATGCGCCACATCCCACGCTTGAAAGACGTGGGATGTGCTTGCTGCATCTTGTAAGATTGTTGCAGCCCTTTGTCTGGTATGTTGCAGGTGGATGAAAGTACAGTTTCGAGTTTGTACCGCAGCCGATTTGCCGATCGTGCAGAATGATGCCCTGTCTCTCTACAGCGAAGATTTGCCAGGGACAGAGATGACACCAGAAAAGATTCAAAATACCTTTCGAGAGTTAACTCAAAAACCAGATAAAGGACAAATCATTGTTTTTGAAATTGCTCAAACTGTTGTGGGCTACGCCATCTTAATTTTTTTCTGGAGCAACGAGTTCGGTGGCAACTTCGTTGAGATAGACGAACTGTTTGTGCAAAAGAACTATCGGAATCAGGGAATTGCGAAAACCTTTTTTCAATGGTTAGAAGCTACCTGGCGAGGACAGGCAGTCGCGCTTTCACTGCAAACCACCCCAACGAACGATCGGGCGATTGCTGTGTATCACCGTCTGGGCTTTGCAATTTCCCAGAATGTTTACTTGCTAAAAATGATGCCGTCTGCTCAGGACACGGACACTCACTGAGCGGTTGGCTGCATCAGCGGAAGCTGAACCCGAACAGTTGTGCCCAGTTCTGGCTCCGACTGAATGATCAATTCACCGCCCTGAGCTTCAACAATTCGCCGCACGATCGCCAGCCCCAGCCCGTTGCCGTCGGGTTTTGTGGTGCAAAAGGGAGTTCCCAGCTTGGCGAGCAGTTCGAGTGGAATGGGATCACCCAGATTGTGAACCGCAATGCAGACCTGCCCCGGCTTGTCGGACTCAATGCGACAGGTAATCACTGCGCCATCCTCCACGGCTTCACAAGCATTTTTGATGAGGTTGACGACCACTTGTTTGAGTTTGTCTCGATCGCCCCATACGCGAGCACTGGGCAACGCTGTTGTGAATTCAATGTGTCGTCCCAGCGCCGCCGGACTGCTTCGCATCGGCTCTAGAAATTCTGGAAGCAGCGCATTCAGGTCTAGTTCGCTGCACTGTAAATTCTGCTGCCTGGTGTAGAGCAAAATTTCATTGAGCAACCGCTGTAGCCGCTCTGCATCTTCGAGCGCCAGCGCCAAACGGAGCTGAGTCTTCTCTGGTAACTCAACTTCTCGCAGTGCAGTCAGTCCCATGAGCACGGTTGTCAGGGGGTTTCGCACTTCATGCACAATCATCGCTGCAAGTTCGCCAATTTCAGCCAAACGGGACATTACTTTCTCCGCTTGCTTGCGCTCGGTGATGTCTCGCACCAAAGCGAGTTCTAGCGATCGTCCCCCAGATTCAAACAAACAGACATTCGCCTCAACCGGAAAAGTGGTGCCATCTTTGCGACGGTGAATGCTCTCTAACGTGGCTGGAACGCCGTTAACAAGCTGTTGGCGAAACGCGAGTAGCTCATCTGCCGTGAATCTGACATCAAAATCTGGCGTGGAGAGCTGCAACAGTTCCTCGTAGGAATAGCCAAGGTTTTCACAGGCTCGCTGATTGGCATCCAGGATGTGACCGTTGGCTGGATCGATCAGCAAAAATGCGTCTGCGGCATTCTCAACCAGGAGTCGGAAGCGGATTTCGCTTTGGCGCAGCTCTTCTTCAATTTGCTTACGTTCTTTGATTTCTGCTTGCAGTTGCTCGTTGGCTTGCCGCAGTTCTGCGGTGCGTTGCTCAATTTGTTGCTCTAAGTGGCTGTTTGCCTCAATCAGTTGAGACTGCGCGGTCCACAGTTGCTGAGTGCGTCGAGTCACTTCTGTCTCCAGAACTTGATTGAACTGTCGCTGCTGATAAAGCTGATAGCTGTCGATCGCCTTTGCTGCCCGTGTTGACTCACACCGCAAGCAATTTCTTGTCGGTAGCGATCGAGTTTTCCCGATCGCTCAGGGCAGCTAAGAAACACAGAAGACGCTGCTCTTGGAACGGCACCTGCTGTTGGGAAATGTTGACAAACACGCAACGCCCTCCTTAATGTCAGACAAAAACACGTTACGGGATTATGAATGGGTCTCCATGATTCAACTTACAAATACGGGGATGTTGATTCGCGGTTTGCTATTAGTTCATTGCCAACCGTTGGCTCACCACGATTCATCCTCACTGACTCCTGCTGCACTGAGCGAATCTTATTGTTGTGTTGTCTTAGGGCGCGTCATCAATTCTTTGCCAAATGCTGGAGATGTCAGCATGACCGCGCCCGCCTCATCAACCAGGCGAGGGGCTGTAACCCCTGCTGCCCACTGAAGTTAGCCACGAATTGATGACAGCCCCCAGTAGAATGAGCGCTCATTCTGCAAATCATCCGCCGATCGGTGACGATGAAAAGAAAATTTGTCGGGTATCTCTAAGGTCTCATAATAAAAGATCGGGAGCAGCCCCACCGTTCGGGTGAATACCGGAATCACTTGATCTTAAGCAATCGCTGCTAACTTTTATGACTGCCTGTAAAGATAAACTTTGGATTAGCAATAAATCGGCGAAATGTACGTTAGGTCAGGATTGCCGTAGGTCTTCGGTCATGGGTCTTTGGTCACAAATAGGCATCGCCTGTAGGCGATCGGTCCCCAAAGATTGATAACAGTAAATGACCAATGACAGTATTCGTCTGACAAAATTTGTCTGACAAACCATTGTTTGCCACAACCCAACTGAAACTGACTGCCAAAATTCTTCATGATGTCTCTGCCACCGCTGACTGCCGACACACTCTGGGCGATTCTCAACGATGCGATCGACGACGCGACCGTGAATCAACTCCTCTGGCAATGTCTGGGCTATCGATATGACGAGACCACACAGCAGTGGGACACATCCCAGGCTACGACTGAGTGGCGAGAGGAATATCCAGAGCCACCCAACTTTATTGAGAGCCGTTTGGCGATCGTCAAGCTGACTCGTTCCATTCCCCAGGCAGACAAGCAATTGCTCAAGCAGGAGTTAGGGTTTGCAGGGTACAAAGTGAATGAGTTAGTTCCTCGACGCACGCGTCGGGCAACAGCGGTCAACTGGCTGTTGAGCTATTTGAAAAGCCAGAGTGAGAGAAAGATGACAGATGAGAAGCATTGATCCACTCCATCACTCTATTACGATGCAAGGGTTGACTGATACAATTTGGGGATCACGCTATGAAACGAGATTTGCATGAAAACCGCAGAGTCTGTACCTTCCGAAGTTGTGCAGCAGGTTGCTGAATACTTCAGTGTATTGAGTGAGCCAATGCGTCTCAAAATTCTCAACCTCCTGCGGGATGATGAGAAGTGCGTTCAAGATTTAGTGGAGGCAACCGCGACCAGTCAGGCAAACGTCTCTAAGCATCTCAAGGTGATGCTGCAAGCGGGAATTCTCACCCGCCGCAGCGAAGGCACCTCTGCATACTACAGCGTTGAAGATGACCTGATTTTTGAATTGTGCAATCTTGTGTGTGATCGCATCGCCAGCCGCATCGAACAGCAAGCCCGCTACTTCCGTGCTTTTAGTCTGATCAGCAAGCAGAATCAGGGGTAAGCCGAGGCAGCCCAGGCAAAGCTGAAGATTCCTCAGTCGTGGAAATTTGGCTTGCCTAGGGCGCGTCATCAATTGAGATCGAAAACCTTGAGGAATCGACAGTATCGCGCCCGATCTAATTAACCAAGCTAGGGGCTGTATTGCTGACTAAGCATGACATTCGGCAGGTCATTGATGACAGCCCCTAGAGCATGAAGTTCTGCTCAAAATCCTGGCGGGTCATGGGCTGATCGACAATTAATCCTTCGCCACCCAGCACTTCGAGTGGTTCACCGTCCACATTAATCCAGACTTTGGCGTTTGGTTCCAGGGTCGTTGCGGTGTAAACAACCTGCCCGACTCGCCCAGACATCGACGCGCTGCCGCCGCCGCTCGTAAAGGCACTTGACAAATCGACATGAACGCCGTTTGGCTCGATCGAAACGCTGCGTAACGCCGTCCCTTCTGGAATGGTCGATGCAACGTTGGGGTCAGTAGGTCCTGCCAGAAGCGTCTCGAAGGCAGCAGTCAGAAGCGATTCGGGTTGATTTGTCGCAGCAAGCGTTATCGGATCGGGGACTAGCTCGATCGAACTGCCAGTGTCTTTGAGCCAAAACACCTGGACGGTTTGTTCGGCGGCAGGCTGAATCGGGCTGGCTGCGGGTGGCTGCGTTGTGATCGCATCTGGAGCAGGTGTGGGTGTGTCAATGGTATTCCATGTCCACCAGGCTGTGCCGCTTCCGGCAGCCAGCACAACCGCTGCCAAACTTGCCATGATGCCCAGTGGTAGACGGCGAGGTGCGGGTTTCTGTGGCGTGGGTTGCTTGGGTAGGGGCTGTTGGTCTTGCATGGGCTGGCTCCTTTGCCGTGGCGATTGAATAATGATGACCAGCCCTCAAGATTGCTGCACTTGTGATTGCTGCACGTTGCGGATTCTGGGGCTGGAGAGGATGGGGGGTGAAAGCGTCCACCCAAAGATGCAGCCTTGAGCTTGAGCAGTAGACCTGTAGCTGAAGTAACTACAGCAGCAGCACCAACCGTTCCAGATTTTGCTGGGATCAATTAATCTTCGGAGTCGATCGCCGCTGGCTCAAGTCGCACAAAGGCAGCGAGTTGCAGTTGGTCAGGCGTTAGCTCTAGCTCTAGAATGCGGGCAGTGATGCCATCCTCCTGAAAGTTGCTTAAATCATACTGACGGCTAATCCCTGCTGCAAGTTGCTCAATCAACTGAGTGGGAAAGGCTTCTTGATTGACGGTGACGATCGGATCAATAAACAGAATCCGTTGCCCCGACTGCACAGCCAGCCCCGATTCCAGGACGATCGCCAGTTGCTCTTCAGTTTGCTGTGCCTGTAGCACCGCTTGAATGCGGATGCGCTGATTGTCGAGCAGATCAATCTGTGGATCAACGACTTCATAAGTTTGAGACGGGTCGCTGTTGAGGGCAACCAGCGACCCGAAGTTGAGGTCATTCAACAGCTCTCGAATCCGGGGAGCCTGAAGCGCCCGATTCAAATCTGCCTGAGTGAGCACCAGCCGCACGCCTGCCTGAAGCGGTTGTTCCAGCTCAAGTTCTCCTGCCTGCAAGCTGCCCAGATCAACATCGATCGCATCGGTTTCCACCTCTAGTGCTGCAATGCGAATTGCTTCGAGCGGAAAAAAGCCCCGTCCGGCAATCCGCACGCGATCGACCCGCCCCTGCAAAAGCTGATGGCTGGGTGCATTGTCTACCCGAACTGCCAGCTCTTCGACGGCACAGAACTGGTCGCGAATCGCGTTTTCAGCAATGCTGTCTACAATCAAGCCTGCTGGGGAAATCACGCCAATCAAAGCAGATAAGAGAATTGTCAGAAATTCCATGTCGTCTGTCAGTTGTGGCTCGACTGATGGTTATCGGGGTTGTCTTTTGCGAATTTTAACTCCCAAATTCATTCTCGATAGACCAGACGAAAAGCGCCGACGAGGTGCAACAATCCCGTCAGCGCTTTCAGATGAGTATTGTGTTTCAGGCAGCAGCCAGTGATTTAAGCGGCAGCCAGTTGTTCAGCTACAAAATCCCAGTTGACCAGGTGATCGAGAAAGGCTTGAGCGTAATCAGGACGACGATTTTGGTAATCGAGATAGTAAGCATGTTCCCAGACATCCATCGTTAGCAACGGTGTTTTGCCTGATTCGGCGATCGGCGTGACCGCGTTCGGCGTTTTTGTCACCTTGAGCGTGCCATCTTCGAGAACCAGTCAGGCATAGCCGCTGCCAAACTGAGTTGCTCCGGCATTTTTGAACGCCTCCTTAAACTGGTCTAAGCTGCCAAAGGCTGCGTTGATCTGGTCTGCCAAAGCGCCCGTTGGAGCACCACCGCCGCCTGGTTTCATGCAGTTCCAATAAAACGTGTGATTCCAGACTTGAGCCGCGTTGTTGAAAATGCCGCTTTTCGAGGAGTCGTTCGCTGTTGCTTGAATCACCGCGTCTAGCGGCACGTCGGACAGGTCTGTACCTTCGATCAGCTTATTGAGGTTTGTAACGTAGCCTGCGTGGTGTTTGTCGTGGTGAAACCGGAGTGTGTCTGCTGACAGATGGGGGGCTAGTGCCTCGTAATCGTAGGGAAGGGGCGGAAGTTCATGGGACATAGAGTGCATCCTCTTCTAGCGGATCTCGTTCAAAAATTAACATGAGAACGATAATGATTTCCATATTTGGTCGATAAAATGAGGTCTGTGCAAACACGCACACTGCTTTTACCGCCCCCGTCAGCTCACAGGGTTGACTGGGGTTTTTATTATGTGCAGCAAGGATGAGAAAGCAGGACTGCGCCACATGAAGCAAGCAAACCTGGCTCATCTGCGTTGGGCTTGCTTGATCCAAGCCAAAATGCGGTTCCATGCCCACCACGGGTCGGGGTCATGCGCCTGTTGCTGACCCTGGCGGCTGCTGAAATATCCAACATGTCCGCCGTGGCGAGTCAGCAGCAGATCGATCGCCGGATTGGTTGCACAGGCTGCCTGCAAGTCAGGCACAATTGCGGGATCAAAGAGGGGATCGTCAGCCGCATACAGAATTAGAGTCGGCTTTTGCAGATGCGGTAAGAGATGCAGCCCGCTGCTCGCGTTGTAGTATGCCTCAACTGAATCAAATCCCAATCGTGGGATCACCAGCTCCTGATCAAATGTCCAGATGCTATTGGCGCGATCGATCGCCGCCGGATCGATTGCCTGTGGGTGATGAGCATGAATTCGCCAAGCCAGCTTTTTGAGTTCGCGGGCAATCGCCTGCTCCAAATAGCGACCCCAGCGGTCTTTGACGAGGTAAGTCAGCGAACGAACCGAATCCAGGCTGGGACAAATGACCGCTCCACCCGCTAGCTCAGATTCGCTGATAGCGAGGTCTTGCCCCCAGGTGGCGATCGTCTGAGCTGCCTTGACTGCCCAGAGTGCGAGCTGACCGCCGAGTGAAAATCCGGTGAACCAAAAGGGAGCCGGACAGCCGATCGCCTTTGCCTGAGCTGCGATGTGCACGAAATCATAGCCTTCGTGTAACCCATCAGAAGTCAGAACCGGCGACAGTTCAGCCGTTTTACCGTGGGCGCGCCAGTCAAACAGCACGACCGCATATCCCTGAGCGAACGCCTTACGTCCCAGCAGTTGCAGAAACCACTGATTCTCTAAACTTCCTGTGATCCCATATGTGCCGACGATCGTGCCCTGGGGATTGGGGGGAACGGCAACGATGCCAAAAATTGGAACTGCCCCAGCTCCCACAAACACCCGTGGCTGATAAGGTGGTTCGGGAACAGTAATCGTCTGCTGCCAGATGCGGTTTGCCCTGAATGCCGTAAACAGCGTTATTGCCAGACCGTTTCTCAGTCCCCAGGGTGGCAGATAGGTTGGGTAGCTCATGCGAAATCAGCAGGTAGACGCACAGGGATAGCGGTTAGTGAATTGCTATTTCTCATCATAGTTGCCGGTTTATTGGCGGATGGGTGGCGCGACGCGGGGCGATGCAGCGGGAACTCAGTGCGAAAATGGCGAATCTGCTGTAGGGTCGTGATAGTGCTGAAAGGCGCGTCAGTTGTTTCTGCTTGTTTGGCGCATCTGTGAAAACAAACAAAGGACTGCAAGGGCTGAAAGCCGGGTTGAGAATCGAGAACGTGATCGCCCTGGTCGTGCTGCTGCTGTGTCTGACTGGCGGCTGGTGGCTGCTGACGCGATCGGGCGCTGACTTTTCTTCGCCGCAGACGCTGATGCAGTCTGTCTACGAGATGGGATGGCACGGCATTTTGTTTTACATCGGCTTTTTGATTGTGGCGATCGTGGTTGGTCCTATTCCCAGCACGCCAATGACGATCGCAGCGGGTGCCGTTTGGGGTCCGGTCTGGGCAGGCGCTTATGGAATTATCGGCACCTTTTTGGGCAGCGTGGCAGCTTATTTTATTGGACGCACGCTAGGACGATCGATCGTGCGGGCGCTGTTAGGTAAGGTGATCTACTTCTCAAAGCATCGGGGAGAAGCTTATTTGGGCTGGCTGGCGTTTGTGGTGCATTTGATTCCGGGAATGCCTTTTGACCTAGTCAGCTACGGTGCCGGAATCTCTGGTTTATCGCTGTCGATTTATGCGGTCGCCGCGCTGCTTGGAGCCATTCCCAGCACATTTTTTCTCACCTACATGGGCGCGTCTTTTCATGTCGGGCTGCCGATCGCCCTGACGCTGGTCATGCTGTTTCTGGCAACGCTGATCATTTTGCCCTGGGGCGTAAAGCGGTATAACTGGCTGGCGCTCAAAGATATGATTCGCATCGAGTAAATGCAGCCCTCGATGCCGCAGTGTCACAATGGGGCTGGAGCGCCGCTAGCGCAGGCACTCAGTAACCGTAACAGCAACCGCAAAGGAACCGTGCAGTATGAACAGAATTTCAACTCAGCTTCGGCAGTGCATCGAGCTTCTGGCACCTCTGGCGGCGATCGGGCTAGTGGTCTTCGTCAGCGTAGCCGTTTTGGTGCTGACCCCTGCAACCCCTGCTGCTGCGACTCCAGAAATTTCGGTATACCGCGATCCTGCCTGTCGCTGCTGCGGCGGTTGGATCGAGCATTTGACCCACGAGGGATTCCAGCCCAGCAACCTTCCGACCGCCGACATAGACGCGCTGAAGCAGCAGTATGGCGTGCCAGACGCACTGACATCCTGTCATACCGCTGTTATTGACGGCTATGTGATTGAAGGGCATGTTCCCGCAGGGGATATCAAACGCCTATTAGCAGAGCAACCAGATGTGGTGGGAATTGCGGTGCCAGGAATGCCGATCGGTACACCCGGCATGGAATCTGACACAGCAGAGCGAGAAGCGTTTACGGTGTTTACATTTGGCGAACAGGGAACCACCGTCTTCAACCCCCATCCGTTTTAGCGGCGATTCGTTCAACTATCGATTTGGAGACCCGTTGGCGGTAGGCTGTTTTAAGGCATTTGTTTTGCAGGCATTGGCATCGATCGACTATGGCAACGATTAACGATCATTACCTCAAGCTGAAAGCGGGCTATTTGTTTCCTGAGATTGCTCGACGGGTGAAGGCATTTGCTGAAGCAAACCCCGACGCAGCCATGATTCGTTTAGGCATTGGCGATGTGACAGAACCCCTGCCCGCCGCCTGCCGCAGCGCGATGATGCAGGCAGTTGAGGAAATGGGCGATCGTGCCAGCTTTCGAGGCTACGGTCCCGAACAGGGCTATGAGTGGCTGCGTGCCAAAATTGCGGCGCATGACTTTCAGGCGCGCGGCTGTGAGATTGACGCCGACGAGATTTTTATCTCCGACGGCTCAAAGTGTGACACCGGCAACATTCTCGATATTTTTGGCAACGACAATACGATCGCCGTCACCGATCCGGTCTACCCCGTCTATGTCGATACCAACGTCATGGCAGGGCATACAGGGTTTGCCAACAATGCCGGTGAGTTTGAAGGTTTAGTGTATCTGCCGATCACCGCCGAGAACCACTTCACCGCCGAAATTCCCAGCCAAAAAGTTGACTTGATTTACCTGTGCTTTCCCAACAACCCCACCGGAGCCGTTGCCAGCAAAGCGCAGCTTCAAGCATGGGTAGATTATGCCAGAGCACACGGCTCGATTATTTTCTTTGACGCAGCCTACGAAGCCTTCATCACCGACCCCGACCTGCCGCACTCGATCTACGAAATTGCTGGAGCGCGCGAGTGTGCGATCGAATTTCGCTCCTTCTCCAAAAATGCGGGCTTCACCGGCACACGCTGCGCGCTGACCGTTGTTCCCAAAACCCTGAAAGCCAAAGCCAGCGACGGCTCAGACGTAGCGCTCTGGAACCTGTGGAATCGTCGCCAGTCCACTAAATTTAACGGCGTGTCATACATTGTGCAGCGCGGTGCCGAAGCCGTCTACTCCGAAGCAGGACAGGCACAGACCCAGGGGCTGGTCAACTTTTACATGGACAACGCCCAGATTATTCGATCGCAGCTAACCGCAGCCGGATTCACCGTTTACGGTGGCATCAACGCCCCATATGTTTGGGTACAAACCCCCAGCGGCTTATCCAGTTGGGAGTTCTTTGACAAACTGCTACATACCACCCATGTCGTGGGAACACCCGGAGCCGGATTTGGCGCTGCCGGTGAAGGCTACTTCCGGCTCTCAGCCTTTAACAGTCGTGCCAACGTTGAAGCCGCCATGCAGCGAATCACCGAGAAATTCAAAGTGTAGTCCAGGAGTCAGCAAATTGACATAGCAACGCGCTTACTCTCGCAGCCAGCGATACAGCGCTTTATGCTGTGCCGGGATCTCCTCGATCGACTGGTAGAAGTAATCCTGCCAACCGACCTCCGGCAATCCAGCAAACAGCATCAGATTCAACGGATACTGCTCACTGTCGGTACAGCGACGCAGATCATCTCGAAACAAAAAAACTGCCTTACCAAGCGCGATCGCCATGCCCAGCTCGACCATCACCCCTTCATCCGGCGGCGTGCCATTGACGATCGCAAAAATGCCATCACAAGCTTTTACATCCCCCACATCTGCCTGCGCCACCCGATACGCCCAACCCGGCTGCGTAAAATCGACCTGATTATTGCGGCTAAACGGCTCCCACACCTTTGCCCCCAGCGACTCTAGCGCCTGCACAAACGGCGGCAACAGCAACCGCTGCTGCTGCGGCGAGAACCCATAAGCGCTAGCCAGGTAAATAATTTTGTGCGTCATCGGGAGGAAAGAGAAGTGAAGAATGAAAACGGACTCCGCATCGTGGAGGTTGCTATGTCGCTGCTGTCAAACTGCCTAAAACCTGAAATTCCTGTATTCCGTCATTCGATCGCTCGACTCCGGATTCCATCGCGTCCAAACTCTCTGCATTTTAACCCCTTGCCACTCCACGGATGCGAAGCGCGCCTTCCCGCTCACCGCCACGACCTTGCGGAGGGGGTGCAGGGGGACGCGCCCGTCCCCTTGCGGGGGGGTGGGGGGCACCCCCAAGGCTATTCGGCTTAGCTGTTTCCCAAAAAGTCAGGTGTTGAAAATGTAAAGATAAAAAAGTCACATTGAGTGAAACACAAAATGCACCGCCTGAGGAATCACAATCACCCACAACATTGTGTGATGATTCACGATGCCCAAACCAACACCTGGCTATTATTTGACAATTTGATCGAAACTTTAACAGCAGCATCTGCCGCAGAAATTATCCCCCTGCTAGAAACCGTCGAGCAACGAGTCGATCGCCAGGGCTGCTACGCCGCAGGCTTTCTAAGCTACGAAGCCGCAGCCGCCTTTGACTCCAGCCTTACGGTGCAACCGAGCCATGATTTTCCGCTCGCCTGGTTTGGCATCTACACCCAGCCCCGCATTACCACTTTACCAGCCCTTCCAAACAGCGCCGCCCCTTTGCTGTGGCAGCCAACATCACCGCTGCACTATCAAGCCGCGATCGAGCAAATCAAACACTACATTGCTCAAGGACACACCTATCAGGTCAACTTTTCGTTTCGTCTCCGGTCTGATTTCACCTGCGACCCCTGGCGATATTGGCTGCAACTCATGCAAGCGCAAGCCAGCAGCTACGGTGCTTTCATCAATCTTGAAGACTGGGCAATCTGCTGCGCGTCGCCGGAACTGTTCTTTTGCTTGAGCCACGATTCTGGAACCGCTGAGAACCGCACATTAATCAGTCGTCCGATGAAAGGAACTGCGCCACGCGGATTAACGGCTGACAGCGATCGTCGCCTTGCTGAAGAACTCAGACACTCCACAAAAGATCAAGCCGAAAACGTCATGATTGTGGATATGATTCGCAATGATATGGGACGCATTGCCAGAACTGGAAGCGTTCAAGTGATCGATTTATTTGCGATCGAGCAGTACCCCACTGTATGGCAAATGACTTCAACCGTGCAGTGTTCCACCGCTGCCAATCTCGTTGAAATATTTCAGGCAATGTTTCCCTGTGCCTCGATCACAGGTGCGCCAAAGCCCCGCACCATGCAGATTATTGCTGACCTCGAAGCCACGCCACGACGCATTTACACCGGGACGATCGGCTACCTCACGCCCGATCGCTGCGCTCAGTTCAACGTGGCAATTCGCACTGTTTTAATTGACAAAGCCAATCAAGCGGCAGAGTATGGCGTGGGCGGCGGCATTGTTTGGGATTCCACGACAGACAGCGAGTTTGAAGAATGCTGTACAAAAGCGAAAATCTTGTTTCAATCACAGCCGCAGTTTGAGTTGCTGGAATCGCTGCTTTGGACTCCAGCCCAGGACTATTTTTTACTGGATTTGCATTTGCAGCGTCTGCAAGCATCGGCAGCGTATTTTGCCTTTGCGATCGACCTCGCAGCAGTTCGCGATCGACTCAACGCTATCGCTGAAACTCTTTTGCCTCAGTCTCACAAAGTTCGCTTGCGGGTGACAAAATCAGGGGATATCAGATTGGCAGCAGAACCTTTGTCACCTGCGCCACTGCGATTGCAGAAAGTTGGAATTTCTCAGCGTTCGATCGATTCCTCAGACGTATTCTTGTATCACAAAACAACGTATCGCGCTGTATATGACCAGGCAAGGCAAGCAGGTTCAGAATTTGATTCTGACTATGATGATGTACTGCTGTGGAATGAACGAGGTGAATTAACAGAGTCTTGCGCTGCAAATCTTGTGGTGGAATGGAACGGCGTATGGTATACACCCCCGGTGCAATGTGGATTGCTGGCAGGTACGATGCGAACCTGGCTGATGCAGCAGGGCAAACTGCAAGAGCGGGTTCTCAAATTAAATGATTTGCATCAGTGTTCCCGCATTTTTTTAATTAATTCTGTGCGGCAGGTGCAAGAAGTCGCGATCGATCGAGTCTGCCAACCTGACACAACATTTTCGTCATAACCTGCCTGCGTTAGTTTCTTGTGTTTAGAGAATCAACCCTACAGCATTTGCAACATCACTGTGGAATTGATTGTGAAATTGATTGTGAGCCTATAAGTGCGCCCACAGCATGTCCTGAACCGATGGGCTATCGCCATAATCCCTAACCGCCAATCGCTCAAAAATCCTCTTTAAGCCGGACAACACCAGCGGCTGTCGCGACTTAGACTGAAACTCTTACTAACGCCGCTTTGAAGATCGCATCGCTCAACAGCGGCTGTACAACCTGCTGAAGCAAGAGGAAACGTCATGCTGTCTGGGAGCCTGTGGGAGTTGGGGTGGGTGCCGCTTGAAACCGGGCAAATTCCGCCATCGGACATGTCGCTGGCGGTGCCAACGCAGCAGATTACAGTGGTCAATCCGCAAATTTTTGTGGCGATCGTCGCGGGTTTGCTGATGGCGTTTGCCTTTCAACTGCTGCTGACGAATTTGGGAGTTGCGATCGGAGTGACGGCTGTCGGGCTGCGGTGGCGACAGTCTCACGGACATAACAGATCGCAGCTTGCAGAAGCAGAGCCAGCGTCCCCAAGTGCGGGGATGCCGATGCGTCAGATCGGCTGGGCAGCGGGCATCAGCATTTTGTTGACGATTAATCTAGTGCTGTTTGCCGCTTGCTTTTTGGCTGCCAAGCTCAGCCTGGTCAACCGTCCGTTAGTCGGCGCGATTCTAGGAATTGTGATCTGGTCAGCCTATTTTCTGCTGCTGACCTGGATCAGCT
>Ga0224723_1001548_pt1 | contig 13702 bp, 13 predicted proteins | sample Balambano_FR2_Me_FD_161647 | JGI IMG/M metagenome (GOLD analysis project Ga0224723, IMG submission 161647) | Freshwater sediment microbial communities from Lake Towuti, South Sulawesi, Indonesia - Balambano_FR2_MetaG | ecosystem: Environmental > Aquatic > Freshwater > Lake > Sediment | place...
TATATGGCCAGTGGAAAGCCCATCTTGGCCGCCGTGGCTGGCGATGCGGCCGATATCGTTGTCGAGAGCGGCGCCGGCATACCCTGCCCACCCCAAGACCCGCAAGCGCTTGCGCAAGCAGTTGCACAGTTGGCAGCATCATCGCCGGACGCGTTGCGCACGATGGGCGCTCAAGGCTTGCTTGCTGCTCGCACCATTTACAGCCGCACTCACTTGGTTGAACAGATCGAAAAGGTGCTGGATGGCGTGATCACTCGCGCAACCATGAGGAGCGATGATTTTGAAGCGGCAACCTGATCATTTCATCACTCCGGCGCAAACGGCAAGTCGGGCCTATCAACGATGGGCGAAGCGCGGGATTGACGTGCTGGTTTCGAGTGTAGCGCTTATCTTGCTGGCGCCAGCGTTTGCCGTCATCGCTGTATTAGTGCGGTTCAAATTGGGTTCGCCCGTTCTCTTCAGTCAAGTGCGTCCCGGTCATAAAGGTCATCCATTTGTCATGTATAAGTTTCGCACCATGACGAATTCGCGCGATAACGATGGGCAACTTTTACCCGATGACATGCGCTTAACCCGTTTTGGCGGTGCGCTTCGCAGCACCAGCCTTGATGAGTTGCCTGAGCTGCTCAATGTGCTCAGGGGAGACATGAGCCTAGTCGGGCCGCGACCCCTGTTGATGCGTTACCTGGATCGCTACACGCCGGAACAGATGCGGAGGCACGAGGTGCGCCCGGGCATCACAGGCTGGGCGCAGATCAATGGGCGCAACGCCATTTCTTGGCAAGATCGCCTAGCGCTTGACGTATGGTATGTAGATAACGTTTCGATGCTGCTCGACCTCCGCATATTGATGCTCACAGTTCTCAAAGTGTTGAGGCGTGAGGGCATCAGTGCTGAGGGACAGGCAACCATGCAAGAGTTCATGGGCTAGAATCGCAAGGTCACGTTCATACAGTCGTGGACAGGTTGTCCGAAATGCCAACATTACCAGGATTTGTGATCATCGGTGCAGGAGGGTTGGGTCAGGAAATTGCCTGGGCAGCCAAAAATCTGAACAAGCTCCAGCCTTCGTTTGAGATATTAGGGTTCTGCGATGACGACCCCCAGAAGTGGGGAGTGATCCTGTATGGGTGCCCGGTTCTTGGGCGCATCGAGGCTGTACGTGAAGCGCATGGGTCGCTGGCCTTCTTGTGCGGTGTCGGGAATAATCTTGTGCGCCGCCAGCTTGTCGCTCGTGCGCTTCAGATGGACTGGAAGCCAGTGAGCGTGATTGACCCTTCGGTCATCGTCGCCCAGACGGCAACCATTGGCGATGGGACGTATGTGGGCGCGGCGTCCGTCGTGTCTCCAAATGCCCGACTAGGCTCGCACATCATCATCAATCACGGTTGCTCGATCGGACATGACTCCAATCTGGGCGACTTCGTGCAAGTCTCTCCAGGTGGGCGAATCTCGGGTGGATGCACATTGCACGAAGGCGCATTCGTTGGTTCAAATGGCGTTGTCGCCCCTGGCAGGTCTGTGGGCAAGGATGCCACGCTGGGCGCTGCGTCGTTTGCGGTCACCGATGTGCCAGATCACGCCACGTCTATTGGTGTGCCAGCGCGTGTCGTTTCACGCAAGCCTTCCACTCAGTCGCGTTGAGGCGTTGGTGCTTCGATGTGACATCTTCAAGTCCAGGAGTAATGACGACGTGAAACGGGTTGAATTGCGCCAGATCGTGGCTGAAGTTCTGGAAGTTGAGGCTGACGCGCTTGCCAGCGATGTCGATCTGGCCACAATTGAGACGTTTGATTCAGTGAGTGTTCTTGTCCTGATGGTTGCACTTGATGAGCGGGCCGGCGTAAAACTAAGTCCAACGGATTCCATGAACCTGAAGCTCTATGGCGATATTGAACGCCTGGCGGAGCGGCAGGGAATCGTTCTTGAAGATTGAGTGTGGCGAACAGCATCATTACCGGGATGCATTACTGCATTCCCTCCACGCGTTTGACGAATGAGGAACTCTCAGCTCGGTTTGGCGAACGCCAACTAAAGTCAATCACCAAAATGGCAGGCGTCAATGAGCGCCGTGTGGTGAGGTCGGGAGAGACTGCAGCAGACCTTGCGCTCTGCGCAGCGCGACGCTTGTTAGTTGACAGAGGAATTGACCCTTCAAGCATAGACCTGCTGATATTTGCATCGCAAACCGGAGATTATTTGATTCCATCAACGGCGTGTGTGTTACACGCAAAGCTAGGCTTGTCCGAAAATTGTGCGGCGTTCGACATGATACATGGCTGCCCGAGTTTTCCTTACGCGTTGAGCGTCGCCCATAGCATGATCGTGAGCGGGATGGCGCGCAGGGCGCTTGTGCTTAATGCGGATGCCTTGTCAACGTTGATCCATCCTCTGGACCGAGGTCTTGTGCCTCTGCATGGTGATGGTGGCGTCGCAACCCTGTTGGAAGAAGCCCAGGCGGAGGATGAGGGGTTTGTCGGATTTGTGCTCGGCACAGATGGCAAAGGCTATGAACACCTGATCGTGCCCGCTTCAGGGGCGCGTTTACCGAAGTCAGAGCGCACCAAGATCGAAGTGGCAGATGAATCTGGGATTGTGAGAACTCAGGAACATTTGCATATGAACGGGCCTGCCGTTTTTCACTTCTCGGTCTATAAGGTTCCGGAGGTGATCAATTCTGCCCTGGATAAGTGCCAGTTCACTATGGCCGACATTGATCTGGTCATCCTCCATCAAGCCAACAAGACCATGGTGGACATGGTATATCGCGCTTTGGACGTCCCTGCTGAAAAGCGCTTTTATTTCATGGAGAATGTCGGGAACACGAGCGGCGCTTCTTCGCCGATGGCATTGGCAGAAGCATGGCGACAAGGGAAGATACGGCCGGGGAGCAGGACATTGGTTGCTGCGTTTGGTGTTGGTCTGGCATGGGGCATCGCAATCATCAAATGGCCTCAAGCTTTGCCACCTGCCGTAAATGCCTCGGTTGAACTGGATTCATAGCGCATGGAACAGATGCAACGGTTTGCCGGCAAGACCATTCTGGTCACTGGCGCTTCTTCGGGTATCGGCCGCGCAACGGCTGTGCGAATGGCAAACGAAGGTGCGCGTGTGGTCCTCGTTGCGCGTGATGTGCCTCGGCTTGAGGAAACGCTTTCGCAGTTGGCTGGATCAACCCATGTCGTGCGCGTGTGTGATTTGACCGACGAGGCACAGATGACGGCCCTGATGACCGAATTGCGCACTGTGTCAGGTGAGATACATGGCGTGGCACATTGTGCTGGCATTCATTGGCTTCGGCCCGTGCAGATTACTGAGTCAAAACACTTGATGGAAATGTTGATGTCTCACGTTGGGTCGGGCCTGAGCCTGACCAGAGCGCTGATCGGACAGCGGTTGTTGCCCAAAGAAGGCGGTGCCATTGTGTGGGTGTCATCGGCCGCGGCGCTACGCGGCGGCGCGGGCGAGGCGGCCTATGCTGCAGCTAAAGGCGCTCTTATCTCGGCTGCCAAATCGCTGGCGGTTGAGCTTGCGCGCAGGAGGGTGCGCGTCAACGTCGTTGTGCCCGGCGTCGTACGCACACCTCAAAGCGAGGCATTTCTTGCGACACTGGCGCCCGAGCAAGCCAAGGCCGTTGAGCAGCGTCACTTGCTGGGTCTGGGTGAGCCGGCTGATGTAGCAGCCAGCATTGCATTTCTGCTGTCGTCCGACGCTCGTTGGATCACCGGCTCATATATCGTCGTAGACGGCGGTTTGATGGCTCACTGAACCTCTCTCATGTTGCCTGCCCCATTCGCTATTCATCATGTAGGCTACCTGGTGAAAAGTATCAACCAGACTGCCACGGACCTGATAGAGCGGTTCAACTATCAGGTCGAGAGTGCAATCATAGAAGACCCATTGCAAACAGCGTTTGTACAGTTCCTACGTCTGCCAGGCGCGTCATTCTGGATTGAGCTTGTTGCACCAAATGGTGAACACAGCAAGCTATCGAATGCGCTGAGGAAGGGCGGTGGAATAAACCATCTCTGCTACGAAGTGCCAAGTATCACTGATGCGTGCGTTCATCTCAGAGGGCAAGGCATGCTCCTGATTGGAGAACCTGCGCCAGCGAGAGCCTTTGATGGCCGCCAAATCGCCTGGCTTATGGATTCGCAAAGCATGTTAGTAGAGCTTGTAGAACAGGGTGCGGACAAGCTTTCACTCGCCTCGTTGCGGCGCGCCAGTGTCAATTGAAGAAGGAGGTTGTGTGACCTTGGATGAGACCCTCTTTAGGGTGCAGAAAGTATTTCGCGATGTATTCGACGATCCTTCGCTTCGGATAGACGAACACACCACGATGACCGACCTGCCTGATTGGGACTCGGTCATCACCATTCAGTTGGTGTTAGGCGCTGAAGCCGAGTTTGGAATTCGGTTCAAAACCGACGAAGTGGCTGGCGTTAAGTCTGTGCGCGATATTTTGGATGTAGTCCGCGCACATTACAGTAAAGAATGATGTCTTCCATGGCGTATTGTCCCCTTTGTGAAAGCGCCGCTCTTGAACGCGTTGCAGTGCTTGACAATGGACAACGCGGCGCTTTCGTTTGCGGCCAGTGTTCTCTGGAATTCATACAGCCGTTTTTGCGTGTGGGCGCCGCGTCGTCGTCGGTTACAGCCCCGGACTACCTCGCATCGATGCGCACGCAGTATGACGAGTTGCGTGACCGGATTCAAAGCCACGCAGCGCTTCGTTTAGCCTTCTTTACTCAGGCCCTGGGTGAGAAACCCACTCGGATATTGGAAGTTGGCGCCGGAACGGGATGGATGGTGAAGGCGCTTGGCGAATTGGGCTGCGATGTGACTGGTGTTGAAGTTGATCCTGACCTCATCGAAGTCGCTCATACACTCGGCGCCAATGTACAGAGAGCTGACATTTGCGAGGTGGATACTGGGTGCTTTGCTGCTTTTGACGTTGTCTGCTCCAGCCAGACGCTTGAGCACATCCTGTCTCCGGTTGTCGCGATCCACAAGATGTCAGCGTTGCTCAGACCCGGTGGGTTAATCTGCATAGACGTGCCTAATGGAGATTCATGGGGCGCGCGGTTACGTCGAAGAAGCCACAGCGACCAAAACTGGGGTGTCCTACATTTGCCTCACCATCAAATCGGCTACAGACCACAGACGCTACACTATCTTTTGCAGTCTCAGCGCTTCGAACATATCCAAATTGTCGAGAGACCTACAGACGATCCCACGTTTGGTCAGGCAATCCTCCCTCGTCGCCTGCTATCGAAGGCAGCGCTTCAGCTATCTCATGTTCTAGGTCATGGATACCTTTTGGTTGGCACTGGACGGAAGCCGCTTGAATCTAAGCGGACATCGTGATTGGGCGTAGATAACCCAGCGCTTGTTTATCAAGTATGTCGAGTCAAAATCAGGATAGTGACGTTCTCGTTGCAGTGGAGAACGTTGTCAATAAAACGTCTTTGGCTGCTGTCGAAGAGATCGAAGCCTTGGCACAGGCCATTGAACGCCGCGGACTTTTGACTTCAAGTCATCTCAAGCTGCTATTGGAAGATAGACGCAGCACGAATGCGATATGGTTACAAGCGCGCCTACTCAGCGCAACAGGCGAAGATGCCCGCGCCTTAGATCTATGGACGGCTGTTTTGGAGCGTCTGCCTGTTGCAGCATCGGCCCGGCCTGAGATGTTGTTGAGCCGGTCTCGTGGACATGCGCAGCTACAAAGGTTTGATGCTGCTTTTGCCGATCTCCGCGAGGCAGTGACGTATTGCAATCACTATGGGCTTCTATCCCGAGCTGCAAAAGCACTGGCGCGCCTGCAGCGAAAGGTAACACCGCCTGGCGTGAGGCGCATCAAGCTTGCAGTGTTGTCCAGCACGACGACGGACCTGATTGCACCGCTCATCAGTTTGGCGTGTTTTCGTGACAAGATTGAAGTTGAGCTTTACGTTGCGCCATACGGCAACGTGCAGCAAGAAGTCAGGGATTCCAACTCGGGGCTTTACCGCTTCCAGCCGGATATCGTATTGGTGTGTCTAAACTGGCGGGACGCCAATCTCCCAGACTTTTCAATGTCGCCCGACGTAGAGGTTGACGCTGCGCTTGATCAGTTGACGACGCTTTGGAGGACGCTGCTCTCCCGTCATGCATGTCAGGTGATTCAACACAACTTTGACCTGCCAGCGGTGGACGCTTTCGGTCACTTGGGCACGATCACTTCAGGCAGCCGTCGAAAGATGTTGTCAGAGATCAATCGCAGGCTCGTGGAAGTTGCACCCAGTGCCGTTACCATTCTCGACCAGGATCAGGTTGCGGCGCGCCATGGCAAGCAACTCTATTTTGATAGGCCTCTTTGGTATGCAGCAAAGCAGTACCCAGCCGCAGAAGCTCTCCCACTATTGGTGGACCAGCAAATGGCCCTGATTCGTGCAGCACTTGGGCTGACGCGAAAAGTGCTTGTCTTGGACTTAGACAACACGCTTTGGGGCGGAGTGGTCGGTGAGGATGGCGTCGACGGCTTGCAGATTGGCCCTCCTTCGGCAACCGGAGAGGCGCACCTTGCCTTGCAGACGTATGCGCAGGCGCTTAAGCAGCGAGGCATACTGCTGGCGGTCTGTTCCAAGAATAACAAGGCCGATGCCGAGTTGCCCTTTCAGAAGCGCGACGAAATGGTGCTCCATCTTTCCGATTTTGTCGCATTTGAAGCGAATTGGCATGACAAACCCGCAAACATTCGTGCAATCGCGCGCAAGCTCAATCTGGGTACGGATAGCTTTGTGTTTGTGGATGACAATCCGGCCGAACGTGATTTGGTCCGACGCGAATTGCCAGAGGTGGCGGTGCCTGAAATGGGGCAAGATCCAGCAGACTATGTGTCTAACTTGGAACGCGGGTTTTACTTCGAGGCGCTTCGCCTGTCACAGGAGGATCTACAGCGCCACGATAGCTACCGGTCAAATGCCCTTCGCGAGGATTTACTCAACGCGACCGGTTCGCTGGATGAATACCTTCAGGAGTTACAGATGGAGGTGGATCACGGCCCATTTACGGAAGCGGTTTTGTCCCGTGTTGTTCAATTGATCGGCAAGACGAATCAGTTCAACCTGACGACACCTCGTTATACGCAAGAGCAAGTGCAAAGGATGATGGACTCATCTGATTTCTTGACGCGATACTTCCGATTGAGAGATAGATACGGCGATAACGGACTGATTGGTCTGACGATTCTGAAACGGCGTGACTCTCAAGCGGATGCATACGAGGTTGATGCATGGCTGATGAGTTGCCGTGTGTTGGGCAGGAGGATGGAGGAATTCATGTTGGCTGCGGCCCTGCATGATCTGAGCACTGTTGGCGCAAAACATCTATATGCCCGTTACGTGCCGACGAAGAAGAATGAATTGGTTGCAGATCTACTGCCACGTTTAGGATTCCGTGAGGTGGATGCTGCCAACAACGCAGAGTATACGATTGCGGTGGCCGACAATCAGAATCGTTGGCCGCCTTACTTCCGAAGCGTGGAAACTTTGCTGGCGACTTAAGTGTCAGCCAGGACGCCGGCTCCATTCCACATTACAACCTGAGCCATCTGCACGCCGCGACAACCTTATGAAACCTGCGCGCATCTATCTCTCACCGCCTCATATGTCGGGCCTGGAAAAGGCTTACGTCGATCAGGCCTTCGACACCAATTGGATCGCTCCGTTGGGGCCGAATGTGGATGCTTTTGAAAGAGAGTTTTGCGCAGCGGTGGGCTGTCGCCATGCCGCTGCACTCTCCTCTGGCACCGCAGCCTTGCATCTATCCATGCTGCTTTCAGGCGTTAGCACAGGCGACGAAGTGATCGTCTCCACCTTCACGTTTTCTGCCTCCGTCAACCCAATCCTGTATGCAGGAGGGCACCCTACATTTGTGGACAGCGAAGCGCAGTCGTGGAATATGGATGCGAACTTGTTGGATGAAGTGTTGACCAAACGCGCCCGACAAGGCAAGCTTCCCAAAGCAGTGGTTGTCGTGCATCTATACGGCCAGTCTGCTGACCTCGATCCGATCAGAGACCTTTGTAACACCTATGGTGTCACAATAATCGAAGACGCGGCCGAGTCTCTCGGCGCGACTTATAAGGGTCGCGCGACGGGAACATTTGGCCAGATGGCTGCCTTCTCGTTCAACGGTAACAAGATCATCACGACCTCGGGCGGCGGCATGCTGGTGTCGGATGATGAATCGCTAATATCACGCGCGCGCAAGCTGGCAACCCAGGCGCGCGAGAACGCCCCGCACTATGAGCATGCCGAAATCGGCTTCAACTACCGGATGAGCAACGTGCTGGCCGGCATTGGGCGCGGTCAGTTGCAAGTGCTGCCTGAGCGTGTCGCTGCGCGCCGCAGAATATTTGCAAAATACGTACAGGCACTGTCCGGTATTCCCGGAATCGCGTTCATGCCGGAACCCGATTGGAGCTGTAGCAATCGCTGGCTTACCTGCATCACCCTGGACCCTGCCAGAGCTCGCGTTGACCGCGAGACAATACGCTTGGCGCTGGAAGCAGAGAACATAGAGTCGCGACCCCTTTGGAAGCCCATGCATTTGCAGCCAGTTTTTAAAGGTTATGAATGTACAGGGGGAAGCACTTCCGCAGCGTTGTTCGAACGAGGGCTATGTTTGCCATCTGGCTCAAGCTTAAGCGACGCAGACCTGGATCGGGTCGTGCATACGATAAGATCAGTCTGTGCGAACGCTTGACCTCATGCGCAACAGATACTTCCTGCTCAGCGACCTACTTCTAATACCTCTATGTGTCATAGTTAGTTACCTTGTGCGCTTAGATACATTTGACTTTGGAGTCTACTGGCCTGGGATGATGCTGTTTGGTGGATTGGTGCTGGTACTCATCCCCTTGACTTTCTACCTGACCGGCGTGTATTCACGCTATTGGCGCTACGCGTCGATAAATGAAAATCTACTTTTGGCAGGAGCTTTGACAGTTGCTGTTGCATTTGCCGGCGCGATGTCCCTTGTGATTGCGCGTTTGACTGCGGAGCCAATAACCTTCCCCAGGTTTGTTCCTGTCATCTTTCTGATGCTGGCCCTGTTGGCCACGACCGGGCCGCGCCTTCTGGCGCGCATGTCGGTGGGCTATTGGCGCCAGCGCGAACGTGAGAGCTTATCCCTAACCCCTCACTCAAATGTCTTAATCCTGGGAGCAGGCGACGCTGGGGCCATTATCGTGCGCGAGTTAAAGAGCAATCCACAGCTGGGCATGCGCGTCGTTGGGTTCATTGACGATGATCTGGCCAAACATGACGCACTGATTCACGGTGTGCCGGTATTGGGTGGACGTGACGACATTGCCGGTGTGATTCGCCGTCATCGTGTTGATAAGATCATCATTGCCATGCCCACTGTGGCCGGCAAGGTGATAGGTGAGTTGGTAAGTCTGTGTGAACGCGCCGGTATTCACCCAAAGATCATGCCCGGTATTTATGAACTTATCGGTGGTCAAGTCAGCATATCGCAGTTGCGCAACGTGCAGATTGAGGATTTGTTGCGGCGGGAGCCGATTCGTACGGACACGAGTGCTGTCAGGAATCTGCTTCATGGCAGGCGCGTGCTTGTGACCGGCGGCGGCGGCTCCATCGGCAGCGAATTGTGTCGCCAGATACTGCGCTGTGAGCCAAAAGTGCTGATTGCCGTCGGGCACGGTGAGAACTCCGTGTTCGAAATTGAACATGAGTTGCGGACAGTCAGTGATCGCATGGGATTACGCCACCCCCGCCTGGTGTGTGCGATCGCCGACATTCGCTTCCCAGACCGCATCCAATCCATCTTTGAGCAACACCAGCCAGAGATCGTATTTCATGCCGCGGCACACAAACACGTGCCTCTGATGGAGTCTAATCCGTGCGAGGCGATCACCAACAACGTCTTCGGCACGCAGACGCTCTTGAACGCATCTCTGGCGGCGAACGTGGAGCACTTTGTCATGATTTCCACCGACAAAGCCGTCCGGCCGACCAGTGTGATGGGTGCGAGTAAACGGGTAGCGGAACTCCTGGTTCATCAGGCCGCGGCTTGTTCGGGTAAACCGTATGTGGCAGTGCGGTTCGGGAACGTCCTCGGAAGCAGGGGGAGTGTGGTACTCACCTTCAAGCGTCAGATCGCGAACGGCGGCCCGGTGACCGTCACTCACCCCGACATGACGCGCTACTTCATGACCATTCCGGAGGCGGTGCAACTCGTCCTTCAGGCTGCAGTGCTCGGCAAAGGCGGCGAAGTGTTCCTATTGGACATGGGAGAGCCAGTAAAAATTGCCGACCTTGCCAAATCCATCATTGAGCTGTCCGGCCTTGAGGTCGGCAAAGATATTGAGATCGAATACACCGGCGTCCGCCCAGGTGAAAAGCTATATGAAGAGTTGTTCCTGCCGGATGAGGTGTATCAGCGTACGGAACACGCCAAGGTCTTCATCGCTTCGAACGCCAGCACTGCGACGTCGCCGGACTTAAATGAAATGGTCAGTCGGCTGACATATTCGGCAAACGTAAGCGATAAAGATGAGATCGTGCGCATGTTGCGGCAACTTATTCCCGAATACCAGCCCAATGGTCAATACTAGCAAGACCCGGGTGCAGGCGTGGCTGACTACATTGGCAACTTGGCAGTTGCCGACAGTGATCGTGCTGGTGGTGTTGAGCATGGCAAGCGTCACAGCATTGCCCCTTGCCGTTGCGGCGATCATCTTCTTCGCCGGCGTGAGAATCTTGAGTGCCCATGCCATGGGCGGACGGAACAGGCTCATCCAGACGCCGGTTGATCTCCCTGTGCTCGTCTTATGCGTCACGTTGGTCTTGACCCTCTGGGTGACCATTCAACCCGAAGTAACCTCAATACAAGTGCTCAGGCTGTTCGCAGGTGTCGGACTGTTTTATGCGCTCGCGCACCATGGTTCTAACATCACCCTGACAGCGAATTCGCGTTTCACCACAAATGCGTTGTTGGCCTTTAGTCTCGTCGGCATGGTTCTGGCGGTCTCCTCGCCGTTTGTTGTCGAATGGACAGGCCAATCGAAGCTGGGCATGGTGCCGGCTGAGGTGTATCAAAACTTCCGCCAACTGATCGCCGACGGCATTAATCCCAATGTGATGGCGGGTGCGTTGGTCATACTGTCGCCCATCCCACTGGCCGGCCTCCTATTCGGTAAGCCCGTTGCGCCGTGGGCAAAGCTTATCAACGCTGTTTCAATCCTTGCCATCGTGCTCGCGTTGGTCTTGGCCAGTTCGCGAAGTGCGCTCGCGGCCTTTTGTCTTTCTGCGGGATTATTGCTTTTCTTGCGTTGGCCGCGTGTCGCCGTCATTTTTAGCGGTGTTCTTGTCGCGTCATTCATTGGAATGCTGCTAGCACGAGCGAGTGTGTGGCCCTTGGCCACTGCCCAAACAAGTCAGGGGCCTTTCGGCGGCTTCGTCGAGCGTTCAGAAATCTGGATGCGAGCCTTATACCTGATTCAGGACTTTCCCATCACCGGCGTCGGAATGGGAAATTTCTCCCGTGTCGCTGATCTCCTTTACCCCGCCCTGATGACGCGACCTGGCATTGAGCACGCACACAATCTAGCGCTACAAGTAGCGGTGGACTTGGGTTTACCCGGATTGGTTGCGTGGCTAGCCATTTTCGGGCTTGTGGTGACAGGCCTGTTCATCGTGATTCGGGGTTCACGAAAAAAGGCTGGGACTGACTTGGCCTTGGCATGCGGCCTCCTATGCAGCCAAGTCGCTCTCGTCGCCCACGGGATAACCGATGCGGTCACTTGGGGTATGGTGCGTAGCGCCCCGCTTGTCTGGGCTTTGTGGGGAGTTTCTATGGCTATGTGGCTTGTCGCCGATCCGCGCGAGGGGAATGATCTCGGTGATTGATCCAATCTGGCTGATTAAGCATCTGCTTTGGGTGGTGGGGTTGGCAACACTTTTGGGAGTGGGTGGATATGCTCTGTACCGCGGCGGCTCGTCACAAACAATGAAGACGTGCGCTTATGTCGGTTTGGTGTTGGCCGGCACAGGTTTGTCATTGACGTTAACGACTTGGTGGCTGCGCGGCTTGTGGGCAATCGTAGCCGTTGCATCTTTCGTCTCTCTCATTCGTCGGATTTGGCTATCTGTTTCTGATTCACGCGCTCGTCAACGTGCACTGATTTTTGATCGCCACTCGGTCGCCTCGATGAAGCCGGATGATCGAGGTGAGCGACATGCCAGCCGGCAGCAACAGACCGAACACCCCGAAAGGCACACAGCCCAGACAACACAGTCTCAGTGACGCCCCCTTGTGTTCCGATTTGCCTAAACGGCTGTTGGGAACAGGCACCGTCATGTGCGAACAGAATAGAACGCAACGATGGTAACCACTGACGTCGCTGCCAACACAAGGGTGAACACAATGAGGGTTGATGCGACCACTTTCGCAATAGGCCTGTTGCCGTTAGTCAGGCAATGTTGAATGACAATGGACCACCCAAACGTGAACGCGAGCATGACCGGGATGATCGCTGGGTAGGTGTAGCGTGCGCCGGCCAGCCACAGCCTGGCTTCCAGTCCGACGAACACGCCACGCATCAGCGCCGACCCCCAAATCGTGATGATGGACAAGGCCATCACGGCAACAACCGCCCAGTCAACCTCGCGCTTGCACCGCCACAGTGCGACCAGCGTGCAACAAAGGCTTGCCGCTGTCACGACGGCGAGCGCGACATACCACCCAGCGGCCATCGGCACGTTGCCCCATGAGAATCGCGCCCAAAATGTCTGGAACATGTGCTCGGCGGTCAATCGGTGATACCAGCCCGCGCCGGCGGGGTCGAGCAGCGACGCCACCCCCAACGCCCAACTGACCCACCCGGGTGTGAATCGCTGGAGGAATTGCTCCACCTGCGGGCGCAGAGAAATCCACGCCCCCTCGCCCGAGGCGTTGCGCGCCAGGTTTTCGAAGGGCCGGCCACCCCATTCGCCGCCGTCGGCCAGGGCGTTCCTGAAGCGCGGCGCTTCACTCGTGGGAAATTCACCTACCGCCAGCACGATGCCATCCAACATCACAGTTGTGGTCACATCGGGCGCCTGTGAGACCGAAGGGGCGATGATGCGCACGTAGCCGGCGATGGCTGGGATTGTCGCTGTCACAGCGACGAAGCGCGGCGTCTCGTCCAATACCGCGCTCGCGCGAGAAAACTGGCCATAGTTGTAACTGACCAGCGGCAGCGTCGCCTCGACGGTAAACGGCTCGCTGCCGTTCAGCTCTGCCCCGCGCCCCGCCCACATCCACGCGCCTATGGTGACGGTCTGATCGCGCATCATGGCCACGGATGCCGGGGGAATGGATTGAAAGAGATACGGCGGCGCCGCGTTCGGCGCGGCCACGATCGCAATCGCATGGTCGCCGACCGGCGCAGAATCACACGCCCGATTATCGCACCGCGTTGGCTCGCGTTGCAACGCGGTAGGGTTGCGATACCACAATGATGCGTCGCTGGCATCAAACAGCACCACGAGCATTGACGCGATGCCCAGAGCGAATAGAGTCCAGGCAACTATTCGCTGCGTCCGAAAAGCGCTGAAAAGAAAGACCACAGCCGTAAGCGGCAACGCAGGCGCGGCTGTGCCCTTAATCTGAAAGCACAACACCGCCACCCCGATCACCCAAGCTGCTTGCC
>Ga0224723_1001549_pt1 | contig 13690 bp, 10 predicted proteins | sample Balambano_FR2_Me_FD_161647 | JGI IMG/M metagenome (GOLD analysis project Ga0224723, IMG submission 161647) | Freshwater sediment microbial communities from Lake Towuti, South Sulawesi, Indonesia - Balambano_FR2_MetaG | ecosystem: Environmental > Aquatic > Freshwater > Lake > Sediment | place...
ATGCCGCAAAAAATCCCCTTCGATTTCGATCGCCGAAGAGGATTGATGAGGAAATCTGAAATTTTACAGAATTAGACGGTTAGACGGCTGCCATTGACGACTGCTTTTGTAAGTTAAGAATGGCAGCAACAACGGCAAGGCTTTCTTCGTAAAGATTATCGCGCCCCCATCGCTGAAGCTGCTGAGTGAGCAGAAATTCGGCTTTTTGATCGTTGGTTGCAGTTACCTGCTCAACTCGACAAGACTGCGCTGCGCCTCCTGCTTCCATTCGCATACAGCCCGTGGTTTCCGAGCAGAGGATTGTGCAGCAGTTGGCGTTCGTGTTCGTGGAAGCCAGCCGCAGCCCGGTCAGGTCGCCCATTACTTCGCCGGAATCCCCGGTGGGAATTGCCGCTAGCTCTGCCTTGATCTGCCGACCGTCACTACTCTTGAAATTAATGTACTTCAGGTCATAGTCGCCGCCAACCTGCTGATATTCGATCGGCTCCCAGCCCAAGCGACTCGCAATCCAGCCGAGGAACATGAGTGCCTGTGCCGGATTTCCTTTTTCATAGTCAATGCTGATGCGATCGACTTCATTTAGCGCAACTCGTCGTTCTGGAGGGTCAAATGCGGCGGCGGTGAGTTCCTGCCAGGTGGAAAGACGATGCCAGTTCAGGTCAGCAACGGAGGTTTCTGAATCGAGCAATTCCTTGATTTTGAAGAGTTCTGACTCTGGATCGCTGAAATAGGACGAGTCCAGAATTAGACAGTTTGCGTTTTCGATCAGCTTTTTGAACAGCTCCTGCTCTGGGTTGGGCGTTGCCTTCCACCAGACAAAGCGCGGTAAACCGGGAATCATCAGCGACGATACCAGATTGGCAACTCGACCCAGCGCAGTTTTTGTGCCGCGCAGCGTGATGTATTCACAGCAGATCAGACTGCCACCGCTGCTCTTTTGCACCGGACAGTAGGCAGACACCTGAGCTGTTACGCCCTCGTCTGACCCCAGCGAAGGAGCCAGGGTGATAATGCGGCAGGGATTCTGGATGGCAATTGCCTCACTCATGTGGTAGCCGCGCACATCAATATTGCTAAAATTCAGCTTTTCGGGCGGCAGCTTTGCCACTTCCTCGCGCAGGCGGTTGAGTGTTTCGGTGTCAATTCGTCCGGTGATACGCAGCCCGTAGGCTTTCTGAGCTTCCAGAACTGCTTCTTTGGTCTGTGCTTCATGAACGCCGTCGATCGCCCCCTGATAAAAGCCCAGGATGGCAAGCAACTGCTGAAACTCGTCCGGCTCATAGACAACCATGCTAAAAGTTGAGGCTCTGGTTGCCATCGGCGCACCGGAACCACCGTTTTGGCTATGCCAGATCTGACCGAGTTCCGCTTCGATTTCGTTTAACGAGATGTCTTTGGGTTTTTGGAGAGCAACCAGGGGTGTTGTGGTCATGGATTGTGATGGATAGAGGATTGATTAGGAGCAGCAAGATAGGAGCATTAGCAAGCGTTCACTACAGTCTGCGCCAGCGACGTCTATCTCTGTTGAGCAGCAGTTCTGCTTCGATCGGTCCCCAGGTTCCTGCTTCATACAGAGGAATCGTTTCGGGTGGAGCCGGAGCATCCCAAACCGAGAGCAGCGGCGTCAGAATTCGCCAGGAAGCTTCCACTTCGTCACCGCGCGTAAACAGGGTTTGATCGCCCAGCATACAGTCTACGAGCAGACGGCTGTAGGCATCCGTATTGGCGCGACCAAAGGCAGTGTCGTAGCTGAAATCCATGTCAACCGATCGTGTCCTGAGCGACGTACCCGGTGTTTTCACCTCAAACCGCAGCGAAATACCTTCGTTCGGCTGAATCCGCATCACCAGCACATTAGGACTCGCTTGCTTGGCAGCAGACTGGAACATCAGAAAGGGGACTTCTTTGAATTCGATCGCAATTTCAGTGACCTTTTTCGCCATCCGCTTGCCGGTTCGCATGTAGAAAGGAACCCCCTTCCAGCGCCAGTTGTCGATATAAAACTTGAGTGCGGCATAGGTTGGCGTCGTGGAGTTGGGATCAGCCCCTTCTTCGCTGCGATACGGGGGAACTTCGCGACCGTCCATCCAGCCTTTTGCATACTGCCCGCGAATCGCAGACTGGCTCAAATCTTCCAGATCCGCCAGGTGGGTTGCCTGCAGCACTTTCACTTTTTCGTTACGAATGCTGTCTGCTTCCAGCGAGTTCGGCGGCTCCATTGCCGTTAGACAGAACAACTGCATCAGGTGGTTTTGCACCATGTCGCGCAGCGCCCCTGCCGTTTCGTAATAGCCTGCTCGTCCTTCCAGTCCAACGGTTTCTGCCACCGTAATCTGGACATTATCCACAAACTGCCGATTCCACAGCGGCTCCCAAATGGCGTTGGCAAAGCGGAACACCATCAGGTTTTGCACGGTTTCCTTACCGAGATAGTGATCAATTCGATAAACCTGAGACTCATCGCAAGTTTTGCGCACCACCTGATTCAGGATCTGAGCGGAGGTCAAATCTTTTCCAAAGGGTTTTTCAATCACCAGACGCTGCTTTTTCGGATCAGGCATCATTTCTGCCTTACCCAACTGCTGAATTGCTTCTGCAAAAAAGCGAGGAGCCACTGCTAGGTAAAAAACCCGATTGCCGCGTGTGCCGCGTTTCTCATCCAGTTCTGCTAGCAGGTTCTTGAGTTTTTCGTAGCTTTCCGGGTTGTCCATGTCGCCAGCGCAATAGAACAAGCCTTTGGCAAAATCATTCCAGATTTCCTCGCGTCCCAGTCCGCCGCCAAACTCCTCTACGCCTTCGCGCATTTGCTCACGGAAATAGTCATCGCTCCATTCTCGACGCGCCACTCCCACGATCGTCAATTCTGGGGGCAGCCGCCGCTCTAGTTTCATTTGATAGAGGGCTGGGATGAGTTTGCGTTGAGTCAGGTCGCCTGACGCACCAAAAATAACAAGGATTTGCGGCTCAGGAACCCGGTCTTGCTGGAGACCCACGCGAAGGGGATTTTCGAGAAGATTGACCATAAATCAATTCGGGAAGGGGTGAGTAGGGGGAAGGTTCCGGTCACAGTCAAATAATAAGCAAACAATCTTGAAAGGAACTTGTGAATCGGACGATCGCCGTCAATGATTAATAAATTTTTGTTTTTGCTTCCCTCCCCAGAAGGAATCTCAACAGGCTCAACTGGAGAGGGATGCAATGGCTCGATCGAGTTAACTGAGTCAAGTTAGCGAGATCACGACGTCAATCTAACCCACCGGAGCCAGTCGATCGATCTTCTCCTGCAAGGACTGCATCAGCGAGTTAAAGGGCTGCACAAACTTGTCAATGCCGTCAGACAGCAGGTCAGCCATCACCTGATCCAGGTCGATATCAACGTCAGGATCTTTGAGGCTGTTGATCAGGTTTTGCGCTTCCTCAACCCCCGTTTCGATCCGATCGGCAACGTCACAGTGGTCGGCACAGGCATCGATCGTCGCAGGCGGCAAGGTATTCACCGTATCGTGTCCCACCAGTTCATCGACGTACATCACATCGCTGTAGTCTGGGTTTTTGGTTCCCGTGCTTGCCCAGAGGAGCCGCTGCACGTTTGCGCCCTTCTCAGTCAGCGCCTTCCATCGATCGCTGTTAATAATCTTTTTGTATTCCTGGTAGGCAAGTTTGGCGTTGGCAATCGCCACTTTCCCCTTGATTGCCAGCAGCTTTGCCTGAGCCTGAAGCTGATCCATGCCCTGCAGTTTTTTGTCGATTTGGGCATCGATGTTGCTGTCAATCCGGCTCAGGAAGAAGCTTGCAACCGAGGAGATTTTGTCGATCGGCTGATTTTTTGCCGCCCGTGCTTCTAAGCCTGCAATATACGCTTCTGCGGAGGCAAGGTAGCTTTGTACCGAGAACAGCAGCGTCACGTTCACGTTGATCCCTTCCGCAATCACGGCTTGCACCGCAGGCAGACCCGCATCGGTTCCGGGGATCTTGATCATCACGTTGGGACGATCGATCTGAGCATAGTACCGCTTTGCTTCCTGGATTGTGGCTTCAGTATCATGGGCAATATTTGGCGGCACTTCAATACTCACGTAGCCATCCAGCCCGCCCGACTGCTCATAAACTGGACGGAGAATATCGCAGGCGTTGCGGATATCGTCAAAAATCAGGGACTCGTAGATCTCCTGCAACGATTTGCCTGCCCGGACTCCGGCTTCAATGTCGGCGTCGTAGATCGCGTTGCCGTTGATCGCTTTTTCAAAAATTGCTGGGTTAGAGGTAATGCCGCAAATCCCCTGATTTTCGACCATGTCCTTCAATTCGCCCGACTGAATCAGGTTGCGTGTCAGGTTATCCATCCAGATACTCTGACCGTACTGCTTGATCTCTAATAAGTGATTCTCACCTGTCATTCGTCTTGCTCCTCGTTTGCTGCTGGTTACACAATAAAAGTGAATTTAGATGAACAGGATCAGCCTTTAGACTCAGCCTCTTTCCAGCCTCAATTTACTCCATCTAGATTAAGGTCAACCTTTTGACGTTGCCATCGCTTCTTCTTGTTCCTGTCTGCGACGATCGGCGATGAACGACTCGACCAACTCCACATCTTCTTGACTCCCGATAATTAACGGAGTTCTCGCATGAAGGCGATCGGGGATCACATCCAGAATGTTTTGCGTCCCGGTGCTGGCTTTCCCGCCTGCCTGTTCGATCAGATAAGCAAGCGGAGCGGATTCATACAGCAGCCGCAGTTTGCCTTCTGGCTTTTTTACCGTTCCCGGATAGAGGAACACGCCGCCCTGAAACAGAATCCGGTGAATATCTCCGACCAGTGCGCCGCTGTAGCGTGCGGTGTAGCCCTCATGCCGATGCACGTAGCGCGTGTAGTCTCGAATTGACTCGTCCCACTGCCAGAAGTTGCCCTCGTTGACGCTGTAAACAGGACCATGCGTGGGGATCTGGATATTTTCACTCGACAAGATGAACTCACCCAGGCTGGGATCAAGCGTAAAAGCATGAACACCCGTGCCGATCGAGTAAACCAGCATTGTGCTGGGACCATAGAGAATATAGCCTGCTGCAAGCTGATCCCGTCCATGCTGAAGCAGATCTGCCGCTGTGCCGTCCCGGTCTTCGCCCTGCTGCCTCCGAATTGAGAAGATCGATCCCACGTTGAGATTGATGTCCACATTCGAGGAACCGTCGATCGGGTCATACAGCAGCGTGTAGCGTCCGAGCGGGCAGTTTTCGGGGATGTAATAGGGCTTCTCCATTTCCTCAGAAGCCAAACGACAAACCAGCCCGCTTTGCTCAAACACGGAGATAAAGACCTGGTTGGCGAACACGTCCATTTTCTTGACTGATTCGCCCTGCACATTCGTTCGACCCGTAAACCCCAAAGCATCTTCGACCAGTCCGGCTCTTGTCAGGCGACGGGCAATCAGCTTACCTGCCAGGGCAATGCGGCTCATCAGCGCGCTCAAGTCCTGTGCATCGGCTGAGAAACTGTGAAGCTGCTGAAGAACATGGCGCGAAAGGGTTGTGCAGTCCCGATCGAGCAAATATTCATGTTCCAGGGCTAAGGGTTGCTCAAAATCAACCATACTCTTTCCTTCTGCTGAGGATTAAGGAAAATTAAACCGGGAGAAATACTTCTCCTTCACTATGAACAGATTGGGCAGCCCTTCATCTTCTATTTTAAGAAGGCATTTTCAGAATGTGGCTTAACTTTAGGTGAAATAAAGAAATGCTTTCCAAAAACAGAGCGAAAAACTGTGAGCAAATGTAACTGAACTGCTGCAAATTCTGAAAAAGTACACAAAATAGTTCAGCTCTCGCTCTAAAGACAGAGTGAGGGATCATGAGCAAATCTGGCTACAAAAGCAATAGTGATTCGCTCATCCGAAATGATCGGATCAAGTAGGGCTAACCGACCAGCATACCGAATTTGATACGATATGCAACCTTGAGAGATCTATAGCATCTGCACGTTCTGGTGTCTTGTGGAGAGCGTTTCAGGAGAGCCATCTTCCCTGCACGGACTGCTTTCCAAAGGCAAGCTTAAATGCTTCACCAGTTTTTGAAATGCTGCTTAACAGTTGAAGATTAGCAGCTACATATTAGATAAACGAAAGCCGATCGTTTTACTTAAGATTTTGGCTAACGTAAGCACCAAAGGCGCAGCAACCAATGCAGAACGTAGGGTGTGTTAGCGCAGCGTAACGCACCTCAAGCCCTCGGTCATCTTGCGTTAGCGTAACGCATCCTACAATTCTATGCCGCTTCAAATTAATTGGGTATAAGCACCAAAGGCGCAGCAACCAAAGCAGTCACCCCAAAAGCAGTAACCCAAACAAAACGATCGCGTCCTGATCGAGAAGCTCGATCGCTCAGTTAATTCAAATTATGACGACAACTGCAGCCCTAAGTACTGCAACTCAACTTCAACTCTCACCTGCAACTCAAAGTGCAACTCAAAGTGCAAACTGCCCAGTTAGCAATGATGTGGCTCACTGATGGGTTAGTAGCAATACCGTCCCCGATCGTCCGCAACCCGATTGTTATTCCCCTTCCGTACTGTCCCTAAAATCGTCGAGGTGACAACGCAGCGCTTCGATCGGCTGCTCCCTGCCGCAAACGTGATACGACCCAGAGGTGGATTGATATGTCCTCGATAGGTGAACTCCACTCGGTAGACTCCACCCGATTCCGGTAGGGTTGTTTCTACCCTGTCAATTTGAACGCCTGCCGGAAAAGCCTGCCAATCAGAGGTTGTGGGCGAAACAGTCGTTGGATGAGTAGCCCACTGCACAGCGCGATCGGCTTGACGAAAGCTAACCTGCCATTCTCGTCTCGAAGCCATTGCCTTTGTCTGAGCTTCTCTCATCACCTGCAGCGCCTGATCTTGAGCAGCGGTAGCTTGCTGTGTATTTCGCCACTCAATCCAGCCCAGAGCAGCGATCGTTGCCAGGATTCCGGCAATGCTGATCGTAACCATTAGCTCAATTAGGGTAAAGCCCCGTTGGTCTTTGCTTTGTTGGTCTTTGCTTTGTTGGTCTTTGCCAATTCGCTGATTTTCAAAAGACTTTCGATCGCCAGATTGCTGCCCCGACCTGGTAGAACGCAAAGCCCGTGCCTCACCCTGCAACCTGCTTCTCATTCGATCGACTTCCCCAATTACCGATAGTTTGGTGTGCTTGTTCACCGAATTATGCCCATTTACCGAGTATCTCTCTCAAATCGGGCAAATTCCGGCGAATACGGGTAAATGAAGTGCGAAATTGACCCTAAGGACAGGGAAAAGCGACTTCACAAATTTCGTTCATAAATTTCGTTCATAAAAAAGGTGCAGATCAGACGCAAGATCGAGTATGCTTATTTCTTGGAGTGGAAATAGTTCAACCTCAGTCTACTTCACTAACCCATGCGGATGTGGCGGAATTGGTATACGCGCACGTTTGAGGGGCGTGTGGCTTTGCCTTGCGAGTTCGAGTCTCGCCATCCGCATTTATATCATTTCTAACAGGTAGCTTTGCAGGTCAGTACCTTGGGCAAGCCAACGTTGCTTACCCTTAAGAATTCTGTTGTTTAGCAGCATAGAGATGCTGCTAGTTCCTGCGGTTGTGGCAGCCCGATCACACTAGACTTCACTGCAAGCTTTCTGCAAAACCGCCATTGCGTCTTTTACCAGTGCGTCCTTGTGGTGAAACTCGCAACAGTTCACAACCGAGTTTTCAGCAGCACATCGCATCAGTCCATTGCTTGAAACTTGAGAATTTAAAGATTTAATCTAGCTTCCGTAAATTAACTAGTATTACTCGATCGCCTGCATTGATTGAGCCTAATCCTCTGCATTGAGCAATAGAAATGATGCCGTGAGAACACGGTAGCCAAAATAATTCTCAACCGAATACATCTAGAGAAGAAATCAATTTACCTGTCTTCACTTTTTGGAATGGCAGTGAATTTAGCCCCTTTTGATTCCCATTCCATCTGTTTTTTCTAGCCCCTTTTCTAGCCCCTAACAATTTCCTTAGCGCCCAACATTCTTGCACAGCCAGGTAGTTTTTGCTGAGGCAAGTTTGTTGTGCCGTTGCTAAGGATTTGACCCAAAGATTATCGATCCCGAACTAGTGTCTGCGCCTCATTCTGGAGTTTGGCAAACCATGCGAATTTTGATTTACTCCTACAACTATCACCCTGAACCGATCGGTATTGCACCGCTAATGACAGAGCTAGCAGAAGGGCTAGTCAAACGGGGGCATGAAGTACGAGTTGTAACCGGAATGCCGAACTATCCGCAGCGGCAAATTTACCCAGAATATCGCGGCAAATGGTTCTGTACAGAAGAGCGCAACGGAGTCGCCATTCAGCGCAGCACAGTCTGGATTCGTCCGAAGCCCGGTTTACTAACTCGAATCCTGCTCGATGCAAGCTTTGTGGTCACAAGCCTATTTCAAGCACTGCGCGGGTGGCGACCGGATGTTATTTTGCTCACGGTTCCGCCACTTCCAGTATCAGTTTCTGCAGCGTTGCTCGGCGCGATTTACGGCTGCCCGATCGTCCTCAATTTGCAAGACATTTTGCCCGATGCCGCCGTCCATATTGGACTGATCAAAAACAAGTTAGCAATTCGCGTGTTCGAGCAGCTTGAAAAGTTTGCTTATCGAACTGCACATACGATCAGCGTGATTACGGAAGGGTTTACTGAAAACTTATTAAGTAAAGGCATTCATCCCAGTAAAATTCGCTGTATTCCGAACTGGGTGGATGTTAATTTTATTCGTCCTTTATCAGAGGCAGAAAGTGAATTTCGCCGCGCTCATGGGCTGGAAGAAAAATTTGTCGTCATGTACTCCGGCAATATCGCCTTGACCCAAGGGTTAGAAACAGTCATTCGGACAGCTGCTCAGTTGTCATACCTACCTGATATTGCTTTTGTGATTGTAGGGGAGCCGCGTGCGCTGGAAAAGCTGCGCTGGGTCTGCGAGGAATACGGGGCAAAGAATGTCCTGCTGCTGCCGTTCCAGCCGAGAGAGCAGTTGCCCAAAATGCTGGCAGCAGCCGATGTGGGACTTGTCGTGCAAAAGCAGCAGGTCGTTTCGTTCAACATGCCGTCCAAGATTCAGGTGCTGTTGGCAAGTGGTCGTCCGATCGTCGCTTCTGTGCCGCTGACAGGAACCGCAGCCAGAGCCATTTTACAGAGTGGGGGGGGTGTCGTCGTTGCACCCGAACAGCCTGACCTGCTGGCAGATGCGATTATGACCCTGTATGACGATCGCAAAAGAGCAGAAGCATTAGGTCAGCAGGGTAGACGCTACGCGATGCAGCACTATGCCTTTGAGAAGGCACTCAGCCGCTACGAATCGCTGTTCTACGATGTCACCACTTCCTCCAAGCCAGGCTGGAAAGTCCGTTTCCCTGCTCTACCTTTCCTGGCTCCCAAACCTCAGGTTGCTTCCCCGACTGCACCCCAATCTGTGCAGCCAATCACGCTGGAATAACTGGAATAAATTGAGCGCTAACCAGAGCGTGCTTCCATAACGCCTCTTAGCCTTACCGATAAGGGACTTTCAAGCTATTTAAACTCTCCTATGACGTGAGAGTGAGAAGTGCAAAGGAACTGTACCTCATCGGTTCAAGGCTTTTAAAGCAGAGTTTTGCCTGGGCATACTCTCGAGCGCTGCGTTAAAATGAGAGACATCAGAGGATAACTCAAACTAAGCTACAAAAACCAAGCAACAAAAGCTGTTTCACCGAAAGCCGCCCCTGCATGCAACAATCCCCTATTTTGCGTCAGCAAGTGCTGGCTTGGCTCAAAGAAAACGTTCCTGAACCTCGAATTGAACATATTCTGCGCGTCGAGCAGATGGCGATCGACCTGGCGCAAATTCACAAAGTAGATGTCAAAAAAGCCGCTCTGGCAGGACTGATGCACGATCTGGCAAAGTACTTCAAGTCTGCTCGGCTGCTGGAAATGGCTCGTCAGGCAGGCATAGTGCTCGACCCAGTGGATGAAGCCAACCCTCACCTGCTGCACGCAGACATTAGCGCGATCGTGGCGAGAGAAGAGTTTAGCATTCACGATCCGGAAGTTTTGGGCGCGATCGCAAACCACACCCTGGGCAGACCCGGAATGGACAATCTGAGCTGCATTGTGTACCTAGCAGATAGTCTGGAGCCGGGACGTGGAGATACGCCAGAGCTGAACCATTTGCGGCAGGTTGCCCAACAGAATCTTGCTCAGGCAGTTTGGTTCACGTGCGATACCTCCATGCAATCTCTACTCCAAACGCAGCGACTGATTCATCCCCGTGCCCTGCTAACGCGCAACTGGTTTCTCCAGCAAACAAAAATGCAGCAAAAATTTACGGAGTCCTCGAAGCCGCTTCCCGCCCATTCTTGATTTGTTTGTACTAAGGCTGTCGCACGAACTTGTGCCGTCAATCTATTTTCAGCTTCAGGAAATTTCGCTAATCTGCAAACAAAGCCTTTGCTTGGCTTCTTGTTATCCTCTATTCAATTTCCAGGAGAATGCTTTTCTGAATGACAAATTTCTCAAAAATTCAGACCAACGCGAATCAACCCTCAGACTCAACCCACACCGACTCAACTGAAGATTTTCGCCTCGGAACACCGCAAGCACGCAGCGATGAGGAAAGCAGCCAACTTGCCATGACGATCGCTGAAGCAATGGACGATCGCAAAGGTGGCGATATCGCGGTTCTCAAGGTTTCCGACGTTTCCTATGTCGCAGATTACTTTGTGATTGCGACCGGATTTTCGAATGTGCAGGTGCGTGCTATCGCCCGTGCCATCGAGGACAAAGTTGAAACTCAATGGCAGCAGTTCCCCCTTCGTGTAGAAGGCTTTGGCGAGGGAAGCTGGATCCTAATGGACTATGGCGACGTGATTGCCCATATCTTTCTGCCCAAAGAGCGGGAGTTTTACAGCCTTGAGGCATTTTGGGGACACGCCGATCGCGTTTCTTTATCTACTTGACCAGAGATTCGTTAAAGTAAAGACACAGCCGCTTCTTACCTTGTGTCATCTCCTGCTATGCGATCTTCTCCGGTTTGTCCTGTGCCTGCCGAGCAGCAGCCCATCAACGAATACCAGGATTTGAAAGAGTCCTGGTTTTTTGGCTGGGCAACCCTCGACTTGTGGGCGTATGTAAAACCCCTGATTATCCTCTGGGCGCTGAGTTGGGTGATTTCGGCTCCCGTCGCGGCAGCGAGCTTTCCAGTGACAAAAGATTGGTTTCACTTTGGGTTGAGCGGTGCGCTGGGAGCAATGGTGCTGCCGATTTTAGCACTGGTACGGCTGTATCTGGGCTGGGTCTATGTTTGCAATCGCTTGTCTCAGGCAACGGTCTTCTATGAAGAGTCGGGCTGGTATGACGGGCAGGTTTGGATGAAGCCAGAAGAGGTTCAACAGCGCGATCGGCTTATCGTGACGTATCAAATTCAGTCCATTCTGACCCGACTGAAGCGCACCTTCAGCATAATTGCGCTACTGTTTTTAGGGGGAATTCTCCTCTGGAACATTCGATAGGTGGCGTTTTTTGAGGTGTAGGCATAGCCTGTTGGCAAAGTTTACATTACAAAGACAAGTCAGGTTTAGGGTTTTTACGGGCGGACTGAACAGCATGACGAGAGGAAAACGCACCCAGACGGTGCAGATTGAAGTGCGACTGCTACGCGAAGGCATTGTGGAATCGGTTCATCGAGTCCAGGCAGCCGTGTCAGATCATCGCGGACGGGTGCTATCGGCGGCAGGAAATGCAGAAACGGCATCCTTTGTGCGATCGGCTTTGAAGCCTTTTCAGGCATTGGCAGTGACAACAACGGGGACGCTCGATCGGTTTGGGCTGGACGATCGCGATCTGGCAATTATTTGCAGCTCCCACGCAGGGACGGTGGAGCAGGCAAGACAGGCATTTAACATTCTGTGGCGGGCTGATATTGAGCCTTCTGCCCTTCAGTGCCCGATTCCTCCCGGTAAACGCAGTGCCCTGCAGCACAACTGTTCCGGGAAACACGCCGGAATGCTTGCGGTCTGCCGACAAATGGGCTATCCGCTCAGCGGCTACAATCAGCGCAACCATCCCGTACAGCAGTTGATTCTCACCAAGATTGCGGATCTGCTGCGAATGCCCCCCGATGAGTTTATTGGCGCACACGATGACTGCGGCGCACCCACCTACTTCATGCAAATTAGCCAGATGGCGACGCTCTACGCTCAGCTTGCCTCCGGCGATAACGTCGATATGGAGCGAATTATTCGAGCCATGACCCATCATCCGCTGCTGGTGGCGGGAGAAGGACAGTTTGACACCGAACTGATGCGCCTGACTCAGGGAGAGTTAGTCAGCAAGTCGGGAGCCGAAGGAATTCAGTGTGTGGCGCGGGTCGGGGAAGGTCTGGGACTGGCAATTAAGGTAATGGACGGTGCAAAGCGGGCAAAATACGCGGTGGCAATTCACCTGCTGCGGCAAATGGGCTGGCTGAGTCCGTCGATCGCCGAAACCCTGATCGAAAACTTCATGACGCTGGACAACTTTAAGCGATTGGAAGTCATTGGGGAACTGGCGCTGCTTTAAATCAGATTTCGTAGCGATCCACTCCAGAACGATCGGCTTCCTTGCTATGCTGAGAAATCGGACTCGTGAACAAGAAAGCCATGCCCGCAGTTGCCAATTCCCTCAGCCCTACCACTTTTCCCCTGACGGCGGTTGTTGGTCAGGAAGCCATTAAGCTTGCCCTGCTGCTGGCGGCGATCGACCCTCAGTTGGGGGGTGTTGTGATTGCCGGACGACGGGGAACCGCAAAATCCGTCATGGCGCGGGCGGTCCATTCTCTGCTGCCGCCGATCGAAGTCGTGGAAGGCTCCTGCTGCAACTGTGACCCGGAACGCCCGGAAGAGTGGGACGACGATACGCGATCGCGGTTTGCCGGAGAAGGCAATAACGGCAGTGCGGCAAAGCTAACTCCAAAAGTCATTCCCGCGCCGTTTGTGCAGATTCCGCTGGGTGTGACGGAAGATCGCTTGATTGGTTCGGTTGATGTGGCGCAGTCGATCAAGCGGGGCGAGACGGTGTTTCAGCCCGGACTGCTGGCAGAGGCACATCGTGGCGTTATGTATGTGGACGAAATTAATTTGCTGGATGACCAGATCGCCAACCTGCTGCTGACCAACCTGAGCGAGGGACGCAACCAGATTGAGCGGGAAGGCATCAGCTTTCAGCATCCCTGTAAACCTCTCCTGATCGCGACCTATAACCCGGAAGAAGGCGAACTGCGGGAACATTTGCTCGATCGCATTGCGATTTGCCTGTCTGCTGACGCAGTGCTGGGCTTAGACGAGCGGGTGATGGCAGTCGAGCAGGCGACGGAATTTGCCGATTCGCCTCAGGCATTTCTGGAGCAGTACGCCGAGGAGTCCGATAACTTAAAGACCCAGATCATCCTGGCGCGGGAATGGCTGAAAGATGTGCGCGTCACGAGAGAGCAAATTGCTTATCTGGTGGCAGAAGCTTTGCGCGGCGGCGTTCAGGGACATCGAGCAGAACTGTTTGCCCTGAGGGTTGCCAAGGCTCATGCGGCTCTCGATGGGCGTACCGATGTGAATGCCGAAGATTTGCGGAAAGCGGTCGAACTGGTGATTGTGCCCCGTGCCACGATCGTCCAAACGCCGCCCGAAGAAC
>Ga0224723_1001550_pt1 | contig 13687 bp, 7 predicted proteins | sample Balambano_FR2_Me_FD_161647 | JGI IMG/M metagenome (GOLD analysis project Ga0224723, IMG submission 161647) | Freshwater sediment microbial communities from Lake Towuti, South Sulawesi, Indonesia - Balambano_FR2_MetaG | ecosystem: Environmental > Aquatic > Freshwater > Lake > Sediment | place...
CGAAGCGGAACGGCATGGGCGGGTTGCCGACGTAATCGCCGACATACACCCAGCCTTGCAGCACAATGTTCCGCCAGAAGCGATTCGTTCTGAGCGTCATGCTGAAATTTTGCAGCGGCGCGAACGGCGGCAGGTTGATGAAGCAGCTGTGAATATCCTCCCAGTCGGCGTCGCGCAGCAGCATGTTGATGACGCGATTGGTGCTGCTCATGTTGCCAAGCTGAAAGGTGAACTCAAACACGCCGTTGGCGGGCGCGGGATACGGCATGAACTGGTAGAAGCCGCCGTAGGTTGTACCCGCCCAGCGGGCGAGTTCCATCACATTGCCATTCGCCCCGCCGATATTCACAACCTGCATGGCAGCATTGAAGGCAGCCCAGTTGTGAACGCCGAGCGCAAAATCGCCATTTTGCACCAGGTTAGTATTTGCAGGTAGTGCCAGGGTTGGCGTTAGGAGCATTCGCGTGGCTTGTAACGGCGCGACGTTGATTGACAGTGCCAGCGCCATCAGGACAAAAAGCAGCGCCGCGCACACGACGATCCAATGAGTTTTACGCATGAGTCACCCGCGACAGCGTCATAATCGAGTCATCTCATTATAGGTGCTGAGTGAGTGCAATTTCCATTACGATACAGATTACAAATGGAAAAAGTATGGAAATAGTTCACATTTCGCGGTATGCTCATACGTATGAGTTACGACGAAGGCTTGATCGAATTTATAGTTGATACCCTGTACGATGCCGCGCCGCGCTACGCCGAGCCGCCGGTTCGCACGGCGTATGACGCGCTGATGGCGTCCATGGAAGCACAGGGCGACGGATCATTCTACGAGGCTGAACCGCTGACGGCGATGCAGCTATCGCTGCTGCGCGTTGGGCTGCGCGGCGCGGACGACATCATGCCGATTGTCTCCACCGCAATTGAACTCGGCGCGGTGCTGGCGCAGACCACGCCCTCGATTATCACGCCGGCAAAGCCCGCTGAAACGCCGCCGATCCCCGCCAAAGCTGTGACCGCATACACACCGCCGCCCGTATTTGCTGCTCCCACAGTCGAGGCAGGAGTCGCGCCACAGGCACAAACTGCACCGTCGCCTCAGAGTCCTGCTATGCCCGCCGGCGTGAATATCTCGCAGCATATCGGCAGCGCGTCAAACAGCAGCATCACCATGATCGGCGTCAGTCATGCTGATCCAATGGCTGAGCCGCTGCCGTGGATCCATGATTCGGCGGGGCTGGCATCGCCCCCTGCCAGCGCAGAAGCCGCGCCGCCCGCGCCCGAACCGGAACACTATGATGTCTTCCTGAGTTACAGCCGCCGCGACGGGGCGATCATGCGCCGCCTGCTCAAGGATTTGCGCCGCGCCGGCGTCATGGTCTGGACGGATGAACATCTCGCGCCGGGAACGAACTCATGGGTCCAAGCGATTGAATCCGCTCTCCGCGCTTCAAGCGTGCTGATCGTGCTGCTCACGCCAAACTCAAAAGCCTCCAGTTTTGTCGAAAAAGAAATTCTCACCGCGCAGGCGCACCGTATCCCCGTCATTCCGCTGCTGGCGGTGGGCGACGAAAAGTCCGCCGTGCCGATCCTGCTGCAGAATGTCCAGTGGGGCGATATTCGCAGCGAAGCGCTCTATCGCAAGAATACGGTCAAGCTGATCCAACGGCTGCGTACCCTGCGAAAGAAGAGCTATTGAAATTCGCTCAATTTATCAAAAATTTATAAACAAACGACATCTTATCAAAACAAATCCCTGTGAGGCTCTACAATAATCGTGGCGCATCTATTGCACACATGGAGGAATGAATATGCGTAAGTGGATATTGATAGGGTGTTTGCTGGCGTTGCTGGCAGTGAGCAGCGCGGCATTTGCACAGGAGACGCCGCCGCTGCCCGGCGAGGTGGTGGTAGCCGACTTGTTGTTTCCGCGTGGTATCGAATTCGACTCCGATGACAACATGATCGTGGTTGAAGCGGGCAACGGCGGCGACACCGTGATCTTTGAACTGGATGACTTGCAGGTGACGGGCGGTCTGTCCGCTGCGGTCAGGACGTATGCGCCTGACGGCTCGGAGACGAGTGCGTCGTACTATCCCAGCGAAGTGACGCCGGAGGCGGCAGGTGGTGTCTATCGCGCTTACCCGCGAGGCGATTCACTCTGGCTCGTATTCATGAATGATAGTTTTTCACAGCCATTTACGACCTTTTCCGATATGATCGTCGAGATTGACCGCGCCACGCTGCGCCCGCTCAACGTCATTGACCTGTGGATGTATGAAGTCGAAAATAATTCAGACGGCACACAGGAAATCCTGAGCAATCCGTCCGATCTGGCGTGGGATGAAAACGGCACCATGTATATCGTGGATACCGGCGCGAATGCCCTCCTCACCTGGACAGCCGAAGAAGGGCTTGGCTTATTCCGTGCGTGGGGCGATAATCCCGTTCCCACGGCGATTGAATTTGACGCCGACGGCAATATCTGGGTCGGCTTCCTCGGAACGGGAATCGCGCCGGGTGCAGCCAAAGTCGAACAGTGGTCACCTGAAGGTGAGCTGCTGGCGACGTTTGAAGGTCTCACCGCTGTCACCGACATCGAGTTCGCGCCCGATGGTTCGCTGTATGCCGTGCAGTTATTCACGATTGACCCCGCCAACCCGGAAGCACCGGGACCGGGCAGCGTTGTTGCTGTCGCGGACGGCTATCCGCCCGTTGCTGAAGGGCTGCCCTTCCCGCATTCCATCGCCTTCGACTCTTCAGGCGCGATGTATGTGACGCTGGGGACATTCGCCATTCCCGGTATGTCCTTTCCGGGCATGGTGCTGCGCGTGGGATAAACCCATACCGCCGTATCCTTCGTAGGGTTGAGGCTTGCCTCAACCGCCAGTAGGGTTCAGGCTTGCCTCAACCGCCAGTAGGGTTCAGGCTTGCCTCAACCGCCTGTTTTCAACAAGATACTGTGCGGGCGGGGCAAGCCCCGCCCCTACTCCTATTTGTTAATTTTGCATAAGACCTTCGCATTATATACCCCAACAGGCACAGTTTACGGTACACTCTGTTACCTGGTACATTTGTGATAAATGTTCCAATTGGTATAGGTTCATCTTTCTAGTATATGGAGTAGTGGTTCATGAAACACTTTAAGGTTTTGTTCCTGCTTGCGGCGGTGGTGCTGGCGCTTGGCGCGTTCGGCTTCGCAGCGGCGCAGGATGCCGCCCCCAGCGGCGATCTGGAGATTTTTTCGTGGTGGACGGGCGGCGGTGAAGCGACCGGGCTTGAAGCGTTGATCGCAGCCTTTTCAGAAATGTATCCTGACGTCAATATCATCAACTCTGCCGTCGCCGGTGGTTCGGGCGTGAATGCACGCGCCGTCCTCACCACCCGTATGCTCGGTGGCGACCCGCCGGACACGTTCCAGGTTCACGCGGGCGAGGAATTGAACGCCGTCTGGGTACGTGCAAACCTGATGGCACCGCTGAATGATATTTATGAGGCGAATGGCTGGATGGATCAATTCCCCGCCGGTCTGCTCGACCTGATCAGCGATGACGCGGGCAATATATATGTCGTCCCGGTCAATATTCACCGCTCGAACGTGCTGTGGTACGTGCCTTCCATCCTTGAGTCATGGGGTGTGACGGTTCCCGCTGACTGGAATGAATTCCTGACCTCGACTTGCCCGACGCTGCAAGCCGCTGGCGTGACCCCGCTGTCCGTTGGCGAAAACTGGACTCAGGTTCACCTGTGGGAAAATGTTGCCCTGGCGCAGCTTGGCGCGGAAGGCTACAACGGTCTGTGGGACGGCACGACAAGCTGGACCAGCCCGGAAGTGCAGGGCGTCTTTGACACGTTCGGTCAGATTCTTGACTGCTCGAATGAAGACCGCAACGCCCTGAGCTGGCAGGATGCCAGCCAGCAGGTGATAGACGGCAACGCCGCGTTCAATGTCATGGGCGATTGGGCAGCGGGCTTCTTCATTGCCGATCTCGGTCTGGTTCCGAATGAAGGCTTTGGCTGGGCAGCGACACCCGGTACCGATGGCGTGTTCAATATGCTCTCTGATACCTTCGGTCTGCCCAACGCCGCACCACACCCGGAAAATGTCGCCGCATGGCTGTCCTTCCTCGGCACCGCCGAAGCGCAGGACATTTTCAACCCGCTGAAGGGTTCATTGCCCGCCAACACGACGGCGGACATCGGCAACACCGAACTCTACAATGCCTATTTCCAGGATGCCTACGAGGACTGGACGACCAACGCGATTGTCGGCAGCCTGGCGCATGGTGCGGTAGCCCCGCCGGCATTCAGCAACGGTTTCGCCAACATCATTTCCAGCTATGCCTCTGACCGTGACTCCGCCAATGCCGCCGCCAATGCCGCGACGCTGGGACTTCAGACGGGCATGGGTGGCTGATATTCCGCACCCTCTTATCTCACAGGGGTGAGGCTTGCCTCGCCCCCTGCACATGGAATTGTAGGGGCAAGACACGTCTTGCCCCTATGGTTTTCTAGAGGAGACATTATGACGGCTGTTTCAACCGCCTACCCGTCACCGCCTCGGCGCAGGCGCATCAACAAAGACCGTTTAACTGCCTTTCTGATGATATTGCCCTCGATTATTCTGGTGGGAATTTTTGTTTATGGCTTTATTGGTATCACCGTCTACACATCTACAACCGACTCAAATGCAGTGCAACAGTTGAGCGGCATTCCGGCTAATCCAATTGGCATGCAGAATTACAACGACCTGGTCAACGGTCAACTGAACACCCGTTTTCGCGTGGATATGGTCAACACCGTTTTCTTTACGGCGCTGTTCATTGCGGCGTGCCTTGGGACGGGGATCGGGCTGGCGATTCTGCTCGATCAGAGCGTCAAAGGTGAAAACGCATTCCGCACGATCTTCCTCTTTCCGATGGCGCTGTCGTTCATCGTCACCGGCGTCGTCTGGAAATGGTTATTTAACCCCACCAGCGGTCTCAATGCCCTGCCCGCCGTCATCGGGCTGCCACCGGGGCAGTTTCGGTGGTTCATCAGTGAGCAAACCATCCTGACGTTTTACTGGCAGGATGTGCCGGTCATTCTCGGCTTTATCGCGCTGGCGATCCTCAGCTGCGTTTCCCTGTACTACTGGGCGAAACGCCGTTCGCGGACAGCGGCGATCCTGACCGCCTTTACCATGCTGGTGCTGATCTGGCTGACCTTCGGCGACCCGCGTTCACTCATCACGCTGCAACGCGCCGAAGAACATGGCTTCAACCTCGCGTTGATCGCCCTCGTCGTCGCGGCGGGCTGGCAGATGAGCGGCTATACGATGGCGATGTATCTGGCGGGGCTGCGCGGCATCCCCGAAGAACTGCGTGAAGCCGCCCGTGTGGACGGCGCAACCGAATGGGGTGTATACCGCCACGTCATCCTGCCCCTGCTTGCCCCGATTACGCTGGCGGCGATCATTATTCTCGGTCACATCTCGCTGAAAATCTTCGACCTCGCCTATGCGATGGGCGGCGGCGATAACCTGTTCATTGATATGCCCGGCCTGAATATGTACTTCCTGACGTTTCGCGGCGGGCAGTTCGCTGTTGGCGCCGCCGTCGCCATCGTCATGCTGATCATGGTCGCCGTCGTCATTGTGCCGTATCTCGCCAGCAGTATGCGAACGGAGAAAAGTTTATGAGCGCCGCTTCGCGTGGATCGCGCACATCCAACCGGCGCGTCGTGTCACGGGTGATCATCTACACGCTGCTGATCACCATGGCAATCGCATTTCTCATTCCCGTCTATATGGTACTGGTGACGGGGCTGAAAACCCCTGACCAGGTCAACCTGTCAACGATGTGGGCGCTGCCCGGCTCACCCTCTCTTGAGAGTTTCTCCACCGCCTTCACGGAACTTGCGCCGAATTTTGGCAACAGCATTCTGCTGGTCGTGCCGGCAACGGCGATCTCGGCGATACTCGGCTCACTCAACGGCTATGTGCTGTCCAAGTGGTCATTTCGCGGCGCGAACCTGATCTTCACGCTCATGCTGTTCGGCATGTTCATCCCGTATCAGGCGATCCTGATCCCGCTGGTGCGTTTTCTGCAAAGCGTTGATCTGTTCGGCTCGATGTGGGGGTTGATCCTCGTCCATGTCGTTTACGGCTTGCCGATCACCACGCTCATCTTCCGCAATTATTACGCCGAAGTGCCAACCGAACTCCTCGAAGCCGGGCAGATGGACGGCGCAGGCTTCTTCGGGCTGTACTGGCGAATTCTCCTGCCCATTTCTGCGCCGGGTTTTGTCGTCGTCATCATCTGGCAGTTCACGCAAATCTGGAATGAATTCCTGTTCGGCGTCACGCTGACCAGTCCGGGATCGCAGCCGATCACCGTCGCGCTGCAAAATCTTGCCGGCAGCCAGATCATCCAGTGGAACGTGCAAATGGCGGCAGCCTTCCTGACGGCTTTACCGACGCTGATTGTGTATCTGCTGCTGGGGCGCTACTTCATTCGCGGTCTGCTGGCGGGCAGCATCAAGGGGTAGGTCGCCTGGCGGGATTATGAGACACAGTCTTCTGATAAACACGAACGAAACAGAAAGAATGACGGAAGTGTTAATATCGGATACCCCTCACCCCAACCCCTCTCCCACGCAAGCGGGGAGAGGGGCTTAACACGGGTCAGCGATTGAAATGGTAGCTACTGCCCCTGCATTGCCTCCGCGACGGCGAGGAGATCGGCGGCGCAGGCGGGCGGAATGATTTCGGCGGGCAGTGCCTCAACCGCCGTCTCAAAAGCTACCAGTTCCGCAGCGGTATCGGCGCTGGCGGCGGCTTGCTCAACGGGCAGCGGCGCATTGCAGGACTCGGCTATCGCTTGCAGGCGTTCGGGTGATGGGTCAGGAACGACGATTTGAACTGCACCGTTAGCGAAGCTCTGCCAGGCAGTAAATGAATTGGCTTCTGTTTCGGATAGTTCGGGTGCGTAGGGTGAGTTGTCATTCGCAATCGCCAATCTGCCACCATAGGGGCTGAGCGCGATATCCTTAATGAATCCGGGAAGCGTCCTTGGAAATGTGCTTACAAGTTGACCGGTTGTAACATCCCAAACCATGCTAGGACCTTCAAAACTCGATACTGCAAGTAGAGTCCCTTCATCTTGCCAGTCAAGTAACCAGACAATACTTGCCAGATCAACAGGATTTGTATAAACCGTTAAAGTGGATAGCTCTGTTCCTTGCATACTGTCAATGAAGTGTACATGTCCCCGCGAATCGCCTAGCGCTAATTGAGTACCGTCTGGACTGACATCCATTGAAACAATACTGTTAGAGTTTTGCACATTCTGTTCCAGAATTTGCGATTCATAGATTACACTGGCTTGAGCGACATCCCAACTGCGTAAAATTTTATCGTCCGTTACAGTATAGAGAATTTCGCCATTTGGATGCCAGGCAAAAGCTGTGACTGCATAGCCAGGTGGATGAAGTAAAAAAGCTTCTTGAGCAACATTCTCAACATTCCAAATATCAATGTTAATTTGGCTAGATGCCAAATCTCTGCTATTGGGAGACCAATGAATATCATGGGTTCCAGTTGCGCCGCTTGGGAGTTCGATGACATTGAGATTTTCCAGCGTTTGTGCATCCCAAATAGAAAGCATTTCGGGAATACTGGCTAAACGAGCAGCAAGCCTGTCGCCGTCTGGACTCCACTCCATCGATGAAACGCCCGCCGATAAGGGCAGCTGATGAATCAGATTGCCATCACTGTCAAAAACATAAATGCCGTATTCGCCTTCAATAACGCCAGCCACCGCCAACCAAGGATATGTTGGATTCCATGCAGCCTCGTTAACGCCATTTGACGGTGGCGTGTCCTGTGCGAATACGGGCGAGATAGTAACAAGGCACACTATGAAAATCCATTGAAACTTTCTGCCATAGCGTTGAAACATGATTGTTTTCCTTTAGCCGTCGCTTGATTGCCACTGCCAGAGTGGATCAACAAACAATTGGGAATTGGGAATAGTGACTGAATTAGGAAAGGTATAAAAATACCAATCATGCGGAATGAAAAAACTAGATGGGCTACCATCCTGCGTAAATCGTGTACAGTAAAATGGGCGAGGCACCATGGATTGCGTCACCGATGGATCAGTAAAATCGGCGACCCACGGCACAATCGGCGTACTTGTGGGGACATCGGTAGCGGCGATACTGAAACTAATCGTTGTATAGATGGTGTTCATCGCCGTGTTGCAATCCACTGGAGTATTCCATCCGACAATCACTAACCCATGATATGAACCACCTTGCGAAGCATTGTAGGAGTCGATCCACATATAGTCACCAGCTCGTACAGGTCCCAAGTAATTCCGAGCAAAGGTGGAAAAATCTGCTGCCCGAATTGGGGTATTCATGCCTCCTTCAGCGACTGGACCAATAAAATCATTCACATCTTCAAAATTTAATCGATTTGTATATTGGGTGAGTAGTGGTCCTGGAAACATCACCTGTGAGCCGTGCGGATTCAAAATGTTACTTGAGCTTCCGCTAGTCGGCGGGAGCAAAGCTGTCGTGTAATATTCGCCGAGTGCCTCATGCGCTTCCCAAGCAGTACTGCTGCCTTGGGGTAACGTCCAGCAGTAACGCCAACCTGGATTGACATACGGGTTGGCGCTACACGAGTCAGGTGCTCCATAAGTCATGGGCATTCCACCCATCCAGACGCTTTCCGAGACAAACATCGCTGAACCAGTAGACTCCGATGATCCCGCTAAATCGGGATAATAGAAATTTGCAAATGGGACGGCGTAAAAGCCAAGCCGACGCGTAACCCGATTCGCTGGTGGCTGGCTGCCATTGTTTTGATAACTATGCACCACCGCATAATCACGCACAGCTTGCCGATTATAGTTAAAGGTTATATTTGCCGGCGCTGCAAGACTTGTGCATGGATCGTTGGCATCTACATAGTTGATGCCATCAATACGAGCGATGATCCAGCCTATCGTGCCACTCAGGTTGATCTGATACCAAATCTGACGGAAAGGCTCTGTTCCAAACGCGATACGACTGGTGACCGTTATTGGACTGTCCCAGGCAATCGGGCCGGCAATGCGGCGGGCATTCAGGATAGGTGCGTCATGGACGTAAAGACCTAATGAACTGCCGCCTGCCCGCATATCAATCATTTCCTGCGTTAACCCCTGCTGCTGATAGAGATATTGAGGGATTAGTTCAGCATTGCCACCGGCGCAATTACTTATTGGGGTCGCCGTCGGCGTCGGTGTTGGCGTGGGTGTCGGCGTTTGATTTGCTGGAATACAATTTGTCGTTGTCAGGTTGGGCTTGTAAAGGAGAGTAATGTTGTCCACCAACACCGTTGCGCTGGTGTTGCTCCCCGTCAGATACCCTTGCACATACATCTGTGACCAGGTAACTGAAGGCGTCAGGATTTGCAAGGTGTACGTTTGCAAGGGCGTACTGGCGGGCAGCGAAAAGTAACATATTTTGGCATCTGTCCAGGTCGGACCCCGCAAAACCATTGTAAATGCCTTTGCAGCGGCGCTGGTATTTCCTAACTGCATCGTCAGTTCAAACCGTGAGCTCGGGCTGGCGCTGGTGTTCACCACCTGCCAGAAAACCCCATCGGCTGTGCTGGTCTGCGAGACTTGCAATGCACCGTTCACAATCAAACGATTGATCGCCTGAAATTGCCAGTTGGCGAGACCCGCGTTGAAATCTCCATTCAATACGTTGCTTAAGCAGTTGGTGCCTGTGATCGTCGAGTTCGATTTATACTGCAAATTGACATTATCCACCTGTACCGCCATGATCCCATCGGCTTCCAGCAGCCAGCCCTGCATCATCAGTGGCGACCATACTCGCGTGGTGCGTACCTGCATGGTGTAGGACTGTAGGGCGGATAGTGCGGGTATCGTGAACGAACAACTGAAACTCTCACGCCAGCCGCCATCCCGTAGAATCAGGTTGATACGCTTTGGCACGGTGCTTGAGTTGCCCATCTGTAAGGTTAATTCCAAAGGTGCATTTGCAGGAATAGACTGCGAAACGGACTGGTAGAAGCCGCCATCACTCGTACCACTATTACGGGTGATATTCAACATAGTTCCTGTTGCATTTGCCGTAGCATTCCATGTTGTCCAACTGGTCAAACCGCTGGCAAACGTCCCGTTGGCGATAAGATTGGTGTCTGTAGGTGCAGACGGTAATGGTGTCGGGGTAAAAGTCGGCGTAAAAAATGGTGTTAGCGTTGGGAAACTTGTAGGAATACGTCCCCAATCTGAGTCAGACATGACACCATTTAGGGAGGCTCCTGAGAAATTCATCGTTAAATTACGCACATTCGTGCCATCGCTATTCATTACATAAATGTCAACAAGCGCAAAACCTATTCCGCGCATTGAACTAAAAGACAACATCGTGCCATCCAATGACCAACTGGGATACTCTGCGCCCAAAGCACTTGTGTAAAGCGCATACGGACTACTTCCATTCGCGCTCATCCTAACTATGGTCGAATAAATATAATTCCCTGGTGCTGTCATCATTGTGAGTGCATAGGCGATTTGTGAGCTATTTGGTGACCAATCGGGGAACATCGCATAGGCATACTGGGGAGTCGTGGTAAGCTGCTGCAAGTTGGTTCCATCAACGTTTACGGAGTAAATGTTGTGATACCCTGATCTTGCAGAAGAAAAGATAATTTGCCCGCCATTTGGCGACCATGTGGGGTTCACCCCGTTTTCAATCAATAAATGGTTATTACTGCCATCACTGTTCATAATATATAGATTATAGTAAGCCCCTCCCCGATGGGAAGCATAAACAATTTGCTCTCCATTAGGCGACCATGCTGGATCAGTATCTACCCAACTTTGCCCAAAAGGATCAAGCGTTAAGAATTGCCCTGCGAGACCATCAAACCTTAATTTAATAATATCTAAATTACTTCTAGGACCGTTTGTAGGTCCGTCTCTCATAACAAACCAAAGTCCATCAGATGACCATCGGGAAAGCGTAGCACCATTTAAAGTAGCCAATGGCTGAATGTCGCTGCCGTCTGAATTCATCGTGAAGTAAGCACTATTACCACCAGAACGGAAAAGAATTCTGCCCGGGTTTGGAATACTTTGCGGCATACCTTGCGGTTGTACTGCTATTGAAGTGATAGAATCTGCTAAAGGCGTGGGCAAGATTTCTATGTCTGTTGATGGAATGGATAGACTAAAATCATCAATTGAGAAGTCACTTTGTTCGGGTGGATATCCCAGAATAGACAATATTCCAGGCGGTAAAGGCGACGTATCAAAGGCTGAAGTGATTGTTTGCTGATCAACTGATATGGTTATTTCACCATTTTGCGAGGAGATATTCAGAACATGCCACTGGTTGACCAGATCAGCATTGATAACGGCGGAACCAAGAATTACATCGTCACGTTCTAAAATCACCTGACCATTGACTTGAACGCTCAATACATAGGCATTCGTCATCGTTTGGTTAAAGCGTACTTGCATACCTCCAGCAATGACCACAAAGCGCAATTGCACTACAAAGTTGTCAAGCCCACCAGCGCCAAACTCCAAAGGCGGGCTGTAAAGGGGCATATGTAGAAAAGTGTTGTTCGTATCCTGCGTCACAAAGTGCGTAAAATCGGTAGCCCAACCGCGTGAGTTCTGACTAAAATCGTCACTATAGAGCAAGCTAAAATCATCATCTGGCGTTACGGTCAATTCTTCCGTTAGTTCTACCGATGAGCCAAGGGTTTCAGTAATCGTCGCCGTTGGCGTATATGTGCCAGTCGGTGTATCTGTCCCCGTTCCCGTTACTGTGCTGGTTGCCGTCGCGCTTGCCGTTGCCGTCATGCTCGGCGTAGGAACTGCACTGGCGGTATCGGTAAAGGTTGGCGAGGGGGATTCAGTCGCCGTATCTGTAGGCGGCAATGGCGTATCAGTGTAGGTAGGGGGCAGCGGCGTTTCAGTATCCGTCGGCGGAACGGGCGTCGGGCTGGGTAGGATGGGTGTATCCGTATTTGTCGGCGGAAGTGGCGTTTCTGACGGCGGTAACGGTGTATCGCTGGGGATCGGGGTTGGCGGCTCAACAGGCTGCGTGGCGTCCTGCGCTATCGCAGCGGGACTCAGGGTGAGGAGCAGCACAGCCATCAACAACGCCATCCGTCGCATCGTCAACCAACCTTCGTTTACACCCTATTCTTGATGAGCATACCCCCCCCATAATAGATTTGTCAATAGCTGCAAAATTACAAATAATATTACAACTCGATTCAATGTCCTTTACTCATCACTCATCACTCATCACTCATTACTCATTACTTCTTTTACTTTTAACTTTTAACTTTTAACTTTTAACTTTTAACTTTCAACTTTCAACCTTCAACTTTTAACTTTTAACTCCCCCATTGGAACGAATTCCCATCCCCCATCGTCTTACCCTGTAAGAGCCGCACATGCGGTGTGATGATGGAGAGACATGATGAAACGCTTTTCCTTAATCGCCTTATTCGTCCTTTTGCTGGTATCCGTTGTTGGCGCGTCGGCTCAGATTGATTGCCCCGTGCCGCCGCCCTGCCCGATCGAAGGTCCCTGCCCGATGGTCGAGTGCTGGTTTCCGCCGACGGGTGTATTCACCAACCCGGACTGGCTGCGGATCGATCATCACCGTGTCAATGTCACCGTTGCTGACCAGATTGCCCAGACGAACGTGAGCATGGAATTCGTCAACGACGGCGAGGGCTTGGCGGAAGGGACGTTCCTGTTTCCGCTGCCCGCTGGCGCGTCGGTGGATACGCTGATCATGTACATCAACGATCAACCCGTGCAGGCGCAAATTCTCGAAGCCGATGAAGCCCGCGCCTACTATGATGAGATCGTCCGCCAGTACCGCGACCCCGCGCTGCTCGAATACGTCGGCATGGGCGCGGTGCAGGCGAACGTCTTCCCGATCCCGCCCGGCGAAACCCGCCGCATCGAACTGGCATACTCGCAGGTACTGGAAGTGGATAACGGCTTGATCCACTATGTCTATCCGCTGGATGTCAGCCTGCTCACCTCGCAGCGCCCGATTGACGACATGAGTATCAGCATCAACGTCATGAGCGCCGACGAGATCAGCACGGTCTATTCGCCGAGCCACCAGATTGTCGTCAGCAACAATGGCGATAATGCCTTCAGCGCGGGCTTCGAGCGCAGCAATTTTGCCGCCGATCAGGATTTCAGCCTGTATTACGGCATTGCGTCGGATGAGATCAGCGTCAATGCGCTCACCTACGTCGAAAGCGCGGATCAGGATGGCTTCTTCATGCTCATCGCCCAGCCGCCGCTGGAACTGCCGCCCGACCAGATTACCCCGCGTGACATCATCCTTGTGGTGGATCAAAGCGGCAGTATGCAGGGTGACAAGTGGACGCAGGCACAGGACGCCGCCCGCTATGTGCTGGAAAATCTCAACGCCGATGACCGCTTCAACGCGATCCTGTTCAGCACGGGCTGGCGCGTGTTCAGCAATGAACTGGAAAGCAGCGCGGACGCCGAAGCCGCCGCCGGCTGGATTGACGGTATGTTTGCCGAAGGCGGCACGGACATCAACGGCTCGCTGACGACGGCACTGGAAATGGTTGACCCCGAACGCGAGGCGACGATTCTGTTCATCACTGACG
>Ga0224723_1001551_pt1 | contig 13685 bp, 10 predicted proteins | sample Balambano_FR2_Me_FD_161647 | JGI IMG/M metagenome (GOLD analysis project Ga0224723, IMG submission 161647) | Freshwater sediment microbial communities from Lake Towuti, South Sulawesi, Indonesia - Balambano_FR2_MetaG | ecosystem: Environmental > Aquatic > Freshwater > Lake > Sediment | place...
GTTCATGGCGCGATCTGCGGGTGCGGCGCGCGATCAGCCTGGCGATCAACCGTGCCGCCCTGGTCGATCGCGCCATGAACGGCCTGGCGGTGGCGAACGGCCAGCTCGTGCCGGAAGGCTTCGGCGGCTACGATCCTGCCATCCCCGTGCCGCCATACGATCCCGACGCCGCCAGGCGGCTGCTGGCCGAGGCCGGCTATCCGGAAGGTTTTGGACTGACCGTCGGCTGCACCAACAACCGCTATGTCAATGACGCGCGCGTGTGCCAGGCGATCGGCCAGATGCTGACGCGCGGCGGCTTCGCGGCAAAGGTCGAGACCCAGCCGGGCAGCGTGTTCTTTCCGCGCACGCAAGTGGGCCGCAACGACGTGCCGCTGGTGCTGTTCGGCCAGTCCTCCTCCTCCACCCGCGATGCCACCCACGTGCTGTCGCTGGCGATGCACAGCCAGCAGGTGCGGCTTGGCTTCGGGCAATCGAACCGCGGCGCCTTTGCCGATCCCGCGCTGGATGGGCTGATCAGCAAGGCGGCCTTCCAGATGCACGATCGCGAACCCGCGCTGCGCGCCGCAATGGCCGAGGCGATGCGCCTTCATGCCGGCATCCCGCTCTATACCCAGATGGTGGTCGCAGCGACCCGGCGCGGCATCGCCTATACGCCGCGCCTGGACGAGCAGACGGTCGCCATTCACGCACGGCCCGAATCATGAGCCCATCATGAGCACGCGCCCCACGCTTTCCGGCCCAACGCACGCGGTTTCCGCCGGGCACTACCTGGCCGCCGCGGCAGGCTTCGCCGTGCTGGAAGCCGGCGGCAACGCCATCGATGCCGGCTGCGCCGCCGGCATCGCGCTGGGTGTGCTGATGCCCGACCTGGTGAACGTGGCCGGCGTCGCGCCGATCATGATCCGGCGGGCCGATGGCACGATCGAGACGATCGCCGGCCTGGGGCATTGGCCCAAGGCGCTGCCGCCCGACCTGTTCATGCGCGAACATGACGGGAAGATTCCCCCGGGCGTGCGGCGCACGGTGGTGCCGGCCGCACCCGACGCCTGGATCACCGCGCTGGAACGCCACGGCACGATGGGTTTCGCCGAAGTAGCGCAATATGCCATCCGTTATGCGCGCGACGGCTTCGCGGTCTCGCCGCTGCTGGCGGAATCGATCACCACGCATCGCGAGGAGTACGCGCGCTACCCGTCGAACGCGGCCATCTTCCTGCCGGGTGGCGAGGTGCCGCGCGCTGGAGCCCGCTTGGTGCAGACCGATCTGGCCGCAAGCCTGCAATACATGGCCGACGAAGACATGGCGGCCCGCAAGACCGGGCGGCTGGCCGGCCTCGCCGCCGCGCGCGCGGCCTTCTATCGCGGCGACATCGCGACGAAGATCGTGGCCTTCCAGCAGCAGGAGGGCGGGTTCCTCTCGGCTGACGACCTCGCCGGCTTCCGCTCGCGCATCGAGCCGGCCGTGATGCGGCGCTGGCGCGGGCACCAAGTGGTCACCTGTGGCCCGTGGTGCCAGGGGCCCTCGCTCTTGCAGGGGCTGCTGCTGATGGAGCGGCTGGGGCTGGATGGGCTTGCCCACAACAGCGCCGATTACCTGCACCTGCTGATCGAAGCGGTGAAGGTCGCGATGGCCGATCGCGAGTATCATTTCGGCGATCCGGCCTTCGTCGAGGTGCCGATCGACGCACTGCTCTCCGATGCGCACATCGCCGCCCGCGCGCGCGCGATCGAAGCCGACCACGCGCATCCCGGCATGCCCGCGCAGCTCCTGGGGCGCGCCGTCTCGGCGCCGCCTTCGTCACACGCGGCGCTGCCGACGGTCGAGGCCGACACCTCCTATGCGTGTGCCGTCGATCGCTGGGGCAATGCCTTCAGCGCAACGCCGTCCGACGGCTCGTGGAACGCGCCGGTGGTGCCGGGCCTTGGCCTGATCCCGTCCAATCGCGGCAGCCAGAGCCGGCCCGATCCGGCCCATCCCGCCGGCGTCGCGCCCGGCAAGCGACCGCGCCTGACCCCCAACCCGGCGATGGTCATCACCCGCGACGGTGGCGTGATGCCGTTCGGCACGCCGGGCGGGGATGTGCAGATCCAGGCCATGCTGCAGGTGCTGCTGAACCATCTGCATTTCGGCATGGAGCTGCAGGACGCCATCGAGGCGCCGCGGGTGGCGAGCTACGCCTTTCCGTCCTCGTTCGCGCCGTTCGAGTATTTCCCGCGCCGCGTGGCGATCGAATCCCGCATTCCCGCCGCCACGCGCGAGGCGCTGGCTGCGCGCGGGCACGAGGTGAAGGACTGGCCGGACTGGACCTGGCTTGCCGGCTGCGTCGAGGCGGTGCGCAGCGAGCCCGAGGCGGGCCTGATCCGCGCCGGTGCCGACCCGCGGCGGCCTGCTTACGCGATCGCGGGGTAGCGCGGGTCGGAGAGGCTTCGGCTGCGGGGCCGCCCCCTCCCTGTCCCTCCCCCGCTTCGCGGGAGAGGGGACGGTGCGGCGCCGGCGAGGGTCCCCTCTCCCGCGAAGCGGGGGAGGGACAGGGAGGGGGTGGCCCCGCCAACCTCACACGTCGAGGTTCGCGACCTTCAGCGCATTCTCGACGATGAAGTCGCGGCGCGGTTCAACCAGGTCGCCCATCAGCGTCGAGAAGATTTCACCCGCCTCCTCGGCCGCGCCGATCCGCACCTCCAGCAGCGTGCGCGTGGCGGGATCGAGCGTGGTTTCCCACAGCTGATCGGGGTTCATCTCGCCCAGGCCCTTGAAGCGCTGGATCGTAAGGCCCTTGCGCCCATGCTCCAGCACGCGCTCCACCAGCTCGACCGGGCCATGCACGATGTGCGTCGCGGCACCTAGCTTCAGGCTGCCGGGCTCGCGCCAGAGCGTCGCCAGATCGCCGGACTGCGCATCCAGCGCGCGGGCCTCGGCGGTGCGCAGAAGACTGCCATCAACGCGATGGGTTTCGGAAATGCCGCGCAAGGTGCGGGTGAACTCGGCAGCGCCAGGCACGATCACCGCCTGCCAGCCGCGCTCGGAGGGCAGGGCGATCGCATCGAGCCGCCGCGCCACATCGCTCGCCGCCGCAAGCGCCCGTTCATTGTCATCCAGCAGGCTTGCCGCCATGCCCCCCGCGATCGCCGCCTGCTCGACCATCGCGACCGGCAGCGCGGTGGCGAGTCGCAGCACCAGCGCCCGTTGCGCGCGCGCCCGTTCCACCAGGTCGCGCAGGCGCGCACCATCGATCACTACGCCGCCGGCCGGCGTGAACGCCGCCTCGGCCAGCGCCCGTTCGAACAAAAATTCCTCGAGCGCGCGCTCGTCCTTCAGGTAGCGTTCCTCCTGCCCGCGCTTGGCGCGGAACAGCGGCGGCTGGGCGATGAACAGGTGGCCGCGTTCGATCAGCTGTGGCATCTGACGGTAGAACAGCGTCAGCAGCAGCGTGCGGATGTGCGAGCCATCGACATCCGCGTCGGTCATGATGATGATGCGGTGGTAGCGGAGCTTGCCGATATCGAATCCGCCTTCCGCCGGCAGCCCGGGCCCGATGCCGGTGCCCAGCGCGGTGATCAGCGTGCCGACTTCCTGGCTGCCCAGCATCTTGTCGAAGCGCGCGCGCTCGACGTTCAGGATCTTGCCCTTCAGCGGCAGGATGGCCTGGAAGGCGCGGTCGCGCCCCTGCTTGGCGGACCCGCCGGCACTGTCGCCCTCGACGATGAAGAGCTCGGATTTCGCCGGGTCGCGTTCCTGGCAGTCGGCCAGTTTGCCGGGCAGCGAACTGACATCCAGCACGCCCTTGCGCCGGGTGAGTTCGCGGGCCTTGCGCGCCGCCTCGCGCGCGGCGGCGGCTTCGACCACCTTGGCGACGATCTTCTTCGCCTCGGCCGGGTGGGAATCGAACCAGTGGTCGAGCTCGTCGGCGGTGACACCCTGCACCACCGGCGCGACCTCGGAACTGACGAGTTTCTCCTTGGTCTGGCTGCTGAATTTCGGGTCGGGCACCTTGACCGAGAGGATCGCCGTCAGCCCCTCGCGCATGTCCTCGCCGGAGAGCGCGAGTTTCTCCTTCTTGCCGGCTTCCTCGGCATAGCGGTTGAGCACGCGCGTCAGCGCCGCACGGAAGCCGGTAAGGTGCGTGCCGCCATCCTTCTGCGGGATGTTGTTGGTGAAGCACAGCATGGTCTCGTGGTAGGAGTCGTTCCACGCCATCGCCACTTCCACCGTGATGCCGTCACGTTCGGCACGGAACGCGATGGGCGGGCCGCTGACCGGCGTCTTGCCGCGATCGAGATATTTCAGGAACTCGACCAGGCCGCCGTCGTAGCGCATCTCGTGCCGCACGGGCGGTGTGTGGCGCGCATCCTCCAGCACAATGCGCACGCCGGAATTCAAGAAGGCGAGCTCGCGCAGGCGGCGTTCCAGCACGGCAAAATCGAACTCCGTGCGGGTGAAGGTCTTCGTGCTGGGCGTGAACGTCACCTGCGTTCCGCGCCTGTCGCCCTGGTCGCCGACGCGCGCCAGCGGCGCCTTCGGCTCGCCATCCACGTAGTGCTGCACCCACGCGCCGCCATCGCGCCAGATCTTCAGCTCCAGCGCGGACGACAGGGCGTTGACCACCGAAACGCCCACGCCATGCAGGCCGCCGGAGACCTTGTAGGAGTTCTGGTTGAACTTGCCGCCGGCATGCAGCACGGTCATCACCACCTCGGCGGCACTCCGCCCTTCCTCCGGGTGGATATCGACAGGGATGCCGCGGCCGTTGTCGGTCACGGTCACGCTGCCATCGCCGTTCAGCGTCACGCTGACCAGGTCGGCGTGGCCGGCCAGCGCCTCGTCGATCGCATTGTCCACCACCTCGAACACCATGTGATGGAGGCCGGTGCCGTCGTCGGTGTCGCCGATATACATGCCGGGGCGCACCCGCACCGCTTCCAGCCCGCGCAGCACGCCGATCGAGGCAGCATCGTAGGCCGCGGGATCGGCGGGCGGCGCATTAGCGGGCGGCGGGGCTTTTCGGGCCGCGTTCTGGCTCATGGGCTTGGGTGGGAATCCTGGCTGGGAATCAAGACTGAAACTATAGCAGGAAGGCGCTGTCGGGGGCAGGAAAAGCCGGGTCCGGAACAACTTTCCCGCCCCCCGCAAGCCACCCCTCGGCCCGGCCGGCAAGTGGCGTGAAAAGGCTGGAATCCGTGCCCGTCAGGAAAGCCTGGGCCGGGAGTGCCGCCAGCGTCTCCAGCAGGGCCGACCGGTGCGACTGGTCAAGGTGCGTCGCCGGCTCATCCAGCAGCAGCAGGGGCGCCGCACCCCGCGCTTCGGCAACCAGCTGGGCATGCGCCAGCACGATGGCGACCAGCAGCGATTTCTGCTCGCCGGTGCTGCACAGGGCGGCCGGCAGGGCCTTTTCGGCGTGCGTCACCGCCAGGTCGGCGCGATGCGGCCCGTGCTGGGCCGAACCGGCCGCCTGGTCGGCACGGCGCAAGGCTTTCAGCCGTTCGCGGAGTTCCTGTTCGGCCGCCAGCGCCGGCGCGTCGTCGAGCATGGCGGCGGTGGCGCACTCGACAGCCAGCCGCGCGGCCGGAAAGGGCGCCACGGTGCCGGCCGCCAGCGCCGCATCCAGCCGCGCGGCCAATGCCCGTCGCGCCGCGGCGACGGCGATGCCGTGCCGGGCCATGGCATCCTCCAGCCCGGCAAGCCACGCCGGATCGGCGGACCCGGCGCCCAGCAGCCGATTGCGGCTGGCCAATGCCGTTTCGTAGGCGCCGACCTCGCGCGCGTGCCCCGGATCGAACGCATAGACCAGCCGATCGAGAAACCGCCGCCGGGCCGAGGCCGCATCGCGAAACAGGGAGTCCATGGCGGGCGTCAGCCACACGGCGGCAAGCCGCGCGGCGATGTCGGCCTGGGTTCGCGGGGTTTCGCCATCCAGCTGGAATCGCCGCCCTGTCGTCCCCGGTTCGGCCGCGGTACCCAGCGCCAGCGGCCCTTCCGGCGTGGCGAAGCGGCCCGCCACCGCGAAGCCGCCCGGCCCGTCGCGCCGCGCGATGTCGGACAGTTTCGCGGCCCGCAGCCCGCGGCCGGGCACCAGCAGGCTGATCGCCTCGATCAGGTTGGTCTTGCCGGCGCCGTTCGGCCCCGTGATGCACAGGATGCGCCCACCGGGCCGCCAGTCGAGCGAGGCGTAGCCGCGGAAGTCGGTGAGGACGAGGCGGGTAAGGGCGAGCGTGACGGACATGGTTGCTTCGGCCCCGCCCCCTCCCTGTCCCTCCCCCGCTCACGCGGGAGAGGGAACGGTACGGCACCATCCGCGAACGGTCCCCTCTCCCGCGTGAGCCGGGGAGGGACAGGGAGGGGGCGGTGCCGCGAGCCTAGACCCGCATCGGCATCAGCACGTACAGCGCCGAGGCATCGCCTTCCTGCCGCACGACCGTGGGCATCGTGCCGTCGGCGAACTTGAATTCCACGTTGCTGTCATCGCCGGCGATCTGGTCGGTGATGTCGCGCAGGTAGCGGGCCTGAAAGCCGATCTCCATCGGCGTTGCATCGTACGACAGGTGCTCGTTCAGCTGTTCAGACGCCGAGCCCATCTCGGGGCTGGCGGCCGACAGCGTCAGCGCGTTCTTCTCCAGTGCCAGTTTCACCGGGCGCGAGCGCTCGCTGCTGATCGCGGCCACTCGCTCGACGGCATCGGCGAACTCGCGCTTGTTCACGCGCAGCAGCTTGTCGTTGTCGCGCGGGATCACGCGCTCATAGTCGGGAAAGGTGCCGTCGATCAGTTTGCTGACCAGCCGGATGCGCCCGGCATCCAGTTCGAAGGCGATCTTGGTATCGGAAAGCGCGATCGTCACCGGTTCGCTGGTCTCGTCGGCGAGTTTCCTGACCTCGGTCACGGTCTTGCGGGGCACGATGACGCCGGGAATTTTCTCCGCGCCCTCCGGCAGCGGTTCCTCCACGCGGGCGAGGCGATGGCCGTCGGTGGCAACGGCACGCAGCACCTGTGCGCCCTCGCTGTTCGTCTCGTGGAGGAAGATGCCGTTGAGGTAATAGCGCGTCTCCTCGGTGCTGATGGCGAACCGCGTGCGGTCGATCAGCGTGCGCATCACCTGTGCCGGCACGGCGAAGCGGTGCGGCAGGTTGCCTTCCGCCATCACCGGAAAATCCTCGACCGGCAGGCAGTTCATGCTGGTGGAAAACCGGCCGGCCCGCAGCGCCAGCGGCGCATCGCCGCCTGGATGGTCGAGCTCCACCTGCGCGCCTTCGGGCAGTTTGCGCACGATCTCGTACAGCGTGGCGGCCGGCACGGTGGCGGCGCCGCTGCGCTTGATGTCGGCGGGCAGCCGTTCCGAGACCGCGATCTCCATGTCGGTCGCGGTCAGTTCCAGCCCGCCATCCTTGGCGCGCAGCAGCACGTTGCCCAGGATGGGGATGGTGTTGCGCCGCTCGACCACGCTTTGCACGTGCGCCAGCGCGCGCAACAGGATCGGGCGTTCCGCGACGACCTTCATGGGATTCTTCCTCGTGTCCCGAATCGGGGCGCGAGGTTAGCCCAAGCCCGCGCGACTGCGAAAGGGGCGGCGGAAACCCTAGGTTTCCAGCATGCGGCGCAGCAGTTCCACGTCGTCGGCAAAGGCCGCATCGCGGGCCATCAGTTCGACCACCCGCGAGCAGGCATGCATCACCGTGGTGTGGTCGCGGTTGCCAAAGCGCCGCCCGATCTCGGGCAGGGACCTTTGGGTGAGCTGCTTGGCCAGATACATCGCCACCTGGCGGGGGCGGGCGACGCTGCGGGCGCGGCGCGCGCTGCTCATGTCGCTGATGCGGATGCTGTAGCGCTCGGCCACGCGCTTCTGGATCTCCTCGATGGTGACCCGCCGGTCGTGCGCGCGCAGCAGGTCGGCCAGCGCCTCCTGGGTGCCTTCCAGCGTGATCGCCCGGCCCAGCAGCTGGGCGTGCGCGATCACCCGGTTCAGCGCCCCTTCCAGTTCGCGCACGTTGCTGGTGATCTTGTGCGCCAGGAACTCCATGACCTTGGCCGGCACCTCGACGCGGGCGGCGGCGGCCTTGGCCTGCAGGATGCCGATGCGCAGTTCGTAGGTGGTGGAATGCAGGTCGGCCACCATGCCGCAGCCCAGCCGCGTGCGCAGCCGATCCTCCAGCCCCGGCAGGTCGGCCGGCGGCTTGTCGGCGCTGATCACGATCTGCTTGCCGGCATCCACCAGCGCGTTGAAGGTGTGGAAGAATTCCTCCTGCGTCGAATCCTTGCCCAGCAGGAACTGCAGATCATCGACCATCAGCACATCGACGCTGCGCAGCGCTTCCTTGAACTGCATGGTGTTCTGGCTGCGCAGGGCGGCGATGAAGCGGTACATGAATTTTTCCGCCGACATGTACACGATCGAACGTTCGGGCCATTGCTCCCGGATCGCCCAGGCCACGGCGTGCATCAGGTGGGTCTTGCCCAGGCCGACGCCGCCATACAGGAACAGCGGATTGAACCCGGGCGAGGCGGGCGCATCAGCGACGCGGCGCGCGCAGGCATGGGCGAATTCGTTCGGCTTGCCGACCACGAAACTGTGGAAGGTGAAGCGTGGATCGAGCGAGGCGGAAAGCTCGCCCCGGGCATCGCCGCGCACCTGCTGCGATGGCGCCGCCGCCGGCGGCTGGGATGCGGGTTTCGGCTGCGCCGCCGGCGACACCGGCTCGGTAAGGCCCGTGCCGTTCACGCCCTCGCCCGCCCCCGAACGCACCAGCAGTTCGACCCTGCGCACATCCGGCAGTTCCGCCTGCCACAGGCTGCGCAGGCGATCCAGGTGGTGGTTGCGCACCCAGTCGCGCAGGAAGCGGGTGGGAAGGCCGATCAGCACCTCCTCGCCGGCGACGTCCAGCAGCGTCATTTGGCGCAGCCAGTTGCGGTACTCCACATCGCCGACCAGGTCGCGCAATCGGGCGCGCACGCGGGCCCAGGATTCCTCGACGGGCGCGGGCCGCGGAGCAGGTCTTTCGGGGGACGTCTCGATTCCCTGCTCACGGTCTTGCGCCATGTCCCGCACCTGCCTCACTCCCGTCCGGCCTGCCCTGCCGCCGACTGCCTGCCGCCCCTCGGAAGCGGGCCTGTCAGGCATCGTCCCTCGGCGATGGTCGTTTTACCGAATCCGAAGGCCCAAGCGCAAATGTTTATTTACCGTAATATGACGAGATAGCGACGACCGCTAAGTATCTGTCCATGAATACTGGAAAGATAGTTGCGTCTTATTTATGCTTGGGTGCAAGGGCGATGACGTTTCCCGCGCCGCGATCGCGGCACGTGCATCGCACAACGATGCGGCGCGACCGCGCCGCCCAAGTCAGGCGCTGACGCTCAACTGCTTCACGCGCCCGGAAAGGCGCGAGAGTTTCCTGGCCATCGTGTTCTTGTGCAGCACGCCCTTCTGCGCGGCGCGCATCAGCTCAGGCTGCAACGCCTTCAACGCCGCGGCCGCATCGGCCGCCGATCCGGCGGCAATCGCCGCTTCCACCTTCTTGACGAAGGTGCGCATGCGCGATCGCCGCGCACGGTTGCGTTCGGTGCGCACCGCCGTCTGCCGGATGCGCTTCTTTGCGCTGTCGGTATTCGCCATTGCTATCGTTCAACCAGATCACGAACCAAAGGAACACTGAGGCGGTACGGAAGGCACAGTCTGTCCGCTCAGCGGAAGCCGGGGGGTATACGCTCGCGCCCGCACAGGGTCAAGCACGTCCGCAGCGTGATCGACACTACCGATGGCGGAACGACGCACGACGCTTTTCGGCGAAGGCGCGCATGCCTTCCTTCTGATCCTCGGTCGCAAAAAGCGGCAGGAAAAGTCGCCTTTCGGTGCGCACGCCTTCGGCCAGCGCGGTCTCCTGCGCGGCGTTCACCGCCTCCTTCGCAGCGGCCACCGCCACGCGCGAGAAGCCGGCAATCGTCTCGGCCGCCTTCATCACTTCGGCCATGTGCTCGGCTGCCGGCACCACACGTGCAACCAGGCCTGAAGCAAGTGCCTCGGCCGCATCGATCATGCGCCCCGTCAACACCATCTCCATCGCCTTGGCCTTGCCGACCGCGCGCGTCAGGCGCTGCGTGCCGCCGGCGCCGGGAATGATGCCAAGCCTGATCTCCGGCTGGCCGAACTTCGCGCTATCGGCGGCGATGATCGTGTCGCACATCATCGCGAGTTCGCAGCCGCCGCCCAGCGCAAACCCCGCCACCGCCGCGATCGTCGGCTTGCGGCAGCGCGTGATGCGTTCCCATGGCGCGATGAAGTCGTGCATGTAGGTGCCGGGATAGCTGCGATCGACCATCTCCTTGATGTCGGCGCCGGCGGCGAACGCCTTGTCGCTGCCGGTCACCACGATGCAGCCGATGGCCTCGTCGGCCTCGAACGCATCAAGCGCCTGGTTGAGTTCCGCGATCAGCGCATCGCACAGCGCGTTCAGCGCCGCGGGCCGGTTGAGCGTGATTCTGCCCACCGCGCCGATCGTCTCGACCAGGATGTTCTCATAGGCCATCGCGCCCTCCGGCTTTGCCGGGCGCGGCTTAGCCTAGCGTTGCAGCCTTGGGCAATAGAACGTGCTGCGGCCGGCCTGCACGATCTGCGCAATGCCGCGGCATGCCGCGTCGCAGGAGCAAGCCTCGCACCGTTCGCCGGCCCGGCCGTAAACCTTCCAGGCGTGCTGGAAATACCCCAGCTCGCCGTTGGGCTGCACATGGTCGCGCAAGGAGGAGCCGCCGGCCGCGATCGCGCCTTCCAGCACCGCGCGGATCGCCGGCACCAGCCGCGCGGCCCGCGCGCCCGCCACGCCATGCGCCAGCCGCCGGGGAGAAATGCGCGCGCGGAACAGCGCTTCCGACACGTATATGTTGCCGAGGCCCGCGACCAGTTTCTGGTCGAGCAGCGCCGCCTTGATCGGCGTGAGTTTCCCATGCAGCACCCGCGAAAGATAGGCTGGCGTGAAGGCATCCGACAGCGGCTCCGGCCCCAGCCCGGCAAGGCGCGGATGCTGCGCCTCGTCTCGCGTTGCCACCAGGTCAAGGCTGCCGAACCGCCGCGGATCGACGAACCCCACGCGCCGCCCCGCATCGGTTTCCAGCAGCAGGTGCGTGTGCGCCGGCAGCGGCTCGGGCGGGTCAAGGATCATCCGTCCGCTCATGCCAAGATGGATCAGCAGCGTCTCGTCCGATGAAAGCCGCGCCAGGATGTATTTGCCGCGCCGGATCATCGTATCGATGCGCTGCCCGGTCAGGCGCGCGGCAAAATCCGCCGGCAGGCGCCAGCGCAGGTCGGGGCGCGACAGGCGCACGGCGGCGAGCCTTCGTCCCAGCAGCGGGGGCATCAGCCCGCGCATCACCGTCTCGACTTCGGGGAGTTCCGGCATGACCCGCAACACGCTACCTTCGGTGCCGATGACGGACAATCTGGCTGACTTCGGCTTTTCCACCGTGCCGGCCGCCGAGAAGGCGGGGCTGGTGCGCGGCGTGTTCGATCGCGTGGCAAGCCGCTATGACGTGATGAACGACCTGATGAGCCTGGGCACGCATCGGGTGTGGAAGCGCATCTTCGTCAATGCGCTGAACCCCCGCCCGGGCGAAAGCGTGCTTGATCTGGCCGGCGGCACCGGCGACATCGCCCACGCGGTCGGTGAGCGTGGCGCGCGCGTGGTGCTTTCCGACATCAACGAGGCCATGCTGCGAACGGGGCGCGACCGGCTGCTTGAGCGGGGAAGCGTGATCCCCGTGCTGGCGGCCGATGCGGAACGGCTGCCCTTCGCCGACCGGAAATTCGATGCCGTCACCATCGCCTTCGGCCTGCGCAACTGCACGAACAAGGATGCCGTGCTGCGCGAGGCGCACCGCGTGCTGCGCCCGGGCGGGCGCTTCTTCTGCCTGGAGTTCTCAAGGATCGCGGTCGCCGCGCTGGAGCCGCTGTACGATGCCTGGTCGTTCCGCGCGCTGCCGTGGCTGGGGGCACGCGTCGCCGGTGATGCCGGCAGTTACCAGTACCTCGCCGAAAGCATCCGCACCTTTCCGCCACAGGAGGAATTGCGCCGCATGCTGGCCGAGGCCGGCTTCGCGCGCGCCGCGTTCCGCAACCTCTCCGGCGGGATCGTGGCCATCCATTCGGGCTGGAGGTTGGCGTGACCCTCGCCGGCCGAAAGATTCTGCTGGTCGTCGCCGGCAGCGTGGCCGCGTTCAAGGCGCTGGAACTGGCCCGCCTGCTGTTGAAGGACGGTGCGGATGTCACCGGCCTCTTGACCGCGGGCGGCGAAAAGTTCGTGACCTCGCACGCGCTGGCGGCGATCACCGGCCGGCCGGTTGCGCGCGACCTGTGGGGCGAGACCGACTCGCACAGCCTGCACATCGCGCTGGCACGCGCGCATGACCTGGTGCTGGTGGCGCCGGCATCGGCCGACCTGATGGCCAAGGCCGCCATGGGCCTGGCCGATGATCTCGCCAGCACCGTGCTGCTCGCCACCACCGCGCCCGTGCTCTGGGCGCCGGCGATGAACCCGGCCATGTGGGCACACCCGGCCACCGTGGCGAACGTCGCCACGCTGCGCGCGCGGGGCCAGCGCTTCATCGGTCCCGCCGATGGCCCGATGGCCGAACCTGAATCCGGGCCCGGGCGGCTGGTCGAGCCGGCCGACATCCTGGCCGCCGTGCAGGCACACTTCGCCGCCGGCCCGCTGGCTGGCATGCACGCGCTGGTGACCAGCGGCCCCACCATCGAGCCGATCGATCCGGTGCGGTTCATCTCCAACCGGTCCTCGGGCCGGCAGGGTTTTGCGATCGCCGCCGCACTCGCCGCGCTGAGCGCGCGCGTGACCTGCGTGTCCGGGCCGGTTGCGCTGAAAAATCCGCCGGGCGTGCGGGTGGAGCGCATCGAGACCGCGCGCGAGATGCTGGCGGCCTGCGAGCGCGCCCTGCCCGCCGACGTCGGCGTATTCGCCGCCGCGGTGGCCGACTTCCGGCCGGCGCAGGCAGCAGACCGGAAGCAGAAGAAATCGACCATGCCCGATGCCGTCGCCCTGGCCGAAAACCCCGACATCCTGGCCACCATCGCCGGCCACGCGCAGCGCCCGCGCCTGGTGATCGGCTTCGCCGCCGAGACGCACGATGTGATTGGTCACGCCCAGGAAAAGCGTCTGCGCAAGAACGCCGACTGGATCGTCGCCAACGACGTGTCAGGCGACGTGATGGGCGGGGCGGAAAACACCGTGCACCTGGTGACCGGCAACGGCGTGGAGACTTGGCCCCGCCTGCCGAAGGAGGAGGTCGGGCGCAAACTCGCCGCCCGCATTGCCGAGGCGCTGGCATGACCGCGGAGGCTGTTACCGTCGCCATCACGCGCCTGCCGCACGGGCGCGAACTGGCATTGCCGGCCTATGCCACCGAACACAGCGCGGGGCTGGACCTGGTCGCTGCCATCGACACGTCGATCACGCTGGCACCGCTGGCGCGCGCGGGCATTCCCACCGGCATCGCCATTGCGCTGCCGCCGGGGTTCGAGGCGCAGGTGCGCGCGCGCTCCGGCCTGTCGCTGCGCCATGGCATCAGCATGGCGAACGGCGTCGGCACGATCGATGCGGACTATCGCGGCGAGGTGATCGTCCCCGTGGTCAATCTCTCCGATGTGCCGTTCACCATCGAACGCGGCATGCGGTTCGCGCAGATGATCATCGCC
>Ga0224723_1001552_pt1 | contig 13675 bp, 10 predicted proteins | sample Balambano_FR2_Me_FD_161647 | JGI IMG/M metagenome (GOLD analysis project Ga0224723, IMG submission 161647) | Freshwater sediment microbial communities from Lake Towuti, South Sulawesi, Indonesia - Balambano_FR2_MetaG | ecosystem: Environmental > Aquatic > Freshwater > Lake > Sediment | place...
GATCTCCCCTGTCGCCAGCGCGGGCCGGCAGATTGCCCGGGGTCGATGCAAGCGTGCAACGCCCCGGGGCCCGCCGCAGGCCAGGTCAGGCTGGCCCGGCGCGGCCTGCGGGCGGCGGAGGCCGTCGCCGCCCGAAGCGGTTGCCGCAGCGGCAGTTCCGCCCCGGTCTGAGCCGCGGCCGGCAAGCGCGGGCGCCGGGCCGGATTTCCTTGGGGCGCCCGCCGCGGCCGGCCGCAAGCCCGGCTGTGGCGTCCACAACCCGTGGATGAATCGGCGGAGGCCGCCTGCCGCCGGTCTGCCGGCGCGTCAAGCGGAAAGATTTCGCGGCATGCGAAAAAATCCCGTTGCGGGCTGCGTCGAATTACGACAATTTGACAAAGTGAAAGGGCCGGCCACAACATCTAGTGGTCACCGCGAGCGACAGTGAACCTCCCACCGCCCGCACCGAATGCGGCGCATTGCCGGCCACCCGGATCGCGGGGCGGCTGCGGGAGGGGTGTCGGCTCGGGTTCGGGCCGGCACAGGGAATGCGCGCGCCGAAGCCGGCCCGCGCCGGCGACAGGGGAGATCGGGCAGATGCGCATCGAGCGGAAGTTCACCACGGCCGAGTCCGGCGCCTATGGCGGGATCGGTTTCACCACCACCACCTCGGAGATCCGCAACCCCGACGGCACGCTAGTGTTCCGCAATGAAGCGGTGGAGGTGCCGGAGGGCTGGAGCCAGGTGGCGAGCGACGTGCTGGCACAGAAGTACTTCCGCAAGGCCGGCGTGCCGGCCCGGCTGAAGCCCCTGCGCGAGAAGGGCGTGCCCGATTTCCTGTGGCGCCACGTGGCCGACACCGAGGCGCTCGCAGCGCTGCCCGAGGCCGAGCGGCATGTGGGCGAGACCAGCGCCCGGCAGGTGTTCGACCGGATGGCCGGGGCCTGGGCCTACTGGGGCTGGAAGGGCGGCTACTTTACCGACGAGGCCGATGCCCGCGCCTATCTGGACGAGATGCGCCACATGCTGGCCCGCCAGATGGCCGCGCCGAACAGCCCGCAATGGTTCAACACCGGCCTGCACTGGGCCTACGGCATCGACGGGCCGAGCCAGGGGCATTTCTACGTCGATCACCGCAGCGGAAAGCTCACCCAGTCCGACAGCGCCTACGAGCATCCCCAGCCGCATGCCTGCTTCATTCAGTCGGTCCGCGACGACCTGGTGAACGAGGGCGGCATCATGGATCTCTGGGTGCGCGAGGCGCGGCTGTTCAAGTACGGCTCGGGCACCGGCACCAACTTCTCCTCGCTCCGGGGCGAGGGCGAGCGGCTGTCGGGCGGCGGGCGGTCCTCGGGGCTGATGGGGTTCCTCAAGATCGGCGACCGCGCGGCGGGGGCGATCAAGTCGGGCGGCACCACGCGGCGCGCGGCGAAGATGGTGATCTGCGACATGGATCACCCCGACATCGAGGCCTTCATCAACTGGAAGGTGGTCGAGGAGCAGAAGGTCGCGAGCCTCGTCGCCGGGTCGAAGCTGCACGCGGCGCGGCTGAACGAGATCTTTGCGGCCGTCCGCACTTGGGACGGCGACGCGGCGGATGCCACCGATCCGGCGAAGAACGCCGCGCTGAAGGCGGCGATCCGCGCCGCCCGCAAGGCGATGATCCCGGAAACCTATGTCGGGCGCATCCTGCAATATGCGCGGCAGGGCTACACCGGCATCGACTTCCCGACCTACGACACCGACTGGGATTCCGAGGCCTATGCCACTGTCTCGGGCCAGAACTCCAACAACTCGGTGCGAGTCACCGACGCCTTTCTGCAGGCGGTGCGCGCCGGCGCCGACTGGCCGCTGATCCGCCGTACCGACGGCAAGGTGGCCAAGACCGTGAAGGCGCGCGACCTCTGGGACCAGATCGGCCATGCCGCCTGGGCCTGCGCCGACCCCGGCATCCAGTTCCACGACACCGTGAACGCCTGGCACACCTGCCCCGAGGACGGGCCGATCCGCGGCTCCAACCCCTGCTCGGAATACATGTTCCTTGACGACACCGCCTGCAACCTCGCCTCGATGAACCTCTTGGCCTTCCACCGCGCCGGGCGGTTCGACGCCGAGGGCTACATCCACGCGACCCGGCTCTGGACGGTGACGCTGGAGATTTCGGTGATGATGGCGCAGTTCCCCTCGAAGGAGATCGCGCAGCTTTCCCATGACTTCCGCACCCTCGGCCTCGGCTTCGCCAATATCGGCGGGCTTCTGATGACCATGGGCCTTGGCTATGACAGCGCCGAGGGCCGGGCGCTCTGCGGTGCCCTGGCGGCGATCTTGACCGGGGTTGCCTATGCCACCTCGGCCGAGATGGCGCGCGAGCTCGGCGCCTTCGCCGGCTTCGCACGGAACCGCGCCTACATGCTTCGCGTGATCCGCAACCACCGCCGCGCCGCCTATGGCGACCGCGCGGAATACGAGGGCGTCAACGTCAATCCCGTGCCGCTCGATTTCGGCAACTGCCCCGAGAAGTCGCTGGTGGCGCTGGCGCACGAGGCCTGGGACGAGGCGCTGTCGCTTGGCGAGGCGCATGGGTTCCGCAACGCGCAGGTGTCGGTGGTGGCACCGACCGGCACGATCGGGCTGGTGATGGACTGCGACACGACCGGCATCGAACCTGACTTCGCCCTGGTGAAGTTCAAGAAGCTTGCCGGCGGCGGCTACTTCAAGATCATCAACCGCTCGGTCCCGGCAGCGCTCGAGGCGCTCGGCTACGCCCCGGCGGAGATCGCCGAAATCGTGGCCCATGCGGTCGGGCACGGCAGCCTTGGCAATGCGCCCGGCATCAACCACGTCGCGCTAGTCGGGCATGGCTTCGGGCCGGAGGAGATCGAGAAGATCGAGGCGGCGTTGCCGCAAGCCTTCGACATCCGCTTCGTCTTCAACCAGTGGACGCTCGGCGCCGAGTTCTGCAAGGGCACGCTCGGCATCCCCGACGAGAAGCTCGCCGATCCGGCCTTCGACCTGTTGCGCCACCTAGGCTTCCGCCGCGAGCAGATCGAGGCCGCCAACACCCATGTCTGCGGCACGATGACGCTTGAGGGCGCGCCGCACCTCCTGCCGAAGCACTATCCGGTGTTCGACTGCGCCAACCCCTGCGGCAAGACCGGCACGCGCTACCTGTCGGTCGAGAGCCACATCCACATGATGGCGGCGGCGCAGAGCTTCATCTCGGGCGCGATCTCGAAGACGATCAACATGCCGAACGCGGCGACCATCGCCGAGACGCTGGCGGCCTACGAGCTCTCGTGGTCGCTCGGGGTCAAGGCCAACGCGCTCTACCGCGACGGCTCGAAACTGTCGCAGCCGCTCGCCGCCGCCCTGGTGGAGGACGACGCGGCGGCCGAGGAGGTGCTGGCCGCCGGGCCTGCCGCCGCCCGCGCGCAGGTGCTGGTCGAGAAGGTGGTCGAGAAGGTGATCGTCAGGGAGATCATTCGGTCCAGCCGCGAGCGCCTGCCCGAACGGCGCAAGGGCTATACCCAGAAGGCGATCGTCGGCGGCCACAAGGTCTATCTGCGCACCGGCGAGTATGCCGACGGATCGCTCGGCGAGATCTTCATCGACATGCACAAGGAAGGCGCGGGCTTCCGGGCGATGATGAACAACTTCGCAATCGCGGTCAGCGTCGGCCTGCAATACGGTGTTCCGCTGGAAGAATTCGTGGAAGCCTTCACCTTCACCCGGTTCGAGCCGGCGGGCATGGTGCAGGGCAACGAGACGATCAAGAACGCGACCTCGATCCTCGACTACATCTTCCGCGAACTGGCGGTGAGCTACCTCGACCGGACCGACCTTGCGCATGTCAAGCCGCAGGGCGCGTCGTTCGACGATCTTGGCCGCGGCGAGGAGGAGGGCAAGCGCAACCTCGCCGAGATCTCCGATCCGGCCGCCTCGCGCGGGCTGGAGGTGCTGAAGCATATCAGCTCGACCGGCTATCTCAGGAAGCGCGTGCCGCAGGAACTGGTGGTGCATCAGGGCGGTATGGCGGTGCTGGGGCAGCCCGAACACCCGGTCGCCTCGCTGAACCGTCTGATCCCCGAGGGCTTCGGCGCGGCGGCGCTGGCAGCCGGCGGGGCGACCGCGCTCGCCAGCGGCACGGTCGCGCTCGACGCCCGCACCCGCGCGCGGATGCAGGGCTACGAGGGTGACCCCTGCGGCGAATGCGGCAACTACACGCTGGTGCGGAACGGCACCTGCATGAAGTGCAACACCTGCGGCGGCACGAGCGGCTGCAGTTGAGCGCGGCGGGCGGCGCCCCAGCTGGCGCTGACCGGGCCGAGCCGGCTACCGCCGCAGCCCTTCCGTCAGCCGTTTCCGTTCCCGGGCCGGCAGCGCAGCGGGGTTCTGCACGAGGCAGCGGTCGAGCGCTTCGGTGATGGCCTGTCGGTCCATGCCGCGGCCGATGAACACCAGTTCCTGCCGACGGTCGCCGAACGGCTCCTGCCAGTGACGGGCGATGCGGTCGAGGCTGTCGCGGTCCTGCGGCCAGGCGGCGCGGGGGGTGGCGGCCCACCAGCGGGCGAAGGGCTTGAGGCTCGTCATCGCGCCCGCCAGGTTGAACGCCATCGCGAAACCGGGATCGGTGTGGAGCCAGCAGGTGCCCTTGGCGCGGATCACGCCGGCCAGCGGGCTGCGCAGCAGGCGAGACAGCGCTTCGGCGTGGAACGGCGGGCGCGCCCGGTAGACGAACGAGGCGATGCCATAGGCCTCGGTCTCCGGTCGGTGGTCGTTGAAGCCGTGCAGTTCCTGGAACCAGAGCGGGCTCTGCCGGGCGCGGTCGAAGTCGAACAGTCCGGTGCGCAGCACCGACCCGAGCGGCACGTCCGCGAAATCCGCCTCGATCAGCCGCGCACCGGGGTTCAGCGCGCGGATCACCCGGCGGGCCTCGGCGGTCCGGTCCGGCCCGGCCGCGCCGACCTTGTTCAGCACGATCACGTCGGCGAATTCGATCTGGTCCACCAAGAGTTCCACAAGGGCACGCTGGTCGGTCTCGTCGCGGCGCTGGCCGCGGTCGGCCAGAAGGTCGCGGCCCGCATAGTCGGCCGGCAGATTGACCGCATCCACCAGCGTCACCATCGTGTCGAGCCGCGCCACGTCGCCGAGCGCGAAACCATCCTCGTCGCGGAAATCGAAGGTGGCGGCGACCGGCAGCGGCTCGGCGATGCCGGTCGATTCGATCAGCAGGTCGTCGAACCGCCCCAGGGCGGCAAGGCGCCGCACCTCGGTCCGAAGGTCCGCGCGCAGCGTGCAGCAGATGCAGCCGTTCGTCATCTCGACCAGCGTCTCGTCGGTCTTCGTGAAGGCGCCGCCGCGCAGGAGGTCGGCGTCGATGTTCACCTCGGCCATGTCGTTGACAATCACCGCAACCCGGCGGCTGGCGCGGTTGTTGAGGATGCGGTTCAAGAGCGTGGTCTTGCCGGCGCCGAGGAAGCCCGACAAGACGGTGACCGGCAGGCGGTCGTCGTGCATCTGTTGCCCCCTCCCCATGGCGGCGGGCGAAGGCGCCCGCGCGCGTTATCCGGGCCGGATTAGGTGCAGGAACGCGCGGCCCTGTCCACCGGCGATTTGCCCCTTCTGTCGCCGGCATCGGTCGCGTCAGTCTGGGTCCTGTGGTAGTCTTGCGTGTGCAGGTGCGGGCAAGGAGGTCGACCATGCAGGACGTCCGGAGGATCGGCTTGGCGGCCGCGGCGACCCTCCTGCTCTGGGCGGCCGGTCCGGCCCGGGCAGACATCGACGCGACCGCGCTGAGCTGTGGCGATTTCCGGGCCGCGAATGGCCCGGGCAAGGATGCGATCGGCCGCGCCGTTCTGCTCTGGACGCGCGACACAAGGAATGCCGCCGCCGCGGGCACGCTGCCGAGCCAGTTCAACAAGTTCACCAAGAGCGACGTGCGCCAGCGGATCGGGCAGCGCTGTTCCGGACAACCCGCGAGCGCCAACATCATCGAGCGGCTGCGGACCGCGGCCTGACCGCGCGGGGCCGGACTACACCAGCCGCGAGACCTCCACCGCCGCCCGGACGAAATCGGCGAACAGCGGGTGTGGGGCGAAGGGTTTCGACTTCAGTTCGGGGTGGAACTGCACGCCGATGAACCAGGGGTGGTCGCCGACCTCGACGATCTCGGGCAGGCGGCCGTCGGGGCTCATGCCGGAAAAGGCCAGCCCGCAGGCCTCGAGCCGGTCGCGGTAGCGAATGTCCACCTCGTAGCGGTGGCGGTGGCGTTCCTCGATCACCGTGCCGCCATAGACGGCGGCGGCCTTCGAGCCCGGCGCCAGATGCGCGGTATAGGCGCCGAGCCGCATCGTGCCGCCCTTGTCGCCGTCCTTGCGGCGCTCGACGACGTGGTTGCCCTGCACCCATTCCTTCAGGTGATAGACCACCGGCGTGAAGCGTTTCGCCCCCACCTCCATGTCGAATTCCTCGGAACCCGCATTGGTCACCTGCGCCAGGTTGCGGGCGCTTTCGATCACCGCCATCTGCATGCCGAGGCAGATGCCCAGATAGGGGATCTGCTTCTCACGCGCATACTGCGCCGCCTTGATCATGCCTTCCGTGCCGCGCTCGCCGAAGCCGCCCGGCACGATGATGGCGTGCAGCCCCTCGAGCCACGGCGCCGGATCCTCGCGCTCGAAGATCTCGGCGTCGATCCACTCGGCATCGACGCGGGTGCGGTTCGCCATGCCGCCGTGGGTCAGCGCCTCGACGATCGACTTGTAGGCATCTTCGAGCTGGGTGTACTTGCCGACGATGCCGACCCGCACCTCGCCCTCGGCATGGGCGAGGCGGTCGATCACGTCCTCCCACCGCGCGAGATTCGGGCGCGGGCTGGGCGAGATCCCGAAGGCGTCGAGCACCGCCTGGTCGAGGCCCGCCCGGTGATAGGCCATCGGCGCCTCGTAGATCGATTGCAGGTCATAGGCGGGGATCACCGCCTCGGGCCGCACGTTGCAAAAGAGCGCGATCTTCTGCCGCTCCTTCTCGGGGATCGGATGTTCCGAGCGGCAGACCAGCACGTCGGGCTGCAGCCCGATCGAGCGCAACTCCTTCACCGAATGCTGCGTCGGCTTGGTCTTCAATTCGCCCGAGGCCGCCAGATACGGAAGCAGCGTCAGGTGCATGAAGATGCACTGCCCGCGCGGGCGTTCCTGCGCGAACTGGCGGATCGCCTCGAAGAACGGCAAGCCTTCGATGTCGCCGACCGTGCCGCCGATCTCGCACAGCATGAAATCGACCTCGTCGTCGCCGATGCGGAGGAAGTCCTTGATCTCGTTGGTCACATGCGGGATCACCTGGATCGTGCTGCCGAGGTAGTCGCCGCGGCGCTCCTTCTCGAGCACGGTCGAGTAGATCTTGCCCGCCGAGACGCTGTCGGTCCGCCGGGCCGAGACGCCGGTGAAGCGCTCGTAATGGCCAAGGTCGAGGTCGGTCTCGGCGCCGTCGTCGGTGACGAAGACCTCGCCATGCTCGAACGGGCTCATCGTGCCGGGATCGACGTTCAGATACGGATCGAGCTTGCGCAGCCTGACCGAGAAGCCCCGCGCCTGCAAGAGCGCGCCCAGTGCCGCCGACGCAAGCCCCTTGCCGAGCGACGATACCACACCGCCGGTGATGAACACGTAACGCGCCATGCGAGGCTCCCGTAACCGGTTTCTGGACGCGATTCGGGCCGAAAGAATCGCAAGATCACGGGAGCCGATGGTTAGCGCAAATCGACGGCGCCTGCAATCGCACCGCTAGATACTGACATGGCAACCCAACCGACGGCTATTTGTTGTGAGCCTAATCGACGCGCGGCGCCGGCGTGTCGGTTGTGTCCGGGCTCGCAGGCGGCAGCAGATCGGCGCCGGGCGCCAGCGGCGCGGAGGGCACCTCGGCCGGCAGGCTGTCGATCACCGATGTGCCTGCGGCATCGCGGGCGGCAAAGATGGTCAGCGCCACCGAGGTCGCGATGAAGCAGGCCGCGAACAGCCAGGTGAGCTTGGCCAGCGCGGTCGTCGCCGGCCGGCCCGTCATTGCGCCGCCCCCGCCGCCCATGCCAAGCCCGCCGCCCTCGGAACGCTGCAGGAGCACGACGCCCACCAGGCAGAGCGCCAGGACCAGGTGGACGATGAGGACGACGTTTTCCATAGAAGCGCGCTTCCCGCTGATGCCGCGCCTATCTAGGGCCGCGGGCCGCGGCCTGCAACCCTGATCCGCCGCAGGGTCCGGCCGTCGCAGGCCGGCGTTTCCGGGTTTCCGCGCTCCGGTCCCGCCGCTATACCGACTGCGGGTTCGCCAGCGGAGCGCGGTCATGGCCAATGTCGTCGTCGTCGGCGCCCAGTGGGGCGACGAGGGGAAGGGCAAGATCGTCGACTGGCTGAGCGAGCGCGCCGACGTGATCGCGCGGTTCCAGGGCGGGCACAATGCCGGCCATACGCTGGTGATCGACGGCACGGTCTACAAGCTGTCGCTGCTGCCCTCGGGTATCGTGCGGCCGGGCAAGCTGAGCGTGATCGGCAACGGCGTGGTGCTGGACCCCTGGGCGCTTTTGGCCGAGATCGAGCGGCTGTCGGCGCAAGGGGTCACGGTGACGCCCGACACGCTGATGATCGCCGAGAATACGCCGCTGATCCTGCCGGTGCATGGCGAACTGGACCGGGCGCGCGAGGCGCAGGTCGGCGTCGCGCAGATCGGCACCACCGGGCGCGGCATCGGCCCGGCCTACGAGGACAAGGTCGGCCGCCGCAGCGTGCGGGTGGCCGATCTGGCCGACCCGGTGACGCTCGAACTGCGGCTCGACCGACTGCTTGGCCATCATGACGCGCTGCGCCGGGGGCTCGGTCTCGATCCAGTGGACCGCGCCGCGCTCACGGCGGCACTGCTGGCGGTGGCGCCGCGCATCCTGCCCTATGCCGGGCCGGTCTGGCTGGTGCTGAACGAGGCCCGCCGCGCCGGCAAGCGGATTCTGTTCGAGGGCGCGCAGGGCGCGCTCCTCGACGTCGATTTCGGCACCTATCCCTTCGTGACCAGTTCCAACACGCTGGCCGGCATGGCCGCGACCGGAACCGGTCTTGGGCCGACGGCGGTCGGCTTCGTGCTCGGCATCGTCAAGGCCTATACCACGCGGGTCGGCGAGGGGCCGTTCCCGACCGAACTTCGGGACGCCGTCGGCGACCGGCTGGGCGAGCGCGGGCACGAATTCGGCACTGTCACGGGGCGCAAGCGCCGCTGCGGCTGGTTCGACGCGGTGCTGGTGCGCCAGACCTGCGCCACCTCCGGCGTGTCGGGGATCGCGCTGACCAAGCTCGACGTGCTCGACGGCTTTGCCACGCTGAAGATCTGCACCGGCTACGAGCTGGACGGCGCGGCGCTTGACCATCTGCCGACCGCGGCCGACCTGCAGGCCCGGGTGACGCCGGTCTACGAGGAGATGGAGGGCTGGGCCGTCAGCACCGCCGGCGCGCGGTCCTGGGCCGACCTGCCGGGGGCCGCGGTAAAGTATGTCCGGCGGATCGAGGAGTTGATCCGCTGCCCGGTGGCGCTACTGTCCACCTCGCCCGAGCGCGACGACACGATCCTCGTCACCGATCCCTTCGCCGACTGAACGGAGCCCCAGCGATGGCGCTGGCCTACAAGACCCGACGCCGCCTGTCGCTGCTGCTGCTGCTGGTCGGCATGCCGCTTTACGTGGTCGCGGCGGTGACGCTGGTCGGGCTGTTCGACCGACCGCCGTTCCTCCTGGAGGTCGCGATCTACGTCGGGCTTGGCGCTCTCTGGGTGCTGCCGTTCCGCGCGGTGTTCCTCGGCGTCGGCCAGCCCGACCCGGACGCGCCAAAGCCGCCCCGGCCGCCGGGCTGAGGCTCAGGACCCGAGCCGCCGGGCCTCGGCCAGCATCCGCGAGGTTTCGGGAATGACGAACTGGCCACGCTTGAGCTTCTCGATCCGGCCCTGGCGCAGAAGCTGTCCGAAGCCGCGCATCTCGTCTTCCTGGTGGCCGAGGTAGCGGTCCGACAGGTCGGCGACATGGCGCATCAGGTGTGGTCGGGTGAAGTGCGGCTGGCCCTCGACGCAGACCGTATAGGCCGCGGCTGCCTCCAGGAGGTCGGGTATGCTGCTGGCGCCGAGACGGCCGGCGAAGGCCGCGAAATCCTGAGCGGCGGCCGAGCGGGCATCGGCCGATGCCGGATCGGCAGAATCGGACGCGGCAGAGTCGGGTTCGGCGAAGTCGGGTTCGGCAGGATCGGGCGCGGCGGCAGTGACCCGGCGCGGCTGCACGCGCGCCGGTGTCGCGGCGTCTGGCGGCGGGGCGTCTGGCGGCGGGGACGCGCGGTCGACCCGGAGCGCGGCATCAAGCAGCAGCGGCTCCAGCCGGTCGGCCTGGGCGGGCGCCTCGCCACCGGCGGGATGCACCACGCTCGCCAGATCGGCGCGGTAGCGCTCGGCGCGTGCGGCCTGCGACCAGGCGCCGGGGCCGGCCCGCAGGTCGGCCACCGTGGCCGCGACCGCCGCCTTCAGATGCGCGATGGTGGACCGGCGGCGGCGCGATGCCACCCCGTCCAGCTCGGAATTCGCCTGCCGCAACAGCCGGCTCACCGCCTCGTCGGCATCCGCGCCAGGGCCGGACTGGAGGATGGCGCGGCCCTCGCGCTCGGCCGGGGGGAGCGGATCCGCCTCCGGCACAGGGGGGCTCTCGGCCGGCGCCGCGCCGGAGCGGCGCACCTTGATGACCCGGGCGCGGGCGCGACGCAGGCTTTCGGCCAGCCGCTCGGCGTCGGCGGCCTGCGCCTCGGCGGCACCGGCATCACCGGCGATGGCGGCGGTTTCGGCGGCCGCCGGATCGGGCCGGCCGGCCGGACCGTCCTCCGCGGCGACATCCTGCACGTCCGGCGGGGGCGATTCCATCTCCCGTGCGGCCGCCGTCGCCGGCGCCGCGGCCGCAGCCTCCTCCGGCCGGTCGTCGAAGACGGCCCCGGGATCACCGGGCGTATCTGCCGCAGCGTCGGTTTCGGGCGCCCACTGGCCCGGATCGTCCGTCGGTGGCGCCGGTTCCCCGGGCGCGATCCCGCCCTCGGCCGCCGCCCGTTCACCTGCCTGTAGCGCGGCCATGGCCGGGTCGGGCACTGCGGCCGCGGCCCACGAGTCGGGGGCGTGCGGCCCGGACGCGTCGGGTTGCGGCTGTGCCTCGGCCGGCGACAACCCTTCGTCCGGTGCCGCAGGTTCCAGCAGAGCAAGTGCGGCCTGACCGAGGCCGGCCTCGGCCGGCGGTTCGGGCTCTGCCGGTGGTTCGGGCTCTGCCGGCGATTCGGGCCCTGCCGGCGGGGCGGCGGCGAAAGCGGCGAGCGCGGCGGCGAGCGCCTGGGACAGCGCCGCGCCGCCCTGATCGCCATCTGGAGCCGCGGACGGCGGCACTGCATCCGCCGGAGGTACCACCGTCTCCGCCACAACTGCTTTTGCCGCAAGTACGGCCGGGGACGGGGGCAAGTCGGCCTCCGGTGCGGCCGCAGACGGTCCGGCGGGCAAAGGGCCGTTCAGGGCGGCGGGGGCCGCCTCGGGATGGGCGGGGTCGGCGGCCACCGCCGCCTCCAGGCGGACGGCGGAATCCTCGACGAACACGGCATCCTCGATCTCGGCCAGCGGCGCCGCCCCGGCCGCGGCCGAGCGCGCCACCGCGGTCCGGATCCGCTGCAGCTTGGCGGCGATGCTCTCGTCCGCCAGGAGCCCGGCGGCCGGCGCCGGCGCCTCCGCGCGCAGGGTCGCCGGTCGCGCCGGCAACGGTTCAGGGAGCGGTTCCGGCGCCGGCATGACCGGTCCGGCAGCCCGCAGAACGACGCCATTGTCCTCGATCTTCGCCTCGACCCGGCGCTTCACCTCGCGCTCGGCGATCCGGTGCAGCATGGTGGCGTCGGGCGTCGGCGGCTCGGCACCGAAGAACCGGTCGTCGGCCGCAAGATCACGGAAATATTCCGCAATCGCCTTCATCGTGTCGAACGGATCGTCGAACCCTTCCAGCGTGCAGGAAAAGGTCCCGTAGGAAACCGTCAGAATCTTGCTGCCACCCACCATCGGACGATCGCTTCCCGCTGCTTCCCCTTGCGCACCACTGTTGCCGTTGCCCTGTGCAATTCAATGGACAGATGGGGGTAATTTGAAGGAGTGATTATGGCCCCGAACCCCAAACCATGCCTTAATTGGGAACAGTATCCGCATGACGCCCGTGATTGTCGAATCCCCGGTCGGGGTGACCCTGATCGGCGGCGCGCCGGCCGGCCTGCGCGCCCTGCGTCAGGCGCTGAAGCTTGCGCCCTGCCTGGTGGCGGCGGACGGCGGCGCTGACCAGGCGCTGGCGGCCGGGGTCGTGCCGCGCGCGGTGATCGGCGATTTCGATTCGATCGGCGCCGCGGCGCGGGCAGCGATCCCGCCCGGGCGGCTGCATCACCTCGCCGATCAGGACACGACCGATTTCGACAAGGCACTGCGGTCGGTTGCGGCCCCCTTCGTGCTCGCGCTCGGCTTCGCCGGGGCGCGGATCGACCACGGGCTGGCGGTGTTCAACGCGCTGGTCCGCCATGCCGGCCGGGTCTGCCTGGTGATCGGTGCCTCCGACCTCGTGTTCCTCTGCCCGCCCGAGATCACCCTGCGGCTGCGCGTCGGCGACCGGCTGTCGCTGTTCCCGATGGGCCCGGTGAGCGGGCGAAGCGACGGGCTGCGCTGGCCGGTGGCCGGGATCGGCTTTGCGCCGGATGGCATGATCGGCACCTCCAACATGGTCGCCGCGCCGGAGGTTCGGCTGGCCTTCGACGCGCCGCGGATGCTGGTGATTCTGCCGCGTGGGCGGCTGCAGGCGGTGCTCGACGCGCTTGCGCCGAAGGGGACCGGCACCGCCGCAACCGCCGGCCGGTGATCCGGCTGCGGGCGAGGGAGCCGGACCGCAGGGCGCGCCGCAGGCCCCGAGCCGGTCAGAGAGTCTTGCGCTGGGGCAGGCCCTCGGGAAGCGTCAGCCAGTGATGCAGGGAGCGGGTGAAGAAGAACCCGGCCGGCTGCGGAAAGGCCGGGTCGGCGAAGGTACCGGCGCGCAGGCCGATCAAGCTGGGCAGCGCGTCCATGGTGAACCACATCGGGCTGCCGCAGACCGCACAGCGGTGTGCGGTCTCGGCCCGGCCACTGTCGAAGCGGTGCGTGTAGATAAGCGTCTCGCCACGAGTCGCGACGCTGTCTGCCGGAAAGAAGGCATTGTACCCGAAGGCGCCGCCGCCCTTGCGCTGGCAGTCGATGCAGGCGCAGGCTGTCACCAAGAGCGGCTCGGCCGTGGTCATGGCGGTGCAGGGGCCGCAGAGGCAGGCGGCGCGGCGTTCGGCCGGCAGCCGTTCCATCAGCAGTTCGGCACGTTCACGGCGAGCCCCCCGAGCGAGGTTTCCTTGTATTTCTCGTGCATGTCGCGGCCGGTCTGGCGCATCGTCTCGATGCAGGCGTCGAGGCTCACGATATGGATGCCGTCGCCGCGCAGCGCCAGGCTCGCGGCAGACACCGCCTTTATCGCGCCAAGGCCGTTGCGTTCGATGCAGGGCACCTGCACGAGGCCCGCGACCGGATCGCAGGTCATGCCTAGGTGGTGTTCCAGCGCGATCTCGGCGGCATTCACCACCTGTTCCGGCGTGCCGCCCAGCACCGC
>Ga0224723_1001553_pt1 | contig 13671 bp, 17 predicted proteins | sample Balambano_FR2_Me_FD_161647 | JGI IMG/M metagenome (GOLD analysis project Ga0224723, IMG submission 161647) | Freshwater sediment microbial communities from Lake Towuti, South Sulawesi, Indonesia - Balambano_FR2_MetaG | ecosystem: Environmental > Aquatic > Freshwater > Lake > Sediment | place...
GACACGCAGCGCCAGGCCGTGCCGTCGGGAAGCGTCAGGGCTTCCGCCCCAAGGCGATAGACCAGGCCGATCATTCCTGCATCAGGGCACGCAACCGCGCCTCGGCCTCGTCGCGGTCGGCGCGCAACACGGCCTCGGCGATGTCGCGCGGAAAGCCCGCCCGCGCCAGCGCGCCCAGCGCCTTAAGCCGGTCCGCCTCGCCAAAGGGCGGCAGACGGCGGCGGTGGGCGAAGGCGAGAGCCGCGCCAAACTCGTCGGGCGGTGCCGCCAGGGTCACCCCGCGTTCGGCCAGATGCGCGGCGATCTTCCGGCGGGAGCTGCCGGTGCGGGCCAGGCGGCGGGCACGGCTTGCGGCGAAGGCAGCATCGTCGATCGCCTTGGCCTCGGCCAACGCCGCGACAATTCTTGGGATCGCCGCATTCGCCCGCCCCGCGGCATCGGCTTTTGCTTCGGCATCAAGCGTGCTTGCCATCACCCAACGCCGTATGCGGTTGGACAGCATGCGGGACAGCGTGGCGCTGGTCGCCGCATGCCGTTCCAGATGGCGCAACGCGGCCTCGCGCAGCGAGGCTTCTGTCGGTGGCGGGCTGGCGCTCCTGGGTCGTCGCATCGGCGCAAGACTGCGCCGACGCCACGCACCGCATCAAGCGCCATCTATTGCGCCTTGCCCCGCGCTTCCGGGCCCCACAGCGCGTTCAGCCGCGCGTCGCGCCCGCAGCCGGCGCGATAGAAGCGGTAGCGCAGCGGATTCTTCTGATAGTAGTCCTGGTGGTAGTCCTCGGCCGGGTAGAAGGTCGATGCGGCGATGATGGGCGTGACGATCGGGCCCGGCAGCCTTCCGGATTCCATCAGCCGCGCCTTCGAGGCTTCCGCCGCGGCGCGCTGGGCTTCGTCGTGCACGAAGATCGCGGTGCGGTAGCTCTCGCCGCGGTCGCAGAACTGGCCGCCGGCATCGAGGGGATCGACATTGCGCCAGAACACCTCCAGCAAGGTCTCGTAGCTGACCTTGGTCGGATCGAAGCGGATCTGCACCGCCTCGTAGTGGCCGGTGCCGCCGGCGGTGACCTGGCGGTAGGTGGGGCTCGCCGTGGTGCCGCCGGTATAGCCGCTGATCGTCGCCGACACGCCGGGCAGCGCATCGTACGGCGGCTCCATGCACCAGAAGCAGCCGCCGGCGAAGGTCGCGACCGACAGGCGCTGGGCCTGGGCCGCCGGGGTTGCCGCGACGACCGCCGCGGCGCCAGCGAGCGCCAGCAGCCAGCGGCGCGACATCTCGTTGAACAGGCTCATGACCCCGCCCTGGGCTGGAACGCCATGGCCACGCCGTTCATGCAGTAGCGCTGGCCGGTAGGCGGCGGGCCATCGGGGAACACATGGCCAAGGTGACCGCCGCAGTTGGCACAATGCACTTCCGTGCGCACCTGGAAGAACAGGCTGCGGTCGGTGCTGGTGCCGACCGCACCGTCAAGCGGCTTCCAGAACGACGGCCAGCCGGTGCGGCTGTCGTACTTCGTGCCGCTGTCGAACAGTTTGTGGCCACAGCCGGCGCACACGAATGTGCCCTCGCGCTTCTCGCGATCGAGCGGGCTGGTGCCCGCACGCTCGGTGCCATGGCCCCGCAGCACGCGATACGCCTCGGGGCTGAGGCGCTGGCGCCACTCGGCGTCGGACAGGCGGAAGGGGAACTCCTTGGCCGGCGGCGCGGCCTCGGACGACTTGCCGAACATGGAAACTCCTGCGGCGGCGAATGCTGCACCAAAGATGGTGCGTCTATAGATGGGGGATCGCGGGGCATGTGTCATGGCCCTTATGCGGGCAAGGCAGGCGCAAGGTTACGCGGTCGCCAATTGCTTTGGCTTGCGCCGACACGGTATTGCCGAGCGAGGTATTACCGGAGCGGCAGGATGCGCATCACCAGCAAGGGTCAGGTCACGATTCCGATCCCCATCCGCAGGCAGGCGGGCCTCACTCCGAACACCGAGGTAGAGTTCGGCTTCGATGGCACCACCGTGACCCTGCACAAGGCGCGTACCAGCAGGCCGGGTCGCGAAAGCCGTGGCGAGCGGGCAGTTCGATTGCTGCAGGAGGGCCCAAGGCTCAGCATGACGCCCGATGAGCTGCTGGAGCTCACGCGCGGCGAATGAATGTGGTCCTGGTGGACACCAATGTGCTGATCGATCTGATCGCGGAGGAATCCCCGTGGGCCGACTGGTCGGGCAGGCAGATCGCGCAAGTTCTCAACCGCGGTCGCGCCGTGATCAACCCGGTGATCTACGCGGAAGTGTCCGTGGGCCTGCCCACTCAGTCGGCCATGGACCGGAAATTTCCTCGTGATCTGTACGTGCGCGAAGCAGTGCCGTTCGAAGCCGCGTTCCTGGCCGGGAAGGTCTTCCGTGAGTATCGGCAGCGTGGCGGCCGGAAACTTGCCCCTCTGCCCGACTTCTTCATCGGCGCCCACGCGCTGGTGGCGGGATACACATGCTGACCCGTGACGCCCGCCGCTATCGGCGCGATTTCCCGAGACTGCGCCTGATCACCCCCACCTGACGCAACCCCGTCATTCACGGCGCTTTCGCGGGCCTTTCGTTGACCTTCCCCCCCGCTTCCCTTCATTCTCCCCGCTTCCCCGGCATCCCGCCGGCCAAGACGACGGAGCAAGGGACACACACGTGATCACCCCGCTGATGCCCACCTACAACCGCGCCGACCTTGCCTTCGAGGCAGGCGAGGGCGCCTTTGTGTGGACGGCGGATCAGCGACGTTACCTCGATTTCGGCAGCGGCATCGCCACCTCCTCGCTCGGCCACTCCCACCCGCACCTGGTCAAGGCGATCGCCGACCAGGCGGCAAAGGTGATGCACGTGTCGAACCTCTATCGCGTGCCGCAGGCCGAACGCCTGGCACAGCGCCACGTGGAGGCGTCGTTCGCCGACAGCGTGTTCTTCTGCAATTCGGGCGCGGAAGCCAACGAGGGCATGGTCAAGGCCGTGCGCAAGACCATGGCCGAGACGGGTCGGTCGGAACGCTACCGGATGATCGTTTTCGAGGGCGCGTTCCACGGCCGCACGCTGGCCATGCTGGCGGCCACCGGCAACGAAAAATACCTGGCCGGTTTCGGGCCGCGCGTGGACGGGTTCGACCAGATCCCCTTCGGCAACATGAACGCGCTCCGCGACGCTATCGGCCCCGCCACCGCCGGCGTGATGATTGAGCCGATCCAGGGCGAAGGCGGCGTCCGCCCCGCCACGCTCGACTACCTCCGCGCCGTGCGCGCGGCCTGCGACGAGTTCGGCATCCTGATGGCGCTGGACGAAGTGCAGAGCGGCATGGGCCGATCCGGCAAGCTGTGGGCGCACCAGTGGGCGGGAATCGAGCCCGACGTGATGAGTGCCGCCAAGGGCATCGGCGGCGGGTTCCCGCTGGGCGCCGTGCTGGCCAAGGAGCATGTGGCGAAACACCTGAAGCCGGGCACGCACGGCACGACCTATGGCGGCAATCCGCTGGCCTGCGCCGCCGGCAACGCCGTGCTGGACGTGATCCTCGCCCCCGGCTTCCTTGAAGGCGTCGATCGCGTGGCCAGGCACCTGTGGCGCGGGCTGCTGGAGCTGAAGCAGCGCCACCCCGCGGTCATCGCGGATGTGCGCGGCGCCGGCCTGCTGCTGGGCATCAAGTTGGCCGACAGCATCGTCAATACCGAGGCGCAGAACGAGGCGGTCGGTCAGGGCCTGCTGACCGTCGCCGCCGGGCAGAACGTGCTGCGGCTCGCGCCCCCCCTGATCATCACCGAGGCCGAGGCCGACCAGGCGCTGGACATGCTTGATCGCACGCTGCGGCGGATGGCCCCGGCCAAGGCCAAGGTCGCGGCAAAATGACCGCGGTCGCGAAACTGAAGCGGGGGGAGCCCACGCCCCCCCGCCACTTCATGGATTTGTCCGAAATCGACAGTGCGTCGTTACGCGACATGCTCGACATGGCGGTCGCCATGAAGCGCGGCACCGGCGCAGGCAAGCCGCTCGCTGGCCGAACGCTCGCGATGATTTTCGAGAAGCCCAGCACCCGCACGCGGGTGTCGTTCGAGGTGGCGATGCGCCAGCTGGGCGGCGACGTGATCATGCTGTCGGCCAATGAACTGCAAACCAGCCGCGGCGAGACACTGGCCGATACTGCGAGGGTCCTCTCCCGCTATGTCGATGCCATCATGATGCGCACCTACGATGTCGCGCGGATTCAGGAACTTGCAGAACATGCGACCGTGCCGGTGATCAACGGCCTGACCAACAACTCGCACCCCTGCCAGCTGATGGCCGACGTGATGACGTTCGAAGAGTACAAGGGCGCGATCGCCGGCAAGGCCATCGCCTGGGTGGGTGATGGCAACAATGTCGCGCGCAGTTTCCTGCAGGCCGCCGCCCGTTTCGGCTTCCGCATCCGCATGGCCACGCCCAAGCCGCTGCGCCCGCCCGAGGAAACCGTCGCCTGGGCACGCGCCAACGGCGCCGAGGTGGCGCTGATGGACGACCCCGAGGAAGCCGTACGCGGCGCCGACTGCGTCGTCACCGACACCTGGGTCAGCATGAACGACGCCGAAGGCACCAACCGTCACAACCTGCTGAAGCCCTACCAGGTGAATGCGCGGCTGATGCAGGTGGCAGGACCGCAGGCGATCGTCATGCACTGCCTGCCGGCGCATCGCGGCGAGGAGATCACCGACGAGGTGATGGACGGGCCGCAGAGTGTCGTCTTCGACGAGGCCGAGAACCGCCTGCACGCGCAGAAGGGTATCCTGGCGTGGTGCCTGGGCGAGACCGTCGCTGCCGCACCGGCCAGAGCACGCGCGCGATGAGTGCGCGCCCCGACATCGCGGTCGGGGCTGAGCTCGCCGACCGGCCTCCGGTCCCGAAGCTGGTGGTTGACGGCGCCGTGCAGCCCTTCTGGCTTCGCGGCGCACCGGCGCGCGGAAGGCTGGTGCGGCTGGGCCCGCTGGCCCAGGCGATCCTGTCGCGCCACGCCGACAACCCGCCCGTGGTCAACACCATCCTGGCTGAAGCCCTGGCGCTGACCGCGGGGCTTGCGGCGTCGCTGAAATACTCCGGCAGTTTCAGCCTGCAGGCGCGCGGCGATGGCGCCTTGCCGATGCTGCTGGCCGACTGCACCGAGCAAGGCGCGCTGCGCGGCTATGCGCGGTTCGATGCCGAGAAACTGGCCGTGCTGGATGCCGCGCCCTCGGCCGCGCGGCTGATCGGTGCGGGCTATCTGGCCTTCACCTGCGATCAGGGGCCGGACATGGAACGCTACCAGGGCATCGTGCCGCTGGAAGGCGCATCGCTGGCCGAGATCACTCACACCTATTTCCGCAATTCCGAGCAGACGGAAACGGCGGTGCGCACCTTCGCGCGCCATGGTGCCGGCGGCTGGCGGGCCGGCGCGCTGATCCTGGAACGCGTCGCGCTGGCCGGCGGCGCGGATGCGCCCGACCCGGACGCGGCCGAGGAAGCCTGGCGCGCCGCGGTGGCATTCGTCGCAACGCTGGACGAGCGCGAGGCGCTGGACGATGCGCTGCCGCCGCAGATGCTGCTGCGCCGGCTGTTCCACGAACTCTCGCCCGCCTACGCCGAGCCTCGGCCGCTCTCCTATGGCTGTCGCTGCACGCGGGCGAAACTCGCCGGCATCCTGGCCGGCTTCAGCGACGATGATCTGGATCACATGGCGGAGGCGGACGATGCGACCACCGCGGGCCGCATCACCATGACCTGCGAGTTCTGCAACCACGCCTTCCACTTCGCGCGCGCCGATTTCCCAGCCTGAACGATTGCCCCTTTGGCCGCCGCCTTCCTTGCGGCTATCGTCGCGCCTGTCCGGGTCGATTCGAACAAGGGGACCTGCCCGCGTGACGCCCGCGCTGCACGCCTGCCGCCGCGCCCTGCCGGCCTTGATTCTTGCTGCCTGCGCCACCGGCAGCGCGCCGCCCCCGCCTCCGCCGCCGGCCGAGTTCGCGTTCCTGACGCGCCTGCGCCTGGATGTCGCCGAGGTGCTGGTGGACGACCGGCTGCCACCGCCGGCGCCCACCGACCGCGGCCCGCGCGTCGCGGTCCCGCCGGCCACCTACCTGCGCGCCATCGCCCGCGACCGGCTGCTGGCGGATGGCACCGCCGGCCGGGCGGTGGCGACCCTGCAGCGCGCCGAGGTCATCGAGGCGCGCGTGCCCACCCGCGGGTCGATGTTCACCACCGAGGTGGACACTCGTTTCGACGGCCGCATGGCGATGCGCGTGGAGGTGATCGGCGCCGACGGCACGCCCGCCGGCTTCGCCGAGGCCGATGTGCGCCGCTCGCGCGAAGTATTGGAGAATGTCGATGCGGCCGGCCGCAATGCCGTGGTGCAGGCGATCGCGCGCGACCTGGCCGATGCGATGAATGTCGAGATCGAGTTCCAGCTGCGCCGTTCCCTGCGCGAGGCCCTGGTCAACGACCGCCCGGCCATGCCCGACCCCGTGCAGCAGGAACAGCTCAGCCCGCCCCGGCGCTGAGATCACCCCAGGAGAGAGTGATGCCCATCCGCTTCAGCAATCCCGATGGCGCGCCGAAGCCTGTCGGCCGCTACCACCACGCCGCCGAGGTGCCGGCCGGCATGCGCCTGATCGAGATTTCCGGCCAGGTCGGCGTGCGCCTGGACGGCACGGTGGTGGACGATCCGGGCGAGCAGATCGCGCAGGCCTTCGCCAACATGGTCGCGGTGCTCAAGGGCGTCGGCGCCACGCCGAAGGACATCGTCAAGATGACCGTGTTCCTGACCGATGCCGCGCTGATCCCCGTGATGCGCGAGAAGCGCCTCGCCGCCCTGGGCGAGGCGCTGCCCGCAAGCACGCTGCTGATCGTCGCCGGCCTTGCCGCCCCTGCCTACAAGGTCGAGGTGGAGTGCACTGCGGCGCTGGCGGGGTAAGGCCGAGCCAACTCAGCCGCGGGCCACCGCCTTGGGCAGGGCGGGGTCCGAACCCCATTCGGCCCAGCTGCGGTCATAGCTGCGCACGCGCGGGAACCCCAGTGCGCGCAGCGTCCAGTAGGTGTGGCCCGATGCCTTGCCGTCCTGACAGTGTGTGGCGATGTTGCGCTCCGGCATCACGCCATGCAGGGCGAAGTGGGCGCGCAGCTCGGCCTCGGGCTTCAGCATGCCGTCGGCGGTCAGGCTGAGCTTCCAGGGGATGCTCCGCGCCCAGGGGATGTGGCCTGCCCGATACCGCTCGGGCGGGCGCACATCGATCAGCACCACGTTCGGGTCGTCGCGCCGGTCCAGGATCCAGTCGGCGCTTGCCGCGCGGCGTTCGATGATCGTCGGCACGAACGGCTGGGCGACGATGCGTGGCAGCTCGCGCGTGAGTTGTCGCCCTTCGGCCTGCCAACGTGGCATGCCGCCTTCCAGTACGGCGGCGTGGCGATGCCCCAGATACTCCAGCATCCAGAACAGCCGCCCGGCATGGAAGCCACCCTGGTCGTCATAAAGCACCACGCGCGTGGCGCGGCCGATGCCAAGCCTTCCGAACATCGCCGCCAGGGTCGCCTCGGGCAGCATCGCGCCTTCGACATGCGCGTGCGGGTCGATCACGGCATCCGCCGGCAGGCTGACGGCACCGGGGATGTGCGCGTGCTCGTACCGAGGATTTGGGCGCACATCGACCACGCGGAGCGAAGGATCGCCGAGCATCGCGGCAAGTGCGGCCGCGGTAATGCGGGCGGAGGTGGCGTCGACAGCCTGGGCAGCAGCGGCGGACTGCGCGGTGACAACCGCCGCGCCGAGGGTGGCGGCGCCGGCAACAAGCCAGCCCCGCCGGTCAAGGGTGATGGTCATGGTCATGAGGTTCCTGTGCTGAATTGGGTCATCGCGGCTGCGGCACGACGCGCAGATACGGCAGCGGTGCCTGCCAGCCGGCGGGGAACGCGGCCTTTGCGGCCTCGTCGGAGAGCGAGGCAAGGATGATCACGTCCTCGCCCTGCCGCCAGTCCACCGGTGTTGCGACCTTGTGCGCCGCGGTCAGCTGCACCGAATCAATCACGCGCAGCAGCTCGGCCACGTTCCGCCCGGTGCTCATCGGATAGGCGATGGTCAGGCGGATTTTCCGGTCAGGCCCGATCACGTAAACGGTGCGCACCGTGGCGTTGTCGGCGGCGCTGCGCGTGCCGGCCTCGCCGGCGGCATCCTGGGGCAGCATCAGGTAGAGTTTCGCCACCGTCATGTCGGCATCGGCGATCAGCGGATAGTTGGGCGCCATGCCGGTGGCCTTGACGATGTCCCGTGTCCAGGCCCGATGACTGTCGATGGGATCGACGGACAGGCCGATCAGTTTCACGCCGCGCCGGTCGAACTCACCCTTCATGCGGGCCAGCGCCCCCAGTTCGGTGGTGCAGACGGGCGTGAAGTCCTTGGGGTGGCTGAACAGCACGCACCAGCTGCCGTCCATCCAATCGTGGAAGCGGCTCGGGCCTTCGGTGGTTTCGGCGGTGAAGTCGGGTGCCAGGGCACCGATGGGAAGCGTCATGGGTTTATCCCTGTGGTCAATCATGCTAGTCCCCACGCCATACGCATTAGCCTTCGGCAGGTGGGGCTGACCTGAAGGCAACCGACCGTTTTCCTGAAGGTGCGGTCATGTCGGCCCTCTGCGACCCTGCGGGCGCCCAGGCGTCCGGTTCGAGCCCTCGTCCCTTCACGCTGGCCGGCTGGCGGGTTGATCCCATTGCCCGCGAGCTGACCGATGGGTCATCGGCCCGCCGCGTCAGCCCCAAGGCGATGCAGGTGCTGGTGCAGCTCGTGACTGCCGGCGGACGCGTTGTCACCCGCGATGCGCTGCTCGATGCCGTCTGGCCGGACGTGGTGGTGGGCGAGGAAGTCCTGACGCACGCGATCGCCGAACTGCGTGCGGCGTTCGGCGACACATCGCGCAACTCCATCCTGATCGAGACGGTGCGCAAAGCCGGCTACCGGCTGCTTCAACCCTCCACCTCGGTACCATCGCGCGAAGCGGCCATCCCGGTCGATCTGCCAGCGGGCTTCGACCTGGAAGCCCACCTGCTGTGCAGCGAGGCTGCGAACCTGCGCGAGCAGGCCGGTCCAGGCCAGGTGGAGCAGGCAACCGCCCTGTGCGCGGAGGCGATCGGTCGGGCGCCAAGCTACGCGCCGGCGCTGGCGGCATTTGCGATTGCCACCGTTTTCCGGCGGCTGTGCTGTGACGGTGCCGGTCCCAGCCTGGAAAGCGCGTTCACGGCTGCCGAAACCGCGGCACGGCTGCGCCCCGATCTTGCGGCCGGACATGCGGCACTGGGCATGGCGTTCGCCGCAACCGGCCGCTGGAACGAAGCCCAGACGGCGTTCCATCGCGCGCTGGAACGCGAACCGAGCGATTTCGAAACCCACTTCCTGTATGCCCGCACGCTCTTTTCGGCAGGCAGCATGGTGGCGGCAGCCCGCCTCGCCGAGCATGGCGCGAACCTCCATGCAACGGATACGCGCGTGCTTTACCTCGCTGCGTCGGCCTGGACCGCCGCAGGCGACGGCGATCGCGCCCGGCACATCGCCCGGACCGGGCTTGCCCGCAGCGATCGGCGGCTCGCCGATCAGCCGCACGAACGCCGATCCTCGATACTCGGCGCCCATTTCCTGGCCCTGCTGGACCAGCCCGATGCGGCAATCGAACGCATCGGCGAGGCAGGGCCGGTCGCCAATCCACTGACGATCTATGGCGCCATGGCGCTGGCGCGCTGCGGCGAGCGGCGGCAGGCGCTGGACTGGCTGGAGGCCGCCTTCGACGCAGGCTGGCGCGACACCGCTATCGTGCGCGCCGATCCCGCGCTCGCTGCCCTGCGCCGTGAGCCGCGCTATCGCCGGCTGGAGGCAGCGCTGCGGCTTGGTTGACGGGTGCGGGTCAATCGATGCGGATGTTCGCCTCGCGCACCACCTGGCCCCACTTCGCGTGCTCGGCGACTGCGAAAGCCTCGAACTCGGCCGGCGACATCGGGCTGGGCTGAGCACCGCCCGCCACCAGTTTCGCCGCGATCTCGGGATCACGCAGCACCGCGCCGAGCTCGGCCGACAGCCGGGTCACGATCGGCATCGGCGTGCCGCGGCGAACGAACACGCCCTGCCAGTCAACCGAACTGAAGCCGGGCAGCGTATCGGCAATCGGCGGGACATCCGGCAGCGCAGCAAGCCGGCCGGCGCCAGTGTGCGCGATCGCCCGCAGCAGCCCGGCCCTGGCATGGCCGGTCGCACCACTGGCGCTGCCGAACACAAACGGCACGTTGCCGGCGATGACGTCGGCCACCGCCGGCCCACCGCCGCGATAGGGTACGTGGTTCACGCTGATGCCGGCGGCACGCTCGAACAGGGCCATCGACAGGTGCTGGTTCGAGCCGTTGCCCGATGACGCCCAGGCGATCGCGCCAGGCTTCGCCTTGGCCATTGCAATCACCTCGGCCACCGTCGGCGCCTCGACCGATGGATGCGCAAGCAGGATGTTGGGAAAGGTCACCACCAGCGTCACCGGCTGGAAATCGCGCATCGGATCGAAGCTGAGATTGCGATAGAGCCACGGATTGACGGTGATCGCCGCGGCGTCGTGCAGCACCGTATAGCCGTCGGCCGGGGCCTGCAGCACGGCGGCCTCGCCGATCGTGCCGGCCGCACCGCCGCGATTCTCGATGACGATCGGCTGGCCCAGGCGCGCCGACAGCACCGGATAGAGGATGCGCGCCATGGTGTCCGACCCGCCGCCGGGCGGATAGGGCACGACGAGGCGGATCGGTCGTGTGGGCCAAGCGTCGCCCGTCTGGGCTGCCGCCGGCACGGCGGGTAACAGGGCGGCGGCCAGAATCTGGCGGCGCGTGACGGCGGCTTTGGTCATTCCTTGGTCCTCCCCGGAGATCACGCTCGCCCACCCGATAGAACTATGCAAGATGAAAATACAATCCTTTGTTACGCGTCGGCGGGGTGCTCGCCCAGTGCCGCCCGGCGTGCCGCGCGCGACCGCGCCAAGTGCGCACGCATCAGGGCCGCCGCCACCTCCCGCTCGTCGCGCTCCATCAGGTCAAGGATCCGTAGATGCTCCTCAGCCATCCGCCGCAGCCGCGCATGGTCGGCATAGAGCCGGTACTCGACCGGGCGGCGCAGCCGGTTGACCCGCTGCAACCCCTCCAGCAGGAACGGGTTGCCGGCAAGGGCGATCAGACCTTCGTGGAAGGCAGCGTTGAGGTCGAACAACGCGGCGCGCGAGAGTTCCGCAAGGCCAGGACCCAGCAGGTGTTCCTGTCTGGCGCGCAGGTGCCCCAGCACCTGCGGGTCCGGGTTGAAGCCAGGCTCCAGCAGGGCGGCCGGCTCGACCAGCAGGCGGAACCGGTAGCCGTTTTCATAGCCTTGCGCGCTGTCGATCACCGGCGGGAATGACCAGCCGCGGCCGCGGCGGCGCTCCACCCAGCCCTCCGCCTCGGCGCGGCCCAGCACGGTCAGCAGCCGCGCGCGCGGCACGCCATAGCGGGCCAGCAGGGCGCGCTCGCTGGCATGCGCGCCAAGCCTTCCGGCCAGGCGGTCCTCGATGACGCGGGCATACAGCGCCTCGTCCGGGTCGGCGGCGCCGGTTGCGGCGGCAGGCATGGCCACCGCGTCCTGCGCCAGGAAGAAGCCGCGGTTGCGCACCTGCTCCACCGCGCCTTCGGCCGCCAGCACGGCCAGCGCGCGCCGCACCGGGCTGCGGGATACGCCCAGCGCATCGGCAAGCCCCTGTTCGGCCAGGTGCGTCCCACGCGGCGCCGCCTGTGTCCGCAGCCGCTCGCGGATCAGCACCGCCAGCCGGCGCGGCAGCGACGCTTCGGCACTCTCGACCCTCATGACGCGGCCAGATTGCACTATTGGTATTGCCAAGACTATGGTTCATCGATCCTTCCACGCCCCGAACGGGATTGCGCATGCCGCAGAAGCTCAAGATCCTGATCCTGCCCGGCGACGGGATCGGCCCGGAGATCACCGACGTGGCCGAGAACGTGCTGCGCACGGCAGACCGGCGCTTCGGACTCTCGCTTGATCTCCAGCGCATGGATGTCGGCCTTGCCGCGCACGCGAGCCGCGGCAGCACGCTGCCCGATGCGGTCATCGCCGCCGCCCGCGCGGTTGACGGAATCGTGCTCGGCCCCGCCGAGATGACTTCCTACCCCCCGCGCGAGCAGGGCGGCATCAGTGTGCCGGGCACGCTGCGCAAGACGCTGGAACTGTTCGCCAACATCCGCCCCGCGCGGGCGCGCGCCGGCCTGCCGCAGCCGCCCGCGCCGATGGACCTGGTGATCGTGCGCGAGAACACCGAGGGCTTCTATGCCGACCGAAACATGCACCTGGGCATCGCCGAGTTCATGCCGACCGAGGATGTGGCGCTTTCGGTGCGCAAGATCACGCGCGGCGCCTCGCGCCGGATCGCGCGGGCAGCTTTCGAGCTCGCGCGGACGCGGCGCCGGCACGTGGCGATTGTGCAGAAGAAACACGTGCTGCAACTGACCGACGGGCTGTTCGTCGGCGAGGCGGAGGCGGTGGCGAAGGACTTCCCCGACGTGACGCTGGAGTCTGTCACGGTGGATGCCATGGCGGCTGCGCTGTATCGCCACCCGGACCGGTTCGACGTGGTGCTGACGAGCAACATGTTCGGCGACATCCTGTCGAACCTGACCGCCGAGATGAGCGGCGGGCTTGGACTTTCCGCCGCGCTGAATGCTGGCGAGCACCACGCCGCGGCCAATGCAGGGCATGGCTCGGCGCCCGACATTTCGGGGCAGGACAAGGCCAACCCCTGCGCGCTGGTGTTGTCGGCCGCGATGCTGCTGGGCTGGCTTGCTCGCCGCCACGGCCGCGACGATCTCTCGATCGCCGCGCGCACGATCGATGATGCGGTCGATGCGCTCCTGGCCGATCCCGCCACACGCACCGGCGACCTTGGCGGCCAGCTTGGCACGCGCGCCTTCGGCCAGGCACTGGTATCGCGGCTTGGCGACTCTGCCACGGAGCGCGCAGCATGAGCATGTTCCGCATGGACCACCTGCACCTGCGCAGCATCGACCCCGAGGCAGCCGCGCGCTTCTATGTCGAAGCGCTGGGCGCGCGGGAAACGGGACGGGTGCCGGTGCCGGCTGGCGAGCGCATCATACTGATGCTGGCCGGCCAGACCCTGTTCGTCGAGCAGGTACCGGCCGGCACCGCCGCACCGCCGGCGCCGCCCTTCCTGGGCCTGGAGCATCTGGGTCTGGCCGTGGACGACCTGGACGCAGCGCTGGACGCGCTGAAGGCCAAGGGCGTCACCGTGGCCAGCGGCCCCAGCAGCCCGCGCCCAGGGATCCGCATCGCCTTCATTGCCGCGCCCGACGGCGCGCGCATCGAGCTGGTGGAACGGCGCACCGCGCCAGCCTGATCCGCGTCATCGCCCCAGCAGCGTGATCACCAGCGGCAGGGTGAGCACTGCCGCCAGATGCTCGCTGGTGGTGATGGCGGCCATCAGCGGCGCGTCGCCCCCCATCTGGCGCGCCATGATGTAGGCGGAGGAGGCCGTGGGCAGCGCCATGCACAGCACGGCGATGGAAAGCGGCAGGCCCGACAGGCCAAGCAGCGTGCCCACCAGCCACACCAGCGCCGGCACGACCAGCAGTTTAACGG